>Ga0233425_10005951_pt1 | contig 18616 bp, 13 predicted proteins | sample Watercolumn_Towu_2_FD_181712 | JGI IMG/M metagenome (GOLD analysis project Ga0233425, IMG submission 181712) | Freshwater microbial communities from Lake Towuti, South Sulawesi, Indonesia - Watercolumn_Towuti2014_140_MG | ecosystem: Environmental > Aquatic > Freshwater > Lake | place... | reverse complement strand
CCAGCAGGATCGCGGTGCCGGCCGAGTGATGACTGTGTCATCACGGCCAGACCACCACCGCCGGTATTATGCCATAGGGACGGGTCGTCATGCTACTTTTTGGTTGCGGCGGGAGGCCGCGCTATGGTAGATCGAAAGAGAGCTTCAGACGCCGACTTTGATTCGGTGTCTTTCACGCATATGCGCTAATCCCCCGCAGGGTCAGTTCCTCCGCCCGATGGCATTTGACGTAATGCTCAGACCGCAGCTCGCGCAGCGCCGGTTCCTTGGCCGCGCAGCGGGGGATGGCGTAGGGGCAGCGTGGGTGGAAGTAGCAGCCGGGGGGAGGATTGGCCGGGTTCGCTACTTCGCCCTCCAACACTTGCCGTTCGCGGCGCAACCGGGGATCGGGCCGCGGCACGGCGCCCATCAACGCCTCGGTGTAGGGGTGGAGCGGGGTCTGGAACAGCGCTTCGGTGTCGGCCATCTCCACGAGCTTGCCGACGTACATCACCGCCACCCGGTCGCAGATGTGTTCGACGACGTTGAGCTGGTGCGCCACGAATAGATAGGTCAACCCCAGCTCGTCCTGAAGATCCTGTAGCAGGTTGAGCGTCTGCGCCTGGATCGAGACATCCAGGGCTGAGACCGGCTCGTCGCAGACGACGAATTGCGGATTGAGTGCCAGGGCGCGCGCGATGCCGATGCGTTGGCGCTGACCGCCGGAGAACGCGTGTGGATAACGCACGATATACTCCGGCCGCAGGCCGACCATCTGCAGGAGCTGCTCGACGCGCTCGCGGCGCTCGGCGCCATGCACGCCGTTGTTCAGCAGCGGCTCGCCCACGATGTCGAGCAGCGTCATGCGCGGATTGAGCGAGGAATAGGGATCCTGGAAGATCATGGCGGTGTGGCGGCGGAACGTGCGCAGTTGCGCCTCGCTCAGCCCTGTCACATCCACCTCGCCCATCTGCTCATCTCGGAAAAGTACCTTGCCGACGGTCGGCTCGACGGCGCGCAGCACGCAGCGGCCTGTCGTCGTCTTGCCGCAGCCGCTCTCACCCACCAACCCGAACGTCTCCCCGGCCTTGATGTAGAAATCCACCCCATCCACCGCGCGCACAACCCCGGCGGTCCGTCGCAAGAACCCCTTCTGGATCGGAAAATGCTTCTTCAGCTTACTGACGCGCAGGAGGATCGCATCGGCAGACGCATCACGTTTCACGTTTGACGTTTCGCTCATGCGCCCTCCCGCTCATACAGATGACACGCCGCCGTGTGACGCGCACCCAGCGCCGCGTCTTGCGGTATCTGCACATCGCATAACCCCGGCATGAAGTCGGGGCAGCGCGGATGAAAGGGGCAGCCGGCCGGCATGTCCAGCGGGTTCGGCACCATCCCCTCGATGGCCGTCAGGCGCTTGCCCGATTTGACGCCGATGCGTGGGATAGAGCGGAGCAGCGCGCGCAGGTAGGGATGTTTCGGATCGTGGAAGATGGCATCCACCTCCGCATACTCGACCACGCGGCCCAGGTACATCACCACCACATCGTCGGCCATTTCCGCGATGACGCCCAGGTCATGGGTGATGAACATGATCGCCATGCCCAGCTCGGCCTGGAGGCCGCGCATCAGGCGGAGGATCTGCGCCTCGGTCGTCACGTCGAGCGCGGTGGTCGGCTCATCGGCGATCAGCAGGCTGGGGCGGAGCATGAGCGCCATGGCGATCATCGCGCGCTGGCGCATCCCGCCGCTGAGCTGGTGCGGGTAGGCGGCGAAGTTGCGCTCCGGGTTGGCGATGCCGACGTGACGCATCATCTCCAGCACCATGCCCTTTGCCGCGTCTTTGCTCACTGGCTGATGCAGCAGGATCGTCTCGCTGAGTTGGTCGCCGATGGTGTGCACCGGGCTGAAGGAGCTCATCGGCTCCTGGAAGATCATCCCCATCGCCGAGCCGCGCAGGCTGCGCATCTCGTCGCCCTGTGGATCCAGGTTGGTGATCTTGATCGGGAGACCCCTCTTGCTCCCCGATTCCGGGGGGTGTTTTGCGCCGGCGCCCCCCAGAGCTTGCCCTGAGCCTGTCGCAGGGATTGGGGGACTGGGCGGGGCATACCCGCCCGGCCAGAGGGTGATGTCCCCACTCACGATGCGCCCCGGCTTGGGCACGATTTGCATGATGGACTGCGCCGTGACGCTCTTGCCGCAGCCGCTCTCGCCGACGACCCCCGTCGTTTTCCCGCGCAGGATGTTGAAATTGGCCCCATCCACCGCCTTGACCGTGCCTTCGCGGAGATAGAAGTAGGTCTTGAGGTCGCGTACCTCAATGAGATGGTCCTGCTGCTCCATCAATTACCTCAGAAATTGCGCGTCCCGAAGCCGTAGAAATGCTCCTGGCGGATCTGCCACTCCTCGGCCTGACCCAGCTCCCGGAGGTGTGCTTCGCCCGGCATGAACTTGTCGCCGAGCCGCGCCAGCCAACCCTGGAGTTCAGCCTCCAGCCCGGCCAAGAGCGCCTCGTGACCCGGCTCGTGCGCCAGGTTGCGCATCTGATGCGGGTCGGCCTCGTTGTCGAAGAGCAGCGTCCCGCCTTGCAGCCAGCGCGCATAGGTGTAGCGTGCGGTGCGCACCCCGCGCCACGGCTGCCACGCCTGCGCCTGGTCGAACGAGACATACTCGTTGATGAAGACCGACGCCGGCGTCGGCCCATCCTGCTCCAACAAGAGGCCGCTCAGATCGAGGCCGTTCATCGCGGCCGGCGCGGGGATTCCCACCAGCCCCAACAGGGTTGGGGTGTGGTCGGCTACCCCGATCAATACCTCCTCGACCTTGCCCGCGGAGAGATGGCCCGACCAGCGCACGATCAGCGGGATGTGGATGCTCTCCTCGTGCGGCTGCTGCTTGTTGCGCCGGCCGTGCGCCCAGAGCATGTCGCCATGATCGGACGAAAAGACGACGATCGTGTCATCGGCCAGCCCCAGGCGGTCGAGCGCGGCCATCAGCCGACCCACGTTGCGGTCGAGCGCCGAGACGTGGGCGTAGTAGCCGGCGACCGCCTCTCGATCCACCCCCTCCATGCCGGGGCGGAGCGGGATGTCGGTCGGCGGGTACATCTCCAGGAATTCCTGCGGCGCCATCCGGTACGGATCGTGCGGCGGCCCCCAGGAGAGGAACAGGCACCAGGCCTCTCCCCGGAACTGTTCGATGAAGCTGATGGCCTGATCGGTCTGGATGTCGGCGTCGTAGCCCGTCCCGCGCTTAAGCTCCGGCGCATCGTCCTCGAACCATTTCGGATCGAAGTAGTTGTGGTTGCAGTTGTAGGCGGCCCAATAGTCGTCGAAGCCGTGACGCCGCCGGCCGGGTGGTGTGAACATGTGGCGCGAGATGCCATCGAGGTGCCACTTCCCGACGTAGCCGCAGCGATAGCCGTGCCCGTTCAGCACATCAGCGATGCTCAGCTCGCCTTCCGGCAGGCGCAAGTCGTTGACCACCAGGCGGGCGCTCAGCGCGTGTTTGCCGGTGAGGAGCGACGCCCGGCTCGGCGTGCAGACGGGGGTGTTGGCGTAGGCGTGGGTAAACAGCACGCCCTCCGCCGCCAGCCGATCCAGATTCGGGGTGTGCACCGGCTCGTCGTGCATGCACCCCATGGCCGACGCGCGCATCTGGTCGGCGAAGATGTAGAGGATGTTGGATTTTATCATGTGTCGTGTCCGGTAGGGGCGCACGGCCGTGCGCCCCTACATCGCATATGGGTCGGCCGCGTCGCGCAGGCCGTCGCCCATGAAATTGAATGCCAGCACCACGATCACCACGAACAGGCCGGGCAGCAGCAGCCACGGCGCCAACACGACCGAGCGCAGGTTTTGCGCCGATTGGAGCAGCACGCCCCAACTGACGATGGGCGGTTGCAGCCCCAACCCCAGGAAGCTGAGCGCGGTCTCGCTCATGATCATGCCGGGGATCGAGAGGGTCAGGCTGGCGATCAGATGGCTGGCGAAGGACGGGACCATATGGCGCAGGATGATCCTCATGCGCGGCGCGTTCGCCAGCCGCGCCGCCAGGATGAAATCCTCCTCGCGCAGCGCCAGGAAACGGCCGCGCACCACACGCGCCAACCCGGTCCAGCCGATGAACGACAAGATGATGGTAATGCCGAAGTAGATGCGGATGGAGCTCCAGGTGGGCGGCAGCGCCGCGGCCAGCATCAGCCACAGAGGGATGGCCGGCAGCGAACGCAGAAACTCGATCACGCGCTGGATGATCAGATCGGCCACGCCGCCGTAATAGCCGGAGATGCCGCCCAGGATGATGCCGAAGATGAGCGACAGGAACACGCCGACCAGCCCGATGGAGAGGGAGATGCGGCCGCCGTAGATGATGCGCGACAGGCTGTCGCGGCCCAGTTCATCCGCCCCGAACAGGAAGAACATCTGGTCGTCCGCCTTGATCCCGAACAGATGGCGGTCGTTGGCAAACTGGCCCCACAACTCATACGGGTCGCCCCGCGCAAACAGCTTGATGGGGTAGGTGCGGCTCTCATCGGGCACGACGACCATCGCCAGCGTCTCGAGATCGCGCTTCGACTTCAGCCCGTAGACGAACGGCTGGAGATGAAAGCGGCCGTCCTTGTCCACGAAGTGCAGCTTCATCGGCGGCGCCAGCACCCAGCGGGCATCGTAGCGGTTCGGGTCGTGCGGCGCGACGAACTCGCAGAAGAGGGCAATCCCATAGGCGACCAGCAGCACGACCATGCTGATCACCGCCAGCTTGTGCCGCGTGAAGCGCCACCACATCAACTGCCATTGCGAGGCGGTGAACAGCCGCTCGCCTTGCAGGTCTTTGCGCGATTTGGTTGGCATATCGCTACCCCAGCCGGATACGCGGGTCAACCCACGCCAACAGGATATCCGAGACCAGCGTACCGAGCACGGTCAGCGTGCTCAGTAGCAGCAGGAAGCTGCCGGCCAGGTACATGTCCTGGCTCATCAGCGCGCGCAGCATCATCGGGCCGGTGGTGGGCAGGCTGAGCACGACCGAGATGATCGTGGCGCCGGAGACCAGCCCTGGCAGCACATACGCCAGGCCGCTGATGAACGGATTGAGCGCCACGCGCACCGGATACTTCCAGACCAGCGCCCGTTCCTTCATCCCCTTCGCCCGCGCGGTGACCACATACGGCTTGCGCAGCTCGTCCAGCAGATTGGCCCGCATCGTGCGGATCAGGCCGGCCGTGCCCGCGATGCCCAGGACGACGACCGGGACCCACAGGTGGCGCAGCAGGTCGGCGAACTTCGCCAGGCTCCATGGCGCGTCCTTGTATGCCGCCGAGAAAAGCCCCCCGACCTCCACCCCGAACCAACTGTAGCCGAGCCACATCAGCACGAGCGCCAGCAGGAAGTCGGGCACGCCCTGGCCGAAGAAGCCGATGAAGGTGAAGACATAGTCGGCGACCGAGTATTGGTGCGTGGCCGAGTAGATGCCGATGGGAAAGGCGACGATCCAGGTGAAGATCAGCGTGCCGAGCGACAGGGCGATCGTCCACCACAGCCGCTCCCAGATCAGATCGGCCACGGGCCGGTTCCACTGCATGGACTGGCCGAAGTCGCCATAGAGCACGATGTTGCCGATCCACTTGGCGTATTGGATGGTAATCGGCTGATCCAGCCCGTAGCGGCCGCGCAGCGCGGTCAGCAGTTGCTCGCTCACCTCCTGGCCCGACGCCTCCAACTGCGCCGCGTAGACCGTGATGTAGTCGCCGGGCGGGAGCTGGATGAGCGTGAAGGTCACGACCGAGATCACGAACACGGTCGGGATGAAAAGCAGGATGCGCTGGAGGATGTATCTGAGCATGCCGCTGGCCCCGCGAGATTCAGCCTGTGCCGCAAGCGTAGGCATCCTGAGCGGAGCACGGCGCCTTTTGCCGTGTGTAGTCGAAGGATGCGACCTGCATACCCCGCAGGTCTCCGCTCAGGATGCTTCGCCCTCTACCCCTCGAAATACCACTGCTCGGGCAGATAGTACGTCCACATATTATACTCGATGCTGACGATCTGCCCCTTCTTGGGCGCGTTGCGCACGGTGTTCTTGACGATGCCCACGCGCGGCACCAGGCCCACCGTGCCGATGCACCAGGCATTCTCGGCGTTGATCTGGAGCATCTCTGCGGCCAGCGACTTGTACTTGTCGCTGCCCAGCGGCTCCTGTCGCCACTGCTCAGTGATGTCCCACAACTTCTTGATGATGTCGGGCGGCTCCAGCCCTTCCTTGCCGTTGGTGTCGAACCACTGCCGCCACAGCGGGCCGCCGAGCGGGGTGTTCGTCCAGTGCCAGGGCGGCCGATAGCGGATCGGCTCATTCTGGCGGGAATAAACTTCCGACGAGCCGCCGATGGCCCACACGCCGATGTCGTGGTCGTTGGCGCGCATCCGCTGCATGAAGAACTGCTGATCCTGCCCCTTCACGCTGATGTTGATCCCGACCTTCGCCCAGTAGCCCTTGATGAGATTACACACCTCGGCCAGGTCGGCGCGGCCGGCGTCCACTTCCATCGTCAGCGCCAGCGGCTTGCCGTCGGGCCGCAGCCGGAACTTCTTGTCGGCGTCCCACTTCAAGCCAAGCTCATCCAGGAGCTTGTTGGCCGTGTCCACATCGTACTTGGTGTAGTACTGATCCATCCCCTCTTTGTAGCCGGTCGCGCCCGGATGCATGATCGGCTGGCGCGGGATGCCTTGCCCGGCAAAGCGCAGCTCGTTGATCTCCGCCCGGTTGATCGCGTGCGACATCGCCTGCCGCCATTTCAGCTCGTTGAAGAGCTTGCGCAGCACTTCGTCTTTGTGGGTGTAGTTAAAGCAGAAGCCCATCTCCGAGGCGCGCAGGTCGGGGTAGAGGTTGGTCGTGAAGTTGCCCTTCGCCTCGTTCTGTTTGTAGAGCGGGAAGTTCGCCAGGCTCAGGAACCAGCTATGATGCGTGCCTTCGCCCGCCAGGATCTTCGCCGTCAGCACCTCTTTATTCTCGACCACAATGCGCTCGATGGCATCCGCATACGGCAACTGATTGCCGTCCGTGTCCACCATCCAGTAATAGGGGTTGCGGCTGTAGGTGCGATTGCCCTGCTGATCCTGTCTCTCGAACGCCCAGGCGTTGAGGGTCGGCATCTTGACGTCCTGTTGTTGCTGGCTGCCGGCCGCGTGGAACTGAAACGCCGCCACCCAGGTATCGAACTTCTCACTCTTGGCCTGGTCGTTGGCCTTGTCGTTGTGCTTGATATGCCACTGCGACAGGTGGTGCTTGGGCGCCCATGGGGTGAGGTTCGGCAGGAAGTCGAGGATGGCGGGGTAGGCCGCGGCAAAGGTGATCGTGAAGTTGTAGTCATCGCTGGCTTTGATGACCATCGGCTTGCCGCCCGGCGCCCACTTGCCGTCAATCTTGGGGGTCAGGTCGGTGTTGAGCAGGATGTCGTTATACCAAAACATGACATCCGCCGTGGTGAGCGGTTTTCCATCGGACCAATTCAGCCCCCTGCGCATCTGGACGGCCAGCTCTTTGCGGTCGTCGGAGAGCTTCCAGCTTTTGACGGCCCACGGAATGATCGTCTGCAGGTCGTAGGGCCGACCGGCCATGCTACGGCTCATCGAGCCTTCGACCTCCATCAGGTCGCCGGTGGGGTCGGCGACGATGCTGGACAGCTTGCCGCCGTATTTGCCGACCTTGTCGAGCGGCTTGACGACGAACGGCTCCTCTGGCAGGCGTTTGTCCACCGGCGGCAGCTTGCCGGCCTTGACCAGCTCGGCCAGCGCGGGCGCTTCCTTGTACTTGCCGGTCGCCACGGCGGCCGCGGTTGGCGCCACCGGGGCTTGGGTCGGCGGCGGGGCCTTGGTCGCGACCGGGGCGGCGGTTGGCTGGGCGGCCGGCGCCCTGGTGGGTTCCGGCGCTTTGGTCGGCTCCGGGGCTTTGGCCGGCGGCGCGGGGGCTGGCGTGGCGGCGCCACCGCACGCGGCCAGCGCGCCGCCAGCGGCCACCACGCCCATCTGGACCAGGAACGTGCGTCGAGTGATTCTAGGCTTGCTCATGGGTTCTCTCCTTGGTGAAACTGGAGACCTGACAGGGTTTCCGAAAACCCGTCAGGTCTATCGTGCGCCCATTTCGTGCGTGTCTCCTGCGGAGATTATATCACATCTGCGCCGGTTTGTCTCGCACGCGAAGGCCGCGCCCCTACCGATACCCCAACGCGCGTGCCCAATCCTCCGGCGTGTTGACGTTGAAGAAGGAGCGTGCGTCGGGATCTACCGCGGCGATCTCGGCCGGCGCGAGGGCGCGGGTCCGCACATCGGGGAAAAAGCTGAAGATCCGGCGCTCGCCGGCCGCCAACCGGGCCGTGACCGCGGGGGCACAGCTTCGGCGATAGAGCGCGTGCAGCGGCTCCCAGGCCAGCTCGCCGGTTTCGGGGCGCCGCGTTTGCGGCACGACCGCGTCGAACCCCTCGGCCAGCCCGATCATCCGCTGGATCAGCGCCAGGTTGACGAACGGCATATCCGCGGCCAGCGCCAGGAGTAAGTCGTGGCGCGCGACGGTCAACCCCGCGTGGATGCCCGCCAGCGGCCCGACGCCGGGAAAGAGATCGGCCACGACCCGGCCGGGCACGGCCAGGGTGCGCGCCAGCGCCGCGAAGCGCTCCGGCGCATTGGCGCTGAAGAGGACCTCCCCGGCCACCGGCAGCACGCGGCCAACGACGCGTTCGATCATGGGCACGCCATCGAGCGGCAGCCATACTTTGTCCTGACCCATGCGCTGGCTGCGTCCGCCGGCCAGGATCAACACCGAAATCGGCTCTCCGACCATCATTCGCTCCTGACGGATTAGCCTGCTTTTCGGCATTGTATCACGTGACACCTCCAACAAGACAACTCCGGCCCTTTGGTGTATACTATGCGGCATGAAGATCGAGCTGCTTTACTTCATTGGGATGCGGAAAGCTGAGATGCCCAGGGCGATCAGGTTTCTGCTGCTTTGCTGCCTGCCTCTGCTGGCGGCTTGCGCCGCGCCGAGCGCGGCCAGCGACATCCCCACGGTTTGCCTGAGCGACCTGCCGCCGCTGCCGCCTACACCGCCCGCCAACGTGATGCCGCTGCGCGTGGCGGTCGCCGCGGTAATCTCTCCGCGCGGCAACGTGGAGAGCTACACGCCGTTGCTCAACTACCTGGCGAACCAGCTCGGCCGACCGGTCGAGATGGTGCAGCGCCGCACCTATCAAGAAATCAACGACCTGTTGCGTGACGGCCAGGTGGACGTGGCGTTCGTCTGCACCAGCGCGTATGTGACGGGCAAGCAGGACTTCAACATGCAACTGCTGGCCGCGCCGCAGGTGAACGGAGCGATGGTCTACTACTCCCATCTGATCGTGCCCGCGACCAGCCCGGCGGCCAGCATGGCCGATCTGCGGGGCAAGGTCTTCGCCTTCACCGACCCGATGTCGTTCTCCGGTCGCGTCTACCCCACCAGCCTGGTGCGCGAGCTGGGCGCGGAACCGGAGGTCTTTTTCGGCCGCACCTTCTTCACCTACAGTCACGACAACGCCATCCGCGCGGTGGCCGATGGTCTGGCCGACGCCGCGGCAGTGGACAGCTTGGTCTATGATTTTGCCGTGGCGCGCGATCCGTCCCTGGCGGCCAGGGTCAAGGTGATCCACCGCTCGCCCCCCTTCGGCATCCCGCCCGTCGTCGTGCGCCCCGACACGCGGCCCCAACTGCGCGCCGAGCTGCATGACCTGCTGCTGGGGCTGCAAGAGGCGCCCGAAGGCCCGGCCATCCTCGCCGCCCTCGGCTTCGACCGCTTCGTGCCGATCGAGGATAGCGCGTATGACAGCGTGCGACGGTTGACGGGCGATACGGCGACACGGTGACGGGGTGTAGTATCGCGTAATGTCGTGCCCCGGCGCGACATTACGCGATACTACACAAGGTGACTGGGTGACGAAGGGATCACCCCGGATGAATTGTTTGCTGATTTGCTGATTTGCTCATTCGATGATTCGCTCATTCGCCCATGCGCTCATTCGTCCATCCGCTGCCTCCCTTCCCACCCGTGCCTGGGCGTTGGTCAGCGCGGTCAGCCTGCGCGTCAAAATCCTGGGCATGGTGCTGGGGCTGGTGCTGCTGTTGGGCGCGGGCGTGACGTTTCAGGTGCGCGCGACGTTGACCAGGACGCTGTTGACCCAATTGCAGGAGGAATCGGTGAGTCTGGGCCGTGACCTGGCCGCGCGCAGCGCCGACCCGCTGCTGATCAACGACCTGTATGGCATCCTGCAACTGCTGCGCGAGACGCAGACCAACAACCCGGACGTGCGCTATGCGTTCATCCTGGATCGGGAAGGCCGCGTGGCGGCGCACACCTTCGGCGGCGGCTTTCCCCCCGGCCTGGTGCGCGTCAACAGCGTCGCGGCGGACGCGCACCATCACACGGCCGCGATCCAGACGGAAGAAGGGGTCGTGTGGGACACCGCGGTGCCGGTGTTCGACGGCAAGGCAGGCACGGCGCGCGTCGGCCTATCGGAGCGGCGGATGCGCGCCACGGTCGCCGCAATCACCACGCAACTGTTGCTGACGACAGCCCTGGTCTCGTTAGTAGGCATCGGCGCCGCCATCTTTCTGATCTGGCTGCTGACCCGGCCGGTGCGCCAACTGGTGGAGGCGACCGAGGCGGTGCGCCGCGGTGACTACAGCCCGCGCGTGCGCCGCTGGGCCGACGACGAGCTGGGTGAGTTGGCCGACGCGTTCAACGTCATGACCGCCGACCTGGCCCGCGCCGACGCCGAGCGCCAGGAGCGCGAGCAGATGCGCGCCTTCTACCTGCGACAGATCATCGCGGCCCAGGAGGAGGAGCGCAAGCGCATCGCCCGCGAGCTGCATGACGAGACCGGCCAGGCGTTGGCCTCGGTGATGGTGGGGCTGCGCAACGTCGAGGAAGCGCCCTCGGACGGCGAGCTGCACACCCGATTGGCTGACCTGCGCGGGGTGGCGTCGGCCACGCTGGAGAGTGTGCGCCGGCTGGCGCTGGAGCTGCGCCCATCGGTGCTCGATGACCTGGGGCTGGTGGCCGCGCTGCGGCGCTATGCGGCCGAGTACACCGCCCGCTTCAAGATCCCGGTGGAGGTGCAGATCGTCGGGCTGGAGGATCGCCGGCTGGCCTCCGAGATCGAGACCGCGCTCTACCGCATCGTCCAGGAGGCGCTGACCAATGTCGCCAAGTATGCCCGCGCCACCCATGCCAGCGTGCTGCTGGAGCATCGCGACGGCCAGCTCACCGCCATCATTGAAGACAACGGCTGCGGCTTCGACGCCGAGGCGATCCTGCGCAGCGGTGCAGTCGAAAACCGCCTGGGCCTCTATGGCATGCGCGAGCGCGCCGAGCTGATCGGTGGCACATTGACGGTGGAGTCGCAGACGGGATGTGGGACGACGGTGTATGTACGAATCGGCAAATAGCAAATAGCAATTTGCAATTCGCACCGCATCAGGTGAACGGACATGAATAGATATCGTGTACTCCTTGCCGATGACCACGCCGTGTTGCGCGCGGGGCTGCGGCTGTTGATCGAAGTGCAGGCCGACATGACGTGCGTTGGCGAGGCCGGCGATGGCGTGGAGTTGCTGGCGCAGGTCGAGCGGCTCCAGCCCGACCTGGTGCTGCTCGACCTCTCCATGCCGCGGCTGAGCGGCCTGGCCGCGCTGCCCGACATCCGCCGCAAAGCGCCTTCGGCGCGCATCCTGGTGCTCACCATGCACGCCGACGACGAGTATCTGCGCCAATGTCTGAAAGGGGGCGCAGTCGGCTTCGTGCTCAAGCAGGCCGCCGACCAGGAGCTCCTGTTGGCGATCCGCGCGGTGATGCGCGGGGAGGTATATATCCATCCGGCCATGACGCGCGGACTGCTGGGCGACCTCATTGACCGATCTCGAGATCTGTCGGGTCTTGGAAGACCCTTCGACAAGCTCAGGGCAAGCTCTGACAGGTCTGAGGATACCCTCAGCGACCGCGAGGCCGAAGTCATCAAGCAGGTGGCGCGCGGGCACACCAACCAGGAGATCGCCGACCGGCTCAGCCTGAGCGTCAAGACCGTGGAGACCTATCGCGCGCGAGCGATGGAAAAGCTGGGGCTGCCCACCCGCGCCGCACTGGTACGCTATGCGGTGGAGCGAGGGTGGTTGGGGGAGTGAGACAGGCTTTCCCCGACATCCCCGTCCGTCTTTTCCTGACAATCTGTTACCAAACCATCCGACTTTCCCCGCTACACAGCCGCGCCACTTTGTTGTAAATTGTCCTCAGCCTGATCACCGTTCTCCGAGCCTGGAGTCTACCGCGGGCCGCGGCCCGCCATGACGCAAGGCCGAATCCTCGTCTCCTTTTTGTTTGCCGAGACCTGACAGGTTTCCGAAACCTGTCAGGTCTGATTCCCAACAGGAGGTTCATCGTATGACCGAATCAGAGAAGGCCCCAACCACCCGGCGCGGGGTGCTGGCCGGGCTGGCGGGAACCCTCGGCGCGGCGCTGGCGCTGACCGCGGCCGGCAGGCGCTCCGCCGCCGCGGAGCCGCCCGCTGCCGAACCCCCAGCCGCGCCGGAGGTCCGTCCGCTGGTCGCCGCCGCGCCCCTCACGTCGGATGCGCTGGGCCGGATGCACGTCGAGCTGGCCCGTGCGCTGGCGAAGCCCCGCCTGGAGCGCCGCTGGGTCATGGTGATTGACCTGCGCAAGTGCGTCGGCTGCCACGCCTGCACCATCGCCTGCGTGGCCGAAAACAAGCTGCCGCCGGGCGTGGTCTATCGCCCCGTGCTGGATGAGGAGATCGGGACGTATCCCAACGTCACCCGGCGGTTCATCCCCCGGCCCTGTATGCAGTGCAACGAGCCGCCCTGCACGCCGGTCTGTCCCGTCAACGCCACCTGGAAGAACGACGACGGGATCGTGGTGGTGAACTACGATCAGTGCATCGGCTGCCGCTACTGCCTGACTGCCTGCCCCTATGGCGCACGCACCTCCGACTTCGGCTACACCTACACGGCCGGCACGCCGCTGGCGCAGCCCGGCATCCTGGGGCAAGAGGCGGCCGACGATTACGAGCGGGTCGCCAGCTTCGAGTACGGCAAGGCGCGGGAGCGCAAGGGCGAGGAATCGCCCATCGGCAACGCCCGCAAGTGCCATTTCTGCACGCATCGCATCGCCGAAGGGATGTTGCCGAGCTGCGTCACCACCTGTATCGGCCGCGCCACGCTGTTCGGCGACGCCAACGACCCCGACAGCCTGGTGGCCGAGATGATCGCTAAGCCCAACGTGATGCGCCTGAAAGAAGAAATGGGCACCGAACCACGGGTCTATTACCTGCTGTAAAGGGAGGATGACGATGGCAAAGTATGCCTCGCGCTTGAACCGCATCTTCTGGATCCTGGCTGCCGCGGCATTCGTGGTCGGCCTGTATGGGCTGTACAGCCGGGTCGCCTTCGGCCACACTCGCGCCAATTACGGCTCATACGTCCCCTGGGGGCTGTGGGTGGCTGCTTACATCTATATGATCGGCCTGTCGGCCGGCGCGTTTCTCTTCTCGACGCTGGTCTACGTCTTCAACATCCATCGCGTGAGCGGCGAGGGCACCGTGGCGGCGCCGGCCGTGGGCCTGGCCGACGGCGCAGCCTTCGAACGGGAGCGGTTGGAGCAGGTCGGCAAGCTGGCCCTCTTCACTGCGCTGGTCACGTTGGTCGGCGCGTTGATCTGCATCTGGATGGATTTGGGCCACCCGCTGCGCGCCTGGAAGCTGGTCTTCCAAACCAGCTTCCGCTCGGTGATGGGCTGGATGATCTGGTTCTATTCGGCCTACTTCGTCCTGCTGCTGGTCGAACTGTGGCTGGCGATGCGCGCCGACCAGGTTGCCTGGAGCAGCAAGAGCGCGCTGGCGCGCTTCCTGATCCTTGGCCGCCGCGATGTGTCGGCGACCGCCCTGGCCGCCGACCGCCGCCTGCTGCGCATCTTGGGCAGCGTGGGTGTCGTGCTGGCGATCGCATTCCACGGCTCGGTCGGCGCGATCTTCGGGGTCGTGGCCGCGCGACCCTACTGGAACTCCGCGCTCACACCGATCATCTTTCTGGCCGGCGCGCTTCTCTCCGGCGGCGCGCTCCTCACGTTCGTCACCGCCATCTGGGGGCCGGAGCCGGGCAGCGCCTCGCACCGCAACCTGATGGGTTTCTTGGGCCAGATCGTGTTGGGCCTGCTGGCGCTCGACGTGCTGCTGGAGTGGGCCGAGTTCTCCATCGCCCTGTGGAACGGCAGCCCCGGTGAGTCGGCCAGCATCCGGCTGGTGCTGTTCGGGCAATATTGGTGGGTGTTCTGGATCGTCCACGTGGGCCTGGGCGTGATCGTGCCGGCGCTCCTGCTGACCGTGCTGTGGCGCAAGCTGTGGGCCGTGGCGCTGGCCGGCGCATTGATCGCCGTTACCTTCCTGACCGTGCGTCTGAACATCGTCGTGCCCGGCCTGGCGATCCCTGAGCTGCCCGGACTGGAGGCTGCCTTCACCGGTCCCGGCCTGACGACCAACTACCTGCCCAGCCTGAGCGAGTGGCTGCTGTTCGTCTGGGCGGTCGGGCTGGCCGGCCTGATCTTCCTGGCTGGTCGGCGCCTCTTGCCGATCATCCACACGGAGAAGTAACGATGGATACACCGAACACCACCGAACAAGACCGCCGTCTGAGCCGGCGCAACTTCCTGAAAGCGGTCGCCATCACCGGCGGGGCGTGCGCCCTGCTGGGCCAGATGCCCGGCGCGATGCAGGCGATCAACCAGGCCATGGCTGCCGGGGCCGAGGGGTTCTTCGAGGTCCAGCCCGAAAACCAGCTTCACACCGTCTGCCTGCAATGCAACACCGGCTGCGGCATCAAGGTGAAGCTGCTCGACGGCCTGGCGGCCAAGATTGACGGCAACCCGTACAACCCGCTGAATATGTGGCCGCACATCGCCTACAAGACGCCGCTGCGGGAGACCGCGGCGGTCGAGGGCGCGCTCTGCCCCAAAGGTCAAGCCGGCCTGCAAAGCGCCTACGATCCGTATCGCATCACCGCGGTGCTCAAGCGCAAGCCCGGCACCGCGCGCGGCGCGGGGCAGTGGGTCACGATCCCCTTCGACAAGGCCATCCAGGAGATCGTGGACGGCGGCGATCTCTTCGGCGAGGGCAAGGTCGAGGGGCTGAAGGACCTCTACGCACTGCGGGACGCCAAAGTCGCCGCGGCGATGTCGGCCGCCGTGACCAAGATCCTGGATGAGAAGGACAAGGACAAGAAGAAGGCGCTGGTCGAGGAGTTCAAGACGACCTTCAAGGACAACCTGGGCGCCATGATTGACCCCGACCACCCCGACCTGGGGCCGAAGAACAACCAGTTCGCCTTCGTCTGGGGCCGCATGAAGAACGGCCGCGGCGACCTGGTGCCGCGCTTCGTCAAGGACGGCTTCGGCTCGGCCAATGCCAACGGCCACACCACCGTCTGCCAGGGCAGCCTCTACTTCACCGGCAAGGCGATGAGCGAGCAGTGGGACGGCAGCAAATTCACCGGCGGCGACAAGTTCTACTGGCAGGCTGACCTGGCGAGCGCCGAGTTCGTCATCTTCGTCGAGGCCAACCTGTTCGAGGCCAACTACGGGCCGCCCTTCCGCATCCCCAAGATCACCGAGGGGCTGGTGAATGGCGACATGAAGTACGCGGTGCTCGACCATCGGCTGAGCAAGCTGGCGGCCAAAGCCTGGCGCTGGGTGCCGATCCAGCCCGGCCAGGACGCCGCGTTCGCCTTGGGCATGACGCGCTGGATCATCGAGAACAAGAAGCACAACGTCGGCTTTCTCTCCAATGCCAACAAGGCTGCTGCGCTGGCAAACAAAGAGGCTTCCTGGACGACCTGCGCCTGGCTGGTGAAGGTCAAGGACGGCAAGCCGGGCACGTTCGTGCGCGGCAGCGAGCTGAATCTGGTCACGAAGGGCACGGAGAAGGACAAAGACGGCAAGGATGTCACGATCTACACAGCGAACGAAGGCGGGGCGAAGTTCACTTTCGATCCGTTCGTGGCGCTGGCGGCGGGCAAGCCGACGCCGTTCGATCCAAACGACGAGAAGACGGCGGTGCGCGGCGACATCCTGGCGAATGTAAGCCTCAACGGCCTCGACCTGAAGACCGGCCTGCAGATCATCCTGGAGGCCAGCCAGGCCAAGACGATCGCCGAATGGGCGCAGATGGCGGGCGTGAAGGAGCGCGACATCACCGATCTGGCTGAGGAGTTCACCAGCCACGGCACGAAGGCCGTCGTGGACATCCACCGCGGGCCAAGCCAGCACACCAACGGCTTCTACAACAACCTGGCGTGGTACACCCTCAACTGCCTGGTCGGCAACCCCGACCACAAGGGCGGCATGGTCAAGCTGACCACCTATGACCGCAACGGCGGCAAAACCGGCCAACCCTTCCCGATCGGCAAGCTAAACAACGGCAAGACCGTGCCGTTCGGGATTGATTTTCTCCGCACGACCACGACTTACGAGAAGAGCACGATCTTCTCCGGCTACCCGGCCAGACGCCCCTGGTTTCCGCTGGCGACCGACATCTACCAAGAGGACGTGCCCTCGATGGGCGACGCCTACCCCTATCCGGTGAAGGCGCTCTTCTTCTACATGGCGGCCATCAACTACGCGCTGCCCGCCGCGCACACCGTCACGCAAATCCTGGCCGACACCAAGAAGATCCCGCTGATCATCACCAGCGACATCATCGTGGGCGAGACCTCGAACTATGCCGACTACATCTTCCCCGACCTGACCTATCTGGAGCGGTGGGAGTTCCACGGCTCGCACCCGTCGGTGCTCTGGAAGGTGGAAAACGTCCGCCAGCCCGCCATCGCCATCCCCGGCTGGCCGACGGTGAAGGTGTTCGGCGAGGAGATGCCGCTGTGCATGGAGGCGGTGCTGCTGGCCTTTGCCGAGAAGCTGAGCCTGCCCGGCTTCGGGCCGGATGGCATGGGCAAGGGCGTGCCCTACACCCGGCCGGAGCACCTCTACTTGAAGCAGGTCGCTAACATCGCGTTCGGCGAGAAGGAAGATGGCTCGGACGCGGCGCCCGAGGCGGATGACGACGAGGTGAAGCTGTTCCTCTCGGCGCGGCGCCACCTGCCCAAGAGCGTGTTCGATCCCGACAAGTGGAAGGGTGCCATCGGCGGCCCTTCGATGGACTCAGGGCAAGTTGAGAAGCTGTGGCGGCGGACGGTCTTCGTGCTGAACCGCGGCGGCCGCTACCAGGACTACGGCAAGGAGTACTCCGGCGACTTAGTCACCAACAAATACGGCAAGCAAATGAACGTCTACCAGGAGAAGACTGCGACGACGATCAACTCAATGACGGGCAAGAACTTCCCCGGCTATCCGCTCTACATCCCGCCCGCACTGTCAGCCGTCGGCGAGGAGATCAAGGACGAGGGCTTCGATCTGCACCTGATCACCTTCCGCGAGATGACGATGACCAAGGCGCGCACCATCACGAACTACTGGCTGCTGGCGGTGCTGCCGGAGGGCTACATCCTGATCAACAAGGCCGATGCTGACCGGCTGGGGTTGAAGCCCGGCGACAAGGCCCGCATCGTTTCGGCCAGCAACCCGGCTGGCGAGTGGGACGTCAAGGGCGGCCAGCCGCCGGTGCCGATGGTCGGCAAGGTGAAGATCGTCCAGGGGCTGCGGCCGGGGGTGATCGGCTTCCCGCTCGGCTTCGGCCACTGGGCCAGCGGCGCCCGCGACATCACGGTGGACGGCAAGCTCGTCAAGGGGGATCCCCGCCGCGCGGTCCCGCTGCACGCCAACGCGGCCATGCGGGTGGATCCGCACCTGAAGAACGTCACCCTCTCCGACCTGGCCGGCGGCAGCGCAGTGTTCTATGACACGAAGGTGAAGTTGGTGAAGGTGTGAGTTGGTGACACGGTGATCGGGTGGCACGGTGACAAGGTGATCGAATAAAAGTCACCTTGTCACACCCCCTCACCGTGCCACCGTGTCAGGAAAGAGGGACGACATGCCCACATTGAAACAACTCCTAGACACAACCACGGCCATGCACCGCCACCTCTGCCCGCGGCAGGTGTTGGGGGTGCGGATGGGGTTGTATGCGGGGGATCTGCTGGGACTGGCTCTGCCGCAGGCCGACAAGCGACTGTATACCATCGTGGAAACGGACGGCTGCGCGGCCGACGGGGTGGCGGCGGCGGTCAACTGCTGGGTGGGCCGGCGCACCATGCGCATCGAGGACTACGGCAAGGTGGCCGCGACCTTCGTGGACACGCAGACCGGTCAGGCGCTCCGCCTCGTCCCGCGGCCGACCGTGCGCGGGGACGCGCGCGCCTATGCGCCCCAGGCGGCGAACAAGTGGGAGGCTCAACTGGTCGGCTACCAGCTCATGCCCGTGGCCGAACTGTTTGACGTGCGCGAGGTCGCCCTGCGCACCCCCATCGAGCAGATCATTAGCCGGCCGGGCCGTAAGGATCGCGGATTAAATAACTTTCCCACTCGGTTGGGAAAGAGGCACAGCGCGATAGTTCCATTGCGGCAAGACTTCATCGAACACGATGCGCATGGTTTT
>Ga0233425_10005950_pt1 | contig 18617 bp, 19 predicted proteins | sample Watercolumn_Towu_2_FD_181712 | JGI IMG/M metagenome (GOLD analysis project Ga0233425, IMG submission 181712) | Freshwater microbial communities from Lake Towuti, South Sulawesi, Indonesia - Watercolumn_Towuti2014_140_MG | ecosystem: Environmental > Aquatic > Freshwater > Lake | place... | reverse complement strand
ACCGTGAAACGACTCCGCGCCGATGATATTGCACACTCCGTGTGAGAAAGTAGGTCATCGTCAGGCTAATCACAGCCATCGAAGCCCCGGCCTCAAAACCGGGGCTTCGGTCTTTAGGGCGATACCTACTTCAGTGAAGACTAACCTGCCCCAGGCAGGTTACGTCGCAACTAAAGTAGGTCATCGTCAGGCTAATTCTCAAGCAAGGCCCCGGAGATTCTTTCTCCGGGGCCTTTTGCTTTGGGGCCGTGGTAGGCTTTCCGCATTCGTTTGCGCGAGGAACCCGCCATGAAATTCAAGGCCGCCGTGCTCAGGCAATCCGGCCTGCCGCGCCCGTATGCGACGAGCCGCCCGCTGTCCATCGAGACTGTCGAGGTGCCGCCGCCCGCTGCGGGCGAGGTCATTGTCGCCATCAAGGCCGCGAGCCTGTGCCACTCGGATCTCTCCGTGGTGAACGGCGACCGCGCCTGGCCGATGCCCATCGTGCCCGGCCACGAGGCGGCGGGGGTGGTGGTGGAGGTCGGGCCGGGCGTACAGTCGGTGAAGCCGGGTGACCACGTGGCGCTCATCTTCCTCACCCAATGTGGCGAGTGCGAGCATTGCATCGAGGGCCGGCCCTCGCTCTGCGCGCGTGGCACCCAGGCCAACCGCGAAGGGCGGCTTCTCACCGGGGGGCCGCGCCTGCGGCTCGACGGCCAGGCCGTGCATCACCACATGGGCCTGTCTGCCTTCGCCGAATACGCCCTCGTCTCGGAAAAATCCCTGGTGAAGATTCCCGAGGATTTGTCTCTCGTCGAGGCCAGCCTGTTCGGCTGCGCCGTGATGTGCGGTGCCGGCACGGCGTTGTACACGGCGGGCATCCGGCCTGGTCAAAGCGTTGCGGTGTTCGGCTTGGGCGGGGTCGGCCTCTCTGCCGTGCTCGGCGCCGTGACAGCGGGGGCGGCGCGTATCGTCGCCGTCGATCCCAGCGAGGAGAAACTGGCGCTGGCGCGGGCGGTGGGCGCGAGCGACTGCGTGGTCGGCAGCGGCAGCGCAGTGGAGGCGGTGCGAGAACTGACGCAGGGCGGCGTCGACCACGCCATCGACACCAGTTCCTCGCTCGACGGCTTCAGCCAAGCCTTCGAGGCGACGCGGCGCGGCGGCAGCACGGTGACGACGAGCCTGACCAACCCGTCGCAGAAATTCAGCTTTCCTGTGGCGCGCATTGTCGCCGAGGCGCGCACCATCAAGGGCAGTTACATCGGCACCTGCGTGCCCGGGCGCGACATCCCGGCCTTCATCCGACTCTATCGTCAGGGTCGTATGCCGGTCGACAAGCTGGTGACGCGGACGCTCAAGCTGGACGATATCAACGAGGCCTTCGACGCGTTGTCGGATGCCCGCTGCGTACGACAGGTCGTCGTGTTCTAGCCCGGAGATCGCACAAGCAAGCGCCGAGGCGCACTATTTGCCGGAGCGGGCGACGATCAGCCCGAGCGCGATGCCTACGATGGCGGCGGATGCCGTGACGGCCAGCGCAGCAGTCCATTCACCTGTCGCGGCGACGATGGCTGCGACCAACGGGATGCCGGCGAACTGACCGAGGTTCGATCCCTGCAGGTACAGGCCCTGCAGCGTGCCGATCTGCTGCGGACGGGCGGCGAGCGCCACCGACGAGGACAGCACGGCGACTGGGATCATGCCGCCGGCGCTGGTGAGAAGCAGACAGCAGAAGTAACGCAGGAGGTCGGGTATGCCCTCCGAGAAGATGCCGAAGCCGGCCAGCCCCATCACCAGAGAGGCGGCTGCGATCAGGCGTCCGCGGTTGACATGCCGGTGCAGCAGGGCGCCGCCAGCAAGGTTGCCTGGCACGTTGACGGCAATGACGAGGGCGGAGAGCAAGGCAATCGTCGCCGGAGGAAGCGCGCGCTGCTCCTGCAGGAAGGTGGGCAGCCAGATCACGACGGCGAAGAACTGGAGGGCATAGGCGGCGAAGGCCACGGTCAGCAGCCAGGGGACCGGTTGCAGCAGGGCGCCGCGGATGTCGGCCATGCCTTCATGATGCCGCGCCGAACGGGTGCCGAAATGACGGCGCTGCGCAACGAGGCTGACAAAGGAAAGTACAAGAAGGCACAGCACCAGCCACCACAAGCCGCGCCAGCCGGAGCGCTCGACGAGCGGGGGCGCCAGCAGGATGCACAGACTGGCGCCGGCCGGCATGTAGCAGCTCCAGATGCCCAGCGTCAGCCGGATCTGCGACGGTGCGCTGGCGGCGGCTACCAGGACCGGCGCGGAGACCGCCGCCGCCAGGAAACCCAGGCCTTCGACGAGGCGCGACAGCAGCAGCCACTGCCCACCGGTATCGGCCAGCCCGAGTACGCCGCCCGCCGCGCTGGCCGCCAGTCCAAAGAGACAGAAGCGCAACGCCCCCAGCCGGTCGGCAACAATGCCGACGAACACGCCGGTTGCGACGGCGAGTGCGCTGAAAGCTGCCGCCAGCCATCCGGCGGTAGTGAGCGACAACCCGAATTCGCTTCGCAACTGCGGCAGGACGATCGGCAGCTTGCCGATATTCATGGCGACCACCACCCCGCAGAGGGTTGCGGCTAGAACGGCCCACCAGGCGGTTTCGCTCCGCTGGACGGCCGCCATCAGTTGCAGACGAGTGTGGTGCCGAACTGGTGACAGATGCGGTTGCCGCTGGGCGGCACGACGATCACCGGCGTGCCCGGCGCATTGGGCATGGCCGGTTGAATCACCGGCGCGGGCAGTGAAGGCGGCATCGCCTGCTGGGAGCCCGCTGCCGTATACGGGGCGTTCAGGGTGGGCAGGGCGTTGTTCTGCAGCAGCGGATTCTGGGGCACGCCCTGCGGATGCGGCTGGGCCGGCGCGGCATGCGGCACCACGACGGTGTTGTCGAAGCGGTGGATGACGGTGCCGCCGGTGCAATAGATCTTGCCGCCGCCGATGTCCTTGCAGTACGTGGGCTGCGCATGGGCGAGCGAAGGGCCGAGCAGGGCGGCGGCAAGGGCGGCAATTCGTTTCATGCCATTTATTATAGATGGCGGAACGGAAAGGCGACGGTCGGCATCCTGCCGCCGACGAGGTCGGCAATCGCCTGTCCCGATCCGCAGGCGAGCGTCCAGCCGAGCGTCCCGTGCCCCGTGTTGTAAAAGAGGCCGTCCAGCCTGCCTCGCCCGATGATGGGCACATTGGTCGGCGTGGCGGGGCGCAGCCCCGCCCAGTATTCCGGCGTGCCGGACGGACGGACCTGCGGAAACAGCTGCATGGCGCGCCGCAGAATGGCCTCGCAGCGCGCCGCATTGATGGACGTGTCGAATCCGGTCAGTTCCGCCGTGCCGGCGACGCGCAGCCGGTTGCCGAGGCGCGAGCAGACGATGCGGCGCGACTCGTCGGTGATGCTGACAGCGGGCGCCTCGGCGTCCTCGGCCAGTTGCAGCGTCACCGAGTAGCCCTTCACGGGGTAGATGGACAGCGCATCGCCCAGCGTACGTGCCAGTGCCGCGCTGTAGCTTCCCAGGGCGATCAGGAAAGCGTCGCCGCCGATCCGCTCGGGCGAACCGTCTTCGCCGACTGCCAGGGCAGCGACCGCCTTGCCGCCTTCCGTCGCCAGGGCGCCGACGCGCAAGCCGTAACGAAACCTCACGCCCGCCGCGGCGCAGCGCTCAGCCAGCTTCTGCGTGAAGACCAGGGCGTCGCCGGTCTCGTCATCGGGGGCATACAGCCCTCCCTCGAGCGCGTCCCGGCAATGTCTTAGAGCGGGCTCGACATTCCGGCAGGCGTCCGCATCGAGCACATCCGCCCGGACCCCCAGTTCATGCAGCAGCGCGGCCCGGCGTCCGGCCTGAGCGAATTCGTTCGGGTTGAAGAAGAGATGCAGGATGCCCTTGCCCAAGCGGTCGTACGCGATGCCGGTTTCCGCCTGCAGCGCATGCAGGCAGTCCCGGCTGAAAAGGGCTAGGCGGGCGATGGCCTCGGTATTGCGCCGCGTGCGGCTGGGCAGGCATTCCCGCAGGAAGCGCAGCCCCCACGACCACTGCCCCCAGTCCAGTCGCGGACGGAACAGCAGCGGCGCGTCCTCGCGGCCGAGCCAGCGCAGGATCTGCGCCGGCGCGCCCGGATTGGCCCAGGGCTCAGGGTGGCTGACCGAGATCTGCCCGCCGTTGGCAAAGCTGGTCTCCAGCCCCGCCGCGGGCTGCCGCTCGATGACCGTGACGGCATGGCCGGCCTGTCTCAGATACCAGGCGCTGGTGACGCCGATCAGACCGGCGCCGAGGACGATGACGTGCATGCTGCATTTTATCCGCAGGAATGCATGCTCCGCCTGAAACCCGGATAATCACGGTTTTCAGCAGGAACGCCATGCCGCCGGTTACGCCTATCACAGATCAGGAAGTCGCCACCCTCGCCGGCGGATGCTTCTGGTGCCTGGAAGCGGTGTTTGCCGAGCTCGAGGGCGTTACGGAAGTCGTTTCCGGCTACACCGGGGGGCAATTGCCCGATCCCGACTACCGCCAGATATGCACGGGAGAGACGGGTCACGCCGAGGCGGTGCGACTGACTTTCGATCCGGCGCGCATCGGCTATCGCGACATCCTCGAGGTGTTCTTCGTCATCCACGACCCGACCACTCTGAACCGCCAGGGCAACGATGTCGGCACGCAGTACCGCTCGGCGATCTATTTCCATTCGGACGGGCAGCGGGCGGCGGCGCAGGCCTTGCTGGACGAGTTCGCCGCAGACAACACCTTTGCCGCCCCGGTCGTTACCGAGCTGGCGCCGGCCGGCGTCTTTTATCCGGCCGAGGAATACCATCAGCGCTACTACCGCAACAACCCCATGCAACCGTATTGCCAATTCGTCGTCGCTCCCAAGCTGGCGAAATTCCGCAAGCAGTTCGCGGCGAAGCGCAAATCCACCTGATTTTCTTTTTGAAAGGACAGCCATGAACCAGACCACCATGCCCAGCGGGCTGATTATCGAAGAGGTCACGGCCGGCAGCGGCGAGGCGGCCATGCGCGGACAGACCGTATCGGTGCACTACACCGGCTGGCTGACCGACGGCACGAAATTCGACTCGAGCAAGGATCGCAACGAACCCTTCGAGTTTCCGCTCGGCGCCGGGTATGTCATCCGCGGCTGGGATGAGGGCGTGCAGGGCATGCGCGTCGGCGGCGTGCGCAAGCTGACTATTCCGCCAGAGTTGGGCTACGGCGCCCGCGGCGCCGGCGGCGTCATTCCGCCCAATGCGACCTTGGTTTTCGAGGTCGAACTTCTCGGAATAGGCTGAAGCGGCACGGCGCGCCGAACGCGCAGCCTTGATCTGCATCAACCGCCCCGAGCGATGCAATCCTCGGCCTGCCGCCGGCTTGATGTAACATCTTGCCACAAGCACAACGACTAGCGATCCGGAGCCCCCATGTTTGGTAGCTTCATGCCGAAGGAAGGCAAGTTCTTCGATTACTTCACCGAGCTGGCCGAGCATATCCTGCAAGCCAGCCGCGAACTGGCGGACCTGATGGCCAGCTTCGACGACGTCGAGCGGCGCGCCTACAACATTGAGACCATCGAGAAGGGCGGCGACAAGATCACCCACGCCGCGGTCGAGTTGCTGCACAAGACCTTCATCACGCCGCTCGACCGCGAGGCAATCCACCAGCTCATCACCAACATGGACGACATCCTCGACCTCATCGAGGACACGGCCCAGTCGATCTTCCTCTACGATATCCGCGCCGTGACGCCGGAGGCGAAGAAGCTCGCCGACATCTGCGTCGCCTGCGCGACCAAGGTGAAGGAGGCCGTCGGGCAGCTCTCCAACATGGATAACGCGCGCACGATCATGGAGGTGTGCCACGAGATCGACCGGCTCGAGTCCGAGGCCGACCACGTCATGCGCTCCGCCATGGCCAAGCTGTTCCGCGACGAACCGGATGTGCGCCAGGTGATCAAGTTGCGCTCGGTCTACGAGCTGCTCGAGGCCATTACCGACCGCTGCGAGGATGTGGCCAATCTGATCGAAGGCATCGTGCTCGAGAACTCATGACAGGCTGCACCGCGGCAAGCAAGGATCAGCAGTGAGCTTCGAGGTCTTCGTCTTTCTCGTCATCCTCGCCCTGGCGTTCGACTTCATGAACGGGTTTCATGATGCCGCGAACTCCATCGCCACGGTCGTCTCCACTGGCGTGCTGAAGCCGCACCACGCCGTCGCCTTCGCCGCCTTCTTCAACTTCGTCGCGCTGTTTGTCTTCCAGCTCAAGGTGGCGGCGACAGTCGGCAAGGGCATCGTCGACCCCGCCATCGTCGACCACTACGTCATTTTCGGCGCCCTCATGGGCGCCCTGATCTGGAACATCCTGACCTGGTACTACGGCATCCCGTCAAGTTCCTCGCACGCGCTGATCGGCGGGATGATCGGCGCCGTGGTGGCCAAGGTTGGCACCGGCGGCCTGATCGCCTCCGGCATCAGCAAGACGCTGATCTTCATCATCGTCTCGCCGACGCTGGGCTTCATCCTCGGCGGGCTGCTGATGCTGATCGTCTCGTGGCTATTCTTCCGAACTCCGCCCTCCAAGGTCGATCGCTGGTACCGCCGCCTGCAGCTCTTCTCGGCCGGCTACTACAGCCTGGGCCATGGCGCCAACGACGCGCAGAAAACCATGGGCATCATCTGGCTGCTGATGATCTCCGGCGGTTATCTGGCGGCGGATGCCAAGCGGCCGCCCGACTGGGTGATCCTCTCCTGCTACGCGGCGATGGGCCTCGGCACGCTGTTCGGCGGCTGGCGCATCGTCAAGACCATGGGGCAGCGCCTGACCAAGCTCAAGCCCGTCGGCGGCTTCTGCGCCGAGACGGGCGGCGCGATCACCCTGACCATCGCCTCGCTCGCCGGCATCCCGGTGTCCACCACGCACACCATCACCGGCGCCATCGTCGGCGTCGGTTCCTCGCGCAAGCTTTCCGCCGTGCGCTGGGGCCTGGCCGGCAATATCGTCTGGGCCTGGGTCCTCACCATTCCCTGCTCGGCTTTCATGGCGGCTGTGGCCTGGTATATCGGCCAGGCCTTTCTGTAACGCTCACGCCTGCTGCGGGCCGGGCTGTCCGTCCTCCACCACGAAGGTCGCAAGCGTGGTGATCCCCGAGTCCGCCAGCTTTTCGCTGTCGACGACGCGCAGGCGCGACAGGCAGCGTTTCCCGGTCAGGTCCAGCGTCACGTAGCCGCGCTTCTCGCTGTTGGCAAAGCGCATATGCGGGTTTTCGGCGCGCATCGCATCCAGGCGCGCCTGCGGCGGCCCCTGCGAGGCGATCGAGGTACCGCAGAACTCGCTCGCCACGACGGGGGACTTCGGGTCGTCGAAATCCACCTTCAGGTCGGCGACGCAGTTGAAGTGGATGTCGCCGCCGATGACGACCGGGTTGGCCGGCTTGCGTTCCGCAATGGCCTGCAGCAGCCGCGTGCGCGCCGCCGGATAGCCGTCCCAGCCGTCCGTCCAGAACTGCCGCTCCGGGCCGGGCTTGCGGTCGGCCTGCGCCATGAGCAGCTGCTGCGCGACGATGTTCCAGCGCGCCTTCGAGCCCGAAAACCCGGCGTACAGCCAGCCTTCCTGCGCGCGACCGAGCAGGCTGCGCTGCGGGTCCAGGCGGGAAGGGCACATCACGTCGTCGACCACATTGGCTCCGCCGCGGAGATGGCGCGGGCAGACCTGATGGTCACGGTACTGCCGGTCGTCCAGCACATGAATGCGGGCCAGGCTGCCGAAATCGTGGCGGCCATAGAGCCGCATGTGCGGTCCCTGCGGCCGGGCGCTTTGGCGCAGCGGCATGTGCTCCCAGTAGGCCTGGTAGGCGGCGGCGCGGCGGGCAAGGAAATTCGGGTCGAGGTCCTCCGAGCGGTCGTTGGCGTAGTCGTTGTCCACCTCGTGGTCGTCCCAGGTGACCAGCCAGGGAAAGGCGGCGTGGCAGCGCTGCAGGTCCGGGTCGGACTTGTAGCAGGCATGGCGGTTGCGGTACTGCTCCAGGGTGTAGGGCTCTGGCGCCTCGTGCTTGCGCACGTGACGCACGCCCCAGGAGGACTCGTAGATGTAGTCACCGAGGAAGATCACCAGATCCAGATCCTCCTCCGCCATGTGGCGGTGGGCGGCGTAGAAACCCTGTTCGTACTGCTGGCAGGAGGCGAAGGCCAGGCGTAGGCGATCGGCCGCGCCGCCTGCAGGGGGGGCGGTGCGCGTGCGCCCGACGGGGCTGACGGCCCCGCCGGCCATGAAGCGGTACCAGTACCAGCGCGCGGGTTCGAGGCCATCGGCTTCGACATGCACGCTGTGTCCCTCCTGTGCCGTGGCTCGGGCGGTGCCGCTGCGGACGATGTCGCGGAAGCCTTCGTCGCGGGCGACCTCCCAGCGCACTTCGATGTTCGCCGGCGGCAGGCCGCCGCCCTCGAGCGGATCGGGCGCCAGGCGCGTCCACAGCACGACGCCGTCGGGCAGCGGCGCGCCCGAGGCGACGCCCAGCGTGAACGGATAGGCCGTGAAAACGGGGCGCGCCCACAGCCGCGGCGCGGCGAGCGCAAGCGTCGAGGCGAGCAGAAAGCCGCGGCGATCGAGCCCCATCAGATCTTCCTTTCGCGGCCGGCCCAATAGGGGTCGCGCATCTCGCGCTTGAGCGTCTTGCCCGCCGCGCTGCGCGGGAAGTCCGCCATGATCTCGACTGCCGAGACGCGCTGGTAGCGCGCGCCGACGCGCTCGTTGATCCAGTCGCGCAGCGCCTCCGCCGTCACCGCCCCGGCCTCGCGCAGCAGCACCGCGGCGAGCGGCGTCTCGCCCCATTTCTCGTCCGGCACGCCGAACACCGCCGCCTCGCGCACCGCCGGGTGGCGGGCGGCGATCTCCTCGATGTCCTTCGGATAGACCTTGACGCCGCCCGAGTCGATCATGTCCTTCTTGCGGTCGACGAGATAGAGGAAACCTTCCTCGTCGAGATAACCCATGTCGCCGCTGTAGAGCCAGCCGTCGCGCACCGCCTGGGCGGTGAGGTCGGGCCGCTTGTAGTAGCCGGTCATCAGCATCGGGCCGCGCCCGACGATCTCGCCCACTTCGCCGGCGGCGGCGTCCGTGCCGTCCTCGCGCACGATGCGGATATGGTTGAAGGGCATCGGCACGCCGACCGAGCCGGCCTTGCGCACGGCATCTGAGCGGTCGAGGATGGTGACGAAACCCTCGGTCAGCCCGTAGAGCTCGTGGAAGCGTCCCGGCAGGTCGCGGTTGAGACGGTCCTTGTACTCCTTCATCAGCGGCGCGCCCAGCGACACCAGGCATTGCAGCGAGCCCAGTTTCTCCGGCGAGTAGGAGGGATCGTTGAAGAGGGCGACCACCTGCGCCGGCACCAGCATGACGTGGGTCACCCGCTCGCGGGCGATGGTCTCGATCAGGCGGGCGGCGTCGAAGGCGCGCTGCAGGATGTAGGTGCCGCCCAGGTAGAAGCTCGGCATCAGGGTGACGAAGGCGCCGTTGAAGACAATGGCACCGCTGTGCAGCACCACCGATTCCGGCGTCATGCGCCAGGCGGCGCCCAGCATGAGGCAGTACATTGAGCGGATGAAGTGGGTGTGCACGATCCCCTTCGGCAGGCCGGTGGTGCCGGAGGTGTACATGATGTTGAAGGGATCGTCCGGCCCGACTGCGGCCGGCGTGAAGCGGTCGGCCGCGGCGGCGGCGAGGGCGCCGTAGTCACCAAACTGCGCGCCGTATTCCGCTGACTGACTTTTCCCGGTGAGCAGCACGCGGCCCGGCAGCAGCGGCGCCAGCGCCTCGGGAATCTGCGCCAGCACCGGCTCGAGGGCCGGGCTGCTGACGAGGCAGCGCGCATCGGAATCCCTGAGCAGGCTGGCCAATCCGGCCGGCAACAGCAGGGGCGAGAGCGGCACCAGCACGGCGCCGATCGAGGGCACCGCCCAGTAGAGCTCGAGCAACTCGCGGCAGTTGGGCAGCACGGTGGCGACCTTGTCCCCCGGCCCGATGCCGAGGCCGCGCAGGACGTTGGCACAGCGGGCGACGCGGCCGGCGAACTCGGCCCAGGTGTAGCGCTCGTCCTCGAAGACGACCGCCAGCCGCTGCGGGCGGTAGAAGGCGTTGCGGTCGATCAGCGTGGCCAGTTCGAGCATGGCTGTCCCTCCGATACAATCGCCGCATTATGCCTTCGGTTATTGACTACGAACACGGCATCAGCGCCATCGATTCCGGCTTCGGCCGGCCGCTGCTGGATGCCATTCATCTCATCGTCGAGGGCGGCCGCGCCGCCCTGGTCGATACCGGCACCAACGCCTCCCTGCCCCTCGTGCTGGCGGCGCTGGCGGCGAAGGGCTTGGCACCGGAGCGGGTCGACTACGTCATCCTGACGCACATCCACCTCGACCATGCCGGCGGCGCCGGCGCTCTCATGCGGGCCCTGCCCAACGCCCGGCTGACGGTGCATCCGCGCGGCGCGCGCCACATGGCCGACCCGTCCAGACTGGTCGCCGGCACCTATGCCGTCTATGGCGAAGCCGAGGCGCGACGGATGTACGGCGACATCCTGCCGATCCCCGCCGAGCGCGTCCAGGAAACGCCCGAGGGCGCGACGATCCGCCTGGGCGAACGGACGCTGACGTTCCTCGACACGCCGGGCCACGCACGCCACCACGTCTGCATCCATGACGGCCGCTCCGGCCATGTCTTCGCCGGCGACATGTTCGGCCTCTCCTACCGCGAGCTCGACGTCGACGGCAGGCAGTTTGTCTTCCCGACGATAACGCCGACGCAGTTCGAGCCGGCCGCCATGCACGCGTCGATCGACCGCCTGCTCGCCCTGCGCCCGGGGGCGATCTACGTCACCCACTACGGCCAGGTGCGCGACGTGCCGCAACTGGGCGCCGACCTGCACCGGCTGATCGACGCCCACGTCGAGGCAGCGCTGTGCCACCGGCAGGCAGGCGTCGGCCGTCACGCGCGCATCAAGTCCGCGCTGACCGAAGTGCTCCTCGCCGAGTCGCGCCGGCAGGGCTGGCGAATGGCGCCGGAAGACCTGCTTCGCCTGATGGCGAACGACATCGAACTCAACGCGCAGGGGCTCGGCGCCTGGCTCGACAGCGGCGCATGAGGGTGCGATTCCCTCTTGCGCCGAGAGGAGGCGGACGCAACACCAGAGCGAAGAATTTTTCGTTTCCCTCTGAAAAATGATTGACAAATCGTTTCGGCATGATCATGCTTCGCTCCATCTTGCTGTACGCAGCAAGGAAATTCGTGGTGTTGTTCAGGTGAAATCACTATTCAGGAGGTAGAGATGGCCACAGCCAAGAAAGCGAAGAAGCCCGCAGCGAAGAAGCCCGCCGCCAAGAAACCGGCAGCCAAGAAAGCAGCCCCGAAGAAAGCCGCCGCCAAGAAGCCGGCAGCCAAGAAAGCCCCCGCCAAAAAAGCAGCGCCCAAGAAAGCCGCTGCCAAGAAGCCGGCCAAGAAAGCCGCCGCCAAGAAGCCCGCAGCCAAGCGCAAGCCCAATCCCGCCTTCATGAAGCCGATGACCCCGAGCGGCGTCCTCGCTGCCGTGGTGGGTGCTCTGGCTCAGCCGCGCACCGAGATCACCAAGAAGATCTGGGATTACATCAAGAAGAACAAGCTGCAGGACGCGATCAACAAGCGCATGATCAATGCGGACGAGAAGCTCAAGGCCATCTTCGGTGGCAAGGGTCAGGTCTCGATGTTCGAGATGACCAAGCTCGTCAACAAGCACCTCAAGTAAGCGCTTTTCCGAAACGCCCTCTCTCCAGCCGGAGGGAGGGCGTTTTTGTTTTTGTGGCCCGGTAACGCTACAGCATCAACGGACCAGGCTCATCCACCCACTCCGAGAACTGGCTTCCCGCGTCGGCGGGATCGCTCTGCCATGCCGCCAGCAGACGTTGCGCGGCTTCCTGCCAATGGACCTGACCGTCGCGGCAGGCGAGGCGCAGGTCGGCATCGTCGCCCGTCCTGCGCCAGGCGGCATAGGCCGACCACAGGCGCGGGAAAAGGCCTCGCCGCAGACCCTCGAAGTTGGCGAAGTAGAAATGCAGCGAAGGGGCGCCGCCGCGTTCCAGCAGCGCCGGCAGGGTGGATAGGCAGTCGGCAAGGTTGTCGCGCACGGCGCGGGCCAGCAGCTCGGCGCGCCGCTCATGCAGGCTGCCGAGCATGTTCCGCCAGCGCGGGCCGAGCAGCGGCTCGGCCAGTCCTTCGCCGATTTCGTGGAGGATCAGGGTTTCGCTCTCTTCGGCCGCCATGCGCTCCAGGGCGGCCTCGGCGTCGCCGCCGAAGCCGTAGCCCTCCAGCGCCGCCTTGAGCGCCCCCTCGGCCTGTTTGACGCCCCAGATCTCGGTTTTCTCCCATAGCCAGCGCCGCAGCGCATCCAGGCGCAGGAACACCGTGCCTTCGCGCAGCGCCGCCGGTGGCGCGAACAGGTCGCGCGCATGCTCGCGGTCGGCGATCAGCACGTCGAGGCCATGCCGCCTCTCACGCCGCGCCAGCTCGCCGAGGAAGAAATGCGGCTTGCCCCAACGGCCGATGCCGCCCGAGTAGACCAGTCCCAGCGGCACCAGCTCGGCGTTGACGGCGGCATTGTCGAATGGATCGCTGCCGCCGGCGATGGGCAGGGGGCCGAACTCTGCCTCTTCCAGTTCGTTCCAGCGCGCCTCGCGGCGGGCGATCCAGGCGCCCAGCTCGGCCTGCGCCAGCGACCGGGCCAGCGGAATGCCGTGCTCCCAGCGGAACAGCTCGCGCATCGCCAGCAGGTAGTTGCACATCGTCATTTCCCGCGCATGGCGCGCGTCGGCGATGTCGCAGTTGGCCTGCACGGCTTGCCTCAGCGATTCCAGGTCGACCGCGCTCATGATCGCCGCGCCCGCCGCCGCGGCTGCCAGGCGGCGACCGATTGCACGATCTCCGACCAGGGCAGGTCCTCGAGGCCGCCCCGAGAGCGGCGTGCCGCCCGCATCAGGGCGCTCACGTCGTCGACCGTATCGGCGCCGGTCAGCGCCTGCTGCAGGCCGGCGAGACCGCCGCATTGCACTTTCATTTCCTGGGCGTGGGTCAGACGCTCTTCTTGGCGAACCCGGTGCAGGGCGAAGGCGGCGTTGCGCCGCAACAGCCCCAGCAGCGCGGTGCAGGCCGCTCTTGCTTCGGCGTCAACGCAGGCAACGGCCTCGCGCTCGGCGATGTGCCGCCTCTGCTCCAGCGCACAGGCGGCGCACCTGGTCAGAAGCGCCTGTTCGAAAGGACAGGGATGGTCGATCGCCGCCCTGCGGGTCTGCCGGTAGGCGGTCTCGTCCATGACGGTGCCGGGCCTCGCCGGGCTAATCGTCGCCCAGTTCGGGCTGCGGCTCGCGCACCTGGGAGAGGATGTCCTCGGCCTGCAGCTCGTTCTCGGCGAAGATGGTTTTCACGGTGCAGCCCGCGGAGGGGGGCAACTCGCGGCGCAGTTCCTTGGCGCGCGCCGAGGCGGGCTTGAATGCATCGTGGGTTTCGATCTTTTCCAGGCGGCGGATGGGCGTCTCGAAGACCTTGTAGAGGTAGTAGGGCATAAAGTCGGGTTCTCTCAATCGACGTAGGACTTTCGCGAACGGCGCGAGCCGGGACGGCTTTTCTGGATGACGACGCCGCGCACCGCCTCCAGCCCGGCGATGGCGGCATCCGGATAACGTGGGTTGAGCGGGTGCAGCCACCAGCCTCCTGCACGGTTGACCAGCTGGCGCAGGATGGGTTCGCCCTCGTGCTGGGCAATGACGAAACTGCCGTCGCGCGCCAGACCCTCCGGCTCGACGACGATGATCTCCCCTTCGGCGAACTCCGGCAGCATGCTGTCGCCCAGCACCATCAGGGCGAAGGGTTCGGCGTTCTCGCAGGCTTCCATTGCGCCGTCCCGGTACACCGGGGCCGGCACGACGGGAATGGTCTTTTTCTGCATCGGGCAATGTTAAGGGCTCGCATGGCCGTCGGCGAGCAGAACGCGCTGATGCGAGCGGCAAGGAAACTTATGTCGCCGTGGCGACCAGTTGCACGGCGGGAAAACCCTGTTGCGCGAGGGACTTTGCCGCGCCGTCCACGAACGCTTCCGGCCCGGCAAGATAGATGTCGAAGGCGGCGAGGTCGGCATGGTCCTTTGCCATGGCGGCGACGAGGTCTTGCGCGCCGCCTTCGGCCACGGCCGTGAAGCGGAAATTGTCGAGGGCGTCGGCCCATGAGCGGCAGAGGTTCGACAGGTAGTGGCCCGTAGGGCTGCAGGCGTGCCAGTAGAGGTGAAGCAGTTCGGCGCGGTCCAGGGACATGGCGTGCTCGACGAGGCCCTTGATCGGTGCGAAGCCGGCCTCCGAGGCGATGAAGAGGATCGGCCGCGGCGACTCGGCGCGCAGCACGAATTCGCCCCAGGGGCCGAACACCGTGACTGCGTCGCCGGCGCCCAGCACGTCGAAGACGTGACGGGCGAAATCGTCCTTCGCGTCGCGCTCGACGTGGAAATGCAGGTTGCGGTCGTCGCAGGGGCAACTGGCGACGGGCAGCTGCGCTGACGTCTCTCCGGCGGTGAGCGTGACGCTCTGGCCGGCGAGGAAACGCAGGCGGTTGTTGCGCGGCGTCTGCAGGTGCAACAGGCGCATGCCGTCGCCGAGCGGCTGCAGCGCCTTGACGCGCGCAACGATCTGCTGCTGCGGGATGTCGCCGGCGCTGCCGGTCTCGAGCGCTTCCAGCACCAGATCGCCCACCGCCGCGTGGCAGCAGAGCAGGGTGTAGCCCTGGCTCTTTTCCGCCTCCGACAGCACGTAGTCGTGCGGCCGCACCTTCTTCACCTCGCCCGATACCACGCGCGCCTTGCACAGGCCGCAGTTGCCGTTGCTGCAGCCGTAGTTCACCGCCAGTCCGGCCTTGAGCGCGGCCTCCAGCAGCGTGTCGGCGCCCTCGACGAAGAAGTCGTGGCGGCTCGGCTGCAGGGTGACGTGGGCGGACATGACGCGGAGCATATCATCCATGACGGCCAGGGCATTCGGCGCCTCGCTCGCGCCGAGGATCTCCGCCAGCTGGGCGTCGAGGAACTCACCGAGGGCCGCCATGCCCGGCTCTGCTTCCTGCTCCCCGATGCGAGCGCGAACCGCCTCCATCATGGCGTGGTAGCGCTGCAGGTGGGCGCGCAGGTCGGCCAGCTCCGTGCTCTGCTCATAGAGCCGCTGTGAGAGGATTTCCTGGCTTGGCAACAGGCGTTCGCGCACGCGCTTGCCGAACGCGCGTTCCTTGATCTCCCTGACCTGCTCGAAGCCGCCCTCTTCCTCCAGTCTGATGTCGGGGTAGAGGCGCAGCAGGTCGTCGGCGGCCACCATGCCGTCGAAGGAAGTCAGCTCGCCGCTGCGGATCTTCAGTTGCAGCGCGACGCGGTTGGTGCCGACCAGGCGCGCGGCGCGGGAGAGGGGAAGCAGGCGGGACATTTTTTCAAGAATAGCAAAAGCCTTGCCGCTCCTCCACCGCACGCTCTTTTCAGTCGCCCGGTTCGGTCAGCTGGACGACGAGCAGCAGGAGGGACAGGACGAAGCCGGTCAGCGGCACTGCAGGCGGATAGCTGCGCACGCCGGGCGGGGCGGGCGCCCGGCGGCGGATGCGCAGCAGCGCCAGGTTGATCAGGGCGAATACGATCAGGATGGCGGCGCTGGTGGCCTTGGCCAGTAAGGCCAGCGGGAGGGCCAGCGCCAGCACAAGCGTGGCGAAGGTGACGGAGGCGGTGGCGAGCAGCGGCGTGCGCCGAGCGGGGTGCACGCGACCGAACGCCGCCGGCAGCCAGCCCTGAACGCTCATGCCGTGCAGGACGCGGGCAGCGCGGATGAGCAGCACCAGCGCGCCATTCGTGACGGCGAACAGCGCGATGACGCCGATGAGCACCGGCTCGCGGCCGGTTGCCTTCTCGTACATCAATGCCAGCGGCGCGGCGTGGCCGGCCAGTTCGTCTCGGGAGAGGGTGAGCACGGCCGCCAGCGCCACCAGCAGGTAGAGCGCGGTGGAGACCGCCAGCGCCAGAAAAATGGCGCGCGGCATGGTCCGCTCCGGCTCGATCACTTCCTCGGCGACGTTCGACATGTCCTCGAAGCCGATGAAGGCGAAAAAGGCCACGAAGGCGGCGAGGAAAATGCCCTGCCAGGCTTCCGTCTGCGCCGGCGGCACGAGTTCGTTCAGACGCGCCGGCAGGGCGAGCAGGCCCTCGCCGGAAACGGCCACCACCAGCAGCAGGCCGCCGATCTCGATCAGCGTGGCGGCCGCTGCCACCCGCGCCGATTCGTGGATGCCCCAGGCGGCGAGGGCACCGAGCGCGAGCAGCACGAAGAGGATTGCCGACCAGGATGGCACGCCGACGAACAGCCGCAGGTAGCCGGCGAAGCCGTTGGCCAGCGCGGCGGCCGAGGCCAGCGCGGCGAACAGCACCAGGGCGCCGACCAGCATGGACAACCCGCGCCGACCAAAGCCTTCCTGGACGTACACCGCCTCGGCAGCGCTGAAGGGGTGGCGCGCCGCCAGTTCGGCATAGGAGAACGCGGTGAACGCGGCAACCACCGCCGCCACGGCGAAGGCCAGCGGCGCATGCATGCCGGCCAAGCCGGCCACCTCGCCGACCAGCACATAGATGCCGGCGCCGAGGATGGTGCCGAGGCCGTAGAAGGTCAGCAGCGGCAGGGTCAGCGTGCGCTTGAGCGCGACCGGCTCCGGCATGGTCAGGCCGGGTAATGCCGGGCAAGAAAGACATCCACCGCGCCGGCCAGCCCCGGCGTTTCCACCTCGGCGAACTCGTAGCGGGCGCGCAGCACCGGCTTGTGCACCTGGATCAGCGCGGCGAGATCGGCCGGTGTGGCGGAGACGACGGCGTCGGCCGGCGTGGCGTTGATGGTCTGGCGCAGGGCGTCGAGCTGCTCGCGCGAGTAGCCGGTCGCGGGAAGCACTTCGCCGATGTGCGGGTAGCGCGTATAGAGGGCGCGGATGGCCGGCCCGGCGAACGGGCGCGGGTCGACGATCTGCGCTCCGGCCTGCAGGGCGGCGACGTGGCCGGCGCCCCAGGGCATGCCGCCGTGGGTCAGCGTCGGCCCGTCCTCGACCACCAGCACGCGGCGGCCGCGCACCGTGGCCTCATCGTCGAGGCGTACCGGCGAGGCGGCGCGGATGACTGCGGCGCGCGGATTGATGGCACGGGCCGCCTCCGTCACGCGGCGGACGTCTTCGGGCCGCGCCGCATTGCTCTTGGCGACGATGACGAGGTCGGCCATGCGCAGCACCGCCTCGCCGGGATGGTGCGTCGTCTCGTGGCCGGGGCGCAGGGGGTCGACCAGCACGATGTGCAGGTCCGGCCGCAGGAAGGGGAAGTCGTTGTTGCCGCCGTCCCAGAGAATGAGGCCGGCCTCGCTTTCGGCCGCCGCGACGATGCGGGCGGTATCGATGCCGGCGAAGACGACGTTGCCGCAGGCGAGGTGCGGCTCGTACTCCTCGCGTTCCTCGACCGTGCAACCCGCCGCATCGAGGTCGGCGTGGGTGGCGAAGCGCTGCACAGCCTGGCGCGCGAGATCGCCGTAGGGCATCGGGTGGCGGATGACCGCTACGCGGTGGCCGCGCGCCTTGAGCAGGCCGGAGAGGTAGCGCGCCGTCTGCGACTTGCCGCAGCCGGTGCGTACCGCCGAAACGGCGATCACCGGCACCCTGGCCTTGATTTGCGTGCGTGCCGGGCCGAACAGGGTGAAGTCGGCGCCTGCCGCAAGCGCCTCGGAGGCCAGATGCATGACCTGGGCGTGCGGCACGTCGCTGTAGGCGAACACCACCTCGTCGATGCGCCGTTCGCGGCAGAGCGTTTCGAGCGCCGCCTCGTCGAGGATCGGGATGCCTTCGGGGTAGCGCGGGCCGGCCAGCTCCGGCGGATAGCGGCGCCCGGCGATGCCGGGAATCTGCGCCGCGGTGAAGGCGACCACCTCGACCGCCGGGTCGTCGCGGAAGACGAGGTTGAAGTTGTGAAAGTCGCGCCCGGCGGCGCCGAGGATGAGGATCCGGCGCGCGCTCACTTGCGGAACAGCCGCTCGGCGTTGCGGTACGCGATCTTCTCGGCGACGTCCTTCGGCAGCTCGGCGAGCCAGTCGCGGTAGCCGTTCATGATCGAGGCGTACTGGCCCCAGCGCTCGTTCACCCAGGTGTCGGAGCCGACGATGAAGCGGTCGGGGTATTTCTCGAACAGGCGGCGCCAGGCGGGTTTCAGCTTGCCGCCCTCGGTGACGTCGTAGCGGTAGGACAGCTCGCCCCACAGGTTGGGGTATTTCTTCAGGTACTGCTCGATCATCTCCGGCGCGGTATGGAAGCCGGTGTGCGCCCAGACGATCTTCACTTTCGGGTTGTGGGCGAAGAGGATGTCCACCGCCGCGTCGTCGGAATGGGCGTGCAGGTAGAGGTTGTGCGCGACGGCGAAGTCGACGGTCTTCTTCACCCATTCCGTCTTCGCGTCGTTGCCGAAGAGGTGGAACTCGCCGATGCCCTGGTAGTAGCCGCGCTTGTGCTCGCTCTCGATGAGGGCGAAGATCTTCGGGTCGTTGAACCACGAGTAGCGGTCCGGCCGCACGA
>Ga0233425_10005949_pt1 | contig 18626 bp, 10 predicted proteins | sample Watercolumn_Towu_2_FD_181712 | JGI IMG/M metagenome (GOLD analysis project Ga0233425, IMG submission 181712) | Freshwater microbial communities from Lake Towuti, South Sulawesi, Indonesia - Watercolumn_Towuti2014_140_MG | ecosystem: Environmental > Aquatic > Freshwater > Lake | place... | reverse complement strand
CCCAAGGGGCGGTAGCGGTTCGGCGGCCGGGGAATCGTGCAGATGTAGTAATCCAGCGCCGAGAGCTCCTCGGGGGTAAACGGCTGCACGCGGCTGAAGAACACGGCCAGCCGCGCGCCGCACTGCCGCGAGAGGCTGGGATTCGTGCCCTCCCACTTGAACGGCGCCGTGTCGAGGATGCCCCGCAGCGTGCGGTTGTCCACTGGCCCCGCGCCGATGCCGTCCGGCTCGGTGTCATAAGTCAGGCCGTCGACGTGCCCGTCGGGATGGCAGGTGTGGCAGGAAAACTGCCGGTGGAAGGCGTTCTTCGCGTTGTTGAAGACGCGTTCGCCGTAACGGGCCTTGGTGATCTCCTTCGGCCCGCCCAGGTCGATCCGCCCTAATGCCTCCAGCTCGCGGACGTCGAGGACCGTCAGCGAGTCGTCCAGCGAATTGGCGACGAAGGCCGTGCGGCCGTCGGGCGTGATGAGGATGCCGCGGGGACACGTGCCGGTCGGAATGTGGCCGACGACGAACTCGGTCGGCTTGCCCAAATGGTTCGGCAGCACATCGCGACGCTCCTCGTCCGAAGACGACTTCAGGAGCTTCGTGAGCTTGGCAAGGTCGACCACCGCCACACGGTCCGTGCTGGAACTGGTTACCAGGGCCAACCGCCCATCGGGCGTGACCGCCACGTCGGTCGGGTCGGGGAAGCACGTGCCCGGCTCGTCCAGCAGCACCTGGTCCACCCGGCCATCCTTCCACAGAATGCCCAGGCCGCTGGTGATCGTCCAGCCCTGCAGCAGCCGCGTCATGGGCACGAGATTCTTCGTGCGGTTAAGCGTGAACAGGGCGAACTCGCCGCTAGGATGCCAGTCGATGCCTTGCAGCAGGTTCGTCTCGGGCGCGACGGCGCGGTCGATCACCGTGGCGCTCTGCGTGTCGACGACCGTGATCTCCGACATCGGCGGCGTGCGGAACTTCACGAACCGCGAGAGGTTATTGGTCGCCAGCAGCCGCGAGCCGTCGGGCGAAAGGGCCAACGACCAAGCGCCGCGGCTGGCCGTCAGCCGCTTCGTTTCCTTGAGCGTCGCCGTGTCGATCACCGAGATGCTGTCCGACATTGTGTTGAGCACGTACAGGCGCTTGCCCGCACGGTCGGTCAGCAGGCCGTGCGGTTCGCCTCCGACGCGCACGCCGGCCACCGTCTTGCGGGTTCTGGTATCGACGACCGAGACGGTGTCGTCGAGGCGGTTGCTGACGAAGGCCCGCCGGCCGTCGGGAGCGAAGGTCACGTCCTCGGGCTGGCGGCCGACGGCGATTTCGGCCACCTTGCGGCGCGCCGCGACATCGACGACGACAACCGTGTCGGACGCCTCACATGTTACGTACAACTCCCGGCCGTTGGGGCTCAGCGCCAGGTTGCGAGGGGTCTTGTAGCGAGGCTGCGCGGCCGCCGCCGGGATCTTCGTGGGATGCGCGATCTTGGCCAGGGCCTCTTCGTAGGCGAACGGTTTGCCGTGGGCATTGTGGTGGCATCGCAAACATGTGCTGCGGTCCACCGTCTGAAGTCCCGCCTTGGCCGCGGCCCGCTTGTCGCGCATCACGACGTCGGTCTGGTACTTGCTTCCCGCGCCGTGGCAGGCCTCGCAGCCGACACCTTCGCCGACGAAGTACGAGGCACCCGTGCCGCCCGCCGGCGCAGTATACGCCGTGGCGTGACACTTTAGACACTCGGGGCTGTGTTGCGGATCGCCGACAATGCCGGCCTTCTCGGCCATCGTGCGCGCGGCCGGCGTGGCCAGTTCGGCGTAGGCCATCGCGTGCTTACTCATCCGCCACCGGCTGTACTGATGGCCGAACGCCGCTTCGCGGTGGCAGGTCGCACAGGCGATCGAGCCGACGTACTGCGGCGCGTCGGCGTTGCCGGTCGGTGGCTTGGGCAGCCGGGACCTGAACGCCGGAGCCGGCGGTTCGTCGGAGGTCGTTTCCTCGGCAACGTTGGGCTTTCCGCCGCGCGGCACGGGGTGCGCGATCTGCCGCCACGCCTTCTCCATGTCGACGGGCGGCCGCTTGAGCACCGCGGTGTGCGAGCCCTTCTCCTTGTGGCAACCCAGGCAGTCGCGGAGCGTGGGCCTTTGCAGGCCCGCCGCTTCGGCCGCCGCGCGGTTCATCATGATCTTGCGGTCCATGTACTCGCTGCCCGGGCCGTGACACGTCTCGCACTGCACGCCGTCTTCGACGTGGAACGTGTCGTCGCGCTCCCACGATTCGGCGTGCGCGCCGCTGGCGTGACACCCCAAGCAAACGGGCGATCGCTGCGGATCCTGCGGAACGCCGCTCAGTTCGGCGATTTGCCTGGCCTCGGGTGTGGCCAACGCGGCGTACGCTTGGGCGTGCTTCGTCTGCAACCAAAGGCTCAATTGGCGGCCGTGTTTTTCGCCCTCGTGACACTTGCCGCACTCGCGCACGCCCACGTAGACGGCCTGCCGCCCGCTCCGCTCGGCGGCCAGCAACGCGGCCAGCGCCGCCAACAGCGGCAGCATCCCGCAGAGAGACCAGGCTGCATACCGTCGGACCTTCATCGGCACCATCCCCGCTGCTACGGCTTGGCCGGCCCCTGGCGTTTCTCTTGCACCACCTTCAGGAACTGATTGGCCGGCACGTCTTTCCAGGTCGTCGTGCGCCCGTCGGGCCACCGAACCTCGACCGCGTCGGCCTTCTTGGCCTTACCCAGACCGAAGTGCGGACGGGGGTCCGATTGCGACAAATAACCCGTCACTGGCACCAGGTCGTGCATTTGCGTCAGGTCGCCGGCCTTGACCGTCACACGGGCGCCGAGGGCGTCGGTCTTGCCGTCGGGCAGTTTGCACGCGACCGTCAGCCAGTTGTTCTTGCTTCCACCGTCGTTGTGCAGCAGGATCGCCGGGCCGTTGAGCGTAACCACCAGCAGATCGAGGTTTCCGTCGTTGTCGTAGTCGCCGACGGCCACGCCGCGGGCGACGTACTTCTTGGTGAAGAACGCGCCCGACCGCTTGGCCACGTCGAGGAACCGTCCCTTGCCGTTGTTGCGTGCGAGCACCGACTCTTCGGGGTGCAGGTGATGGGCGCCGCCGGTGGCCACGAACAGGTCGAGGTAGCCGTCGTTGTCGTAATCGAACAGCCCGGAGCCCCAACCCGCGTACTGCCCGCAGATCACCGCCAGCCCCGATTCGGCCGTACGGTCGAGGAAGAACTTGCCGCGGTTTGCGAAGAGCGTGCCGTACCCCAGGTTGGGAATGTACAGGTCCATGCGGCCGTTGCGGTAGATGTCGCCGAAGGTCGGCCCCATGTTCGAGACGCCCTGGCCGCCTTCGCCGAAGGCGACGCCCCGCGGCAGCGCCTCTTCGACGAACTTGCCGTTGCCCAGATTGCGGAAGTAGTAGTTGCCCATGCTGTCGTTGGCGACGTACAGGTCGAGCAGGCCGCGGTTGTCGAGGTCCACGGCGGTAGCGCTCATGGCGCGGCCGCCGGGCTTCCACACGCCCGCCTCTTTCGTCACGTCGGTGAACGTGCCGTCGCCGTTGTTGCGGTACAATGCGCCGGCGGTGCCGTTGTAGCTCAAGGGGCCGGGATAGCCGGCGGCCGGATAGTACGAGCGGAACTTGCCGCCGTCGTACTCCAGGTAGTTGGCCACGTAGACGTCGAGCAGGCCGTCGCGGTCGTAGTCGAGCCACACGCCCGAGACGCTCCACCGCGGATCGGCCAGCCCCGACTTGGCCGACACGTCCGTGAAGGTGCCGTCGCCGTTGTTGTGGTACAGCACGTTCGGCCCGTAATTGAGCACGTACAGGTCGAGGTGACCGTCGCCGTCATAATCGGCCGCCGAGGCGGCGATGCCGTATCCCTCGCCGCCGCCCACGCCCGCCTTCTCGGTCACGTCGGTGAAGGTGCCGTCGCGGTTGTTGCGGTAGAGGCTGTTGCTCAGCTTGCCCTTGTACTTGCGGCCGGTGACGTCGTTCACGTCGGGCCGATAGCGGCCGTTGACCAGATAGATGTCGAGCCAGCCGTCGCCGTCGTAGTCGAAGAACGTGGCGCCGCTGCCGGTGCCCTCGACGATGTTGCTCAACTCGTCGTCGCCGAAACAGTGGCGGAAACGGATGCCCGCCTTCTCCGTCACGTCGCTAAACGTCGGCAAGGGTGATGCGGGCTCGGCTGCCGCGGCGATCATCGCGGGCACTAATAGTAAGATGCTAACGATCGTCGTGCGCTGCATGATTGCCGGTCTCAGGGGCTATTGGAATGGGTGCTACCAGTCGCGCGAGGCGGCGGGCCGAGCTTTGCCGGCGGCCGTCCCACGGCCGTGGGAAAGCGGTTCTGCGGCGTCAGTTCGCCGTCCTCGTGACAGCCGATGCAGCCCCGCGATTCGTGGTTCCGCGCCCAAATCCACGTGCAACTCCGCAGCACCTTGCCTGACGCGTCGAGCGTCTGCAACTGCACGGGCGTGTTGGCCGGGAGTTCCAGGTGGAACGAGCCGTCGTCGTCGACGTCGATCTCGCCCAACGGGCTCGGCACGCCGCTGCCCAAGACGCGGAGCCGCTTGATCGTGCCCCGCGGCGGCGCCGCCGGATCTTTCAAGTCGGACTTGTACACGTCGAGGCAGTACAGTCTGCCGTGCGGATCTTCCTCGCGGACGTTACTCGAACGGCCGTCCGGCTCGGGCCGCGAGGCCAGAACCTTGGCTTGGATGCAATGATAGCGGGCGTCGCCAAACACCAGTTCCGATCGGCCCGTTGCCGGATCGAGCCGGTACACGGCGTGCGGTTGTTTGCCGTCCGCGGACCGTCGGGAGACAAGGATTCGTCCGTCGGGCAGTGGCGACGGCGAATGGAACAGGCCCTCGCCGGGCTTGGCGATCTGGCGGTAGGAGTGCAACGGGCGGCGGGTCGTCACGCAGGACAGACTGCCGGCCCCGTCCCACGGCGACTCGTCCGTCTCGACGAACACCACCAGTCCCTTGGCGGTCGCGCAGGGCATGTGCTTGATGCGGCTCCCTCGATCCGCGGCAAAGAGCGAATAGTCCGTGCCGTCGATGTTGACGGCAAACAGAGCCACGCGCCCCAGCGGACCGCGATCGGCCGCGGCCCGCTGCCGGCTTGCGAGCACCAGCCGGCCGTCCGCCAGCACCGCCGGGTCGAAATCGCCGGGGGGGGTGAAACTCAACTGCCGCAGTTCCGTGCCGTCCAGCTTGCACGAGAAGAGGTTGCCCGCCGCACTTGCCGCGGGGTCTTTCGGGCCGGTCGCGGCCGTACGTATGAACGTGCATTGATACCACGGTTGCGGCGAATCGAGCGTGAAGAGCGTTCCCTGATAGCACGGACTGCGGCACGCCCCGCCGCCTTTGGTAATCTGCCGCACTTGCCTGTCCGCGAGGGTCATCTCGTAGACGTTCCACTCGTCATCCGCGGTCCGCTTGCCTGCAAACAAGAGGCGGGAGCCGTCGAACGAGACGTCCGGCTCGCAGGCACTGTGGAAGCCGTCGCTAAGGAGCTTGGTCGAACCGTCCGCGGCGACCGATACCAACCGCCCACCTTCGCCATAGCGGGCACGAAGCACTCCTCCGGCAGCCGGGCGTTCTTCCGCGGCGCCGCCGGCGGGCAATTGCGTCACGACCAGCGGCCGATCGAGCCGGACGCGCTCGGCCGGCGGCGCGGCACGGGCGGCGGCAGCCAACAGCAAGAGAACGAGCCAAACGCTCGCAGCCGCGGCGAACAAACCTCCCGAACGCCGCCGCGACACTTCGACATCGTGACACGAGAATCGGACTCTCACGCAATCTCCCGCGAAGCGGTTAACCGATTGGCGATTGATGTGCTTGCCCGAACCGACCGGGTTTGGTCTGCAAAGAGAACCAGCCGCCCTCGTTCGAGTCAAGTAATTGTACCAGAATTTGGCAGCAGCCTCAAGCAATAGGGCCGACTAACCACCGCCGATCTCCGCCGGAATACTCCAGGTTACCGATGTCGGTCTTGCTGCACCGTTACTTCCTTGGGGGGCGCACTGCGGCGAGCCGCCGGCGGCCGAACGTGGCCGCGGAGCAGCGACCCCCCTTCCACCAGGGTCACGAGTTGATCGACGGCGACGTTCTCGAACACGTCCGTACCCCCGCCGATCCAGCGGACCTCGATCCGGTCGACTTTCTCGCGTTCTCCCAGGCCGAAGTGTAGCCGCGAGCCGAAATGGCTTTGGTAGCCGCGGCCGCTGTGGACCTCGTCGCTCTGCGCCAGGTCGCCGGCCACGACCTTGACCCTTGCGCCAACGCCGCCGCGATTGGTCTTCACACCCTGCAATTCGACCTGCAGCCAGTGGTTGCCGGCGGGCGACTCGTTCCGCAGGATGACCGGCGGGCCCCGGGAGGTCAGGATCACCACGTCGATCCGCCCATCGTTGTCCAGGTCGTCGAAGGCGACGCCGCGGCCGACGACTTTGACGTTCATGCCGTCGCCCGCGAGGTTTGAGACGTTGACGAAATGCCCGTCGCCGGTGTTCCTGAGAAGCACGGGGCGTCCGGCATACGAGGTGGTGCCGTCGAACTCCTCGATGTTGTCCTGCAGATGGCCGTTGACGTAGAAGATATCTTTGTGGCCGTCGTTGTCGAAGTCGACGAAGCCGCAACCCCACTTGATGTTGTTCGTTCCGCCTTCGGCAGCGCCGGCTTTGCGCGTGACGTCTTCGAAACGGCCGCGGCCCCGGTTGCGGAACAGCGCCGGCAGTTCGCGGCAATAGGCGGTCTGGAAGAAGTCGAGCCAGCCGTCGTTGTCGTAGTCGGCGCAGTCCACGCCCATGCTTCCCAGCGGAACGCCCTCGGCGTTGTACTTCACCCCCGCGGCCAGCCCGACTTCCTCGAACCGCCCCTTGCCGTCGTTGTGCCAGAGAAAGTTGCCGAACACGTCGTTGAGGACGAAGACATCGGTATGGCCGTCGTTGTCGTAGTCGGCGCAGACGACGCCCATGCCCGGTCCGGGGTATCGCCCGATTCCCGACGACATCGTCACGTCGGTGAACGTGCCGTCGCCGTTGGCGTGGAAGAGCGAGTGGCGCAGAGGCTCGTAGGTTCTCGGCCCCGTGTAGACGGGGAAGCCGTCGGATACCTCGGGCACGTGCTTGTCGAAGGTGAAGTCGACGTAGTTGGCCACGTACAGGTCGAGGTGGCCGTCGCCGTCGATGTCGAGGAAGCAGGCGCCGGCCCCGACCTGGTCGCCGTCAGTGACGCCGGTCTGGGCCGTGACGTCGGTGAAGGTGCCGTCGCCGTTGTTGCGGTAGAGGACTTTGGGGCCGAAGTTGGATACATAGATATCGGGATAGCCGTCGTTGTTGTAATCGCCTATGCAGACGCCGAGGCCGTATCCCGCGTTGCCCACGCCCGCCCGGTCGGTCGCGTCCTCGAAACGCATGCCGCCCAAGTTGCGATAGAGGCGGTTCTTTGGCGGAGGCCCGGCCGTGGTTGTGCCCGGCAGCGGCCGGCCGTTGAGGAAGTAGACGTCGATCAACCCGTCGCCGTCGTAATCGAACGTCGCCACGCCCGAGGCGACCGTCTCGACAATATAGCGCCGGCCGCCGCTGCCGTCGGTATGCCGGAACGCGATGCCGGTTTCGCCCGTCACGTCGCGGAGTTGGATCGGGAACGGCTCCTCGGGCGGCGGCGGAGTCGCTGCAATGTTGAGGAGTACCGCGGCGGCCACGGCGATGGCCGCCACTGCGGCGACCGCATACCAGGTCTTCGGACTGATCTGTCGCATGGTCGGCGGGTGGTTTCCGGGGACTCGTCTCAACGCTCTGCATCTGCTCGCAATTGCTCGGGGCGGAACCGCCCGCCGGGGCGAAGATCGAACGACGCCTGCTCGGGGTCGAGGGCCGCGGCCCTGGCCCGGCACCGCCGCGCCTCTTGCTCCTGCCCGTTTGCCTGGTAGACCTGGGCGACCGTGAGGTAGGCCCACACCAACGAACTGCGCACCTCGGCTTTGTCGCGCGTCTGGCTCTGGTGTGCGTGTCGTTTCGCGGCCAAGCGGATCTGCTGCATCGCCGCGTGATGCTTCTCGCGGTACTGCCGCGCCTCGTCCGGCTCCCCGAGGCCTTCGCACGCCGCGGCAAGACCGTAGTAGGCTGTCTCGAATGCCGGATCCTCGCGCAAGGCCGCCAGATAGCTCGCTTTGGCCCGATCGTATGCACCGAGCGACAGATACGCCTGGGCGAGCCGGCCGTGCGCCGTTGCAGGGTGGGACGCGGTGCGAACGGCACGTTGCAGCACGGAGACCGCCTCGTCTATCCGACCCAAGTTCAAGAGCGATTCCCCCAGGTGCGAGCCCGCGTCGCGCAATTCGGGGTCCAACTCCAGGGCCTTGCGCAGGAGTTGTACCGCCCGTTCGTTGTCCCCGCGCCGCAGGGCGTCGCCGCCCAGTGTCTCGTAGACGGGCGCGGGCTCGGAGGTCAACAGGAGACAGGCATTCCAGCTCTTGACCGCCTCATCGTTCCGCCCGAAGCGGCACAACAGGAGGCCGCGCGCATACAGTGCTTCCGGGCTTTCGGGAAACTCTCGCAGCAGACGATCGGCCAATTCCAGGGCCTCCCGCTTCTCGGGCTGATCGGCGGGCAGCGACGACGCCACCGGCTCGAGCGCGGAAATCGCCGCGCGCTTCCGGGCCTCGCGCATTGCCCGGACACCCCACCAGACCGAACCCGCAACGACCGCCGCCAGTCCCGCAACAAGGATCCAAGGGCGGACCCGGAACGGATGCGCGTCGGGCCGCGGCGATTGGCCGGGCTGCCCGGAATCACCTTCGCACACCTCCCGCTCCACGAGCCTTGCGCGGCGGCGTTTGGACATCGACGGCCTCAGATTGCAGAATCCGCCACGTGTCGTGCGGTCGGGGCAAGCGACACTCTCCCACCCGACGAATATATCCCGTCCAACAAGTCGCTGCAATCGTAGTGCTGCACCTGCTCTTTTGCGGGCCGCAGACCGGCCCGGACCTGCGGCAGACGCTGGCCGCGTTGGGTCATGCGCGCAGCACGCCTTCCTTCTCGCGGACGATGACCAATCTTCGCCAACTTCGCGCCCCCTTCGCCCGATTTCCTGCCCGCCGAGAGCGACGCCCTCGAAACCGCCGCCTACGACCCCGGCACGTTGGCCGCGCGCGACCGCGACGAATTCCGCGCGCTCTTCGGGCAGTTCGCGCGCTCGACGCGGCAGCGGCGGGAGGAGTGACGGTTGATTAGCAGCTACCGCGGCCGACTCGCCATTCCCCTTCGTCCCCACCGCCCCCGTGGCGGTGGAACGCATGATTGGCAACTACCGCCGGCGCTTCGCCGCGCGCATCTTGTTGAGCAAGGCGGCGATGCGCTCGTGCATGTCGTCCGTCTGGTCGATCGCCAGGATCCGGGTCTTGCCGACGGTGAGGCCGATGACCGGCAGTGCGGCGTACTCCGTTTCCCAATCTTGCGATGTGACGCCGGCAACGATCGTCTCGGTCTTGATCGTCTCGATAAGCGTCTCCATCTCCTCCGACGGGTTTCCATTGCCGCCCGCGCCGCCGGTCAGGTCCGTGACGGGATAGAACCCGACCGCGAGCGGGCCCGCGCCGGCCTTCCGGCTGGTGACGGTCACACCGGTCTCGTCCGCGTACCAGCCCAGGTCCAGCGGCTGCAGAATCTGCTCCAAGGCCAACCGCAGCGGCACATTCTTGACGTGCAAAGTCACGCGGCCCTCGACGGCAATACCGAGCGCGGCCGCGTCGTCCTCATCGAGTTTGGTCTCCAGGCCGAACGACGTCTTGAGGTCCTGCAACACGGCGTCGAGCGGCTGCCAGTCGAAGTCCAGCGTCACTTTCCGCGATAGGGTTTGCGACACCGGGTCGCGCACGGAATCGTCGGCAAAATCCCGGCCGTAACACAAGGCCGCCCGGCCGGCGGCCGACTCTCGCTCGATCTTCCGCAACAAAGCCAGCAATCGGGAGATTTCCGCGTGGATCCCTTCCGTGTCCCAAACGGCCAGGAACTTCGTCTTTCCCAGCGAAAGCCGCGACGCCCCGCAGGGAGAGAAGCCGTCCCAGTCAACTCTCCCTAGCGTCGAGACAAGGACGGAGCGCAGCGTATCGCAATCGGTGCCGGGCGTTATGTAGGCCACCGATCGGTTGTCCCGCTCGTCGAAGCCGGGAACGGCAATCACGAGGGCCTCGTGGGAAAACGTCCAGAAGATATCGCGACCGGCGATCACCTTCCGCAACACCGTGCGGACGTCCTCCTCCTGGACGACTACCGTGATCCGCGCGTCTTTCTCGAAGCAGCCGGGAATGAGCACCATATTCACGCGCGCAAGCTTCGCCACTGCGGCGATGACCTCGGCCGGCGGCTTCTCGCGGCAATCGAGCGAGATTCGTTGGGACAGGGCCTTGTCGATGCCCTCGCGGGCGGTCTTCTCCTCGGGGGAATTGTACAGCGGGATCGTCAGCCACGCATCGGGTTCCGTGGCGACGCGCCGGGCGATGATCCGCAAGCGACAGAGCGCACCGGCTACGTTCTCCTGGAACGCGAACGATCCGTCGACTATCAGAAAGTGCCCGCCGGCTAGTGACAGGAGTTCGACTGCTGCGCCATTCCAGCCCACCCCGTCACACATGTCGGCAACGGTCTGTACGAGTTCCTCCGGCGGAGCGCGGCCCGGTCCGTCGCGGATGAGATCGTCCACGCGATGAGCCGAGAGCATGTCCGGCGCATCACTGGCGCCTTGCCGCGTCGTGACGACGAGCGTTCCGTCCTCGACGGCACATTCCAAGCCGTTCGGATCGCACATCAGCCCAAGGGCAGACCGCAGGGAGATGCCGCGGACGTGAAGCGTGACTGTATCCTCTTCGCTGATCCGATCATCGCACCGCAACGGGAGCTTGTATCGCGTGTTCAGTTGCTCGACGACCGTGCGCAACGGCTGCGCCTCGCAATCGAGATCAATCTTGCGGGCGAGCGATTCCATGACTTCGCGGGTCCGCGGTTGGCCGTAATACACGGCCTGCGTGCTGGCGGCCGCGTCGCGGCGGACCTGCCGCAGGAAGGCCAGTATCCGGGCGACGTGCCAATGCCCCTCGTCGGTCTGGCGGATCGTGAGACTCGTCGGCTCGCTCGCCGGAGCGACCTTGATTTCGCCCCCTTCGCCGGGGTGCCAGGAATCGGGGCGGACCAGTTCGTAGATCAGCCCGACCAGCGGCACGAGGCTCTGCTCGGCTTTCCCCTTTCCGCCTTTCCCGTCGACGAGGTCAGCCACCGCATAGGTCTTCGACGAAAAGACGGCCTGCTTCTCTTCCGGCGACCGTTCCCGCGGATACGTGCGGCCCTCCAGCTCCTCCAATACGCGGCCCTTGGATGAGGAGTCGTCGAACCGCTCTTCCCGGAGCAGGCGGTCCTTCCTGAACCACGAAAACTTGACCACGTTGCGCGTGGTAGACATGCCGGCTCTGTTGTCCATCCGGTAGGCCGTGAGCATTCTTTGCAGCCGCCACCAGTCGTTCTGATTCATGGGAAATGCGGCCGGTCTGTACTTTACGCGGAACGCGTCGGGGCTGGAACCGGCAAATACGAATTCGGCCGAGGCGAAGTGAAAACAGCCCGACGACTCGAAGTGGATTCGCAACTCGTCGTCCGGTCCCAATCCAATGCTCGCCGGGCCGAACACGTCGCGGCCGGGACCGCGCGGGGGCTTCTTCGCGGCCGGCAGCGGCGCGACGGGGGGCGGACTCGTCACGGCATCATCCGGGTCGTCCGCCTCCTCGGAATCGCGCCGTTCGAGCCGCCCGGCCTCCGCGAAGTCGGCCTTCGCCTTGTCCGGCTCGCCCATCTTCTTATAGACCGCGCCGCGCTGCTGGAGAAGCTCGGCACGCAAGTAGTCGCTAAGCTCCCCTTTCGGTGCGAGTTGAAGCGCCTCGCTGTAGTCGGCGATGGCCCGTGCGAAGTCGGCCTTCGCGCCGGTCTTCTCGGCCCGCTTTGTGTAAATGGCGGCGCGCCGTTGATAGATGTAGGTGTCCGACTCAATGCGCACCGTCTCGCTGTAGTCCGCAATCGCCTTGTCGAGATCGCCCTTCTTTTCGTACGCATCGCCCCGCGACCAGTAGCCGTCGCCGTTCTTCGGATCCAGCCGGATCGCCTCCGTGCAGTCCGCGATTGCTTTGTCGAAATCGCCGTTCTCGTCGTACGCATCGGCACGGGTCAGATGGGCCCAGGCATCGTTTGGATCGAGGCGCACGGTCTCGCTGTAGTCGGCAATCGCCTTGTCCAACCGATCCGTCATCCGCAACGCGTCGCCGCGGGCACAATAGGCCAACGCGCACTTCGGGTCGAGGCGGATCGCTTCATTGCAGTCGGCGATGGCCTTCCGGTGGCACTTCCTCTCGTTGCACACGGCCGCGCGGCCGCAGTAGGCTTTGGCGTTCCGCGGGTCGATGGCAATGGCCCGGTTGAAATCGGCCAGCGCGCGGTCGAAAGCGACCCGATCGTAGTACCCGCCAAGCGGGCCTTTGTCGAAGTCGCACCAACCGACGGGCCCGGTTACCCTCACTCCGCCAGCGTAGCCGAGCGCAACATACGCCACCCCGCGGCCGCGGAACGCTTCGGCGTCATTCGGGTTCCGGAGGATGGCTTCGGTGAGGGCCGTAATGGCGGACGCTAGGGATTCCTTGTCGAGGTCTGCGTCGCGCCGCTCCAGCAACGCGATCACCTCTGCCACAGATTTCTCGTCGGCTGCCGCGGGGCCGCCGGAGAGAAACAGCAAAGGACAGCAGCACGCGACGGCGGCACTGATTCGACGGATCGACATTGTCGTTTCCTCGCGCAGTTCCACCCATCACAGTGGTCAACGCCGCTCAGTTATTCGCTTCCTGACGCGAATCCAGGGGGGATTCACCAACCGTTTAGTCTACCAGATGGGGGAGGCCGACCGGAGGCCCGTTCGTGCGAATCCCGCCAAGGAGCCCCGTAAATGGGGCTGACATCGGCGGCGGGCGGATCGAGCGGAGGCAGGCGGCCGGTCAACCCGACGTAGACGTTCGGACCTCAACCGGCTGCGCCGGAAAACGGCCGTGAACGGCCGTCGGACGGGCGGCGGGGAACGCAGCGCACGCGACGAACGGGGACGGGGCGGCAGTGCAACTGCCGCCCCAACGGCGAGTGCCCGCGCGAACCGCCCCCCGTCCCCGGGCGTCTCTCCCCGTAGCAGCCCCGCCGCGGGCTTTGTATACTGGGGGATTACTGGCGATCCGCGATGACAGGCTTGTTGGGGCGGCAGTTGTGCTGTCGCCCCGAGGGGTGGCAGTGCAACTGCCACCCCAACAACCGCGTACCATCCCAATAACCGCGTTACGCCAGCTTGCCGCTCTTGTTGCCGGGTGCGACCGGCCGGAAATGCCATGACGCGAATTGCCGTTCTGGGCGCCACGGGCTACACGGCCCTCGAGTTGATCAAGATCCTGCTGCGGCATCCCGAGGCCGAGATCGTGGCCGTGACCAGCCGGCAGGAGGGGCAGCCGCAGGTGGGGATGATCCACCCGGCGTTGAACGGCCGGCTCGATCTGCGGCTGGAAGACCTCAGCCCGGCCGAGGTGGCGGCACGCGCGGAGTGCGTGTTTAGCTGTCTGCCGCACGGGGCCTCCGCCGCGGTCGTCCCGCCGCTTTTGGACGGGGGCTGCCGCGTGGTCGATTTCAGCGCCGACTATCGCCTCAACGACCCGGCCGTCTACGCCGAGTGGTACGGGCTGAAGCACACCGACGCCGACCGCCTGGGCAAGGTCGTCTACGGCCTGCCCGAGTTGTTTCGCGCGGGCATTCCGGGGGCGAAACTGGTGGCCAATCCGGGCTGCTACCCGACGACGGCCATCCTGGCCCTGAGTCCGCTCTTGAAGGCCGGGCTGGTCGAGCGGAGCCCGATCATCGTGGACTCGAAGAGCGGCGTGTCGGGCGCGGGCCGCACGCCCAAGCTGACCACGCACTACCCCGAGTGCAACGAGAGCATTTCGGTCTACAACGTCGGCCGGCACCGCCACACGCCCGAGATCGAGCAGGTGTTGAGCACGATGGCAGGCCAACCGGTCGAGATCATCTTCACGCCGCACCTGGTGCCGATGGACCGCGGCATCCTGACGACGACCTATTCGCAGCCGACCGGCGAAATCACGGAAGAGCGGGTGATGCAGACGCTCCGCGACTTCTACGCCGACGAGCCGTTCGTCCGCGTCGTCGACCACCTGCCCGGCACGAAGGACTCGACCGACACGAACTTCTGCGACATCACCGCGCGCGTGCTTCGCGGCCGAGTGCTGACCATCAGTTGCATTGACAACCTGATCAAAGGCGCCTCGGGCGCGGCCGTGCAGAACTTCAATTTGATGTATGGGTATCCGGAGACGATGGGGCTTTTGTAGTGGGTAGTGGGTAGTGGGTAGTGATTTCAGATTTATGATTTGTGATTTCAGATTTGTCGCGCGTCCAATCATAAATCATAAATCATAAATCCTCCTGGCTCTCGACTCCGACCGCTTCAATACTTCAACGGGAGAACCGACCGATGGCAATTCGCGTTCCCAAGGGATTTTCGATGGCGGGGGTGCATGCGCGCGTGAAACGCGATCCGCAGAAACCGGACCTGTCGCTGGTGATGTCAGACCGGCCGGCGGCCGCGGCGGGCGTGTATACGCGGAACCTGGTCTTCGCCGCGCCCGTGGCGCTGGACTCGAGCCGCACGCCCAGCGATCGCATTCGCGTGGTGGTCATCAACTCGGGCAATGCGAACGCCTGCACGGGCGAACGCGGGCTGCGGGACGCGAAGGAGATGGCCCGCCTGGCCGCCGTCGCATGCGGCGCCGAGGGGCACCAGGCGCTGGTCCTCTCGACGGGCATCATCGGCGAGTTCATGCCGATGGACAAGATCGAGCAAGGGATCTGCGCGGCGGCCGTGAAGCTCGGCAGCAGCGAGGCGTGCCTGCTCTCCGCCGCGCGCGGCATGTTGACCACCGACACGGTCCACAAGCTGGCCGGCCGCACTGTCGAGATCGGCGGCCGCGAGATCCAGATCACCGGCATGGCCAAAGGGGCCGCCATGATGGGCCCGAACATGGCCACCATGCTCGCGCTGGTGATGACCGACGCCCCGCTCGATCCCGAGTCGGCCCAGGCCGCCCTCTCGCGCGCGACGGAGAATACCTTCAACTGCATGAGCGTCGACGGCCACATGAGCACCAACGACACGGTGCTGCTGCTGGCCAACGGCGCGGCCGGCGGCGATCCGCTCGAAGGGGCCGATTACGACGCCTTCTACCGCGCGTTCGAGGAGGTTTGCGTCGATCTGGCCAAGTCGATCCCGGCCGACGGCGAAGGGGCCACGCACTTGGTGCAACTCGATCTGTCGGGTTGCGCGAGCCGCGAGGCGGCCCTGCAAATCGCGCGCACCGTGGCCAATAGCGCGCTGGTGAAGACGGCCATCGCCGGGGCCGATCCCAACTGGGGGCGGATCGTGTCGGCCGCCGGTTATGCCGGCGTGCCCTTCGATCCGACCAAGGTGACGCTGCACGTCAACGGCTTCCTGCTCTACGAGAACGGCACGCCCATGCCCTTCGACGGCAAGGCCGTGTCGCAGTCGATCCGCGAGAACCGCGACACGCACGTCGAGCTGCAGTTCGGCGAAGGCGACGTGCGTCTGCGGTTCTGGACCACCGACCTGACGGCGGAGTACGTTCGGCTCAACGCCGACTACCATACCTGAAGGGCACGGCGGAAGTCCATCTGGACGATGCGGATGGACTGGTAGCAAGACGTGGGGCAGGTTGCCAACCTGCCTGCTCGGCTTGAATAGGAAAGGCAGGTTGGCAACCTGCCCCACGGCTACTCGGCCAAGCCCGACTTCTGGCGGAAGAGGACGTGACCGCGCCCGCGGCGGACCTCGACGGGCAGCACAAACGCCCGCTCGGCGCCCCAGGGTTCGTGTGGCTGGCGGAAGTAGGTGCAGACGTACTGCCGCTCCTCGGACGGGCTGCGGCACTCGCGGACGGGCACGATGAGCCAGTCGATTTGGGTCGTCTCCAGCACGGGGTCGAGCACCTTCACGCCGCGAGTCCTCATGATCCTTCTCCTTGACACTGCGGGGCCGATCGTTGGCAGAGGGTGAGAGCAGATGGCGTGCCAGTTTTCGGGCCGATGACGCAAGTGGTTGCGAAATAATGCGTTGCGACGTGCATCGTCGTCTTCCAGGCCGGGCTGCCTGCCAAAACGTGTCGCCGAATCGACGCGCCCATGTGGCCGCGGGGCAACAAGCATATGTTGGGGCGGCTGCGATGCGTTGGGGCGACAGTTGTACTGTCGCCCCTTGGGGTGGCAGTACAACTGCCATCCCAACAGGCCACGGGACGACTCCTCAAGTCGTCCCTCGAAGTGGGCCGGTTGAAAACCGGCCCTACCACTGCCGCCCGGCAGATTTGGGGTTCCGAAAACCGGCCGGGTCTTGCACAATACGGGCACACTTGCGAGGTGGGCCAGTGTCCAATGCCGACAAGACCCTGATCACGGTCGCCACATATAACGAGATCGAGAACCTGCCGCGGCTGGCGGAGGAGATCTTCCAGCACGCGCCGGCGGCCGATCTGCTGGTGATCGACGACAACTCGCCCGACGGCACCGGCCGCTGGTGCGACGAACGTGCGGCCGCCGACCCACGGGTCCACTGCCTGCACCGCGCGGGCAAGCTGGGGCTGGGGACCGCGATCATCGCCGCCATGAAATACGCCATTGAGCACGGCTACCGCTTCATGCTCAACATGGACGCCGACTTCAGCCATCACCCCCGCTACCTGCCGAACTTCCTCTCCGGCATGGAGCCGCCCGACGGGCCGGCAGTCGACGTGATGATCGGCTCGCGGTACATCGCGGGCGGCGGCGTCGAGGGCTGGCCGCTGAAGCGTCACGTCATGAGCCGCGGCGTGAACCTCTACGCCCGCTGGCTGCTGGGACTACGGCCGAAGGATTGCAGCGGGGCGTTCCGCTGCTTTCGCGTGTCGCTCCTGGAGCGGCTCGACTTCGACGCCATCCGCAGCCGTGGCTATTCCTTCCAGGAGGAAATCCTCTGGCATCTGAAGCGGCTTGGCGCCCGCTTCGGCGAAACGCCCATCGTGTTCGTCGACCGCCGCGCCGGCAGTTCCAAGATCGACATGCGGGAGTCGCTGGCCGCGCTGTGGATTATTTTGGGGCTGGGGGTGAGGAACGTTTTCGGCGGCGGAAGGATGAAGGATGAAGGCGGAGGGCGGAAGGTGGAAGGGGGAGGGGAGAAAGCGGAAGGCGGATAGCGTTTTGCCCTTCATCCTACATACTTCATCCTCCATACTTCATCCTTCATACTTCCGCCCTCCCTCCCATGCACCACACCGTCACCTTCCGCGTCCGCTACAGCGAAACCGACCAGATGGGCACGTACTACAATTCGCGGGCGCTGGAGTGGTTCGAGTTCGGGCGGACGGAACTGTGCCGCGCGACCGGCAAACCGTACCGGAAGTGGGAAGTCGAAGGCGTGATGCTGCCGCTGGTCGAGGCGCACGTCGAGTTCCTCGGCCGGGCACAGTACGACGACCTGCTGGAAATGACCACGACGGCGACGATGGCCGGCCGCGCGCGGATGCGGTTCGACGTGGTCATCCGCCAGGCCGCCGACGGCACGCCCGTCTGCCGCGGCTACACCATCCAGGCCGTAACCGACCGCACCGGCAAACCGATCCGCCCACCGGCGTGGGTGACGGCGGCGATTGAGGAGCGAGAACCGGCGTAGCGTAGGTTATGCTTCAGCATAACAGGAATGGGGATCGAGCACGGTATCGTAGCAGACGATATCCTGGAGCATAATCTACGGCAGGGCTGTTATGCTGAAGCATAACCTACAGATTGCACAACACAGGCCGGCGTGCTAGGCTAATTCCGTACCGCAAGTTCCCACCCCGCCTGAACCACCTGCCGGAGAACTCGCCCCATGAGACCCGCAATCACGTCCGTTGTTTGTTTGTGTGTCGCGCTAGTATGCGTAACGAGTGAGGCCGCGGCCGCGCTGACGTACGAGTTGACCGTCGCGGCCGGCAACCACGACCGCAGCAATGTGCCGGTGTGCAAGGTGCTTTTGGAGGCCCAGCAGCAAGGGAACGCGCGGCCGGCCGATCTGGCGGCGGCCAAGTCGGTGAAACTGACCGACGCCGCTGGGATGTCGCTGCCGGCCCAGCTTTCCGCGCCCGGCTTGTGCAACCAGCCGGCCGCCGGGGCGGGCAAGATCGTCCGCGAGTTGCACTTCATAGTGCCGAGCCTGAAGAAGGGCGAGACGCTGAAACTCACCGCCGCGCTGTCGCCCGACGCGCCGGCCGCGAAGGGCTTTGCCTGGAAGGACGCGCCGGGCGAAGAGTGCGACTTGTCGTTCGACGGCCGGCCCATGCTCCGCTATATGTACAAGGCCCTTGATCCGAAGAACCGCGAAGAGACGTACAAGGTCTATCACCACGTCTTCGACCCCGCCGGCAAGGTGCTGGTGACCAAGGGGCCGGGCGGGCTCTATACGCACCACCGTGGGCTGTTCTTCGGCTACTGCGCGATCAGCCACGACGGCGGAA
>Ga0233425_10005948_pt1 | contig 18628 bp, 15 predicted proteins | sample Watercolumn_Towu_2_FD_181712 | JGI IMG/M metagenome (GOLD analysis project Ga0233425, IMG submission 181712) | Freshwater microbial communities from Lake Towuti, South Sulawesi, Indonesia - Watercolumn_Towuti2014_140_MG | ecosystem: Environmental > Aquatic > Freshwater > Lake | place... | reverse complement strand
CCGTCTTCACCGCCGCTTCGACCCGCTGCATCAGGGCCGTGTCCGCCTTCTCCGTGGTGCGCACCGGCATCACCTGCACCGCCGGCACCTCGCCGAAGAAGTTGGGCAGGGTATAGAGGAAGGCGAGCACGAGGGCGACGCCGATGACGATGTATTTCCAGAGGGGGTAGCGGTTCATTTTTCAGTGCGGGGTGAGGAGTGAGGGGCGAGGGAGTGGGAGAGGGGGACCTCCTCTCTCCTCACGCCTCACAGATCCTTGATTGTTCCCTTGGGGAGCACGGTCTGGATGGTGGCGCGCTGGAAGACGCTCTCCGTGCCGCCGCCGATGTCCAGGGTGACGTACTGCTCCGTGAGCTTCACCACCTTGCCCAGCTGGCCGCCGGCGGTGATGACCTCATCACCCTTCTGGATGGATTCCTGCATCTTCTTCTGGTCCTTGGCCCGCTTCATCTGCGGCCGGATGATCAGGAAATAGAACAGGGCGAAGAGGACGATCAGGGGCAGGAAACTGATGATGGGGTCCGGTTGTTCAGCCGGAGCGGCAAAGGCGGGAGAAATCAGCATGATGAGAACGATCCTGTTGAAAAAACGGGCGGATTCTACCACCGGCCCATTTTCAGGCGGCGGGCAACACCCCTCCTAAGGGTGCACCGCCCCGCGCCGCCCGGAATTCCGCCGACCAGGCCGGGAAGCGGCCCTCTTCCAGGGCTTCCCGCATGCGGCCGGTGAAGGACTGGTAGAAATACAGGTTGTGGAGCGAATTGAGTCGCGCCCCCAGCATCTCGCCGGCCCGTTGCAGGTGGTGCAGATAGCCCCGGCTGAAGTGGCGGCAGGTGTAGCAATCGCACTGGGGGTCGATGGGGCCGGTGTCGTTCTTGAAGCGGGCGTTCTTGATGCGGATGTCGCCGGACCAGGTAAACAGCAGGCCGTGGCGGGCGTTGCGGGTGGGCATGACGCAATCGAACATGTCGATACCCTGCGACACGGCGTAGACGATGTCCTCCGGCGTGCCCACCCCCATCAGGTAACGCGGCTTGTCGGCGGGCAGGCGATGGCCCATGTGGTCGAGGATGCGTTCCATGTCCGCCTTGGGTTCTCCCACCGACAGGCCGCCCAGGGCGTAGCCGTCGAAGCCGATCTCCACCAGCCTTTCCAGGGAACGCTCGCGCAGGTCCTCGTACATGCCGCCCTGGACGATGGCGAACAAGGCCTGCCGGGCAACGGCGCTCGACAGCGCCGGAGGTTCCCCTCCCCCCCCGGGGGAGGGGCTAGGGGAGAGGGATGCCCCCTTCCCCTGCAACTCATCAAACGCCGCCTTCGACCGCTCCGCCCAACGCAGCGACAGCTCCATGGACTGCTTCGCCGTCTCCCAGTCCGCCGGGTAGGGGGTGCATTCGTCGAAGATCATGACGATGTCCGAGTCCAGCACCTTCTGGATCTGCATGCTTTTCTCCGGAGAGAGCAGCAGGCGCTGGCCGTCCAGGGGCGAGGCGAACTTCACCCCCATCTCCGTGATCTTGCGCAGATGGGTCAGGCTCCAGACCTGGAAGCCCCCGGAATCGGTGAGAATGGGCCCCCGCCAGCCCATGAAGCCGTGCAGGCCGCCATGGGCATGGATGACGTCCAGCCCCGGACGCAGCCAGAGATGAAAGGTGTTGCCCAGGATGATTTGCGCGCCCAGGTCCTCCAGTTCATGGGGGGTGACCCCCTTCACCGTGCCGACGGTGCCCACCGGCATGAACACCGGGGTCTGGATGGTGCCGTGGGCGGTTTCCAGCGTGCCGCGCCGGGCGCGGCCGCTGCTGTGGGTGATCTGGAATTTCATGAAAGCGCGTGGCGATTGAGAGCGAAAGCAGCAAGTCTACTGCCGGCCGCGGTAGTGTCCGTCCTGATTCCCGCCTGGCCTGCCTTTGCCGGAGTGGACTGCCCAGCTTCCGGGGCAGTTCGGGTGCGGGTGGGAAACCAGCTGTTCCGGGTGGAAGCGGCGTCCGGCGAGAAAGCGCGCGAAATCGGCCTGTCCAGGCGCGCCACCCTCCCGGCCGACGCGGGGATGTGGTTCGTCATGCCCCATCCGGACTGGCACGGTTTCTGGATGAAGGACATGGCCTTCCCCATCGACCTGGTCTGGATCAGTCCAGACCGGACGGTCGTTGACGTCCTGGGCCTCAAGCCCTGTACCACCCAACCCTGCTCCATCCATTACCCGCCCTCCCCCGTCGCCTATGTGCTGGAGATTAACGCCCACCACTTCACGGGCAAGCATGGCGACCGGGTGGAATGGTTCTGCACCCCCCTGCCCACTCCCTGACCGGACAGTCCCTGTTTACCAGCTTTGCCGACCCCGGGACTTGGCGCCCGCCGGCGCGTGGGGCGCCCACTCCTGGCTTTTACGCTCAGGGCGCTCCCCGGATTCGGCGCGACGGCCTTCAGGCTTGGCCCAGGTCTTGGCGTGCTTTTCGCCATGCCCCCAGCCATGGGGACGTTCCGTCCTGGCTTCCGGCTTGCCTTCCTTCCAGTGGGGCTTGCCCTGCCAGGCGCCGGCGGGGCGATGCTCGGCGTGGTGGCCTTCGGCGGGCTGCTCCCGGCGGGGACGCTCCTCCCACTTCCGGTCTTCCGCCTTGCGCTCGCCCCAGGGCTTGCTCTCACCCCAAGGCTTCTTGTCGCCCCAGGGTTTTTTCTCGCCCCAGGGCTTCTTGTCGGCCCACTGCTTGCCGCCGGGCTTGCGCCCGAAGTCCCGGCCCTTGTTGCCGAAGTCCTTGTCGTGGCGCAGCTTGGGCTCCAGGCCGGGCACCACTTCCACCCGCACCGGCTGGCCGATGTAGCGCTCGATCTCCCGCACCAGGTGGCGTTCCTTGCCATGCACCAGGGTGATGGCGATGCCGGCCCGCCCGGCGCGGCCGGTGCGGCCGATGCGGTGGACGTAGTCCTCGGCCTGGCGCGGCGCGTCGAAGTTGATGACGTGGCTGATGCCGGCCACGTCGATGCCCCGGGCCGCCACGTCGGTGGCCACCAGGATGCGCACGTGGCCGTCGCGCAGCTTCTGCAGGGTGCGGTTGCGCTTGTGCTGGGGCATGTCGCCATGCAGGGCGGCGGCGGCGAAGCCCTGCTCCAGCAGGGTCTCGCACAGTTCCTCGGCGCTGATCTTGGTGGCGGTAAACACCACCGCCTGGTTCACGCCCACGTCCCGCAGCAGGAAATCCAGCAGCCGGTGCTTGTGGCCGATGTCGTCGGTGAACAGCAGGCGCTGGTCGATGTTGGCCTTGTGCTCCTCCCTGGTGGCTACCTCGATGCGCTTGGGGGAGCGGGTCATCTGGGCGGCGATGCGGCCCACCTGGCCATCCAGGGTGGCGGAGAACAGCAGGGTCTGGCGGCTCTCCGGGGTGCGGGCGACGATGTGCTCGATGTCCTCCACGAAGCCCATGTCCAGCATGCGGTCGGCCTCGTCCAGCACCAGCACCTCCAGGCGGGAGAAGTCGATGCGGCCCCGCTCCAGGTGGTCGATGAGGCGGCCGGGGGTGGCGATCATCACTTCCGGATGCACCTTCAGGGCCTGGAACTGGGGGCCGAAGGGGGCGCCACCCACCAGGCAGACGGTGCGCAGCTTGCGCATGCCGGCGCCGTAGATCATGGCCTGCTTCTGCACCTGCAGGGCCAGTTCCCGGGTGGGGCACAGCACCAGCAGGCGCGGGCCGTTGCCGGGCAGTTGGGAGGGCTCGGCCAGCTTGTGCAGGCTGGGCAGCAGGAAGGCGGCGGTCTTGCCGCTGCCGGTGTGGCTGGAGACCAGCAGGTCGTGGCCTTCCAGGGCGGCGGGCACGGCCTGCCGCTGGACTTCGGTGGGATCGGTGTAGCCCGTGGTTTCCAGGCATTTCAGAACGACGGGATTCAGACCCAGTTCGGTGAAGCTCATGCAAATCCTTTATCAAACAAAATCCCGCCCGGCCCGGCATTGGCATACGGGCAGAGGGCGGCCGCGCCCGTCGCGGGGCGCGCATCATCAAACCAGGAGCGAGGGGCCCGGGGGCCGCGTCGATTCCCGCGAAACACCGGCGCCAACCGTGTGCCGGGATGCCGAATCGACGGAAACGGGTTCCGTGAGGGAATCAGGTGAGGTCGGGGACGATGGGGCTGTGAAAACAGTCCCGTGGGCTAGGAAAATCGGTCAGGAGACCGAAAAGCCGACTACTGCGTTGCACAACTGGCGCGCATCATACCCGAGGTCGCGCAATAAGTCTTTGATTATTTTGTGCTATCGAGAGCGCCAGGAGCCGGCTCGATGAGCATGGCGTCGCCGTAGCTGAAGAAGCGGTAGGCGCTGGCCACCGCGTGGGCGTAAGCGCGGCGCATCAACTCGGCGCCGCCGAAGGCGGACACCAGCATGAGCAGGGTGGAGCGGGGCAGGTGGAAGTTGGTCAGCAACCGCTCCACCACCTTGAAACGGTAGCCCGGCGTGATGAACAGGTCCGTCTCCCCCCCCCCCGCCGTCAGAGCGCCACCCCGGGCCGCCGACTCCAGGGCCCGCAGGCTGGTGGTGCCCACGGCGCAAACCCGGCCGCCCCGCTCCCGGGCGCGGGCGACGGCTTCCACCGTGGCCGGGGGGATCCCATAGCGCTCGGTGTGCATCTTGTGTTCCAGCAGGTCTTCCACCCGCACCGGCTGGAAGGTGCCCGCCCCCACGTGCAGGGTGACGAAGGCGGTTTCGACGCCCAACCCTTTCAGCGCCGCCAGCATGGCCTCGTCGAAATGCAGGCCTGCCGTGGGCGCCGCCACCGCGCCCGGGTCCCGGGCGTACACGGTCTGATAGCGGTCGTCGTCCGCCGCCTCGGGCGGGCGTTCCAGATAGGGCGGCAGGGGCACCTCGCCAAGGCGATCCAGCCAGTCCAGCACCGTGCGGGAAGGATCGAAGCCCAGCCTGTACATATCCTCGGAGCGCTCCAGCACCAGGGCCTGCAACTCGCCGCCGAAACGCAGCACGGCCCCGGGCTTGGGCGGCTTGCTGGCGCGCAGGAACACCAGGGCCTCGTGTTCGGACAGCACCCGCTCCACCAGCGCCTCGATCCTGCCGCCCGTCTCCTTGACGCCGCGCAGCCGCGCCTTGATGACCCGGGTGTCGTTGAACACCAGCAGGTCGCCGGCCCGGAACAGGCCCGGCAGGTCGGCGAAGCGGCGGTCGCTGATCTCTCCCGCCCCGCCATCCACATGCAGCAGCCGGCTCCCGCTCCGCTCCGGCAGCGGATGGCGGGCGATGAGCTCGTCCGGCAGGTGGTAGTCGAAGTCGCTGGTTTTCATGAAGGGCCGGGATTATACGTTGCCCCCTCGAAGCCCCTTCGGCGATAATCCGCGCCCTCCGCCGCTCGGCGGGGTCAAGCCCACCTCAAGATTGCCCCGGTGGCGGAATCGGTAGACGCACGGGATTCAAAATCCCGCGCCGCAAGGCGTGCCAGTTCGAGTCTGGCCCGGGGCACCAGATTGTTCCCATCCTCACTTCCGCCTTCCGACCCATCTCCTTGGACTTGTATAGCTATTTCTGACGCTGTTCCGGAGCGGAACTTGAATAGGGGTCTGCCCCTGTGCTCTTTGTCACTGTTCTCTGGAGTTGTCGAACGCTGAAACGAGGGCCGAGGCCAGCGCGACCAGGACTTCCTTCACTGCCCTCCGGGCGACAGCCGGGAACGCACCCAGGCCTTGCGCAGTTCCTCCAGGAGCAGCATGCCCGGGACGAAGGCGATCAGGTAAAGCCACACCGCCGTATCCAGGGGCGCGGCCCCGAACAGTCGGTTGCCCGGCGGCGTGTAGACGATGCCCAGGATCAGCGCCGCTTCCACCGCCAGGCCCAGGAAGATCAGGCGGTTTCCGAACAGATACTGCGCAAACACGGAGCGCCGGGGATCCCGGCAGAGGAACACGTTGACCATCTGCATGGCGATGATGGCGGCCAGGGTGGCGGTGGTGGCCTGGAGATAGAGCGGGTCGGCCGCGGCCAGGGGGGCGCCGTATTGCCAGCCGCCGCCGTGGAGCACGAAGAAAAAGGCCGCCATGGCCGCCGCCGCTTCCATCACCCCCAGGAACAGGTAGGCGCGCAGCAGCAGGCCTCGGGTCAGCAGGCGCTGGCCCCGGGGGCGCGGCGGCTCCCGCATCAACCCGGGATGGGGCGGGTCCGCGCCCAGGGCCAGGGCCGGCAGCATGTCGGTGCCCAGGTCCACCGCCAGGATCTGCACCACGGTCAGGGGCAGGGGGATGCGGAACAGCACGAAGGCCAGGTAGGGCACCAGTTCCGGAATGTTGGAGGTGAGGATGTAGGTGAGGAACTTGCGCAGGTTCTGGTACACCGCCCGGCCTTCCTCGATGGCGGAGACGATGGTGGCGAAGTTGTCGTCCAGCAGCACCAGGTCCGCCGCCTCCCTGGCCACGTCGGTGCCGCCCCGGCCCATGGCCACGCCGATGTCGGCGGCACGCAAGGCGGGGGCGTCGTTCACGCCGTCGCCGGTCACCGCGACGGTGTGGCCCTTGGCCTGTAGCGCCTTCACCAGGGTGAGCTTCTGGTCGGCGGAGAGGCGGGCGAACACCACCTCGGGACGGTCCAGGGCCAGTTGCAACTGGGTGGGGGACAGGCGGCGCAGCTCCTCGCCGGTCATGACCCGGGGATGCTCGCCGCGCACCAGTCCGATCTGCCGCGCCACCGCCAGGGCAGTGCAGGGGTGGTCGCCGGTGACCATGACCACCCGGATGCCCGCCTCGTGGCATTGCCGAATGGCCGCCGGCACCTCGGGCCGGGGCGGATCGGCCAGGCCCACCAGGCCGGCGAGGACCAGGTCGCCCTCCCAGGTCTCCCGGGCTTCACCCTCCGCCAGGGGCCGCCAGGCCAGGCCCAGCACCCGCAGGCCCCGTTCCGCGAGGCGGGATTCCACCGCCAGGGCGGCTTCCCGATCAGCGGGCTGCAGGGTGCGAATTCCCTCGCCGGCCTGGATGCGGGAACACAGGGGCAGCAGCTTCTCCAGGGCGCCCTTACAGAACAGGAGCCGCCCTTCCGGGGCCGCGTGGACGGTGGACATGCGCTTGCGGTCGGCGTCGAAGGGCAGTTCGTCCAGCTTCTCCAGCCGGGGCCGGACTTCGCCCAGGCCCAGCAGGGCTTCCTCCATGGGATCGCCCAGGTAGCGGCGTTCCGCTTCCACCCATTCCAGGCTGTGGCAGTGGGCGGCGATATCCAGCAGGCGGGCGTGGCCGGGGCCTTCCGACAGGGCCTTAGGCGCTGTTTCTCCGCCCTCCAGCCAGAGCCGCTGCACGGCCATGCGGTTGAGGGTGAGGGTGCCGGTCTTGTCGGAGAGGATCACCGTGGCGCCGCCCAGGGCCTCCACCGCCGGCAGGTGGCGCACCAGGGCGTTGCGCCGGGCCATGCGCCGGGCCGCCATGGACAGCGCCAGAGTGACGGTGGGCAGCAGGCCCTCGGGCACGTTGGCGACGATGATGCCGATGGCGAACACGAAGCTGGCCCAGAAGGGCTGGCCGATGGCGGTACCCAGCAGGAAGAAACCGCCGCCCAGGCCCACGGCCAGCAGGGCCACCAGCCGGGACAGGCGGACGATCTCCCGGTACAGGGGCGAGGCCCGCGCCTCGCCGTGCTGGGACAGGTGGGCGATGCGGCCGAACTCGGTGTGGCGGCCGGTGGCGAACGCCACGGCGAGGGCCTCGCCGGCCAGCACGCCGGTACCCGCGAGCAGCACGTTGCTGGCCCGCAGAATGTCCTCCTCCGGACTGGGCTCGGCGGTGCGGCCCTTGGGCAGGGACTCGCCGGTCACCGCCGCCAGGTTGACGCGCACGCCCAGGGCCTCCACCACACGGCAATCGGCGGGCACGTCGTCGCCCTCCCGCAGCAGCAGGATGTCCCCCGGCACCACCCGCGCGGCAGGCAGGCGCCGGTGGACGCCGTCCCGCACCACCGTCACCTCCCGGGGCAGCAAGGCTTCCAGGGAAGTCAGCACCTGCTCGGCGCGGAACTCCTGCCAGAAGGAAAACAGGCCGTTGATCAGAATAACGCCCAGGATGGCCCAGCCCAGGGTGGCCATGCCCTGTCCCGGATCGCGCCATTCCGAGAGGAAGGCCAGTCCGGCGGCGAACCAGAGCACCAGGGCGAGAAGGTGGGTGAACTCCTTCGCCAGCCGCCGCCACAGCGGTGGGCGGTCCAGGCGCTCAATGCGATTCTCGCCGTATTCCCGCAACCGACGCTCCGCTTCGTCCGCGCCCAGGCCCTCGCGCCGGCTGTGCAGGCTGGCCAGGGCTTCTTCGATGCCGAGGTGGTGGATCTTCATGATGGGGAAACCGGGGAATTCCAGTCTCACCATAGCCCAGCGGGGACGATTGCCCGGCTGTCGCATGCGCCGCCACGGACTACCATGAAGCATTGCCCGCCCCGCGCATGCCCATGACGCCCGCCTCCGGAACCCTTCGCGCCAATCTCGTCCAGGTCATGGAACGCCGTATCGCCGCCGGCCGGGTGGCGTGGGAGGACGGCATCCTCACCGGCTTCGAAATGGACGGCGCGGAAGACCCGTCCCTGGGCTACCTGATCCCGGGCTTCGTGGACGCCCACGTCCATATCGAGAGCTCCATGCTGGTGCCCTCGGAATTCGCCCGCCTGGCGAGCCGCCACGGCACCGTGGCGACGGTCTCCGATCCCCACGAGATCGCCAACGTGCTGGGGATAGAAGGCGTGCGCTTCATGCTGGCGAACGCCAGGCGGGTACCGTTCAAGATGTTCTTCGGTGCCCCCTCCTGCGTGCCGGCGACCGGCTTCGAGACCGCCGGCGCGGAACTGGGCCTCGCCGAGCTGGAGATCCTGCTGCGCCGGGAAGGTCTGCTTTACCTGTCGGAAATGATGAACTTCCCCGCCGTGCTTTCCGGCGACCCCGCCGTGCTGGCCAAGATCACCCTGGCGCGGGACCTGGGCCTGCCGGTGGACGGCCACGCCCCCGGCCTCGCCGGGGAGCGGGCGCGGCGCTACGCCGAGGCCGGCATCTCCACCGACCATGAATGCACCAGCCTGGCGGAAGCCCGCGACAAGATCGCCGCCGGCATGTCCATCCTGATCCGGGAGGGTTCGGCGGCGCGGGACTTCGACACCCTGCATCCCCTCCTCTCCAGCCATCCGGACCGGGTCATGTTCTGCAGCGACGACAAGCACCCGGACGACCTGGCGCGGGGGCACATCGACCGCATGGCGGCGCGGGCGGTGGCGGCGGGCCACGACCCCTTCGACGTGCTGCGCTGCGCCTGCGTCAATCCCGTGCTGCATTACCACCTCCCGGTGGGCCTGCTGCGTCCGGGCGATCCCATGGACGCGGCGCTGGTGTCCGACCTGCGGGACTTCCGGCCGCTGCGCGCCTGGGTGGACGGCCGGCTGGTGGCCGAAGACGGCCGCAGCCGCATCGAACGGGTGGGGGTGGAACCCGTCAACCGTTTCCGTGCCGGCCGGCTTGAGCCGGAGCGGTTGCGGGTGCCCGCCGGCCCCGGACTGCTGCGGGTGATCGACGCCCTGGACGGCGAGCTCCTGACCCGGGAGGCCCTGCTCCCACCCCGCATCGAACAGGGCTCCGTCGTGCCGGACCCGGCCCGGGACATCCTGTTCCTGGTGGTCCTCAACCGCTACCGGGAAGCGCCGCCGGCGGTGGCCTTCGTGCGCGGCTTCGGCCTCCGGCGCGGGGCGCTGGCCTCCAGCGTGGCCCACGACTCCCACAACCTAGTCGCCGTCGGGACGGACGCCGACAGTCTGTGCCGGGCCGTGAACGCGTTGGTGGAGCGGGGCGGCGGCATCGCCCTGGCCGAAGGCGGGGTGGACTGCCTGCCCCTGCCGGTGGCCGGCCTGATGAGCACCGAGGACGGGGACCAGGTGGCCGCCCGCTACGCCGACCTGACGCGGCGCGCCCGCGCCCTGGGCTCGCCTCTGCGTTCCCCGTTCATGACCCTGTCCTTCATGGCCCTGCTGGTGATTCCGGAGCTCAAGCTGAGCGACCGGGGGCTGTTCGACGGCCGGGGTTTCCGCTTCACCGAGGTCATGGCATGAGGTCCCCGGCGCGCCGCACGGGTTCGCTCGCCGCCGCCTTGCTGCTGGCCGCGTGGGCCTGGCCGCCCCTCACCCGGGCCGCCGACGCCGTTCCCGTGGACAGCCGGGAAAGCCTCAATGCCGTGCTGTGGATGCAGACCGCCCACGAGTACGCCTTCTCCACCGCCATGGTCTACGCCATGGCGACGCGGGCCCTGCCCCAGGCCGCCTCGCTGCCTTCCGCGCTGGCGGACCCGGACCTGCCCGCCGCCGGCCCGGACCTGCCCGCCGCCATCGTCCTCGACCTGGACGAGACGGTGCTGTCCACCACCCGCTACGGCGCCGGCCTGATCGCCAACGGCCGCCGGCACACGGAGGCGGCCTGGACGGAATGGGTCGTCGCGGCCCCTGCCGAGCCCCTCGCAGGCGCCCTGGAATTCCTGCGCGCCGCGCGGGAGCGGGGCTACCGCATCTTCTATGTCACCAACCGGTCCTGCCCGGACGCGGGCCGCCCGGCGGCCTACCCCCACCCCGCCTGCCCCCAGCGCGACGCCACCCTGGCCGAAGCGCGACGGCTGGGACTGCCCGGCGCCGTGGATCCTCGCGCCTTCCTGCTTCGCAACGACCAGGACGGCTGGCAAGGGGGCGACAAAACCCCCCGTCGCCGCTTCCTGGCCGGGTTCAACAAGGTGGTCATGCTGGTGGGGGACGACCTGGGCGACTTCCTGCCCCGCGCCCAGGTCAAGGCCTTGCGCGACAGCCGCCCGGCAGGCCTGCCTGTCGCTTCCACGAATGCCGCGCAAACCACCTGGAGCGGACGCTTCGGCACGCAATGGTTCCTGCTGCCGAACCCCTCCTACGGTTCCTGGGAGGCGATGCTGGCGGACTGTGACAGCCCGGACAGGCAGAGCCGGGAATGCTACGAGGCGAGGCTGCAGGGCAAGGTCGGCCGCCTCATACCCCCGGCGCCAGTCCCGCCTCCCGCTCCCACTGCGCCAAGGTGAGGCCGGCCAGGCGGCCGAAATCGCCGCCGGGCACGGCCTTGCGGGCCAGCACCAGGTAGGGTGCGACGGCCAGGGCGATGCCCAGATGGCCGGGCGGCATGAGGACATGGGCGGCGCACAGGTAGGTGCGCTCGAACAGCAGTCCCTGGCCCTCTCCGCAGGCGACGATGCTGGCCGCCACGCGCCGGCGGTGGCCCTCCATCCAGGCCCGCAGGTCGGTTTCGTCGTCGCTGGCCGCCCAGATCCCCGCATCCTCGATGAACAGGTCGGCCGCGGCCTGGCGCTCCCGGGCGATGGACAGGGCGAGATAGCACCACACCCCGTAGGCCTGGCCGGCGGCGGGGTCGGGCCGGCCCGCGCGCGGACGGTAGGCGGTCATGCTCTTGTTGGCGCAGATCACGTGGGCGCCTGGGGCGAGGGGAAAGCGCCGCCGCCGCGCCGTGCCGAACAGGGCGCGGCCCGCCGCGAGCAAGGGCTCCCCGTCATACACCGGCAGTGCGGAGCCGTCGTGCTGCGCCACGCTGAACAGGGGTTCCCGGCCGGCGAGGCCGTCGGCCCGGGCCAGGTCGTGGCCCCAGACATGGCCGGCGAGGCCGCAGAAGGAGGAGGCGGTCTCCATGTTGATCTGGCCCAGATAGGCCTCGGCGGCCTCGGCCCGGTCCAGGGCGACGATGCCGTCCAGCAGGGCATCGTCGCTCTTTTCCACGGTGGCGGTGGCCACCTTGAGCACGCACACGTATCCCAGTCCCTGGGCGCCGGGTCGGCCGTAGCCGTCGCAATGGTCCTCGAAGGGGCCGATGGCCCGCATGTCGAATCCTTCCGCGCGGACGCCCATCGCGACCGCTCAGTGCGCCGCCGCGCCCGGGTCCAGATAGACCGTGCCGGAGGGGCCGATGCCACTGACCTGGACAATCACGTCCTCGCCCATGACCCAGGCGAAATGGGGGGCGCGGGCGGGCTCGACGAAGAAGCTTCCCGGTGTCATGGCCCGCATCCGCTCGGGCTCGAAGCGCTCGCCGAACCCCACGTGCAGCGTGCCTGCAAGCACGACCACCATGCGATCCTCCGGATGCACGTGGGGCCGGACCTGGAGCTGGCTGGGCATGCGGATACGCACCGCGTACAGGCCGGGCTTGGCCATGTCGCCCGCCAGGGTGGCCAGGCTCATGCCGCCGGGCCGGCTGGGATCGGCGGCGAGGTTGATTTCGTCCGCGGTGAGCCGGACCGGAGCGAATCCCTCGCCCCGGGCCGGCCAATTGAGGGAAACAGCAGCCACCGCCGCCAGGGCCAGGACCAGACGGGGAGCATGCGCGGATTTCACGATTTGTCCTCCGGATCAGCTGCCGGGCCGGTGCGGCCCGCGCTGTTTCCAGCATAGCCGGCCAGGCGGCGTTTTCAGGAGTGCTGCGCAAAGACCGACCATGTCGCGCGCCCGGGACATCGGACTTGCATTAGGCCTGCGGCTCACCCGCCCCGCCGGTCACGATGGCCGTCATGCCCGTGCCGGTCATGGCCCCATCCGCCCTCACGCCACTCTTGTCGATCACGCCGCCAGCCAGGAGGGACCGGCCGGGTTTCGATGACGACAGGTTGCACGTAACGCACGCGCGGGACTTCGTACACCACCACCGGCGGCGGGATGTAGACCGGACGCGGCGGCTCGTACACCACCACCGGCGGAGGGACATGATGGTGGCGCGGCGGATCGCGCACCACGATGCGCCGGCGGTCGTCATCGTCGTCGGCGATGGCCGCACCAACCATGGCGCCGAGGATGCCGCCGATCACGGCGCCATCATGGCGGTCAATGGCGTGACCGATGACGGCGCCCGACCCGGCACCAATCAGCGCACCGGTCAGTTGGTCGGAAGCGATGGCGGTGTCGCCGAAAAGGGCCAGACCGGAAATCAGTACAACGGGGGCGACAGATTTGGCTTTCATGATTCACTCCTTGGTTTGACTACGGTTCCAGCTTATGCAGCCTCTGTTCCCTGTCGGTTTCCGCCGAGTGAGCGTGTGTTACAGGCTATTTCCGGCCTGTGGGGTGGATCACACGCGCATGGGAAACGCATCAAATCCCTTTAGCTCGCGTGCTTGTAATAAGCCCTTGTTTGGGCTAGTTTCCCGCCCACGTTAGGGGTGCCCGACCCTCCCCAGTCGCGCAAGCGACTCTCTACGCTCCCCTCGCCCGCAAGCGGGAGAGGGGATGGGGGTGAGGGGGACGGCTGAGATCACACCCTTGGAACCTGATCCGGATCATTCCGGCGTAGGGAAGCGTCCTCCACGCAAGCGCTCCCTATGATTTTCCGAACACCTGGAGCGCACCATGAACGCCAATCCCCAGCATTTGGGTCCCTTCCTCGCCGCCACCGCCCACGTGGACGAGGCCGCCATCCAGCCCCTGCCCAATTCGCGCAAGGTGTACGTGCAAGGCAGCCGGCCGGACATCCGGGTGCCCATGCGGGAGATCAGCCAGGCCGACACCCACACGGCCGCGGGGAGCGAGAAGAACCCACCCATCTTCGTCTACGACTGCTCCGGCCCCTACACCGACCCGGCGGCAAAGATCGACATCCGCAACGGCCTTCCCGCCCTGCGCCAGACGTGGATCGAGGAGCGGGGCGACACCGAGGTGCTGGCGGGCCTGTCCTCCGAATACGGCCGCAGCCGCGCCAACATCGCCGAACTGGCCAAGCTGCGCTTCCCCGGCCTGCACCGCCAGCCGCGCCGCGCCAAGGCGGGCATGAACGTCAGCCAGATGCATTACGCCCGCCAGGGCATCGTCACCCCGGAGATGGAGTTCATCGCCATCCGCGAGAACCTGCGCCGCCGGGAATACCTGGAGACCCTGCGCCAGTCCGGCCCCCAGGGCGAACGCCTGGCCAAATTGCTGGGCCGCCAGCACAAGGGCCAGAGCTTCGGCGCCGCCCTGCCGGAAGAAATCACCCCCGAGTTCGTGCGCGCCGAGGTCGCCCGGGGCCGGGCCATCATCCCCTGCAACGTGAACCACCCGGAAACCGAGCCCATGATCATCGGCCGCAACTTCCTGGTGAAGATCAACGCCAACATCGGCAACTCGGCCCTGGGCTCCAGCATCAGTGAGGAAGTGGACAAGATGACCTGGTCCATCCGCTGGGGCGGCGACACGGTGATGGACCTGTCCACCGGCAAGAACATCCACGAGACCCGGGAATGGATCATCCGCAACTCCCCTGTGCCCATCGGCACCGTGCCCATCTACCAGGCCCTGGAAAAGGTGGACGGCAAGGCCGAGGAACTCACCTGGGAGATGTTCCGGGACACCCTCATCGAGCAGGCCGAGCAGGGCGTGGACTACTTCACCATCCACGCCGGCGTGCTGCTGCGCTACATCCCCATGACCGCGGAGCGCATGACCGGCATCGTCAGCCGAGGCGGCTCCATCATGGCCAAGTGGTGCCTGGCCCACCACAAGGAAAGCTTCCTCTACACCCACTTCGAGGAAATCTGCGAAATCATGAAGGCCTACGACGTGGCCTTCAGCCTGGGCGACGGCCTGCGCCCCGGCTCCATCTACGACGCCAACGACGAGGCCCAACTGGGCGAGCTCAAGACCCTGGGCGAACTCACCCAGGTGGCCTGGAAGCACGACGTGCAGGTCATGATCGAAGGCCCCGGCCACGTGCCCATGCAGCTCATCAAGGAGAACATGGAAAAGGAACTGGAATGGTGCGACGAGGCCCCCTTCTACACCCTGGGCCCGCTGACCACCGACATCGCCCCCGGCTACGACCACATCACCAGCGCCATCGGCGCCGCCCAGATCGGCTGGTACGGCACCGCCATGCTCTGCTACGTCACCCCCAAGGAACACCTGGGCCTGCCGGACAAGGACGACGTGAAGGAAGGCATCATCACCTACAAGCTGGCCGCCCATGCCGCCGACCTGGCCAAGGGGCACCCCGGCGCCCAGATCCGGGACAACGCCCTAAGCAAGGCCCGCTTCGAGTTCCGCTGGGAGGACCAGTTCAACTTAGGGCTCGACCCGGACAAGGCGCGGGAATTCCACGATGAGACCCTGCCCAAGGAGTCCGCCAAGGTGGCCCACTTCTGCTCCATGTGCGGCCCCCATTTCTGCTCCATGAAGATCACCCAGGACGTGCGGGACTTCGCCGCCAGCCACGGCTTCAAGGAAGGCGAGGCTCTGGAGAAGGGGATGGAAGAGAAATCCATCGAGTTCATGAAGCAGGGAGCGGAGGTGTATCGGAAGGTCTGATGCGCCATCTACATTGCATCCCAGATACCCTAGTCAAGGCAAAAACAGGCTCACGTAATGAGCTACTAGAACATCTAGGATGGAGGGTGAAATGACGACGCAGACCAAAATTGAGTGGACCGAGCAGACGTGGAACCCCACGACTGGGTGCACCAAGATATCTCCAGGCTGCAAGCACTGCTATGCGGAGGTGATGGCTCGTCGTCTGCACGCCATGGGCGCCCGCGGCTATAAAGATGGCTTTGAACTAGCGATTCATCCCGAACGACTTTTGCAACCATTACAGCGAAAGAAGGCAACTGTCTATTTCGTTAATTCGATGAGTGACCTGTTTCACGAGGACATTTCAGACGATTTTCTCGATCAGGTCTTCGAAGTTATCCATCAGACACCTCAGCACACATACCAAATCCTGACCAAGCGTGCAGGGCGCCTACCTGAGTATTTCAGTAATCGAGGCTGTCCCAACAATGTATGGCTTGGCGTTTCTGTGGAGGATCGACAATTCGGCGTCCCTCGCATCAACTATCTACGGCAAGTTGATGCTTATGTTCGCTTTCTGTCAGTAGAACCACTGCTTGAAGACATTGGAGAGATTGATCTCACTGGAATTCACTGGGTTATCGTTGGAGGTGAGTCCGGGCATAGGGCCAGGCCCATGCGTCCTGAATGGGTGGAATGTATTCAACAACAGGCTGAAGAGGCTGGTGCTGCATTCTTTTTCAAGCAATGGGGTGGTTGGGGTGCGGATGGCATAAAGCGCAACAAGAAAGCAAACGGCCGGTTGTTGCGAGGACGTACATGGGATAGCTACCCTGCTGCAACAGGAACTTAGAAATCCCAACTCCCCTGCTTATGCTCTGACTCCACTGCATCCCTCCAAAAACTATGGGCGCGGCCACTGCCCGATACCAGTGCCAGCCAATAGAGACGTTTGTTGTCGACAGTGATTAGTTTCATTAGTGGCGACGGCCATTTGCCCAAGCTGGCAACCTTGGCCCTCCAGTAATCCACCACCCCTTCCCTCAGTTTCCAGCTAGAAGCCGGTAACTTGACGTGCTCGCGCCAACCGGGAGCAAGCCGGTCAAATCCCTTGTCTTCGCCAACATGCTGCCAGGCGTTTCGATTAAGGCCTTGCGCGCTGAGGTGGATCATCATGTCCATCCGTCTGAGGTTGGAAAGCGCCTCAATAATTTGGAAGTCCAAGTCTGCCAAACCGAATGGGTCGATCAACGCGAAGTGGTAGCCGTATGGATCCAAACGTTTGGCTATGGCTTTTGACGCCTCGATTGCATCCCCTTCGATGACTTCGAATGGAGCCCCAACTCTGGCGAGTCGTTCAGCACAAGCATCGCGGCGTTGGGCTTCAAGATCAGCTATATACATTTTGGTAAATGGCGAACCAGATTTGATACTGGATTGCCATGCTGCCAACGGACTTCCATCTACCCATTCGCCAGTTTCGATTATCCGAGCGCGTCCGGTTCCACAGAACACGTCGATATATGTCGAAACAGGCGCTCGGTTCGTGATCACAGGCTTCTTCCGAACCATTCTGGCGATATCCAGGTAATAGCAAAGTAGTTCATGCTTGCGCTTGGCCCAGTAATGGACTTCCTCTGCCACAAAGTCATCATCGCCCTGAATGAGGTCACCCATTTGTGTTCTCCCTGTTGAAACACAGAATACCCGAGGCAGATCAGACTACGGTTTCCGTGCCCCACCCATTCCAACTCAATATTGGTACCGGCACTGCACAATGACCAGAGAGGAGTAATTGGGAGTAATTGGGGACAGACCATCATGGCGCTAAGTTAAGCCCGAACCTGGGTGGCTGACCGTAACCGAAGTTGCTTTACTGAAGTTTGACGACGACAGGACGGCAACGACGGAGGTCAGCCAAATGGATGATAGCAATCGGGTGAAGAGGATGCGGCGGGAAGCAGCCGAATTGCGGCATCGGTTCGCACAGGGAGGCAACGGGGTGTTCAGTTCGGTACTGCCCATCCAGGCCGTCGTGACGGCGGCCGAAGACACCGCGGGGACTTTTCGTGATCGCCAATACCCACCCCTGACCACCTTGCGCTTGTTCGTCGAACAAGCCCTCTCCGATGACCCCGCCTGCCAGGATGTCGTGGGGCGCCACCTCTCCGAGCGGGTTGCCCGGGGGCAAAGCCCTTGCAGCCTCAATACCTCGGCCTACTGCCAAGCCCGACAACGCCTGCCGCAAAGCCTGATCGACGCGATGTATCAGGCTGTGGGGCGGCGCCTGGAGGCGCGGACACCCTTGGCATGGCGCTGGCGCGGGCGGCGCATCGTCTTGTTCGATGGCACCACGGTTTCCATGCCGGACACCCGGGCCAATCAGCGCGACTATCCGCAAAGCCCCGAACAGCAGCCCGGCCTGGGCTTTCCCATCGCCCGCCTGGGCGGGTTGATCGGCCTGGCCAGCGGGGCCGTGCTGGGCCACGCGGTATCGGCTTGCGAAGGCAAGGGCAGTGGCGAACAGACGCTGTTGCGCAGCCTGATTCCTCTGCTCGAACGCGGGGACGTGCTCATGGCGGACGCCCTGCTGGCGACTTGGTGGATCATCGCCGATGTGCGGATGAGCCAAGCCGATGTGCTCATGGTTCAGCATGGATGCCGGAGCACCGATTTCTCCAGGGGAGACTTCCTGGGCATCCACGACCATCTGGTCGAGTGGCCGAAGCCGAAACGGCCGGCCTGGATGCGCCTTCAGGATTACGCGCGCTACCCGGACCGGCTACGGCTCCGGGAAGTCGAGGTGGGCCAGCGCATCCTGGTCACCAGTCTGTTGGATGCCCGGTCAGTCTCGCCCGGGGAACTGGATCAGCTTTACCGGCAACGCTGGCACATCGAAGTGGACTGGCGGACGATCAAGGCGACCCTGCATATGGATGTGCTGCGCTGTTTGACGCCCACGATGGTGGGCAAGGAGATCGCGGTTCATCTACTCGCCTACAACCTGGTCCGCTGGGCCATGGCATGTGCCGCCTTCCTGGGCGACGTGTTGCCCCGTCTGCTCAGCTTCGCCGGCGCGAAGCGCGTGCTCGCGGCCTTCGCCATTCAGTTGCGGCAGTGTCCAGGCCGACGATTGGCGATCATGTTCGCTACCGTGTTGGGGGCCATGGCCACGTTGAAATTGCCATCCAGGCCAAATCGGATCGAGCCCCGCGCGAAAAAACGAAGACCCAAGAACATTCCTTGGCTCACCGTGCCAAGGCGCCTGGCAAGAATCCGTATCCTCGAAACTCGCGTCTTCGGTTCGCCTCTGGGGGGCTTAACTTAGCGCCATGAGGGACAGACCACGGTTTC
>Ga0233425_10005947_pt1 | contig 18629 bp, 19 predicted proteins | sample Watercolumn_Towu_2_FD_181712 | JGI IMG/M metagenome (GOLD analysis project Ga0233425, IMG submission 181712) | Freshwater microbial communities from Lake Towuti, South Sulawesi, Indonesia - Watercolumn_Towuti2014_140_MG | ecosystem: Environmental > Aquatic > Freshwater > Lake | place... | reverse complement strand
GATCCACGCGCCATCCTGAAACTTGGTGACGGCAAAGACCAGCATCACCACGGCCGTGCAAAGCGCGCCGAAGCCATTGATCGCCATCTTCAGCCCCCAGCGCGGTTCGTAGCGGAGTGTCGAGCCACGCTCGCTGACTTCCTGGCCAGGCCTGAGACGGCCAACCTTCCACCAGCGGTGCGCCATACCGCTCTGTGAAAGCGTGAAGGAGAGAAAGACGCCGATGGCATACAGCGGGATCAGCGCAGTGACGCTGGCCTGGAACATGACGATCAGGAGCGAGGCAATGAGAGCCAGTGCGACGATGCCCCTCGAATAGACCAGTCGGCTTCCCCGATACGTAAGAGGTCTGGGTAAGAAACCATCCGCCGCAAGAAGGGCGCTTAAACGCGGAAAGTCGGCAAAGGCCGTATTGGCCGCCATAACCAGGATAAGAGTTGTGGCTGCGATGGTGGACAGATACAGTATGCCCCGTCCTTCATGGATAGTCCGCGCGAGTTGGGAGATAACCGTCTCGGCCTCGGAGGGAATAGCGCCAATCCGACCAGCCAGAAAGGTGATACCGAAGAACAGTATGCCCAGGATAGTAGACATCCAGATCAGTGTAATCCCTGCGTTGCGACTGCGTGGCTCCTTAAACGCCGGGACACCGTTAGAGATCGCCTCTACACCGGTGAGAGCGGTCGTCCCGTTGGAGAAGGCATGGAGTACTAAAAACAAGGAAACTGATTGCATGATGGGTTCTTTTCCAAGATGCGGAGGGTTCTCTACAGCGTTGAGACTCCCCGTCAGATACTGGGTAAGACCGCTCCCAACGGTGAGAAGCAGCATTCCGAGGAAGAAGTACGTGGGTACGGCAAACACTGTACCGGATTCTTTCACGCCTCGCAAGTTAACCAGCATCATGAACAGTACCAGTCCGACTGCCAACGGCACCCGATAGGGAAAAAATGACGGATATGCTGAAGTTATTTGGGCTACACCGGACGCGACTGAGACGGCCACGGTCAGGATATAATCGGTAAGCAACGCCCCTCCCGCAATCTGGGCGGGGAACTCTCCCAGATTGTCGCGAGCCACAATGTAAGCGCCGCCGCCTCCCGGATAGGTGTGGATCGTTTGCTCATAAGAGAGCGTGACAACGGCCAGCAATGCGACGATCGCAAACGCAATCGGCATGGCATAGACGAATGCGGCGGTGCCCGCAAGGGCCAGGACAAGGAGGATCTCGTCGGTAGCGTAGGCGGTGGAGGAGAGGGCGTCGGACGCAAACACGGCGAGGCCGACCGTCTTGCCGATGGCCTGATGCGGCGCATCCGCGGTCCGAAGCGGGCGGCCGATCAGCCAGGTGCGCCACGAATGGGGCGGCCGATATTCGGTCGTTCGCCGCAATACTGTCGTTCCGCTCTCTTGGTCGTGCGCAGGCACGGATCGTCTCACGTGATAGTGTCCAGGATCAGCCAGGACGGCCGGTCACCAGGGCGTCATAGCGTCCTCGCCAGGATGCTATCCCTGTCGGCGTCTTTCGTCAAGCCGTCGGACACAGTGAAGACCTTCACGCTGAGGGTCTGTTCATGTGATAGCATATAGGGCGCACAGGCAATGGAGTTCCGCAAAACCGGCTCAATGTAGCCACTCTCCCTATGCCTGTCAAGTATTATTCCGTCCACAGAGATGGGGGGGAACCGATGAGCCTGTATGAAGGGATGACATTTGAAAGGGCCTGGAGAGTGACCGAAGCCGACGCGGCCGACCGACATGGCAACCCGTTCGTCCATGTGCTCACGACGCCGGTTGTGGTTGAGTGGATGGAGGACGTCGCGACCAACGGTGTACAGCCTCATCTGTCGGGTGGACAGGGGACGGTCGGCAGCAGCCTTAAGATGAGGCACCTGACCCCGACTCCGATCGGGTTCACGGTGAAGGTAGTGGCGAGGCTGACACAAATTGACGGACGACGCCTCATGTTCCGGATCGACGCGTTCGACGAGGTGGAGAAGATTGCCGAGTGTGAACACGAGCGGGTGATCGTTGACCTCTCGCGATTCCACGACAAGGCCCGAAGAAAGAAAGCAGCGGCGGGAGGCTCGTGAGTGGAGTTGTTAATGGGTCCGTCGCCTAAGAGTTTCCTTGACAGTTTCCGGCAGTGGGCAAATAATACCGTTCCGGCTGCAGGCTAAACGTGTGATAGCGGGTGCGCCTGCGCGCGCGCTTATAGGGATGAACGTGCCTCCGACTGCGTCATTGCGAGAGACCAACGAGAGCGCGGCAATCTCACCGTCGTTGTCCCGAAGGACTGTGAGATTGCTTCGGCTGCACCTCGCAATGACGCTTGAAACTTTTGAGACAGTAAGCGCATAGTGTGGGGATGGCGAAGAGTTCATTGCTCACCATAGACGGATCATGCGGAGAGGGAGGCGGGCAGGTTCTCAGGACCGCCTTGGCCCTATCCGCCATCCTTGGTCGGCCCATAGAGCTTGTCAAGATTCGGGCGGGTCGGAGAAACCCCGGTCTTCAACCGCAACATCTCTCCTGTGTCAAGGCGCTTGCTGAGATTACAGGCGCCGAGGTGCATGGAGCCGAGATCGGCTCGTCCCGTCTCTATTTTGTTCCCGGGTGGATCACCGGCGGATCACGACGGTTCGATGTCGGAACGGCCGGAGCAGTGTCGCTGGTGTTTCAGGCGCTCCTGGGGCCGCTGGCATTTGCCGACAGACCTTCGGCCCTTCTCCTGACGGGCGGAACGCACGTGTTATGGAGTCCGCCGGCTCCATACGTCTCGCAGGTGTTCCTGCCGATGGTGAATCGAATGGGACTGGAGGCCGGCTGGCAACTGGAACGGGGGGGCTTTTACCCGAAAGGGGGTGGGCGGGTTCACGTCGCTGTGCAGCCGGTGACGCAGCTCCGCGCGATTGACCTGACGAATCGCGGTGCGCTGTTGGCGATCCGGGGGATCTCCGCCGTGGCCGGGCTTCCTCGAAAGATTGCCGAGCGGCAGGCCGATCGGATCCGATGCCGCCTGACCGACGCCGGATATACAATCGAGATCGAGATTGCCGAGCTTGATGCCGCCTGCCCGGGCGATACCGTGTTCATATGGGCGGAATTTGAGCAGACTCGCGCGGGATTCGGCTCGCTCGGCGAGCGAGGCAAACCGGCCGAGCGCGTAGCTGATGAAGCGGCGGACGCGTTACTCGACTTTCTTGCCGGCGATGCCGCGATGGAGGAATACCTGGCGGATCAGCTCGCATTATTTATGGCTCTGGCGAATGGTCGCTCGGTTGTGACGACGGTGCGCGTGAGCCGGCACCTGCTCACGAACCTGTGGACGATTCAGCAGTTTCTGCCGGTAGGGGTACTGCTTGAAGGGGAGCTTGGCGGGCCGGGTCGGTTGACTATCGAGGGGATCGGGCTGAAGGCCTCCTCATTGGGGGCGATGGCGGCGGCTGGCGTTCCTGGCTGTGCGTCGCATGCAGACAGGCAGGACCGCGCATGGTGAGGAAGGCGAAACCGACCGACGTCCCGGCCATTGCGCGGTTGGTCAACGTCTACGCCGCCAAAGGCGATCTGTTGCCGCTGACGCCGCAGGAACTCTCTGATCGGATCGATGAATTCCAGGTCTTCGAGCAGGAGGGGCAGATTGCCGGGGTCTGCTCAGTCTTTGTCTATGGGCCGGACCTCGCGGAGATTCGGTCGCTGGCCGTCTGGCCGGAGTGTGAAGGCAAAGGGATCGGTCGGGCATTAACCGAGGCGTGCATCGCCGCAACGAAGGCGCGTCCGGTCAGGCGGGTCTTTGCGCTGACCTATAAGCCGGGTTTTTTCGAGCGTCTGGGATTCCGTGTGGTTGACAGACTGACACTGCCGGAGAAGGTATGGAAGGATTGTCGTCGGTGCAGCAAGTGGGATTATTGCGACGAGACGGCAGTTGTCCTCGAACTGTAATGGGATGATGGGAGAGTCGTTATGAACCCGTTGTCGATCGGAGGTCGATGTCAGATCTTTGCCGTCTCGGATGCAACCGGCGCTACCGCAGAATTGGTAGTCCGAGCCGCGCTGGCCCAGTTTCAGGCGGCAGAGGTGGAGATCCGCCGTTTACCCAACATCCGGACCGCAGATGAGGCGCGACGGGTTATTGAGGCGGCCCAGGCGAGCAAAGCGATCATTGTGCACACGCTGGTCTCAGAAGAACTGCGGCAGGCCGTCTTGCGGGAGGGACGGGAGCGGGGCGTCGAGACCATCGATCTGATCGGGCCCGTTCTGCTTCGCCTGAGCGATCAACTGCGCGTCCCGCCGTTGATGCAGCCCGGTCGGTTCCGTCAACTTGGGCAGGAGTACCTCCACCGGATCGAGGCCATCGAATACACCGTCAAACATGACGACGGTCAGCACCCGCTTGGGCTTGACGGCGCCGACATTGTCTTAGTCGGCATTTCGAGGACCTCGAAGACCCCGTTAAGCATCTACTTGGCCGGCAAGGGATGGCGAGTCGCGAATGTTCCGATCATTCTTAATCTTCCACTTCCGGGCCGGTTGATGACGATCGATCAGGAGCGGATTATTGGACTGATCGTCGCGGTGGACCGGTTGGTGGAGTTGCGGCGGGCCAGGCTCGAGCGCAAGCATGCGCCCGTGGCCGAATCCTATGCGGAGCTGGAAAAGGTACGCGCTGAGCTGACTTACAGCCGGTCACTCTTTCGGAAAGCGGGCTGGCCGGTCATCGATATGACCAACAAATCGATTGAGGAGGCGGCGAGCGAACTGCTGACGCTTATTGCTACGCCAGCCGCACCACCGCCGGCCGAGCAAACGGAGGCTGGCGCCCGTGGGAAGCGCAGGGGAAAAACGAAACCTGACGTCCAAAGCCGGTCGAAGGACGAAGACATTCGGGGGAAGCGATGACAAAGCCGCAGATGGCAAAATCAGAGGCCAAGAAAGAGGCAAAGCAGAAGGCAAAAGAAGAGCGCGCCGAGGAGCAGAGGGCGAGGCGTCGCCAAACACGTACGGGGCAGATCGGATTGTACGCTGTGATTGCGGCCGTCATACTGATCGGCGGCTACTGGGGATACGGTAAAATGACGGAAGAACATAGCTGGACCACGGTCCCGATCTTGCCGAGCCCTCACGTTTCACCCGGGACCCCCCACCCGCCGTATAACAGCGATCCCCCAACGTCCGGGCCCCATGCCCCAGGTGTGGCTCGATGGGGCGTGTACACGGAACCGGTCTCCAAAGAGCTGCAGGTACATAATCTTGAAGATGGCGGGGTCGTCATACAATACTCGTGTCAGGATTGCCCCGACCTAGTCAAACAGCTCACCACGATTGCGGAACGCTACGACCACGTCATCCTCGCGCCGTACCCGAGCTTGGATCGGAAGATCGCGTTGACGGCGTGGGGCAGGATCGACAAGTTTGATGAGTTCGATGAGGCGCGCATCGTACAGTTTATCAAGGCGCACATCGGGATCGACCATCACGGCGAGGGAGGCGTATGAGGTTATGACCGCGGACTCAGCGCCGATCGCAGCCAAAGACCGCCGGCCAACAACAGCTTCTTGGGTTTGCCGATGCTGATATCGGCGTGGAACACATCGTACTGCTGTGCTTCGATCCTGAGCAACAGACGGTAGTAAATGGCGCGCATGATCTCTGCAGCTAACAGCGATCGTTTATCTTCTGCCGTCAAAGCGGCTGCGGCAGCTCGGAAAAAACCCTGAGCCCGCTCACATTGAAACCGCATCAGCTCCACAAAGGCTCGGTTATAACGCCCAGCCAGCAGCTCTTCCTCCGAATAGCCGAATCGCCGGAGCTCATCCTGCGGAAGATAGATCCGGCCTCGCTGAGCATCAACTCCCACATCTCGAAGGATGTTGGTCAGTTGAAAGGCGATGCCCAGTTGTTCGGCGTACGTCTTTGTCAGCGGATTGGTGTAGCCGAAGATTTCGATACAGATAAGGCCGACAATTGACGCCACACGGTAGCAGTACGGATAAAGCTCCTCGAACGTTGCATATCGAGCGCGCGTCAGATCCATCTCCATGCCGTTCAACAGTTCTTCAAAATAGATCTTTGGAATAGTGAACCGGCGCGCAGCCTGGCCGATGGCAGCGATGATGGGGGAATCAACGCTGTCATCGAGGTAGCCGTCGAGCGCTTTTCGCCAATGAGTCAGGGCATCAGCCGGATTGACGCCGGCCTGTGTCTCGTCTACCAGATCATCGCTGAGCCGGCAGAAGGCGTAGACGGCATAGAGCGCGTCTCGTTTTGGCTTGGGCAGGAACAGGAATGCGTAATAGAAATTCGATTGACTCTTCTTGGTGATCGAGCGGCTGTCGACCTGATGGTGATCTACGTGATTCATAGGTCGTATTATAGAAAAATCGCGTCTCGGGGGCAAACTGTGAATGACGACGGGTCACGGCGTTGTGGTATTCCAGCTATTCCATCTTGAAAAGGAGTTGACACTTGAGCCTCTCATCGCCCTATACTAGGGAACGTTTGATAACGGTGCAAAAGAAGACACTGAGATGTCGGTATCATTCTTGGAGAAAGGAGCGCGGGATGAATTGCTGGCTGCGAATCGGCATGATGTGTCGGATAGCGGTCGCTATTGTGGCGATAAGCGCCTCGACCGTGAGCGCGGCGGAGCAAGAGGGCGCCATTGTCAAGGAGGAATATCTGGTCCAAGGCAAGGATCAGGGGGTGAAACTGTTTGTCCGTGAGAAACGACTAGCAAATTTACCGAAAATCGCGAAAGAGAACGTGGTCCTGTTTATTCACGGTGTTCCGGGTCCCTCCTCAGTCGTTTTTGACCTGGCGATTCCTGGATATTCGTGGTTGGACTATGTCGCGGAACGCGGGTTTGATACGTTTGCCCTGGATATCAGGGGCTTCGGGCGTTCGACCAGACCGACGGAGATGAAAGAGCCGCCGCATCAGAACCTTCCCATTGTGCGAGCGGATCAGGTGATGCGGGATATCGATGTCGCCGTTGATTTTATCCGATCAAAACGAAAGGTCGATAAGGTCAATATCATCGGCTACTCGATTGGCGCCTCGTGGTCAGCCCTGTATGCGACGCTCCACCCGGACAAGGTGGGGAAGTTGGTGATGTACGGGGCGATTTATGGGAAGAACTCGACCTTTGTCAGTACATTTGGCGATCCGACCAACCAGGACCGACCAAACCTTGAGATGGGAGCCTATCGCTATCTGGGTCGGAAAGAACTGGTGGAACAGTGGGATGGATGGATCAAGCCCGAGTTTCAAGATGAATGGCGAGACAGAGAGGTAATCGAGGCGTGGATCGATGCGCTCCTGGACTCCGATCCTACAGCCAAACAACGCAGCCCGGTGTCGATCCAGGTTCCCAACGGTCCGTACATCGATTGGCACGAAATCCACGCGGGCCGATCGCTGTTCGATCCGGCGAGGATCAAGGCGCCGACGATGATTGTTCGGGGAAGCGTCGAAGAGCTGATGAGCAATGAAGCGGCTGACGAGCTCCTTCAAAAGCTCACGTCGGCGCCATCGAAGCGGCGTCTGGACCTCGGGGATTCGACTCATTACGCCATGTTTGAGAAGAACCGTCTTCACCTGTATCGAGGAATCCAGAGCTTTCTGGAGGAGTGAATCCGGAGGGGGACGCTCTACGATTGAGGCTCCGGATACGTCGGCGGATCGCGCTTGAAGTTGTGGAGAGCGATACGTTGTGGTTCAGATGATGATTCCGTGTCGGAGAATCCAGCCTTGCGAATGACAAATCATCGGGCGATAACCAACGATTCCTGAGAGGGAAGTCATGACGTTGCAAGAAGAGTTTCGAGATCCATTTGAGCGTATCGATGCGGAGACGGCCAAGAAGCTGATCGAGGCAGGGGGTATCGCTGTCGTTGATGTGCGGGAGTTGGCGGAATGGAACCAAGGACATATCGCCGAAGCCGTACATATCCCTTTAGGAACACTGATGAACCGTCCGCGAGAGCTGCTCCAAAAGGACGGCGTCCTCTTTGTGTGCGCCGAAGGAATCCGGAGCGCCGTGGCCTGCGAGGTGGCTGCCGCCATCGGCCGGACACAGCTCTATAACCTCGAAGGAGGAACGAGAGCTTGGCTGAAGTACGGCTACCCCTTGGCACGATGAGCCCAACCGGCGTTCTCTGCAGGAAGGGGAATGACGCGCCCTGATGATTGCCGCTCTTAAGATACGCCTCAGCGAGTCGCTTCTCACTGCCGTCAAACAGGCCGGATTGGACGCCGGGTCGCCGGAGAGCGCTTCTACGCCGATTGCGTGGGAATATCCCAGCGATCCGGCCTTCGGTGATCTTTCAACCACGCTGGCCTTCGGCCTGGCGAAGGCGCTGCGGCGGAAGCCTCGCGAGATCGCACAGCAGATTATCACCTCAGCTGCGTTTCCTCCCGATCTGGTCGATCGCGTCGAGGTGGCGGGCGCCGGCTATCTGAACTTCTTTGTCGCCAAGCCGTTCTGGCGCCATCTGGTGCAGGAAGTGCTCCATGCCGGACCGATGTACGGCAGGACCGATGTCGGCGGAGGACGCCGGGTGCTGGTAGAATTCGTCAGTGCCAATCCGACCGGTCCGCTCGTCGTGGTTAACGCCAGGGCCGCGGCGGTCGGTGACGCCATCGCTCGGCTCCTGGAAGCGGTCGGGTATCGGCCGTACCGGGAGTATTACGTGAACGATGCGGGGAACCAGTTCCGGACCCTCGCGTTGGCTATGGAGGTGCGATGCCGTCAACTGCTGGGTGAGGACTGTCCCATGCCGGAAGAGGCCTACCCGGGAGAGTATCTGATCGATCTGGCCCGCCAATATCTCGATCAGCATGGATCGCAGACACTGGCAGTGCCGGAGTCGGAGCGCCGCGACTGGCTGGGTCGCTTTGCGGTCGAACGGATCCTCGACTGGCAGCGTGTCTCGCTTGAGGCGTACGGGGTGACCTTTGACAGTTGGTTCAGCGAACGGGCACTTCGGGAGCGCGGCGAGACGGATCAGGTGTTGGAGGCATTGAAGGCGCGCGATTTCCTCTATGAGCATGAGGGCGCCGTGTGGTTTCGTTCTACCCTCTTTGGCGACGACAAGGATCGGGTCCTTGTGAAGGCCGACGGCGAGATCACGTACTTTCTGCCGGATATCGCCTATCACCAGGACAAATTTGCCCGCGGCTTTGAGCAGGTAATCGACTTGTGGGGACCGGACCACCACGGCTATGTGCCCCGGATGCAGGCGGCCATGCGGGCGCTAGGCCATCCGCCGGAAGCGCTGAGGATCCTGATCGTGCAGCTCGTTCGTTTGATGCGCGGGACCGAGCAGGTCCGGATGTCCAAACGGGCGGGACAGTTTGTGACGATGGGCGAGTTGGTTGAGGAGGTGGGACGGGATGCGGCACGCTACACCTTTCTTACCCGACGGTGCGACAGCCAGTTGGACTTTGACCTGGAACTCGTCAAGTCGGCATCGGAGGAAAACCCGGTCTACTACGTGCAGTACGCCCACACCCGCCTGTGCGGAATTCTCAGGGAGGCGGCTAAGGCTCAGCTTCCGGCCCCATCGCCGGAGGATGCCCTTGGGTGGCTCGAATTACCGGAAGAGATCGGGTTAATCAAGCAACTGGCGCTCTATCCCGAACTGGTGATCGGCGCCGCGCAGGCGCTGGAGCCGCACCGACTCACCACCTATCTGCACGACCTCGCCGCCCGGTTTCACGGCTACTACACCCGCCATCGGATCATCTCCGCCGACCGGGACCTCACGCGCGCCCGCCTGGCGCTGGTGGCCGCCCTGCGTGTCGTCATGGCCAACGCACTTGGCTTGCTGGGCGTCTCCGCCCCCGAACGGATGTAGCGCACAGCCACGTAAGCACCGTCGGTTATTGTCGAGAAAGCGCCCTGCCCGCGTCATTGCGAGGGAGCGCAGCGACCGAAGCAATCCCACCGTTCCTCGCAATCTCAAGTACGCTGAGATTGCCACGCTCCCTTCGGTCGCTCGCAATGACGGAGTTGGAGGAACCTTCGCCCCCCCCATCGGCGCATGCGGTATTTCTCGAGCAGGGAAGTGTCGCTTGAAGACGCATTTGACAACACATTAATAGTGTGTTTTCATAATATGACAGGAGGTACGTCATGGCGCGCGTAAACGTGTTTTTGAAAGACGAATTGCTCGATGCAGTCAACGAGGAAGCGAAGGATGAGGGAACCAATCGCAGCGCTTTCATTCAGACCGCATTAGAGGCATACTTGCAGGCGAAACGGAAGAAGCGGGAAGAAGAGGAACAGCGGAAGCAGATGCGGGAAGCCTCCCGTAGGATTGACGATCTGGCTAAAGAGCTTGGAGATTGGGATCCCGTCACGATCATCCGCCGCTTCCGCGATACCAACTTAAAGGGAGATCGATGATATCTGCATATCATCAGGGTTACGTCGTCGATGCATCGGTTCTCACGAAATGGTTTGTTGAGCACGATGAACCTGACCGAGACCGGGCCCTGGCGCTGAAAGAGTTCCATGTATCAGGGCGCTCCATGATCTATGTGACGGAGCTCACCCTCTTAGAGGTGCTCAACGCGATCCGGTTCGGTTCAAGGGCTAAGGAAGAGCAGGGAGCAAGAGCCATAGCCGGGCTTGAAGGGTTGCACCTCACAGTCACAGAGACCGATTTTCAACTACTGCGCAAAGCCAACGCCATTGCCTGGGCCTACAAGATCACGATCTATGACGCCCTCTATGTGGCGCTTGCCGAGCACCTGGGATACCCGCTCATCACGGCGGATGAGATCATGGTGAAAACGTTACGGGGTCATAGCATCGTGGTCCCTTTGCGGGAACTTATGCTTTAAGGCTTTTATTCTCTGTGCACCTGAACAAGGAACCAAGGAGGAGTCAACCCGCCGGGCTCCCCCTCGAGAAATCGGTAAGAGCCGCAGACGCAGAAAGCGGCGGTCGGCGTCCTCACAGAAAAAAGCTGACCAGCGTTTGTCGGCAACAGCGGTGCGTGGAACACCTTGACAAGTCCCTGGAACGGCAGGAGAATCGCGGTAATCGTTAGAGTTCCAAGGACGTAATAGGCCGATCAGTCTACTCAATAGTGAGCCCTTATCGTGAAGGCCGGGGTGGAGTCGGGCGCTGTATCCAGGAAATGATTTCGACGGGGGATCGGGGGGCACGTCATGACCAGTGTTCTCGAGAGCAAGCGCCAAGCGATAGCCGAAGTCTGCCAGCGTCATGGGGTGGCCAGACTGGACGCATTCGGCTCCGCCTTGCGTGATGACTTCAGACCGGGCGAGAGCGACTTGGACCTGCTGGTCGAGTTCAGGCCGATGGAACCATACGCCCGCGTCGATGCCTACTTCGGCATGCTCGAAGAACTCAGGGCCTTGCTGAGATTGGAGATCGACTTGGTCATGGCGGGGGCCGTCAAGAACCCGTACATCGCCCGCGACATCGATCGCACGAAGCGGATGCTCTATGCCGCGTGACGCACGCGCCTACTTGGCCGACATCGTCGAGTCCTGCGATGCTATCACCGTCGCAGTTCGAGGGCTCGATCTCGCTGGGTATGAAGGCACTCGCCTAATTCGCTCGTCGGTCGAGCGCGAGTTTATCCTCATCGGAGAGGCTGCCGCCGCGCTCGCCCGGATCGCGCCGAAGGTCTTCGATGCGATCACGCGAGCGCGCAGGATCGTGGACTTCCGCAATCAACTGACCCATGAGTACCCGACGGTGGACAATGCTCTCGTGTGGGCGATTGTCGAGCACGATGTGCCGGTGCTTCGCCGCGAGTGCGCCGTGCTCATTCCGCGCGTCGCGCCCGAGGATAAGCCAGGCTAACCACGGCGTCTACCTGACACGGCGTTGTGCGCCGCGTCCTCGCTCATGACGAGCCGCAGACGTGGGAAGCGGCGGTCGGCCCTCACAGATTTGTTTGTTTCGGAACTGACGTTTTTAGAAATTCTCAATGCTATCCGGTACGGCCCAAAGGCAAAAGAAGACGACGGCGCTGAAGCGCTCCACGTGCTCGAACGATTACACCTCCAGGTGACGCCGACCGATTTTCAACTGCTGCGCAAAGCCAACGCCATTGCCTGGGCCTACAAGATCACCATCTATGACGCCCTCTATGTGGCGCTTGCCGAGCACCTGGGATACCCGCTCATCACGGCGGATGAGATCATGGTGAAAAAGTTGAGGGGTCATAGCATCGTGGTGGCACTGAGAGACTTGGAGTTTTAGGAGACAGCGCCAGCCATCAGACCGGCTGGACCGGCCTCGTGGCCAAGCTGATCCAGCAGTGCGGCGAATAAGTATTATGGCCTCGGAATCAAAGAACACCGAAGACTCACATCGAGAATACAGTGTGCTACACTGTAGCGCACAACTCAATATGGAGGTCTGCTTATGACGACGCCGACAAAGACACTACGGCTGCGGCCGCAGCTTCGGGCTGAGATTGATCGGATTGCCAGGCGGTCGCGCCGCACCTTTTCCGAGGTGACGCAAGACCTGATCGAGGAGGCTTTACGTATGCGGGAGTGCCCGGGAATCTACTTCGCCGATGAACCCGGGGGGCGTGAAGCCAAGGTCGCCGGCAGCGGGCTCGGAGTGTGGGAGGTCTTGCGAGACTATGTAGCCGCCGGACGCGACGAACGTGCGCTCAAGAAGGCACTGCCTCAGCTCTCGGCTGCCCAAATCAAGGCGTGCCTGCTGTACTACCGCAGGTATCCTCAAGAGATCGACGCGGAAATCCGGGAGGATGCGGCCCTCACGCCCAGGGTTATTCAGACCAGGTATCGCGGCTTGGTGTCGCCTGCGTGAAATTCTATTTGGACGAGGATCTTTCTCCCAAGATTGCCGAGCGGCTCCGGAAGAAGGGAGTCGATGCAGTAAGTGCCATCGAGACCGGGAATCTCCAGATCTCAGATCGTGAGCAGCTTGCCTGTGCCGCCAGAGAAGGCCGGTCCCTCGTGACCAGAAATATTCGGCACTTTATCGTCCTCGCTCAGGAGGCCATTCGCCGGCAGGAACCGCATGCCGGAATCGTTCTGTGCCCACAGAGCATGCGGGGCTTCGAAGTGGAAGGTATCGCTGATGCCTTGATTCGTGTGGCCAAGCGGTTCCCGGGTGGCCTTGGCGAGTTCGACGTACTCTATCTCTGATGTGCCTTCCGCGTCGCCGTAACCGCCGAGACCACCGCACCACTCTCGTCCCCACAAATTCGCCAGGTTTCATATTGACAGTATTACCCCCTTTTGGTAGCGTTAAGGCGCGTTTAGCGATCGAGATGGTCGGTCCAAGAGATGACCGAAAGGAGCCCGGATGGAGGAGTTTCACCGAATCAGTCGGTTGCCCCCGTATGTCTTTAACATCGTGACCGAGCTGAAGGTCAAGGCGCGCGCTCGCGGCGAGGATATCATCGATTTCGGGATGGGCAATCCCGATTTGCCGACTCCTCCCCACATTGTTGAGAAGCTCTGCGAGGCCGCCAGGAACCCTCGCAACCATCGGTACTCTGCCTCGCGCGGGATCACCAAGCTCCGGTCCGCCATCGCCGATTGGTATGCGCGGCGCTACGGGGTTGTGATCGATCCGGAGCGGGAAGCTATAGCAACCATTGGTGCGAAGGAAGGGCTTTCGCACCTGGCGTTAGCGATTGTGGAACCTGGGGATGTGGCATTGGTGCCGAGTCCGACCTATCCGATTCATCCGTACTCGGTGATCATTGCCGGTGGGGATGTTCGCAGCGTCCGGCTTGAGGAGGGGATCGATTTCTATGACGCGCTGGTAACCGCCCACCGGGAAAGTTGGCCGCCGCCCAAGCTGTTGATCCTAAGCTTCCCTCACAACCCCACAACTGCCGTTGTAGATCTCGCGTTTTTTGAAAAGGTCGTGGCGTTTGCGCAGGAGCATAATCTCATCCTGGTTCACGACCTGGCGTATGCAGACCTGACGTTTGACGGCTATCAAGCGCCAAGCCTTCTCCAGGTACCCGGGGCAAAAGAGATCGGAGTAGAGTTCTTTACGCTCTCCAAGAGCTACAATATGCCAGGCTGGCGGGTAGGGTTCTGCGTCGGCAACCCGCGGATTATTGCGGCACTGACGCGGCTGAAGAGCTATCTGGATTATGGTATGTTCCAACCGATACAAATTGCTGCGATCATCGCACTGAACGGCCCCCAGGCCTGTGTCGGGAAGACGGTGGAGACCTATCGGGTGCGTCGTGATGTGTTGGTGGACGGATTGAACCGGATCGGATGGACGCTATCGAAGCCGAAGGGTACGATGTTTGTCTGGGCACAGATTCCCCAGGCATACCTGGGCATGGGGTCTCTGGAGTTTTCGAAGTTTCTCCTCGATAAGGCGAAGGTGGCCGTGTCGCCTGGGATCGGATTCGGACAGTATGGCGATGCCTTTGTCCGATTTGCCTTGGTGGAGAACGAGCACCGGACGCGCCAGGCCATTCAGGGGCTCAAGCGAGTGCTGTGAGGGCAGCCATCAGCGATCAGCGTTTTACCGGTGGCTGGGCGTTCAGCTTTATGCCGACGGCTGAGAGCTGAAAGCTGGTTTCTATGTCGAAGCTGCATTTCGATAAATTTCGAGAAGAGTGCGGGGTAGTAGGGGTGTACGGCCATCCTGAGGCCGCTAACCTTGCCTATCTCGCTCTATACGCGCTTCAGCATAGAGGGCAGGAAAGCGCCGGCATTGCGACGTCGGATGGCGGATCTCTGCATCTGGAAAAGGCCATGGGACTGGTGGCCGACGTCTTTTCCGAGACCAGGCTTCGGCGGCTCAAGGGCTCGCTTGCCATCGGTCATGTCCGTTACTCCACCACCGGTACCTCGCAACCGAAGAATGCCCAGCCACTGCTGGCCGGTTACTTGCGAGGTCATATCGCGCTGGCACATAACGGCAATCTGACGAACGCCGAGAAGATCCGTCACGATCTGGAAGCGCAGGGTTCGATATTCAGTTCTACAACCGACAGTGAGGTAATCGTTCACCTGATTGCCCGTTCGCGAGAGCCGAATCTGCTGGAGGCTTCTATTGACGCGCTCGGCCAGATACGGGGCGCGTATTCTCTGGTTATTATGAACGAGACAGAGTTGCTGGGGGTCCGCGATCCCTACGGCTTTCGGCCCTTGTCATTAGGAAAACTCGGCGATACGTGGATCCTGGCGTCGGAGAGCTGTGCCTTCGATTTGATGGAGGCACAATTTGTCCGCGACATCGAGCCCGGCGAATTCGTACAAATTAACGAACACGGCGTCCGCACATTTTTTCCGTTCCCATCCGCACCGAGGTCGCAGTGTATCTTTGAGTATGTGTACTTCGCCAGGCCGGACAGCTTTTTATTCGGTCGATCGGTGGCGAGGATTCGTAAGGATCTGGGTCGATGTTTAGCGCGCGAGCATCCGGTTGAGGCGGATGTCGTGATTCCGGTTCCCGATTCTGGGGTGCCCGCCGCGCTGGGTTTCGCTGAAGAGGCGCGCCTGCCGTTTGAACACGGTCTGATCCGCAATCACTATGTCGGTCGGACCTTTATCGAGCCGAAGCAGGCCATTCGGCATTTCGGGGTCAAGATCAAACTCAACGCGATTCAGGAGTTGCTGGAGGGGAAGCGCGTGGTTGTCGTAGACGATTCTATTGTCCGCGGGACAACCAGCCGGAAGATTGTGTCGATGATCCGGGCGGCCGGCGCATCGGAAGTTCATATGCGGATTAGTTCGCCCCCCACGATCGCTCCTTGCTACTATGGTATTGATACCCCGACGCGGAAAGAGCTTATTGCCGCCACACACGACGTAGAGGAGATTCGACGCTATCTTCGGGCCGATAGCCTCGGCTATCTCAGCCTGAAAGGATTGCAACAGGCTGCCGGAAAGGAGAATCAGGGGGCGGCGGACTTCTGTGATGCCTGTTTCAGTGGCCGTTATCCGGTTCCCTTTGTCGAGGACGATCAGGAACAACTCCGCCTCTTTGCGGACTAGAGAACGGTTGGAGCGCGTAGAGACATCCTGCTCAAGAGCAGGGGGGCTCCCCTTCACGAGCCGGGTAACCCCTGCTCTGACACGGCCGTCACACGGCGTGTCGCATTCGTGAGCAACCCCTTTAATTCGACGAGAAAAAAGAACGCTGCCCGTTTGTCGACGTACAGCATCGGTGTAAGTGACCGTCAGTGACCGGTTATGAGTCAATGAGGAGACACGTTGCATGAGTGAAGCCAGTATCGTATTGCCGACCTTTGGCCCGCAAGAATGGAAGATCCTCTGGTTTGTCTTGATTTCCGCCTTCATTGCCCTTGGATACGGCGCCTTCCTCGCGAGGAAGATTATCCGGGAAGACCCCGGCAGTCAGGCCATGCAGGATGTGGCGACGGCGATTCAGGAGGGGGCACTCGCCTATCTTGCGCGACAGGTCAAGACGATGATCTGGTTCGTCATCGCGATTACGATCGGTCTTTTCTTTATGTATCGTGCGCTCTACGAGGGGATGCTGCTGCCGCTTGGCGTGGCGCTCGCCTTCTTCATGGGGGTCGGCGCCTCCTATGGGGCCGGATATGTCGGCATGTTGCTGGCCGTGAAGGGGAATGTGCGGACCGCAGCCGCCGCGCTCACCAGCTTTAAGCGTTCGCTGGAAATCGCCTTCCAGGCCGGGACGGTTTCGGGGATGTTTACGGTAGGGCTTGGGCTTCTCGGAGCCACCATCATCTTCCTGCTGTTCAAAGAGAATGCCATGAAGATCCTGGTGGGCTTTGGTTTTGGCGGGTCACTCGCCGCTCTGTTCATGCGTATGGGGGGCGGCATCTTCACCAAGGCGGCTGACGTGGGCGCCGATCTGGTCGGCAAGGTTGAGAAAGGAATTCCGGAGGATGACCCGCGCAACGCCGCCACCATCGCCGACAACGTCGGCGATAATGTCGGCGACTGTGCCGGAATGGCGGCCGACGTCTTCGAGTCGTACGAGGTGACATTGGTAGCGGCCATTATCCTGGGCGCAGGGGCGATGCTGGATAAGGACTTTGTCGAGGCGTTCGGCGGAGCCGCCAGTGCATCCAAGGTCGTCCTGGCACTGGTTATCTATCCCCTGTTGATCCGGGCCGTGGGTGTCTTCGGCTCAATCCTTGGGACCTGGTGTGTTCGCGGCAAGGACGATCCGGACATGAACCCAATGAAACCGATCAACATCGGCTTTTGGGTGGCAGCACTGAGTTCCGTCGCCGGCTTCTGGGTCGTGAGCTACCTGTATCTCGGCGATATCGTCAGCGAGAAATACGGCGCCATCTGGTGGCGTGTGTTCCTGGCCAATGTCATGGGGATCGCCCTGGCGCTGCTGATCCAGTGGCTGACGGAGTATTTCACAGCGACTGAAAAGAAACCGGTGACTGAGATCGCCTATTCCAGTCGAACCGGCCCGGCCACGTTGATCCTCTCCGGATTCGCGGCCGGTCTCGAGTCGAGCGTATGGGCCATCCTCGCCATTGCCGCGACCATCTTCGGCGCCTTCAGCATCTTCGGCGGGAGTGTTTCGCTGTCGGCGTATGGGATCGCTCTGGCCGGACTGGGGTTACTCGCCACGACCGGTTTCGTGCTGGCCGAAGACACCTTTGGTCCCATCTCTGATAACGCGAACGGGATCTTCGAGATGTCGGGTGCGTTGAAGAATAACCCGAGAACGCCTTCGGGGATCGAGGCTCATCGGATTGTTGCTAAGCTCGACGCAGTGGGCAACACGACGAAGGCCCTGACGAAAGGCTTGGCCATTGCCACTGCGGTCATTGCTGCCGTTTCGCTTTTTCGCTCCTTCATCGATGAGGCGCACCTCTTCGAGCAGGGCATACAGGTGAATCTGCCGGAGGTCTTTATCGGCTTCCTGATCGGGGGCGCCGTTCCGTTCCTCTTCTCTTCTTTCGCAATCCAGGCGGTAAGCCGGGCGGCCTTCCTGCTGGTAGAGGAGGTGAGACGGCAGTTCAGGGAGAAACCGGGGATCATGGAGTTCAAGGATAAGCCCGACTACGGTCGGTGCGTGGAGATCGTGACGGCAGCGGCCCAGAAGGAGCTGTTGGGGCCGGGGGTCCTGTCGATCGTCAGCCCGATTCTGGTCGCCTTCGCGTTCGGCGCGCCGGCGTTGGGCGGGTTCCTTGCGGGCGCGATTCTGACCGGCCAGCTTATGGCGGTGTTTCTCGCTAACACCGGCGGTGCCTGGGACAATGCCAAGAAGAAGATTGAAGAGGGGCTGTTCGGCGGAAAAGGGACCGACTGCCACAAGGCCGCCGTCATCGGCGATACGGTCGGCGATCCGTTCAAGGACACTGCCGGACCGGCCATCAATCCGATGATTAAGGTCATGAACTTGGTCGCGATCCTGGTGGCCCCATTGGCCATTCGCGAGATAAGCTGGGGCGTGCGGAGCCTCATCTTCGGCGCCTGCGTTCTCGTTCTGGGACTGTCGGTGGTGTTCAGTAAGCGCGGCTCGATCGTCGAGGAAGAGCCCGCCGCAGCCGGTAAGCCGGAGGCCAGCCGCGCGCACTGATCAAACCGGTCTGGTCTCTGCCGCCGCTCACCCGTCTAGAGGAGACGGCAATGGGTAAGGTGTACGACGAGATCGATGGCGAGCTTCTGGCCTT
>Ga0233425_10005946_pt1 | contig 18636 bp, 12 predicted proteins | sample Watercolumn_Towu_2_FD_181712 | JGI IMG/M metagenome (GOLD analysis project Ga0233425, IMG submission 181712) | Freshwater microbial communities from Lake Towuti, South Sulawesi, Indonesia - Watercolumn_Towuti2014_140_MG | ecosystem: Environmental > Aquatic > Freshwater > Lake | place... | reverse complement strand
CTCATCGTGTTTCGCCGCGTATTCCTGCTGTCGCAGTTCGTTGCGCGCTAAGGCCAGATCGCTGTCGATCATCAGGTTGGCGAGTTCCGCGAGTGACGTCCGGGGTGTCCAGCCGAGTACCTTGTTGGCCTTGGTGGGGTTGCCCAGCAATAAATCCACCTCCGTGGGGCGGAAGTACCGGGGGTCGATCTGCACGTAGTCTTGGGGATCGAGGTCCAATCGCCGAAAGACCAATTCCAGAAACTCACGCACCGGGTGAGTCTCTCCGGTGGCAATCACGAAGTCGTCCGGTTCGTGGTGTTGCAGCATCATCCACATGGCTTCCACGTAATCTTTGGCATAGCCCCAATCGCGTTTCGCTTCGAGATTCCCCAGGTAGAGTGTCTGCTGCAAACCGAGCTTGATGCGTGCGGCGGCGCGGGTGATCTTGCGCGTGACAAACGTCTCGCCGCGCCGGGGTGATTCGTGGTTGAAAAGAATGCCGTTTGTCGCAAACAGGTTGTAGGCGTGCCGGTAGTTCACGGTTTGGTGGAATGCGTAGACTTTCGCGCACGCGTAGGGGCTTTGCGGACGAAAGGGGGTGGTTTCCGACTGGGGCGTTTCGACTACGTCGCCAAACATCTCGCTGGACGATGCCTGGTACACGCGGACTTCGCGACGGCGGTTGAGTTGCCGGGCAGCCTCCAGGACGTTCAGCGCTCCCAGAGCCACCGAGGTGACGGTATAGACCGGCTGGTCAAATGAGACGCGGACGTGACTCTGCGCTCCCAGGTTGTAGATCTCATCGGGCTCCAGATCCAGTACCAGGTTCGTCAGGCATTGCCCGTCGCTCAGGTCCGCATAGTGGAGAAACAAGCGTGTATCAGCCGCGTGCGGGTCCTGGTACAAGTGGTCAATTCGACCGGTATTGAACGAGCTGCTGCGCCGGATCACACCGTGGACTTCGTATCCTTTCTCCAGCAGCAGTTCGGCCAGGTACGAGCCATCCTGGCCGGTAATTCCCGTCACGAGCGCTCGGCGTTCGGGGCGATGCTTGCGGGATTCCGCCGCAGCGTGCGGAGCGCTGGCCGCCGTTGACCGCTTGCCTCGTGAACGTCCTGTTTCGCGCGAAGGCTTCTTCTTTGGCATGAGTGGTCTCCTCGGCCAATTTGGCCGCATGCATCAGACAATACGGCTCGCCCCAGAGAACGCAGAGAACAAGAGAGTCGCAATTCACAGCGTGCAACAACAGTACAGTCGACGTATCGGCGACATCTCCCTGTCTTTGCTCCTTGGTTTGCCCTCTGCGCCTCTGTGGTAAGAAGTCCAGCTAACCGTTATTCCGCACTCGTCCCGTCTGTTGTTCATACCAGTGAATGGTCTCGGTCAGTCCCTCGCGCAGGCCGATCTTTGCCGTCCAGCCCAACCGCTCGCGGGCACGCGTCGTATCCAGGCAGCGGCGCGGCTGGCCGTCCGGCTTAGTGGGATCGAAGCGAATCTGTCCTGGAAAGCGGCAGAGTTCGCAGATCAACTGGGCGAGGTCCCGGATCGAGATCTCTTGACCTGAACCGATGTTGACCGGATCGGGCTCATTGTATTGGTCAGCGGCCAGGCAGATGGCCTCCGCCGCATCGCGTACGAACAGGAATTCGCGTGTCGCACTGCCGGTGCCCCAGACTTCGATCGAGTCGCGTCCTTCATCGCGCGCTTCGACGACCTTGCGAATCAGGGCCGGGATAACGTGGCTAGTGTTCGGGTCGAAGTTGTCACCGGGTCCGTACATGTTGACCGGTAGGAGGGTGATGGCGTTGAAGCCGTATTGCTGGCGGTAAGCCTGGGCTTGGACCAGCAGCATCTTCTTGGCCAAACCATAGGGCGCGTTGGTTTCTTCAGGGTAGCCGTTCCACAGATCAACTTCCCGGAAGGGAACGGGCGTGTGTTTCGGATACGAGCAGATGGTGCCGATGGCTACGAACTTGCTGACACCCGCCAGGCGTGTCTCTTCGATGAGGTGCGTCCCCATGACTAGGTTGTCGTAGAAATAGCGTCCCGGGTTGGCCCGATTGGCGCCGATCCCGCCGACGGCGGCCGCGAGGTGGATAATCACGTCGGGACGTGTGTCGCGGAGCATCTGTCGGATGGCTGGAACTTCGCGTAGATCGTACTCGGCGATATTCGGCGCCGCGACCATTCGGGGCCGGAATTCCGTGAGCCGGCGGCACACATGTTGACCGACGAACCCCGCCCCGCCGGTGACCAGCACCCTGCGGCCCGCGAGACTGCTCATGATGTTCCTTTTTGATTTTGAGGGAAAAAGGGCCGCCCCCGAGCCTTACCCGCGGTCAGAAGGACGGCGAGCTTGGATATAGGCGGATTCGGGGATTTCGGCAAGAGCGAAATCAGCGCGTGCGATGGCAGAGATGGCGTGACCGTACATCGAGACCAGGGGATCGCGGGGGTTTGGGGGGCGGGGGGGAGTACGGAAGGGGTGTGCTTGGAGTTGCGAGCCTCGACTCAGTTGCGGCTTCTTCCGCGACGCTCGAGTTCCCGCCAGCGCTGCTGCCAGCTACGGCTCTTGCGCTGTGAAGCGTAACGGCGTTTTTCATGCCAATACGTGCGTACGGTATCGGGGGAGGGACTACGTCCAGATGTCGGGACGCAACATTTCGTAGTCCGTCGATCCGGCGAGCATCTGGTAGAGAACGTCCTTGAGGCAGGCCCACACGTGCAGACCGTTGGGGGCGTCGCGTCAAAATAACTTGACGTATGTACTGGATGCCCGTATAAGGCGGCGGTGCAGGATGCAGCCACCATTCAAGGGAGGGAATCTGCGATGGCAGGCATTCTTGGTCGGTTTCGAAATAGCTGGCGCAACTCGGTTCCCTATACGGAGAACTACGGCCGCGATGTCATTCAAGAATGGGTGACGTCCATTGCTGGCTCCAAGCGACATCCTTTCTGTTTGGATGTCGGTTGCGGCGATGGCCAGGACTTGGCGATTGTCAAGAAGATCATCCCAGACGCCATGCTGTATGGCTTGGATATTAGTGAAGTGAACTCTGCTAGTGTGGGCCAATTAGGTATTCATCTGAGAAAGGCTAATCTGGAGGCAGAGAAGATCGACTTCGCAGATGAGACGTTCGATCTCGTAATCGCGAATCAGGTGTTTGAGCACCTAAAGAGCTGGGTGTTTGTTTTGTCGGAAATAGCGCGAGTCCTTAAGCCAGGTGGATACTTGATCATTGGGGTACCGAATCTTGCATCCTTACATAACCGTATCATGTTGCTATTTGGCAAACAGCCAACCTGCATTCATACGGCTGGGATGCACGTTCGCGGTTTCACCTATCCGGGATTGGCGACCGTGGTTGAGTTCAATCATGTTTTCAAGATCAGGGATTGCCAAGGACGGGTCTTTTTCCCGTTCCCGAGAAAGATCGGACTGCTGATGTCTCGTCTTTGGCCCAAAGCATCTTCCAGCTTGTTCGTGCTCGCTGAACGCTGTGGCAAGCCATCGGATTTGCATCAACTGGAGTCGATGCGGAAGTCTGATGAGTTTAATGTTGCAGTGACTTGTGAATCGGCTCGTCTCTCTCGCTGAGCTGAACGCCCTCTTGCTGCAGTTGGTCTTGCTGCTGCGGGAGAGACCGGACCATCGCGAGCGGTCACGCCATGATGGAGAAGGTCAGGCTGCCCGGCGAAGTGGCGCGGCGAGTGTCTCTTTGATAGTCTGGCAGACGTAGGCCAGCTCTTGATCCGTAAGGCTCGGGTAGATGGGCAACGAGACGCAGCCCTGCCAGATACGTTCCGCGTTCGGAAAATCGTCGGCGCGGAGAGAATAGCGTTCTCGGTAGTAGGTCATGCGGTGTAGCGGTTTGTAGTGTACGGACGTGCCAATGCCCTTGCCGTTCAGAACCTCGATGAACTGGTTCCGCGAAATCGGACTCTGCGCGTTGAGGACGATCGGAAAGAGGTGCCAGGCGTGGTCGGCGTGCGGTACGTTCAGGGAGGGCAAGTCAATTCCCGGGACCTGCGCGAGTTGCTGCAGATAGAAGCGGGCGCAGCGTTCTCGTTCGCGCCGGAATTCTTCAGCCCGTTCCAATTGTGCCAGGCCGATGGCGGCGGCCAAGTCGGGGAGATTGTACTTGTAACCCGGGGCGATGACGTCGTATTCCCACGACGGTTTGTCCGCTGTGAAGCGATTCCAGACGTCGCGATCGATGCCATGCAGTCGCATGACCTTTGCGCGTCGGTATAGGGATTCATCATCGGTGACGAGCATGCCTCCTTCGCCGGTGGTGATCGTCTTATTGGCGTAGAAGCTGAAGCAGGTAATGTCTCCAAAGGTGCCGACCATTTGGCCGTCCCAGCGCGAGGGAAACGCATGGGCGGCGTCCTCCACAATGCTGATGCCACGCTTGCGGCAGAGATCCAGGATGCCGTTTCCCTCTGGCCGGGTCATGGCGGCGGCTTGGCCGCCGAAATGTACGACTGCCAGGAGATTCACGCCTGGGTGGCGAAACACCGCCGCTTCGAGGATCTCCGGAGTCAGAAGGCTGGTGCCGTATTCGACATCCAGAAACACCGGATCAGCTCCCAGATAGCGCACGACTTCCGCAGTGGCGGTGAAAGTCATACTCGGAACAAACACCTTCTGTCCGGGTCCGACCCCCAACGCCTCCAATGCAAGATGCAGTGCGGCCGTGCACGAATTGACCGCGCACGCGAACCGCGCTCCTACCGTCTGCGCAAAGCGTTGCTCGAACTCCAGGGTCTTGCCGGCGGTCGTCAGCCAACCGCTTCGAAGCACTTCCGTGATGTATTCCGCCTCGCGCCCATCACAGATCACGCGACAGAAGGGGATCTTGTTCACTGCCAATGTGTCTCCGTACGAAGGTCAAAGATAGCGGTGAAAAGTGCGCGCGGTCGGAAACGAACCCCAGGTGATCTGAACTGTCTCCGGGGCAAGTGAAAAAGCAAGACATTAAGGCAATCCATTACGGCTACCACCCGCACTGGCAAGGCGGCTGAGAACAGCGAGGTCCGAAGAAACGCAGGTAGTCATCCGTACTCTTGCCCACGGTATGATTTCACTATGCCGCTTTAAGGTCCAGCGCGTATGGTGTGAAACTTGCTGCGAAGTCGAACACGTATCGGTTCATGGGGCGTCCCTCGTTTGTCGTGTAGGATGATTCCAGCTTCCAACCGAGGTTTTGGTAGAAGCGATTGACGTGCTCGTTGCGGTCCGCATCGGTGGTCAGATAGCAGCCGCGAGCACCGCGCGAATGGGTCTCGGCAAGCCAGCGGAGCACCAGCGCAGCGCCGATCCCCTGGCCTTGGCAGTCCGGCGATACGGCCACGGAACTGAGGAGTGATCGTGGCGTTCCCTGAGGCGGATTGCCGCGATAACTCAGAGCCCTCAGCAGTCTTGCAGCAGTTGCTGGCCGACGTCGCACTATGTCCAGGCTCGCCCAGCAAAAGGCCCACCATCGTCGCTGGAGCAGGCGGCGAAAGAAGCCTTGCGGCTGAAGGGGACCAACGACGACTCCGCGCACAATGTGGCCAGAATCCTGTGCGACAAAGGCTATACCATCCGTGTCGTCCGTAAACGCACGGTAGAATTCACGCAAAAACAGCGGTCCAAGTTCCGTCAAGAAGAACGACGGAAACGCGCAAGTGTGGACGGCAACTGAGGCTGGCAAGTGTTCTTTGCGAAGCGGCACGCAAGTTAGAAACATCTATTCCTCGATCCCGGCGCACACAATTTCAACTTGCAAAATACCGAGAGACTCGCACGGAAATGACGGAGCGTGGTATATCAATTAACTCCCCCTGAATCTATGGCGAATTGCAGATATAGGGCAATCTCGAAGATCTAGTGGGCGCTTTACGGGCTATCGGCAAGATGGGATAATGCCCTTCGGTCTGCGATTCCCTACGTCGTAGTTGTGTCCTTCGCCTTGCTGCAAGAGAAAGAACGACGGTGGGCCAGGCACCAGCAAATGTCGCGGACATTGTACGCTATTTTGAAGACCTAGCGCCGCTTCCCTGGGGACAGTCGCATGGGCTCAACGCGCTCCGGTTGCTGGAGTCGCTTCTCCCGTGTTCAAATTGCCGGTCAAGACCGAGAATCCGAGACAGCAACTGCAAACCACATCGTGTGGCATAGGTGATTTCAGGTACCGCAAAGACACGGCTCGCTGTGACGAGAAAGACGATACTCCCCGCCGCGGCTGACACCAATGTCTCCAGAAGCGCAAGAACAAACCCGTCGTCCCGGCAAGAAATCGTGAAGTGCCGCAGGCACAAGGACACCGACATGCCACACATAACGCTGGATACACCAATCGCGCCAGCAAAACGAGCCGCACCGTCTGACAGAATGTTGCAGGCGTGCCTGCGACTGAAGAGCACCAGTACAATACACAGTAGCAGCCACCAAGTAATACAATATGCGATAGATACTCCGCGTATTCCATATGCATAGCTAAGCGCAGCACTAAGAGAGAAGTATAGGAGACTGCCAATAGCACCGAGTGCAACACACCCCCATACGTCTTTGTAGACATGGAGTATTCTGAGTAGCAGGACGACCTCGACCATCGCAATCATCCCAAGCAAGAACCCAGGCAGAATAGCTGCGGTTCCAAGTGTCGCCTGGGCATCGAATGCGCCTCTTTGAAATAGCAGCTCGATAAGTGGCACCCTGAGTACTCCAACGATAACGGCTGCGGGACAGGACAATGCAAAGAGAAAACGGATCGCTCGTTCCGTTTGGTGCCGAAAGTCCTCCCTTTGATCAGCCGCAGCCATACAAGACAATAAGGGCGGCAATACAACAAAAACCCCTTGTGCGATTGCGGAACCCAGGGCAACGATGATGCGCACGCTATACCCGAGATAGGAAAGTGCGCCGGGACCGAGATGATAGACCCAAAGACCGTCGATCGTTCCAAACATGGTCGTACAGAGGACGGACAGCCCAACTGCAGGCAGGGCAATTACCACGGGAAAGACGTCTGTGGCAAGCCGGCGGACCGAGGGACGAATGGTGATGTGGTGCCGCGCACCGATAAGCAACGGGAGTAAGCCTGCAATTGTGCCGAGAAGCATGCCAAGCGGTAACACCGCGGGCCCCGATGTACGCCCGCATGTCACGATCAAGGCGAGCATTCCGAAGTAGGGGAGAAGACTCATTGAAACGGGGAGGGCGAAGCTGTGAGCGGCCTGGTGCAAGGCCATCAGGAAGTTGGTGAGGCAGGAGACTGCGGCAATGCCCCAACAGACTCGGGCAATGAAGACGCATTCGTCAAACTGCGTACCTGTAAGTTCTGGAGCTAAGAACAACACCTGATACGGGCTAATTAGATATCCAAGAAGCAATAAGGACAATCCGATCAGAATAAATGCGACGCCGAGATCGCCAGCGAAACAGGGAAATCGTGACACGAGCCGGGTGCGGCGATCAGCCAAGGTTGGTACGATTGAGTAGGAAATGGCACCCACGAGAGTGCCTAGGACAAGAAACGGAACGCTGCTAGCCACTAGGTACCGGTCTATCCGTGGTCCTGCACCGAAAATCGTGGCGGTCAACACTTGCGTGCTGAACGCCAAGAGCGTGGACACAAATGATAAGAGCGAAACTATCAATGACGAACGGAGCAAGGGTGATTGATCTCTCAACTTGTGGACTGATGTTCGACGGTGAAATGCTCGCGCATGAATGAATCGAGTTACGCCTTGTTGCGGAATGCGACGTTGCGCAATATGAACGCGACGGCGTCATCGTGTTGAGCCGCGCTGTCGAAGGAAGTCGCTAGGTGCTGAGCGGTCGCTTTCATCTTCGCCAGTACGGTTGGGTCATCAGCACAATGACGGATCGCGTCTATTAGTGACAAGGGTGAATTAGCGGTGTAGTTGGCACCAACTTCCTGAGCCACGTAAGCGGAGACCTCGCTTCGGAGCGAGTTTATCACGGCAAGGCCGGCTGCGAGGTAATCGTAGAACTTCACTGGCATAGAGACGGTTGAGTGTCTGGCATAGGAACACAAGCCAATGTCGCAGTGACGATAAAGGCTGGTTAGGTCGGTGACGGCGACTTTGCCGAGGTACGTGCAGTAAGAAGAACGTTCTCGGCAAAGCTGCTGGATCATCGGAGCCTTGGGGCCATCGCCTGCGAAAAGGAACCGGTAGTGTGCGTCCGGGGAATGCAGTTTTGCCGCAGCGCCAGCGATGGTTTGCAGGTCGTATGCTTCGCCCAGTGTGCCCGCGTAGATCAGCCAGACATCAGAAGTCGACTTGGGTGGGAGATGCAGTCGTTGCAGCACGTCGTCAGGCGACAGCAGTGACTTACGGAACGAAGGTAGGTCAACGCCTAGGTAGGCAACGTGAGACGGTCGTGTCGGAGCGCTCTGCCGGGCGACACTACGATAGTCTTCTGAGACGGCAACGATAGCGGACGCGCGCCGAAAACGAAAGGTTCTTTGACGATAGAGGGAATAGAAAAGAATGCGGTGGAATGGACGCAGAAACAGCGGAAGCGCTGTCTGGAACAGCTCGGGCCAGAGGTCAAGGACGTCAACTACGAGCGGACAGCAACAGGCGTTAAGGTACGTGAGGATCGGAGGTCCGTAAAAGAGAGCTGGCTCGGCCAACACAACAAGGTCGGGAGCGATCTCCTGGCTGGCACGACGGGAGAATGCGTTTCCGAATTGTCGCTCGTATGCTATTCGCCGCAGGGAGATGTTGTGCTGATAGGGGGCGCACGGCAGAACGCGGATCGTGATGGACGGTGAATGGCGAATCTCACCTGAAGGCAACTTGCGAACCGCCTTGGAACGATGTTCGATGTTCGATATCCACCAAACTACGTTGTGGCCGGCGCGCGCAAACGCGCGCGCTAGCATCGAGCTGCGGTACTCGCGCCAAGCTTCGTCAGGCAAGTTGCCGTACGGATTAACAATCCAGATGTTCATGAAATTATACGACTGGATGCGCTGATGTGCTGCCGGGTACTTGATCAAAACGCGAGAGGGAGCGCAGGTTCGCAGGTGCTGGAGAATCGGAGCGATGTACCGGTTGATCGCGGACGAATTGTGCGGTGTCGGTGTGCACAAATGATGACGGAAGCGTGCGTCCGAGGACCGATAGGGCGTTGCGGATTACAGGCTCTACGGAGAGCTCTTTCATGCAACGGTAATGCTTCTTCGGGCAATCCATGAAGTTGTAGCAGGGAGAGCACTCAACTGAGTGGCGGACCGCCAGGTGCGCGCTATTCCAAGGTTCGACAGAATCCGGGTATTCAATGCCTGGGATCACAGCGACGACCGGCAAGCCGAGGGCGGCGCCAAGGTGTGCAGCACCGCCATCGTTTGCGATCAGGGCTGTACAGTGTTGCAGGATCGCGGCCAGTTGCATGAGTGAAGTGTGGCCGACAGAGTTATGTACCCTGGCGACGTCCAGTACGGCGAGCCGCTTTCCAAGCTCGATATCTGCCGGCGGGCCGACCAGCAGTATGTGTACGTCAGTGGCCTGCAGCAGCGCAGCAATAAGTTCTGCGTACTTCTCGATTGGCCAGCGCTTGTGTGGTTGAAGTGCACCGGGCGCAATGGCGACGAGTCGAGTGCCGAGGACTCCGAGACTCCTACGATGATCGTCTGCCCAGCTTATGGAAGCATCGTCAATTCGAATGGGGAAATCAACACGTCCGTCCTTCCGTCGAGTGACGGTTGGCAGCTGCTCAATCGCTCTTAGAAGGCCCTCCACGCGACGTGGCAGTCGTCCCGCCTTGTACTGTGTGTGTCGCAGAAATTTCAAGTCCGCCTGCATCCGCCAGCCATGTACCGGCCCGCAAACGCCGGCCAGGCGAAGAAATATCATGCGCCTCAAAACAGAACCAAACGAAAGGCCCGGATCGTTCAGCAAGACAGCCACATCAAATCGCTCGTTACGGAGCATACGTCGTGCGCTTGCCACCAGCCGCGAGGGCCTTTCAGGCGACAAAATAAACGCCTCGTCGACAAGGCTCGGAACGACAAAGGGCACCCAAGGACATGCGTCACGTCTGCCAGTGTACGTGCTCTTCGTCGCAGCCACGTCTGGGTGTGTTGTCGATATGGTCAGCAGCGTGATCCTGGCGTCCGGGTGCGCGCGTCGCAATCTGGACAGCGTCGGCACTGTCATCAGGAAGTCGCCGAGTGCGCCGGAGCGAAACACCAGTATGCTGCGAACGGGATTTCGACCCAGCCTTCGCCCGCCAGCAATCGCGAGCGCGACCAGGGAGAGCACTGCATTCTGCGCGAGCAATAGCAATTCCAAGATTAACCGTGTGAGCATCACCGCCGACTCCGCGGGAGCGAAATTGCGACCGACGCCCCAACACTCGACTGTTGACGATAAACGCGTACCGCTGTACGCACCGCACCGGGAAAGACTCGATTCCCGTCCTCCGGCGTTATGTCCCTGGCAACTGATTCTCTTGGTTAGCTCTCAACGACGAACGCTTACACCGCGGTGCTGTCCATGTATCGCACCCATGCCTGTCGTCAGACCGCCATGCGCCGTGTTGTGGGGAAGAGCCGACTTCCGCGAAACGTCCTGTAGCCTCCCTCTCGACAGCCGCGTAAATCGCACTTGAATTCCATTAAGCGCGCAGTATAAGGCCGTCGCTGGCAAAAAACACATATAGCTGTACTTAATAAAATACGACGTTTGACCGCGGGCCATGTTAGCTAGCATCGCGGTCGTTAAGGCCAAAGCAAATGAGTTAAATGCCTTGCTATTGGTGCACGACCATAGCCTCCAAAATGCCAACCCGGCACCGACGACCAATCCGTTGTACAAGAAACCGCAATTCCCGAGTGCCAGGTAGCCTTCAGTAAACACGTAGAACGCGTAGCCCGCCTTGCGAGTTGTTACGCCCGGATTAATCAGTTCGGTTATATGATACTGCAATAGAGGGAAGTTCAGCAGAACCAACGCGTTGCATGCGTTTGACTTCGCAACTTCACCGATATCGACATAATCGTGCGCTATGGCACCGATGAGCACGTGCGACGGAGCATAGAAGTCCTTGCTAATGAGCTGTTCAACCATCGACACACCGTCATTGGTAGACCCACGGGCGCCTTCCACTCGTTGCATGAAGATGACACCCAGCACAAGCAGCGTGCCAACCGCGACAACTGTCTTCATTCGCGGCAACGACCGCTCAGTGAACGTCTGCGAGAACTCGAACATCGCGACACCGATTGTAAGAATCAGTACGTCCGTTCGGTTTCCCGTATGATAGGCGGTGGTCAGGCAAGTGCCCAAGCCTGTTGCGAATAGGAAACCAAGTAACGCGCGGCCGTGGGTGCCGCGCGACTGCCGAAACGCGCAGTACACCGCTATATTCAACAGGGTCCCATACTTGAACAGCATAATCCATAATACTACGCCTGGTCCATGGTCGGCTGCGTAGTCGTCGCCCGCGATTGCGACGTAGTCGACCAAGTCGCGATACAGTATGAGAAAATAGCCCTCAACAGCATGCACGCAGAATGTGAGAGTCACTGCCGCCGCAAAAGACGGCGGGCGCAGCTGGACATGGATCACCCGAGTGGCGTTCAAACGAGGCGCAACCAAAACAAGAACGAGAAACAGGCACAGAAATGACGCCCAAACGAAATACAGGTAGTGCTCGAAGACGGCGAGTCCGAAGTAGGCATGCAATGCCTCAGACAGCTGTGGGTAATTCACGTATCCAATTTGAGAAAAGCACGTATACACATAGAGCATGAAGTACGCAGACGCAAGAAACAGGTCTCGTCTCAGTAGCACGAGCCAGGTTGTCAAGAAAAATATGAAAAACAGCAATATAAGTGCGTTGCAATACATTGAAGTGAAAGTAGCTCTGTATTTAGCGAGGTGTACGGTGCGAATACACTGTGTGTAACGTGACCGTGCGATTTAGGGCGTCAAGAAACAACCGGTACGGCTATGGCGGTGGTCATGGTGTAGCATTAAGTGATGTGAAGCGTGGCTGGGTGTAACGTGCGGGAACACGAAAGTAAAGAGTGTGAAGTCAAGTGGTTGGGAGAAGGTCGGTTTCGAGCGGGGGTGTGTTGGGCGAGAGCAGGAATAGGAGGTAGGCATCGGATGCAGCTGGAACGGCGCCGTGAAATATGCTCGCGCCGCGGCGGTACAGGGTGACGAGCGGCGTCAGCAAGATGTAGGCTAGCAGGGCCGCGAAGTCGAGTGGTTTCAGAAAGGTGGACGCGAGTACTCGGAAGCGATTGATCGGTGTAAGGTAGATAGGCGAGAGTCGGCAAGTGGCGGCGAGTTGAGAGATGCTGGTGGGTGTGAGGTGGAGTTCATGGGTGAGGTCGCCAAAAACGCTTGCTAGAGCAAAGGGAGAAGCGGCGTTGGGAACGCGGCACAGGACAGCACCGGTTGGTGTCAAGCGGCGCTCGCAGAGGTGAAGAAGCCGGATTGCCTCGGGTTTGGTGAAGTGTTCGAGAACGTCGAGGAGAATGACAAGTTCAAACTGATCCGGCCGGTCGGAGAGAAACGAAAAGGCATCTTCTTGATAATACTGTATCTGGGACGTGTCGGCCGGGCGAAAGGAAAGGTCAACGCCGGTCAGGTGCTGAAATCCCTTGGACGCCAGTAGACGGAGGAAGGCACCGCTACCAGATCCCAATTCAAGGATGCGCGCTGTACGCAAATAGGTCTTGAGAATGTAGGTAAGTTCGGGACGTTTGAAGAATGTGTTGGCAATCCAGTCGATGGTGACTGCACTGGTGGTGGTGCGCAGTTGTCGCGAGTAATTCTTCCAGCTGGAATAGTGGTGGTAGAAGACGCGGCGCGTGTCGGTTTGTAGCGGCGCGAAGGGCGCAGGTCGATGGAGGTCGGCGCTGGAGCGGGCGGTATCCGCATGACAGGCTGTGCCGGGAGCGGTCATGATGTGTTTCTCCGCGAACACTGGTGAATGTATGGAACCCTGGCCTGGCTTTCGCGCGTAGTTAGTAAGAGGGTTGAGCCGGAGATGCGCCTCACCGCGGCTGACGGTGCCAGCAAACGAGACGAATGCGAACGGAGCCCCGCGCGTCGCATTGCACTGGAGTTGGCGATGGCCGGTATCCAGTTGACGCGGCAGGGAGAGTTGGAGCGACGCGGTGCGCGAGAACGAGTCGCGATGTAAAAGTCGCACAATGTGGCAGTGGCGAATCGGTATCGCGGTCCGCCGTGTCGTCGTGGAATCATAGGTAGACTATGCAGCTAATCGCGTGTTGACTCGGGCGCGGCTGAACGCAACGTAGTTCGTGGTAACAAATACTTCGTCAGTCTCGCGATAATGGGAAATAGGGTACAGGGTATAGGGCAGTACGCGGAATAGATCAAATCGTGGTGCAAGCAGGTCAAAGAAGTCCTGGAAGTACGTGCGGGAATGGATGTTGCACCCGCCGAATTCGAACTGCACTACGCTAATGGCATCCTGTTGTAAGAGTGCAGCAGCGCCCTCGAACACAGCCAGTTCGTGCCCTTCAACATCGAGTTTCATGAAGTGAACATGTGATATGTTGTTGTCGAGGCAGAATCTATCAAGGGAATGCAAAGTGACTGCCTCAGTCCTGTCAAAAGAAATGTCCAGGTGATCGAGGCGACGATTGTGTAGAGACGCGAGTCCGGAGCCGGCCTGGTCGGAATAGAGTGACGTGACTTGGGTGGTTCTGCTCAGCCCAATATTGTGGGCTCGCACGTTCGGAATGGTTGATACGTGTTCGGTAAGCAGCTCAAACGTGCTGGGCGAGGGTTCCAGGGAGTGGATAGTGCTGGTTGGAAAGGCAGTGGCCAGAAGGCGGGTGTACTGGCCCCTGTTAGCACCAACGTCCAGGAGCGTCGGGCAAGGAGGCAGGATACGCGCGAGAACGCGGAGAACGTGACGCTCGCCGCTGTTGTCGCAGTGGGAACCGGTTCCGATGCCCATTTGAGCAAGTGCGAGACGATGTGCGAGACGCCAGAACGGCTGGGGCGGTATGCGCAGAATGGGCTGGGCGATCGTCCAAAGTCGCGCGGCGAGATTCATGCGCCATTCTCCGTGGGAGTTGCGGTGCTCCGAGGTGAAGTCCCACAAGGCATCAGCTGCGCCCCGTATGAGTACGGGGAGCGAGAACCGTTGACGGCAGTAGTCGACGTGCGGCGGGGTCTGTGTCGCGATCGGGGGACACCGGTGAGGTTCCAGTAGGCTATCACGGCTTTGGTATAGAGGTGTGATGACAGTGACTGCAGTTTGCGGTGCGCCAAGTGGTGGATCAGTGCTTCTTTCAGGAGAAACGACCGTGCGTCTCGCAGCAACTTGCCCTTTATGATCAAGTGGGTGTCTTGAATTGGGGGAGTTCTGGCGGATGCGCGGGAACAGGCGAGAAAGGGCGCGTCGAGACGGTCAGCTCGTAGTGTGCCGCAGTGCTCAAGTTGCCATGCTGATTCTCCGGGGGACAGCAAGGAGCGCAATGCTCGGCGGTTCCAGAGTGCGACCGTTATGGAGACGCGATAAGGAGTACCCTTGGGTAGCTCACCGATACCGGTCGCGCGGTGTTCCGAGGGCGCAAAGGGAGGGACAGCGATCAGTCTGAGATACGCGGCGCCGCGGGATTGTGCGACGTCAGTAAGGTGACTTATCCGTGAAGTGTCGACCGGTTTGGCGAGGACTCTATCCTCAACCCAAAGGATGAGCCATTGCTGATGCAGTTGGTCGAGCATGGCGATCAGGTTGGACGTGTAGTCCTGATCGGGTCCTACGAGGATACTGGAGACCCGATCATCTGGGTAGCCAACAGTATTGGAGCCCAGGTAGATGCGGAATGGACAGTCGTGCCAGTACTTGAACAGGCATGTGAAAAAGACAGGCCAGAGGTCGCGATAGGCATCGCAAGATACGACAAGGAGTGCTATGTCGGCTGGCTGGGATTTGGTGGTCATTTGTGGAAATCGGGTAATAGGAACTGGCTATCGTTGTCGTTGGGAAGAACGGCAATGAGACATTGCATACGCAATCTCGGGGGTACCAGCTATGCTGCTCGTCGTTTCTGAGTTCGGTGCGCGAAATGCTCACGCTGGGAGACGAGGGACTTAAGGAACATCTTAATCGTTTGGGGCTGACTGTCCGCTGCGGACTCGAGTCGATCAATCAACGAGACAATATCATTGAACGGATGGCAGTCGCCTTTGGCAATCACGATCTTGGCGTGACTGGTCGGGAGGTGGATCTCTCCGTCCACATTCAGCTCTTCGTACAGCTTCTCTCCCGGTCGAACGCCCGTGAACCTGACTTCGATATCTTCTCCCACGCGGAATCCCGACAAGTTGATAAGATCCGTGGCCAGATCCACGATGCGTACTGGGTCACCCATGTCCAGGACAAAGATCTCACCACCACGTCCCATGGCGCCGGCCTGGATAACTAATTGGGATGCTTCCGGAATGGTCATGAAGAACCGGCGCATGTCGGGATGCGTGACCGTGACAGGTCCCCCGCGGGCGATCTGCTCACGGAAGATCGGAACCACGCTGCCGGCGGAATCCAACACATTGCCGAAGCGCACGGTGACAAACCGGCAGTCGGAGTCTTGGGATAATGCTTGCACATAGAGTTCGGCGACGCGTTTGCAGGCCCCCATGATGCTGGTCGGGTTCACGGCTTTGTCCGTGGAGATCATCACGAACGTGGTGACGCCCGCCTCGTCGGCCAAGTCAGCCAACCGACGCGTGGCAATCGTAATGTTCTTGACGGCTTCGCCCACGTTCGATTCCATCATGGGTACATGCTTGTAGGCGGCAGCGTGGAAAATGATGTCGGGTCGATAGTCGCGCAGCAGGCTCTTCATGCGCACCCGGTCGTTGATGTCCGCCATGCACACGTTGATTTCGGTGGTGGATGGCAGGTTACGCAGTTCCCGTTCCAGGAAAAACTGGCCATTCTCGGACCGATCCACCAGGACAAGTCGTTGTGGTTTGAATTGGAGCAATTGCCGGCAGATTTCGGAACCGATACTGCCGGCACTGCCGGTGACAAGCAAAGAACGGCCGTCAATCCAGCGATGCAGCTCTTGCATATCCAGTTGCACGGGGTCGCGCCGCAAGAGGTCCTCAATGGAAACCTGCCGGGGGCGCAGGTCGATATTGCCCCGCAACAGCTGTTCATAACTTGGCAGGACTTTGACGCTGACGTCAGATTGCTTGCCTTCCTCCACGAGTCGTCGTACGTGCTGCCCGGAAAGCTCTCCCGCCGTAATCAGGACTTCATTCACGCAGAAGGACTTGGCCAGTTCACAGGTCTGCTTAAGGGTCCCGATTACGGGTACGCCACCGATGTGTGTCTGTACCGCGTGCTGGTCCTCGGCGATGAAGCCCACCACTCGATAGGGAAGCTTGGAACTGCGGCGGATCGCGCGCAGGAGTGCTTCGCCAGAGTCGTTTGCGCCGACGATGAATACCGGCTTCTTGCCCAAGGAGAACAGCGAAGGTTTCTCGCTTTCCTGCACAAAACGGGCGGCAGCACGCAGGCCGCCGACAATGACAATGGTCAATCCCCAGTCCATGAGGAAGACACTGCGCGGTGTTGCCGTTCCGGGATGGAACAGATAGTCGGCCAGCAGTACCAGAACGGAACTAGCGGTAGTCGCCTTCACGATGGACGTCATATCATGAAACGTGGCATAGCGACTCCAGCCCTGATAGATCCGGAATCGGCCGAAAACCAGTAGCTTCACGGCGATGGACCAAGCGACCGACGTCGTGAAGGCCTGCCATTCCGAGCCGCGGACGACCCCGTCAAACCGCAGCCAATAGGCAGCGAAATGGCTGGCTGCGAAAATGGGTACCAGCGCCAGGGCGCAAAGTACATGGCGGACGGTTGGCTGGAGACGGTTGATGTAGGAGAGACCCATTATCCCTGACATTCCGTGGCCTGCTACGGTAGTCATTCACGCACGAGCGTGCGGTCACACACAGATCTGAGTGCAGGGGCGGACCTTATAGCTCATCGCGTCCGGCGATCCAAGAGCATTTTCCCAGCCCAAGTGGGCCCGTTGTCGCACGGTCTCACGGAGACACGGGGCGAAGACTGGAAATCAGAGAACCGGTGGTCTGGACTATCCCGGGTAATGTACGGAACCAAGAGAGCCACCACAGAGCCACAGAGACCTCAAAGGAAAGCAAGAGAGGCGGAATTCACAGCTTCTCAGAGTCAGGCCAGTCGAACTCGCTACGCTACCGCTTGCTCTACTTGTCCTTTCTTCAACCTCTGTGCCTCGGTGGTGAATCCGGACTTTTCATCACGGGGGTTCGGAGGGCGAAGAAATGTCGTCGGTTCTCTGGTCAGCTCCGTGGCTCCGTGAGAACGCCCCGTCTCAGTGCCGTTGAAAGCTGTCATTGACAGCCCGGGGCTGCTGGGCCAGACGGTCGCGGTTCACCTGTGCTAGCAGCGTGATGACTTGCTGGTCATCGGGTTGCCGGTGCAGGCACCACTGGAGTTGTTCTGCAGCTTCATCGAATTGCCGGGAACGCAGCAGCAAAGACCCTAGCATTGCACGCATCTGGTAGTTATCGGGAGCCTCTGCGACTGCTCGCCGTTGACATGCGACAGCCTGGGGCAGGTCGCCGAGGAAGTCATATACACTCTGGGCTTCGCACAGTCGGTTGGCAGCCGTGCTCGACTCCGCCTCGGTTTCGGCACGACGGCAGAGTGCCTCGGCGAAGTAACGTCCGGTCAGCACGGCCTCCGGCTGACGCTGAGTATTGCGATAGAAGTAGTAGAGTTCGCCGAGCCCCAAGAGGCCGGGCTGAAAATGGCTGAGGAACAACTCCGCGGGCAAGAGAGGAGCAGCGGACTGGATGATCATGGATTGAACGCTGGGATCCTGATGAAAGGCTCTCTTCCAGTAGGCTAATGTCTTGGCAACATCACCCGCCAGTGCCGCTTCGGAACCGACGGCAAAGAGTACGGTTCCCTCGTAGGGGCGTACCTTCTCCGCTTGGGTGATGTAGTCGCTCTTCGAGATCGAATGTGTTGGGTCGAGGAATGACAGTTCCGCCAGGCACACGTACGCTTCTCCCTGAAGCGGGCACAAGCGCACGGCCCGCTTGGCGTGCGTGAGAGCGGCATCGAGCATGCGCCGATTGTCACCGACTGCCACATTCAGCCAACCGCCGAGTGCTTCAGAACTGGAGAATTGCGACGCGAGAGCTGCGTCGCGGATCTGTGACAGCCCCATGGGATTCTCGGATGTCTTTTGTGCAAGCTCGAACTGCTGCAGCAACACGCTGGCGATCCGCAAGTTCGCGCGTGCATCGTGTGGATTCACCAGCAGCGTCCGTTGCAGGTCCTCGTATTGTGCCAGTGCCTTCTCGGTCTTCGATACATCTCCCATTGCCGAACCGTGTGCCTGGCGAGCGGCTTTCTGGTAGTCCTCCCAATGATGTGAAGCGAGTGCCGACGGTAGTCGATCCTGGACCATAGCGACGCAGATTGCGGCCACTGCGATGGCAGCGCACGCCCACATCAGACGGCGGGGAGTGCCGCTTGTCGCTGTGGATGCTAGATGTTCTTCCTCCGTTACTCCCGCTGCAACAAAGGGGTGAGGGGAAGTGCGTGCACCGCGTGCTGTGGAGGACGGT
>Ga0233425_10005945_pt1 | contig 18637 bp, 21 predicted proteins | sample Watercolumn_Towu_2_FD_181712 | JGI IMG/M metagenome (GOLD analysis project Ga0233425, IMG submission 181712) | Freshwater microbial communities from Lake Towuti, South Sulawesi, Indonesia - Watercolumn_Towuti2014_140_MG | ecosystem: Environmental > Aquatic > Freshwater > Lake | place... | reverse complement strand
GCCAAACGCAAGAGTGGCCTCATCACGCAAAAGACCGCCGCCGCGAGCACCGACCGCCAACCAGCAACCTGAAGGAGGGGGCAGTTCTCAATGTCGAAAAGGGGGCAGTTCCCGAGGTCGGTTGACAACTGGATCGTGACCGTCGATCCGCACCTGCACTGCCGGACCTCGATGTCGGAGGTGTATTCCGTTCCCGTCGGCGTGGGTCATGCCGCCGCGAAGCTCTCGGCATGGATCCTCGAGCACGTGCCAAACGCCTTTGTCATTGGCCCCGACGTCGAGAGCGAGCAATGGGTCCGCGCGGTCGCAGAGGACGCCGGCGCACCCTACGCGATCCTTGAGAAGACGCGGCGCGGCGACCGCGATGTTGAGTTTCTATTCCCGGATCTTGAGCAATGGCGCGGCCGAACGCCGATTCTTGTCGACGACATCATCTCTTCCGGCCGAACGATGGAGGTGGCTCTGCGTCACCTACACCAGCTTGGTTTCACAGGCCCGGTGTGCCTCGGTGTGCACGGGCTCTTTGCCGAAGACGCTTTCGAACGCCTCATTGCGGCGGGTGCGTCTCGCATCGTATCCACCAACACCGTTCCTCACAGGTCAAACACCGTGGATGTCGCCGACATCGTAGCGAAGGCCGCGTGCCCCTTTTTGCTATAATCCCGCTTGAGGCCGCCCATGTCGCCCTTGGGTCGGGGGCGGGCATTGGTGGCGACCTCGGCCACCGACGCTGTACCCCCGGGATCGACCGTCGGGGAGCACGAACCGAGAATAGTCCGCAAGGCCTCCGGCCGCGTCGGCAAATGCTCCGTGCACGACCAGCAGCCCAGGGCCAACACCGACCTGAGGGGAGCCAAGACGATCCGCCAAAGCGTGCTCTTCGAGACACTCGAGCGGACCGGTATCGCAATTCTCATGCTCACGGGGCAAGCGCCGCGGTCTTTCAGACTCTGCATCGACTGCTTTGGGTGCTGGACCTGCCGTGGCGGTGATCACAAGATGACGGGAGCCTGCGAGCCTCGACTGACTCCATTTGGGCCAGTCTGCGAAGGGGAAACCGGACAAGAGCCAAGTTTCTCAAGACTGAGGCTCGCCAGATCGAGCATGGGAGCCGTATCGCGTTGATGCTGCATGAATAATTGCCTGCTCTTTGAGCCACCGCCTACAAGCTGCTACCAAATTCAGCGTCGGCAGGCCTTCTGGGCATCGATGCTCTCAGGTCTGGTGCCGCTCTGGAAAAGAGCTCTCGAAGGTCATGTCTCCCGACCCCCACATCCTCGTCGTTGATGACGACCGCGAGATCCGCGATCCCGTCTCGCGCTTTCTGCGAAAGAACGGGTGCCGGGTGACCGCGGCGGCCGACGGCAAGGCCATGCGAGAGGCGCTCGGGCAATCGGAAATCGATATCGTCGTCCTTGACCGGGTGCTGCCGGGCGAGGACGGTATTGCGCTCTGCCGCGAGCTGCGGCGCGACAGCCGGGTTCCCGTGATCATGCTGACGCTTCTCGGATCGGAGACGGATCGGATCGCCGGGCTCGAGACGGGCGCCGACGACTATGTGGTGAAGCCGTTCAGTCCGCATGAGCTTCTCGCGCGGATACGGGCGGTGTTGCGCCGCGCGAACGACCTTCCCTTACGCAGCGCACTGGAGCGGGCAGGAGCCCTGCGGTTTGCGGGCTGGACGCTCGAAAGGACAAAACGGCGCCTCATGTCGCTAGAGGGCGTTGGCGTAACTCACACGGACGGAGAGTTCGATCTTCTCGCAGCCTTTGCTGAGCATCCTCAAGTCGTGCTCTCGCGCGAGCAGCTCCTCGATCTTTCCCTGAGACGGTCAGCCATTCCTTTCGACCGCAGCATCGACGTGCAGGTTGGCCGCCTGAGGAGGAAGATCGAGCGCAATCCCGAGGAGCCCGAGCTGATCAAGGCGGTCCGCGCGCGGGGCTACGTTTTCACTCCGAAAGTCGAGGGGGCCGACGCATGAGCTGGTTGCTCGACAGCATGAAGGCGAGGGCCATGGCCGCCCTCGTCCTGTTTCTCGCCGCGTCGCAACTGCTGGCTCCAATCGTATTCGTGAGCCGCAGCGGGGAGGCGAATAATCTCCTTCACGACGCCCTCGTTGCGGAGCAGATCGCGCAAATTGCGAAGCTCATCGAGCGAATTCCAGAGTCGGAGCGAGCGGACATCATCCGCCGTCTGTCATGGTGTCGTGCATGACGATCTTTCCCGTCCTCTCAACGCATATCGATCGTATGTGCCGAGAGCCGGGTCAGGCTCATCGAGAACCAAGTGAAAATCACGACATCGATGAGCGTTGCCAGCGTCGCCTGCACCATCACGATCACTTGGAACACCGACAAGGTCGCCGCTCCGCGCATCCAGTCGATGAACGAGTAGACCACGACGAACAGCGGAAGGAGCGAGATGAGGATCTCGATCATGGCGTGCGTGACTCCGCTGCGCGGTTGAGCGAGGACGGCCCGCGCCTGCAGGGCCACATAGACGAGCGCGATGATGCCGACCCACGAGACGTGCCACATCGCTGCATCGACGCTTTGAAGCTCCGGTGAATGCCCCCACCACAGGACGTACCAGAGCAGCGCCGCGAGGGCGATTGGCGCGCCATGGTTGAGGATGAAATGAGCGGCGCCGCTTCGAAGGCTCGCTAGAGCCCCAGCTTTTCCGCTTGCAGGTGTTGAGGTCATGGTCAATGTCCTCCTTGCTCATTGAAAATGAGCTGATCGTGGCCCCGTGAGACGGGGAATGAATGCCGGCACTCTGGCGGCGTACTGGCGGTAGGCATCGCCGAGCTCAGCGATGACCTGTTGCTCCTCCGCGCGGGCGAGCCGGACGTACATCCACACGAGCACCGGGAACATCGCGAGAGTGAGCAGCGTCGGCCACTGCAGCAGGAAGCCGAGCATCACAAGGATGAACCCCACGTACTGCGGGTGACGCACGTACGTGTAGGGCCCACTCATGGCCAGCGTGCCCGCCCGCTGCGCCTGGTAGAGAACGTGCCAGGCCTTCGAGATCAGCAGGAAGCCGCCGATGATGAAGGCGAAGCTCAAGAGATGGAACGGGCCGAAATGCGGGTTCGCCTTCCACCCGAACAGCATCTCCAGCAGATGCCCGGCATCATGGGAGAGCCAATCGACACCTGGGTAGCGGCTCTGCAGCCAGCCCGAGAGGAAGTAGATGGTGAGCGGAAAGCCGTACATTTCCGCGAACAGGGCCACGAGAAAGGCGCTGAAGGCGCCGAACGAGCGCCAGTCGCGCGGCGTCGTCGGCTTGAAGAAGCTGTAGGCGAAGAGAATAAAGACTACGGAATTTATGAGAACGAGGCCCCAGAGGCCATAGCCGGATGCTGGTTCCGTCATTATGGTCCTCCATTCGGTTCGTTTGGATTGCCACTTCTTCTCTCGGGGCGTCGATGATGGCCGTGCCCTCCGTGACCTCCATGCATGAAGACGTGCATCAGAGGGCAGGCGAGCAGGACGAGGTACGGCAAGAACCCGAGAAAGTGCGCGCGGTGCTCCTCCCACAGCAGCATGACGGCGATCGCGGCGAAGCCGAGGAAGACCAGGAATGCGCGCGACGTCCAGAATCCGTTGCTGCCGGATTGCGAGTGATCATCATGGGATTGGTGGTGCGTCATTCTCCATCCTCCTATTCGACGATCAATCGGCCGCGAAACATTCCCATCGGACACGCAAAGCCGAACTCGCCTGGCTGCTTTGGCAACAGCTCCACCGAGACCAGTTGTCCGGTCGGCAGATCGGCGCTCTTGTTGAAGTCGGCGAAGATCACCTTTTCGGAGCAGCTGGCCGTCTCCTCGCGGCGGAAGTTGAGCCGTACGGGCTTTCCCGCCCTCACGACGATGGTGTCGGGCGTGTAGCCGCCCTTCACCAGGATCATCGCCTCCTGATAGCCGCTGCTCGTTTCAGCAGCACGCTGACCCGTCGAGCGCTTCAGCCAGAAGAACCAGACGATGAAGCCGATGAGGCCGAGGCCCAGCAGCGTGACGAGCCAGCGATCCGGGGTCATGACGAAAGCCTCCTCGGCTCGAAGAAACGCAGACGGTTGGCGTTGGTCACAACGGTGACCGAGCTGAAGGCCATGGCGGCGGCCGCAATCAAGGGCGACAGAAGTACGCCGAAGAACGGATAGAGCAGCCCCATGGCGACAGGAATGCCGAGGACGTTGTAGCCGAAGGCGCCAACCAGATTCTGCCGCACGTTGCCCATCGTCGCCTTGCTGATCTCGATGGCCGTGACGACACCCATCAGGCTGCCCTTGATCAGGGTCACGTCGCTCGCCTCGATCGCGACGTCCGTTCCTGTGCCGATCGCAAAGCCCACGTCGGCCTGAGACAGCGCGGGGGCGTCATTGATCCCGTCGCCGACCATGCCCACGGCCTTGCCCTCGAGTTGCAGCTTCTGCACCTCGTGCGCCTTGTCCTCGGGCAGAACCTCAGCGAGAACGCGATCGACGCCGACCTCTGCCGCGATCGCCTTGGCGGTCCTCTGGTTGTCGCCAGTCAGCATCACGACCTCCAGGCCGAGACGCTTCAGCGCCGCGATGGCGACCTTCGAATCCGGCTTCACCGTATCGGCCACGGCAACGAGACCGCCGGGCTTGCCGTCGATGCCGACGAACATCGGTGTTTTGCCCTCGTTGGCCAGACGCTCCCAGTCAGGAACAAGATTTTCGATGGCAATGCCACGGTCGCGCATCAGCTTGGCGTTGCCGAGCAGGACATCGTGATCGTCAATCCTTCCGCTAACGCCGTGTCCCGGGATGGCGGCAAAGCCTTTGGCGTCCTTGAGTGCGAGCTTGCGAGCGTCAGCGCCCTTGACGATGGCCTCACCGAGAGGATGCTCCGAGCCGCGCTCGAGGGACGCTGCGAGGCGCAACACCTCGTCCTCGCTTTGAGCTTTCGGAGCGACCACATCAGTCAAAGCCGGCTCGCCGCGCGTGATGGTGCCGGTCTTGTCGAGAATGACGGTGTCGAGCTTTTCAGAGCTTTGCAGGGCGTCGCCCGAGCGGATGAGGATGCCGTTCTCGGCACCCTTGCCAATACCCACTGTCAGGGACGTCGGTGTTGCGAGACCCAGTGCACAAGGGCAGGCGATGATCAGCGTGGTGACGAGGACAATAGTGGCAAAGACGATGCGCGGCTCGGGGCCAAAGTCGTACCAGGCGATGAACGCCAGAATTGCGAGGATCATGACGGCCGGAACGAAGTAGCCAGAGACCGTATCGACCACGCGCTGGATAGGCGCCTTCGAGCCCTGCGCGTCCTTGACCATGCGAATGATGTTGGCGAGGGCCGTGTCCTTGCCGACTTTGGTGGCGCGGAACTTGAAGCTCCCGGTCTTGTTGAGCGTGCTGCCGATGACCTCGTCTCCCGCGCGCTTCTCGACGGGGATCGACTCGCCGGTGATCATCGATTCGTCGACGGCACTCGAGCCTTCCAGCAGCTCACCATCTACGGGAATCTTGTCGCCCGGACGAACGATGACCGTGTCTCCGGCCACGACCTCCTCGACGGGGAGGTCGACCTCCTTGCCGTCGCGCAGTACACGCGCGGTCTTGGCTTGAAGGCCGATGAGCTTCTTGATGGCCTCCGACGTACGCCCCTTGGCCTTGATCTCAAGGGCGAGGCCGAGGACCACGAGTGCGACGACTACCGTGCTTACGTCCCAGAACACCTCCGCCAGCTCCATACGCGGAAACAGCTCCGGCATGGCCACGGCGACGACCGAATAGAGGTACGCCGCCGTGATGCCGATGGCGATCAGCGTGTGCATGTTGGCGGCACGATGCTTCAGGGCGTCCCACATGCCGGTGTAGAACTGCGAGCCGGACCAGACGAGCACGGGCAGGCTCAGTACGCCGAGCAGGGCCCACACCGCGCGTCGCGTATCGCTCCCCATGGGCATCCACTCGCGCAAGCCCGAAATGAGGTCGGGATAGCTCAATGCCATCACCGGAACCGAGATGGCTGCGGCAAACCAGAACTTGCGCATAAGAAGCGCATATTCCTGCTGCTGGGCCAGCTCCTCCGGCTCCAGCGCCTCCGCGCCGGGCTCGATCCTTGGCTCGGCTACACGATATCCTGCCCTCTCGATGGCCGACTTGAGCGCCGCGAGCGTCGTCTTTTCCGGCACATACTCGACATCGACGGCATTGGTCAGAGAGCTCGCCTCGGCTTTGACGACGCCGGGCGTCATCCCAAGCCCCAGCTCGATGCGCATCACGCACGAGCTGCAGTGCATGTTGGCGATGGGAATGCGGGTCTTGGCCGTCGCTGCGCTGTAGCCCGAGCCGCGGATTCCCCTGATGAGATCGGCGACCGCCGCGCGGCCAGGATCGAATGAGACATGGGCGATGCCCTCGGCCAGGCTGACATGCACATGCGAAACGCCGTCGACTTTGCGCAATGCCTCCTCGACCCTTGGCGGGCAGTGCGGACAAGTCATGCCGCCAACCCGCAGCTCGATGTGCTGCGCCTTTGGCGCAACCGGCGCCGACTTGGCGTGCGGGACTTGCGGCCTTGCTGCGTGTCCTGGTGCCGTCATCAGACCGGCTCCTCTCTCTCAGAGTCCTGCAATGCGTTTGAGGGCGAGAAATGCCGCACGGCATCATCAGCCATTTGACCTGTGCACCAGCGGGCATACGTGCCGCCCAGGAGACGGCCGAGACTGCGAGTGATTGGACCGCTTGGCAGCGCGTAGTCGATGAACACCCTCAGTTGCGAAGCCGCTCCAGACGCACTGATCTCGAATCCCATCCGATAAGGCCCGATGACGAGAAGGCGCGGCTCGCCCGTGGTCTCCCAGACTTTTCGCAACGGCCGCTCGCACTCGGTAACGATCTCGTCGACGGAGAGAGGAAGGCCGAGGATGCGTCCGCTTAGCCGGATGCGGGAGCCGACCGATTGTCCCTTTGCGGCATCGAGCGCGACGGTCATGCGCGACCCGGCCATCATCCAGGAGCGCTCGCTCATGTGGGACGACAGTCGAGTGTGATCATTCAGGTAGTCAAACAATTGAGTGGCCGACGCTGCGACCTCCCTGCGCGTCTCGGCATGCATTGGAAACATGGCCCTACTCCTCGCGTATAGGCTGCTGCTCAGCGTGAGCCCTGGAGGTTGTAGACCCAGGCGAAAATCACGCCGGCGACGTATCCGATGATCGCGAGGCCGATGACGCCGAGGGCCGAACGGCCGATAGAGATCGCTTCCGTCGACTGGACGGGCGCAAGATTGAGCCCGTGAGCGAAGGAGCCGAAGAAGTCGATTGTCGCCGTGGGCCAAATAGCCACCGCCACGGCGCACACGATGTTGATCAGCGCCAGGGTTGCGGCGATCGATATGCCCACTCTGTTGCCATCTACGCGATCCATGTCTCAGCTCCTCGCCGGCTCTCGCCGGTCAGCTAATCCCTCAATGCAGAACCATCCCCGCCACGTGGAAGCCCGCGTCCGCATGCACGATCTCGCCTGTGATCGAGGCTCCATAGTCGCTCGCCAGCAGCACCGACACGCGCCCGATCTCGCAGGCATCGACGGTGCGTCTCAAAGGCGCCTTGGCCGCAGCCTCGGAGAGCAGCTCGTCGAAATGCTCGATGCCGGACGCGGCGCGCGTCTTGATGGGTCCCGCAGAGATGGCGTTGACGCGGATGCCCCTGGGCCCGAGCTCGTGCGCGAGGTAACGCACCGAAGCTTCCAGCGCCGCCTTCACAGGACCCATGACGTTGTAATGATCGACCACCTTCTCGGCGCCGTAGTAGCTGAGCGTGATGAGGCTGCCGCCGTCCCGCATCAAGGGCTCGGCCAGACGGGCCATCCGGATGAAGGAATGGCAGGAGATCAGCATGGATTCGGCGAAGCCTTCTGCCGAGCTGTCAGTCAACCGGCCGTGAAGATCCTCCTTACGGGCCCATGCAACGGCATGAAAGACGACGTCCACGCGACCCCATTTTCGCTTGATCTCCTCGAAGACGGCGTCGAGCTCGCCCGGAGCTGCGACATTGCACTGCAGAAGGATCTCAGCCTGCAGCTCAGCCGCAAGCGGCCCCACGTAGGCCTTGGCCTTCTCGTTCAGGTACGTCATGGCGAGATCACCGCCTGCGCCCCGGATGTGCTTGGCCGCCCACCACGCGAGGCTGTCGCGGTTGGCAACGCCCACCACCAGCGCTTTTCGCCCCTTGAGATCGATCGTTTCCATGACTGGCGACCTCTCTCCATCCCGGTAGCTCGAGGCGGAGCAGAACGATCTCGGGCCACTTTGCCCGGGCCACTGGCTATGATCATTGATCAATGTCAGCGGAGCGCGCGCGTCAAAGGAGAAACTGGTAACAATCTGTAACAGAGCTGGCTGACCGGATCCGTGGCGGAGCCGCGGTCTTCGTCAGCCTTCCGTGGCCGAAACGCTATTGCTCAGCAGGTTGCCTCCGCGTGGCGCGTCACCGAGTGTCCACGTCCAGAGACCATATAGACAATGTAAAGCGACATCAGCCCGCCGCCGAAACAGAAGACCGAGATGTAGGCGTACCGGAAGAAAAGTTATGTGACCGCGACGACAAGGCAGATCAGCAGGCCAAAGATTCGCGCGCCCGTTGGAGGACGACAGCAGCGGCGCGATGATGACGAAGAGATAGACCGCATACGTGAGCTCGCGTTGCATAATGTAGTCGAACAGCACCGTCCCCTGATCGCTGATGGCGTGGGGAAGGAACCTCGTGACCAGCCATTCTTCGTGAGCGAAATAGGGAAAGTACTGCATGGCGCCGACCATGCCGCCCAGAATCGCGAACAAGAGATACAGATATCGTCGCCGGCAAGGCTCGAGGAAGAATGTCGAGAACGGCACCCAGACGGGCCACGCCAGCCAGGAGAAGAACATGTAGGCCAGCGAGTAACGCTCGATCATGGCGGGACTGGAGGCCGCGCCGCCGACCCGCACGAGCCCCTCGAAGAGCTGCTGGAGCCCGAACAGCAGTGGCAAGGTTGCCAGCGGCATGAGATTGCGGTCATTCTCGTATGCCGTCCGCATCGACCATGCGCCGGCAGGCACGAGCACGGCAGCAGAGGCAAAACTCACTTCAGCTGAGAAACACATTGCGAAGCCGCGATCCTGGTGGCCACGTCGACCGAGCTCGACGGACTACCGTTCCAATACATACTCTCCGGGAGCATCCCACAATGGCGCATAGCCCTTCGCAGGAGCCCCCATGGCCGGCGGCGCGACCATTTTCTTGCCGGAGTGGCGTATGAGCCAGCTCTGCCAGCACGGCCACCACGAGCCATCGTGATGCGTGGCCTCTCTCTGCCAGGCGTCGGGATCGATGTAGCGCTCGCTCTCCTTGTGCATGGCGATCTGATGGAAGCGCTTGGAGTTGCCGGGAGGGTTCACGATACCCGCATTGTGTCCGCCACTCGAGAGCACGAACGTCACGTCCGCATCGGTCAGCGCCTGGATTTTGTACACGGAACGCCAGGGCGCGACGTGGTCTGAGAGGGTGCTGACCGCAAAGACAGGAACGCGAATGTCGCGCAGCGAGATCGGGCGCCCGGCCAACTCGAAATGACCCTCCGCCAGGTCATTGTTGAGGAAAAGCCGCCGCAGGTAGGTCGAGTGCATGCGGGCCGGCATTCGGGTCGCGTCCGCGTTCCAGGCCATGAGATCGAACATCGGCTGGCGTTCGCCCATGAGGTACTCGCGGATCAGACGCGACCAGATGAGATCGTTGGAGCGCAGGAGCTGGAATACGCCCGCCATCTGGCTACTATCGAGGTAGCCCTTCTCGGCCATCATGTCCTCGAGGAAGCTCACCTCGGCCTCGTCTATGAACAGCATCAGCTCTCCGGCTTCCGTGAAGTCAGTTTGCGCTGCGAAGAGTGTAAGAGAAGCGAGACGATCGTCAGCGTCGCGTGCCAGGCGCGCAGCGGCCATCGCCAAGAGGGTTCCGCCGAGACAATATCCGGCTGCGTGCACGCGCTTGTGCGGGACGACCGCTGCAATGGCATCCAGTGCCGCATCGATGCCCAGCCTCGCGTAGTCCTCGAGATCGAGATCACGATCCGCGCTTTCGGGGTTCCTCCACGAGACCATGAAGACAGTGCGCCCCTTGTCGACGAGGTACTTGACCAGGGAGTTTTCCGGTGACAGGTCGAGAATGTAGTATTTCATGATCCAGGCCGGCACGATCAGCACCGGCTCGGCATGAACAGTCTCCGTCGCCGGGGCGTACTGGATGAGCTCCATCAGGCGGTTGCGAGCCACGACCTTGCCAGGCGTAATGGCGAGGTTCTTGCCGACCACAAACCCGTCTGCACCGAATGGCCTCTGACCTACCCAGACGCGGTGCTGGTCCTCGACAAAGTTCTTGAGGCCGCGCACCACATTCATCCCAGTTTCCCTGATCGTCGTATCAATGACATCCGGATTGGTGAGCAGGAAGTTGGACGGGGCGACCACGTCAAGAAGCTGGCGCGCGCCGAACGACACGACGCCCTCATGATGGCGCGACACGCCATGCACGCCCGTCGTTGCATGCTGCCACCAGTGCTCCGTCAGGAGAAAGGCCTGCGACAGGGCGTTGAACGGCCACTGCTTCCAGGCGGGTCCGCTGAACCTCTTGTCACCAGCCGAGGCCTCGATGCAGACCTCGCAGCCGGGGTCGAGCAAGGCCTTCGGACAGAATTCCAGGAAATGCATCCAGGAGTGCATGGCGCGCTCGGCGAGGGCGATCTGCTTGTCGGGAGAGAGCGCCATGTGGAGCGCCCAATCGGCAAAGGCAAGAGCGACGGCTTCCGGAGACACGCCGCCGGTGACCCGGGCGAGAGTGGCGTGCAGTGACCGATCCATTGATAGGGGATGACTGTCGCCATCCGGCTGACCGCCGTCAATCGTGCCTTCCAAAGGCTTCTGCATTGCCGCTCTCCGGTCGCTCACATCGTGCAGCCCAATCCTGTGAGAATTGCATCGGATCTTGCCTGCTGCTCCGGGCTCAGTGCCGCATAGAGGGCCGCAAGTGGCCCTTCCAACTCCTTGAGGGAGCCGATCCGGCTCTCCACGGCCTTGATGGTGGCTCGTATCCGATCGACCGGCGTCCTCGCCTCCAGGACCGCCATGACATCTCCCTGGCTTGCCAGCATTCGGTCGAGATGCGTCCTGAGCGCCGCAGCGTAGGTGTTCCATACGGCTTCCTGGGCTGCCGTGATCCCAAGCTCAGATTTCAGGAACGCAATGCGGCCGTCTGCATACGCGGACATGCCGCCGATCATGGGACAGCTCCCCATCATTCCGGTCAGTGCTCCGATGCCGCGCATGACGTGAAGGGAGCTCTCGGACGGGGTGTCGGACAACGCTCCCGCTGGCGCTCCGGAGACGAAGGCCGATACGGCTATAACGCGCATGAGTGGTCGCAGGCCTCGGTGCATTCTCGACCTCGCTTGGAGAGCTGAGAATTGGTTCTCGAGCGTCACTGTCCGTGCTTCTTCAGCCACTCCTTCATCCAGGCTATCTCGGACTCTTGGGCTTTGATCACCTCCTCGGCGACCTTCTTGACGTCGGGATCCTTTCCGAAGGCGAGCACGGTTTTCGCCATGTCGACCGCCGCCTGGTGATGCGGGATCATGCCCTTGACGAAATCGACGTCGGCGTTGCCCGAGTAGGTGATGGCCATGTCCTGGTGCATCTTGGCCATGATAGCGTTGAATGCGAGGCTCGAAGGACCCTTGTCCCCCTTGGGCGGCATCGCCATGCCCCCGTCCATCATCTTTCCGTGCATCTCCTCCATCATCTTCATCATGCTCGACATGTGATCGCCGCCCATCATGCCACCAGGCTTCTTGGCATCGGCCGGTTGCGCAGCCTCGGCAGGAGCATCCAGCTTGCCTTCCTTTGGTGCTGCCGCCGCTGGCTCTTCCGGATGATGAGCGTCATGCGACTGTTCCTCTGCACGACTAGCGGCGGAGGACACGCCGAGCATAGCAAGGGTAGCAACGGTTGCGAGCAGTCTCGTTCTTTGCGTCATGGAGAAACACTCCACTCTCAATTCCTGTGTCGACGTCTGTGAAGCCACGACAGAATGGGAAAGGGCCGGCGCAAATCCGTGGTTCCGGGAGCCAATGCCATTTGGCCTACTGCAATCATGATCGGATAGTGCGTGGCGACTGAAATTGATCCAGGTCAGTCTGCCGCTCTCCCGCAGCTACAGATTGTTAACAGCCGGTAACAGGATCTGCCTGAAACGCTGCGCCCAATGCACTTCGGGTTCAAGAAAGCAATTGCTCGACGGCCGGCTCGATAAACAAACCCGAGCCTAGCAACATCTCTCAAGATACGACGTGCAGACCTCGCGGCAACTATGAGGTGAAGAGGTCAGGTCTTGGGAAGCCGCCCCCGCACGGGCGTCGGCAGCTTTGGTACGTCTTCTGGTGGCACTCAATGAAAACGAGAATCGCGGTAGGGACGGCCGTTGCCGGCCGCCCCCCGCGCAGATCCGGACGAGCGGTATTCCCGCATCCGGCTCCTACCTTGAGCGTATGGCAGCGAACCTATGATCGGGCCAGGGGTGAAGGATTTCCGGCTTCGGAAGCCACTTTCTCGCCAGACGGCTCATCCGCTCCATCGTCATGCCACGTCGCTGACTGCGGCGTCGCAATGTGCGCAGCCACAGGCGAGTGACGTACCGATGGAAGGCGCCCATCTTGCGCGCGTTCGTGGGAACGGCGTGATAGGCAAAGTACCCTCTGACGACCTGCGCCAGCCAGCGCCCCTGGGTGGGGATCGGCTGATGCATGCGCCGTCGCAGTTCTCCCTTGATCTCCTTGAGCTTCGCTCGCATGCGGTCGCGCCGGGTATGGCGCTTCAGTTGAAATCGACCACGCCGCGAGCGCCCGGATATGTGGGTGAAGCCCAGGAAGTTGAAGGTCTCGGGTTTGCCGAGACCGCGCCGTGCGCGTCTGTACGCTGCGAAGCGTCCAAACTCGATCAGGCGCGTCTTCTCCGGGTGAGGCGACAGCGCAAACTCCTCGAAGCGACCACGCATCGCATCCCAGAAGCGCCGGGCATCGACCTCGTGCTCGAAGCCGACGACGATGTCGTCGGCGTACCTCACGATGACGATATCGCCCTTGGCCTCCCGCTGTCGCCAGCGATCGGCCCAGAGGTCGAATACGTAGTGAAGGTAGACGTTGGCGAGCAGCGGCGAGATCACTGAGCCCTGTCCCGTCCCCGTCTCACTGGTCGTGACGACCCCAGCCTCCAGGACACCCGCTTTGAGCCATTTACGGATCAGGCGGATGATGCGGGGATCGCCGATGCGGTGCTCCAGAAAGCGGACGAGCCATGACTGGCTGACCGAGTCGAAGAACGAGCGCACATCGGCGTCGAGAATGAAGCACACCTTCCTGGTCGCGATCCCGACTGCGAGCGCATCCAGCGCATCATGCTGGCCGCGTCCGGGCCGGAACCCGTAGCTGAACCCGAGGAAGTCCTCCTCATAGATGCAGTTCAGCACCGCCACAGTCGCCCTCTGGACGATCTTGTCCTCCAGTGCCGCCACCGCCAGCGGTCGCCGCTTGCCATCCGACTTCGGTATGTAGGTCCGGCGGGACGGCAGCGGACGATAGGGTCCCCGTTGGACCCTGGCGTGCAGATCAGCAAGGTGGAGCTCGAGATCGGCAGCGTAGGTCTTCCACGTGATGCCATCGACGCCAGAGGCGGCATCGCGCTTGAGCGCCATGAACGCCTGCCGGAGCTGATCGATGTCGACGTGATGGAGGAGTGAGGTGAACCTCTCCTTCTTCCTTTGCCTTGCGGCCATGCGTACACGGTCGAGCGCATGGGGCACGCGAGCCCGGCTCTGTGTCCGGTGCGTGCTTTGCTCGCCGTGCGTCTCTTGGTCCCCGCCCTTGGCTCCACCGGCTCCGCCGCCCCAGTGTGGACCCGGCGCGTTGTTCGTCGGTTTCGCTGCAACTATGGCGGAGTCTGACTTCTCGCGGTCGTGCATCATCGGCTAAGGCTTGAACCTCCCCGATGCGGACCGGCGGTATTTTGCCGGGGATGAGCCCCGGCACCGAGCGGTCGACACGCGAGATCTCCCGGTTCCCGCGCAAGAAGCGTCTGCACATGCCAGGGTCTCTGACCACGCTGGATCGTTCGAGCGCTCGCGATTGGCGCGCTCGGGCGTGTCGTCTTCCGTCTTTGGTACAACGTCGACATCCAGGATAAGACCATTTCGTGGCTCGATGGCTGGCCTATGCTCTCCCCTGTCAACGCTTCGCCGACACCCTCGCGGACGCCTGCGCATGACTCGGGGCCGATGTGGTTTGCTACTCCTTCATCGCAGAGGACTTGCACCTCCTACTTCTTGCCGGTCTCCCGGCGCACACCAAAATGATCTCGGGGCTGAACCGGACATTCCGTGTACTTCTGGCGATATCGGGCAATTATTGCCGTGCGAAGCGTGACACGCACGCTACCCACGCTCCCTGCAACACCAATGTTGCGCACGTGCACAGTGTCTCTTGTGTGTGTCAAATGTGAGCCTGCCGGCCGATCCGGTCCAAAACAGCTAACCCTCAACTAGCTGAAGTCGCAGCCATTGCGGCTCGGCTAGAGCAGGCGCTTCAGGCGCGCTGATCGTGGCCCGGGCTCGCGTGCGGGCGCGCCCAGTAGGTCCTCCTTGTCGAAGCCGGATTGAACGATGCGCATGGCGTCGGGGTCGAAGCTCCTGACCAAGGTCATGGCCTCGTCGGGCGCGCCTCGAAGCCAAGTCTCGAACTCCTCCTTTTCGGACAGGAGCACCGGCATGCGCTCTTGGTTGATGCCGCGCGTGAGATCGTTGGGTGCCGTTGTCATGAACGCGTACGCGTCCACCTCGACCGCGGGGCCATCCTTCTTGATTGGGCCGTTCCACCGCTGCCAGATGCCCGGAAAGGCAAACAACCTCCGCTCATCCTCGCTGTTGACGGCGAACCAGACCCACTTGGCCGGGGTCTCGGCGTTCGGCTCGCTGTAGCTCGAGGCGGGTACGAAGCAGCGGCGTTGCTCGAACGGCGGCCGCCAGAAGCGGCTCGCGAGAATCTTGTCGTCGCGCACACTCGTCACCCGCCGGTGTGCCTTTCCCGCTTGCGGGAGCACGAACCCCCAGCTCATGAGCACAAGCTCGCGCTCGCTGTCGGACGCGGTGCGAACGACTGGCGCTGTGTAGCCCGGAAAGATTGCCGACCGGGCAATGAAGGCCGGCGCCCGGTTGTCCGACACGCGAAACAGCCGCAGGATCGCCTCACGAGACCGGGTCAGCGAGTAGAGATTGCACATGTCGGGCCCTGGTTGGGTTCTGGCCGCCATGCGGTTTGTTTGACCGCAACAATAGGACGGCCAGAGTTCCCCCAACAGACCAATGGTGGTCAGGCCTCCCACAAACGATCGTTTTTCGGAGTCCCCGCCGAGCCCCACTAATCTTGCCCGAACCTTGCCTCTCATACCTCCGAGAAACGTCTCTTGAAATGTTCTCTCCTGAATCCTAGATTTTCGATGGATTTCAGGAGATGACTCCCATGCTTGTCGGCTATGCCCGGGTCTCGACCGAGGACCAGAATCCCGACCTGCAGCTCAAGGCGCTGAAGGCGGCCGGCTGCAAGAAGATTTTCGTCGAGAAGGCGTCCGGCGCTCAGCGCGACCGACCCGAGCTCGCCGCCGCGCTCGAGTACGCGCGCACCGGCGACACATTGGTCGTCTGGAAGCTCGACCGGCTTGCCCGCTCGCTGCGCCAGCTGATCGAGACCGTCGAAGGCCTCGAGGAGCGCAAGATCGGCTTCCGCTCGCTCACCGAGGCGATCGACACGACGACCTCGGGCGGCCGGCTCGTATTCCACATCTTCGCGGCACTGGCCGAGTTCGAGCGCTCGATCATTCGCGAGCGCACGCTGGCCGGACTCGCCGCAGCGAAGGACCGCGGCGCCAAGCCCGGGCGAAAGCCGGCGCTTGATGCCGACGGCGTCGCCGCCGCAAAGGCTTTGCTGAAGAAGGGGAGCCTTACCGTTGAGGAGATCGCCCGCCGTCTCAACGTGTCGCCGAGCACCCTCTACCGCTACTTGCCGGCGGCGCGGGCAATCGTGACCAGAGGGGAGCCGGCGGAGTGATCAGCCCGGCAAATTGAAGCGGCTGAGCCAAGCCCAGGCACCGGCTGCCCATCGGCTCTTCAGTTCCCGATCCCTGTCCTCGAGTTGCCGGTACGTCCGCCAGTGCATGCCTTTGGGCTTGGGCGGCAGCGGCTCGTCGAGGCCGCCGCAGCGGCCCAGGCGCGACCGGAGCTTGTGGGCCATGCTCGCGGCCCGCTCATGGGCTGCCTCGTATTGGGAGCCGTACCTGAGCTGCTGGCAGCGGCGGCAGCGGAACAAGAGGCCGCCATAGACGATGCGGCACCCCTTGCCGCAGGAGGGGCAGGACAACCACCGCCGCTGGCCACCGAACGGTGTTGCCGTGAACTTGAACGGGATAAGGTCTTCGACGTCCCTCCAGTCTTCGCCCGGTGTTCGGGTGCGGTAGCTGAGCCTCAGCCCACCCTCCTCGACCCGGTAGTTGATTTGCCCAGTCACCTCCTCGCCCCGTGACCACGTCAGCGTTCCCTCGGCTCCGGGCGCGAGCGGGCGCCGGCGCTCGAGCCAGGCGATGTCGATCGACCTCTGCTCGTGGCATTTCGGGGCGCTGCCATAGCAGCTGGTCCGGCCGGATCCCATGCCGCCCATGATTTTCAAGCTCCGGATTTTCTCGAAATCTTCTGGCAACGCCAGGCAAGCTGCCTCACGCCAGGTCTGTTTTGCGAAACGAACCCAAGGACAGCTCAAGCCGCTTCGCTGGCCGTCCCAGCACCGGCATCACGGCCCCCGTCGAGCATCTTGAGCCGGCTCTCCTGAGCCTCACGCAACGCGCGCAAGGCCTTGTAGAGCTGGTTGTCGAGGGTCGTTTGATAGCGGCTGAGGCACTCGATGGTCGCGGCAGGGAGGACTAGGTTGCAGGCGCGCACGTGCTCCGCGAGCGCCAGGATGCGGGGACGCAAATCGGCCTCGCGGAGCTGCTCCTCGGCCCAGGACAAGAGCGCGCCGACGTAACCGGTCAGCCCCTTGTCGTGGCTGGCGGCGTGCTCGGCCACACTCTCGCCGTCCTCCTCGGCGTCGGACTCGAGCTGACCGAAGATGGTTGGCGCGAGTTTCGGCAACGTCTCGAGCTTGATCTCATCTAGGGCCTCTGCCTCGGCCTGCACGGCCTTGCAGAACCGGATCTGTTCTTTGTCGAACGGCTTGAGATCCTCCGACTTGATCGGGTTCGAGTAGCCGCGCTTCAACTCCTCCGAGACGCCCTCGGCCGTCTTGTGCTCCTGACGGGCGAGCGAAATGGCGGCGGTTTCCGCTGTCACGAGGCGACGCTGGCGCCAAAGATTGACAGCAACCCTCTCGACGAGCGCGAGTTCGAGACTGCCCACAGCCCGCAAAGAGGATTGGAGCTCGAGAAGAAGCGCGTCGAACTCGGCCGGATCTTCGGCCTCGAGGAGCAGCCGATTGCTGAGTAGGCCGTGCCGTGTGGCGTTGCGGCTCGACTTGAGCTTGCCGGCATCCGACGTCGGGCCCGTGCTGTTCAAGGCGTTGAGCCGGTTAGTGGCCCGCCGCTGCTCGGTGGTGCTCATGAATCCGCCCTCTTCAAGGTCATGCTTACTGGTGGGGTCCCCGAGCGAAGGCATAGGACGACCAGTCCCGCCGAGCTGGCGGGCTGGTCCGGCCTTCGCGCGCTTGCCATGCTCCCCGGAGCCGGCCCGTCGCATCAGGCACCTCGCGTCGCCTGAGCTCTCGCGCGAGGTTCGGCAGCAACTTGCGACGGGGAGCAACCCGCCGGCGGCCGCGCTTCTGCCTTTCGGACTGCGCTTGGAGGTTTGGCCGCGTCCCACAGTGCTCCGGGATGCTCCCGCCCTGCCGCCATGGGCTCATGCCCTCGCGACGACGGGTCCCTACGCAGACGCGCACGATACGAATTGCGAGGGAATACTATTGGAAAGCGCCCTGACCGTCACTTGTGCGGGGGTGAGCAAGTGTTGCAAGCGCACCGCATCAAGTCCTAGCTATTTGCTCTTTGCTGAGATCTTCCTGACGGCTAGCGACCGTACGTCATATGCGAAACTTGTGATCGTCCCGTCTTGAATTCTCGCAACCACCTCGTCGATGCCCTTGAGCGGCACGAGAAACCACTCACGCGGCTTCACCGACCGGCCGAAGCGGTCGGGGATCTCCACATCGAGGCGGGCGGCGGCAAAGAACCGGTGAAGCAGGTTTTCCAGCTTGCTGCGGTTGATGTTGAAGAGCTTGTAGGTTGCCACCACCTCAACACCGGCAAAGAGGTACGTGGGGTCGTTCTCGGCATTGCCGACCCGGATATCGACCTCACCACCGGTCACGCCGATCTTATGGATGACCTCGCGGTGCGGGGCGATGGCCGGATGCTGGGAAAGGCTGCGCAGCACGTAGATCGTCCCGCTCTCGGTATCCTGATCCTCCTGCGTGTTGCCGAATAAGGGCCCGGCATCGGGATCGGTGATGCGCCGGCCGGTGTCGTCCTTGTGTAAAGCCC
>Ga0233425_10005944_pt1 | contig 18638 bp, 6 predicted proteins | sample Watercolumn_Towu_2_FD_181712 | JGI IMG/M metagenome (GOLD analysis project Ga0233425, IMG submission 181712) | Freshwater microbial communities from Lake Towuti, South Sulawesi, Indonesia - Watercolumn_Towuti2014_140_MG | ecosystem: Environmental > Aquatic > Freshwater > Lake | place: Indonesia... | reverse complement strand
AAGGTCCACGACTGCGGCTTGGGCCCCGCTTGGCGGATGTCCGTGTAGTACCGGCCCGAGCGCGGGCCCCAGTCGTTGCGGACGAAGTAAGCCCCCAGTTGCGCGCCATTCGGCGCCGCGGCGTCGGGCGGGCTCATGATGTCCGCTGCGTCGGCTCCATCAACCGCCGCGTCGGAGGCCCCGAAGGCCCGGTTGGTGCGCAAGGCGTCCCCGGCGCGCACGATCAACGGCACGCGCCAGCCGTCGGCCTCGGGCGCAGCAGTTGGCGTCGGCGCCTCGAACGGGATGATGGTCGGCGTCGGGTAGACCAGGGTGACCGGCCGTAACACCAGGAACCAGTACCCCACATACGGCTCCATCACCAGGTCCTCGAGCTCAAGCGGGTACGTGTAGTCGTTCAGGATCGGATCGTAGGCGAAGAGCGTCGGGACGATCAGACCGGCGCTGGCCGCCTCCATGAGGGTGCGTTCGATGCCGTCCGACCCGATGACGGTCGCCTGATCGAAGCGAATGGTCCGCGTGTAAGGAGAGCCGATCTGGTTCCAGCCCGCGTCGAGGCTCACCGGGAACGGATCGGTGTCCGGCACCGGCTGGCGGTCGGGCGGGTCGGGGAAATCGATCGGCAGGCGGAGACGGTTGAGCAGCCAGTAGCCCACGCCCGGCCCGACGTTCGTGACGAAGCCGCTTGGACCATTGGGGAAGAACCAGTAGCGCTGAGCCTGCGCGTCCCAGCGGACCAGAGCAGCGTCCGACCCCTGCAGGCTGCCGAGGCTCTGGAAGACGTGTTCCGCGTCGGTGGTCTGAAAGCTGTACGGCACGCTGACCATGCTCAGCCCACGAACCGGGTCCAGCCCATCCTGGCCCAGGATCGGCAGCGCGGGCACGCTGATCTTGCGGATGACCGACTTGCCCAGCGGGCCGCTGATGCGGACCTCGTGCACCCCCGGCCGGATGTCGGGCAGCGCCCGAACGCGCCAGCGCGCTACGCCCTGGTTGTCGCGCGGGATCGAGCCCAGCAGGATCGTGCGCGACTGGACGCCTTGCGACTGGTCCAGTTCGAAGCCGGGCGGCAGGCTCACCGTGGCGCGGGCGTCGAGGATCGAGCCGGCCGCGAAGTTGTCGCAGTAGGCGCTGACGTCCCAGATGCCGCTGCCACTGTTGTCTCCGAGGTAGAACTCCTCAACCGTGGCCGGCGTCGTCGGGTCATCGCCCTCCACGACCTGCAGCTCGAAGGGTGCATATCCGGCGAGGACGTACGGAGGGGTGAAGTCGGAGACGCTGCCGCCGAGGCCGAAGTAGGTGACGTAACGCCGGGAGGCGCCGACCGCCAGAGCGCGCTCTTCCCAGCGCACGGCGGTGCCCCAGTCCTCGCCCGTGAGCGTGAAGCCTGAGATCGGCGTGAAGTCGAACTGGTCGTCTTGGCCCATATTGACGCGCTGACCGAACTCGACGCGGTCCGGCGGACCGGCGCTCGTGTTGGCCAGCCCGGGGTCCTCGACCTCCCCGCCCTTGATCGTGCCCTTCAGGATCACGGCCGGGTTGCTCGTGCTGTCAAAGGAGATCCAGGAGTCCGGGATGCCGCTCCCCACCCCCTGCTGCAGGACGGTCTCGGAATCGATGATGGTCCCGTCCGAGAGGGTGACGAACGTGCCGTCGTCCTGCAGCGGGCTCCGACCGAACTGGGCGTCGATGAAGTGCCGCAGGCCGATGTTGTGGGTCATGGTGCCGCGATTGGTGAGGACGAAGTCCAGCTTCACCGTGTCGCGCAAGAGCACGAGTTGCGCAAAGACCTCGATAACCTCGAGGGCCTGCGTGGGGTCCGTATCGTCGATGGGGATCAGCAGGCGGTAGATCGTGTCCCGGCTGCGCTCCGTGGGAGCCAGAGGCCAGAACTCGCGACCGCCGCCCGCCTGGATCGAGCTGAGGTCGCCCGTCAGCGTGTCCGTGGCCTGAGGGTTGCTGTTGTTGATCGACAGCGATGTCACGGAGGTCAGACGCAACGGATCGGCAGGGTCGTTGAGGCCGGCGACCACAAGGCTGTCGTCGTTGGGGGTGGTCGGATCGCCGGTGAGTGTCTCAAGCGTGAATCGGCTGGCCGGACCATTGTCCGTCTCTGTGGGGTCGATCAGCCATTCCGGCACATCGACGCCCAGACGCATGATGCCCGCGGGGTCATCGACCGCCCACGTGACCCCGGCCGCCAGTGCGCCCGCAAAGAGGGCAACGCCCAAGCCGATGACCAGATGGCCGTAGCGCATTCGCACGAGCGATTCAACTCCTCTCAGGTGCTGCCGACAGCCCACGCGGCGATCTACCGGGCAGCGCTAATAGGGCAGATGCGACGAACGGTCTGACCGTCGGCCGTCCGGGCCGTCAGCTGCAGCAGGTACGTTCCGGCCGGAGCCTTCACCCCGGAGTCGGTCCGGGCATCCCACAAGAGCGTCTGCGTCCCCGCCGCCACGTCCCGCCCGGCCAGCAGACCACGGATCACGCGCCCGGCGATGTTGCGCACCTCAGCACTCACGGACGCCGGAGCGGACAGGTCGTACGTGATGGCGATACTGCCGTCCCGCGCCTGCGCCGCCGAGAGCGCCGTGATCTGAAGCCCGTGTGCGCCGGCGCGGTCGGCCGTAATGCTCAGGTGGCGGACGCCGGCTTGGGTCGCCCGGAAGGTGTAGCCCGTACTGGTCCGCATGGCGACCGTGCGGCCGTTGTCGGCGTCCTCCAGGGTCAGCCCCACCTCACCAGGCACCGTCGCGTTCAGATCGGGCCACGAGATCGTGACGTCTACCCCGGCCGTAGGGCAAGCGACCTCGAAGGCCCATGACTGCGGCCCGGCGGCCCGCGCTTGCAGGTCCTGAGCGTATTCGCCACGCGCCGCGCCCCAGTCCCGGTGCGGGAAGTAAAGTCGCAGCGACTTGCCGATGCTGGGAGGTTCGGGCACGTCCGACGCGACGTCATGCCCGCTCGAGGCGCTGGGCGCGACGCCGAAGAAGTTGCAGTTGTCAAGCATTCCCGGCCCACTCGCCACGAGCCGCGCGCGCCAGCTGTCGCCGGTGGGCGCCCCCGCGGCCGAACTCTTCCCTCCGGCGCTGGCCCCCGCCACGGCCGCCGGGTAGATGATCACCGCCGTCGATGTGCGGACGTGGAGCCAGTAGCCCTTCATCGGCTCCAACGTGGCACTCTGCGGGGACGTGAACTCATAGTGACCTGCGATGGCGCCCGCCGCGGGCACGTACTCGAAGACGAAGCCCTCGGTGATGCCGTCGGCTATGGCCTGGTCCAGGTCGCGCCGGACCCCGTTGGTGACGAACTGAACGGTGGACCAGTCCACCGTGTCCTGGAACGGGTTGCCGATCATGTGCCAGCCGCGCGGCTCGCTGGTTCCCAGCGGCAGCTGAATCGTGTAGTCCGTCACATCGGCCAAGGCCTCGCCGGCCACATTCAGGACCACCTCACGGGGGAGGTTCACGAAGTAGCCCAGCCCGGCGGGGGGTGAGACGACCGTCGGGTTCGCCCCCGCGGCATCCGGCGGCTCGAACGTGGCGAGCGGGTCCGGGTAGATGCGGTACTTGCTGAAGGCGGCGTCGGTGGGGATCCAGCGGACGAGGGCGACCTCGTTCTGGCTGATCCCGAGGATCGATGCCGGGTCGGGGTCGAGAAGGTTGCGGTATGGCAGCGAGATCAGATGCAGCCCGGCGCTGAGCGTCGGCAGACCGACTCTGAAGTTCACGACGGCCGGTACGCCCTCGTTGCCCGCCGTATCGCTGGCCTCCAGCCGCACCGTATGCGCACTGCGGCTTAGCGGCGCGGGCGGAGTGTAGGTGACCACACCCGAGCCCGGGATGAAGGAATCCCACTGGACCGGCGCGCCGTCCAGGCTCATCACGATCGTGCCCTGATCGACCCCGGTCTCCGTGTCGGTGACCACGCCCACGATCGTGGGCTGCGCTGTAGTGATGGTCGTGCCGTTGATCGGGAAGGTGATCGAGATCGTCGGCGGCTTGGTGTCGAGCCCCGAGCGCAACGACAGCCGGCCCGCCCCACACTGTGTGGGGTCGGCGATGGTTGCGTCCTTCAGCCGCACCGGAACGAGAGTGTTTTGCGCCGTCGCGAGCCGGATCAGCACATCGGAGAGCTCATCGGGCGTGCGCGTCTGATCCTCACCCTTGAGCAGCGCCGCGCCGCCCGCGACGTGCGGGGCGGCGGCCGAGGTCCCGTTGAAGATCGGATTGCCTGCGGTACCGGTGCTGACGTAGTCCGGCGCGCAGAGATCCGGCTTGTTCCGGCCGTCGACGGTCGGCCCCCACGAGCTGAACGGCTCAAGCGTGTCGACAGGGTAGTCGATGATCGGGTCCGGCAGGTCGGCGACCGCTCGGGTGGCGCCGATCGTGAGAGCGCCGGCGGCCGTCGCGGGGATCGACAGGCTCGTCTCCGGAATCTGAAGGACCGTCTCGAAGGTCTGCGTGGTGCAGAAGAGCTGGAAGCTGTCTGTCGGGCCAGTGGCGATATTCGGGCTCATCGCCCGAATACGAACGTCATACGTGCCCACGGCCCCCGTGTACGCAAACAGAGCCTCCGCGGGCGGGTCGTTCCCATTCTGCGTGACCGCCGACGTCGCGATCACCGTGCCGGTGGGATCAACCAGCTCGATGTCGTAGTCCCGGTCCGTCACGTCGGCGCGGGTGCCCTGAGCGCTGGCCGTCTGAAACCAGCTGAGGTAGATCTGCACAACCTGGCCGTCGGCCGTGGTCGTGACGGAGATACCCTCGTCGTTCGTGTCGAACTCCATGAGAGTATCGCCGTCGGCGTCGATGAAGTCGCCCGCCCAGTGGTTCTCGGCGAAGTTGCCCGCGGAGACCACCGGCAGGACGCCGCCCTCCCGCGCGCGGTCCACGGCCTTGTCGAGGTCGTGGGTGCCATCGAACGGCCCGATCACGTTGCCGATCGAGAGGTTCGCGACATCAATGTCGTTCTGCAGACAGTAGTCCAGCGCGGCCTCGGTATCGGCCGGGGTCTCCACAGCAAGGAGGTAGAGGTCGGCGTCCGGCGCCATGTCGCATACGACCTCGGCGACGGCGGTGCCGTGGTCCTGCATGGCGGCGGGAAGGGTCGGGTCATCCATCAGACCGTCGGCCCTGAAGGAGCGGGTCACTGGGTTCGGAGGCAGTTCGGCGGCATCATAGTCGAGGAAGGAGACGTCGATGATCGCGACGCGGATCCCCAGCCCCGTAAGGCCCTGCGCCTGCAGGGAGAGGGCGTTCGTGAGCTGGACGCCCTCACTGAGCGTCGCCCCAAACAGAGGAGTCATGCGGTCGGCCGGTGTGACCGTGGCGACGTTCGGCAGGCAGGCGAGGTCCACAAGCCGCGATACCGGCGCCACGACCTGAGCCACCGACCCGCGCACCCGGTGCACGCGCGCGCCGAGGGCGGTCACGGCGGCAGCGTCGGCGGCCGGCCCCGCGAACCGCACATCCACGAGAACCTGCCCGTTCCTGGCGCCCACCAACCGCGCAAGCGGATCTGCGGGGGTCAGCCCGGCGGCTCGGTCCCTGGCCGCCAACGCGCGCAAGGGGCCCGCCAGGTCGGCCAGGTTCGCCGCCGCCGCCGGCCAGGACGCCGCCAGCAGGCTGACCGCCAGCACAACCCACACTACGCGCTTCGGCGTGGTCCGCGTTGCTCCGGTGCGCAAGAAGAGCATGACGCCGGTACCTCCTCCCGATCAACGGCAGAGAGCAACAGTTCGTGGTTCGTCGGTCCGTCGGACCGGCTCTCACAGCGACACAGCACTCGGCAAAGGCCTACGCGCCCCACATCAGGCGCTGGAGATGTCCCAGGTACGCCTCCAGGAAGCTCCCCCAGCCGGACTCGCGCGCGAAGCGCCCGGTTCTCATGTAGTCGGCGGGGAACTCCGTCAGGTTCGGCGGGCAGAAGACCGACCAAGTCCAACCCTCCCCGCCCGCCTCGACCGCCGTACCGGCGCATGAGGCCAGGACCATCGCGTCCAGAGCCTCCCCCGCGGCCGTCGTATGGGCCTCGATGTCCCCCAGTCCCCCTCGAGCCGCCTCATCCCGAAGTGCCCGTAGGAACCCCCGCAGATCGAGCATCTCCTCCGACAGGCCGCCGCGACTACTGCGGGCTCGCGCCGCCGTCACGGCGGGCGCCGCCTCCGGCATCCGCCCACACAGCGCCCCGGACAGGGCCTCCAGCCTCGTCTCGAGCGTCCCCACCCCGTCCAAACGCGCCGCCGCGTATGAGCCGTGCGCCTGCCCATTCAACGCCTGCGTGGCGCCGGCTGCCTCGACCGCGAGGCCCGCAATCTGCTCGGCCGATGCCCCAGGGCTCTGGCACAGCCCCTGGAGCACCACGTCCCACGGCACCCCGGGCTCGTAGAGCAAGTTCGGACTGCCAGTCATGACGTCGGCGAACTCCGCCGCCTCCGCCGCCATCTCCGCCGACGCAGAGAAGCACGCATCTACCGCCAACAGAGCCACCCGCCTCCCGCCCAGGGCCTCGATGATCGCCGGCCCTACGACACCGAACTCCCCCGGGGTCAGGCTGTCGCCGGCGCTCGTCGCGTCGTAGGCCACCCCGTGGTCTGTCCGTTGCGCCTCCTCGACGAAGGGCCGAACGCCGCTGCCATGCCCGACTAGAAGGACCACGTACCGCTTCGCCGGCGCCGCCCTGGCGCCCCAGGCCAGGAACTCCACCAACGTGCCCGGGTCGCCCATATTGACCTCAGCCCGCCAATCGCTCCACCGCCACGGCCGAGGGGTCTGCCCGGTTGTGCCGACGAGGACCGCCCGGCGTGTGTCCTCGAAATGGCCTGCCTCGCTCTCAAAACCGGGTCCGCGGTCAATCTGTATGGCGACCGATACGTGCTCCGTACCCGGCGTCAGCGACAGCCGCCTCGCGTAGTCGAGAGCGACGGGTTCAAGGCTTCCATCCCCGCTCAGGTAGGCCAGAACCGTCCACTCCCCGCCCACGGCCGGCCATGCCGCCCCGAGCGCCAACACCCCAAGCCAGATCCCGCCGAACACCCTCACCACCGTTGAAGGCTCCCGTTCGTGGGGCGCGGAGCGCTACCGCGTTCCCCAGCCGCCATCTCGAATGACCGGTGCGCCGCCGGGGCTGGCGAACCCGCCCCTCGGAGGCTTGCCTGGGCGCCGGTCCGGCTTGGGCTTCCGGTCGCGGCCACCCCGCGCGGGAGGGTCGTCGACGCTCGTGCCCAGACCAACCCCGCTCGGAGTCCCGATGCCGGGCACCGGGCCCGTGCGGTCGCCTTTGGCAGACAATGGCCCGGGCGGGATCGGCGCCGTCGGGAACGAACGCATCACCGACAGGACGTACCCGGTCACCTCGTTGGGCGAATACCCTACCCGCGGTACGCCCTGTCCCCCTGAGCCGATCTCCAGGCCCTTCCGGGCGCCGACGCGCCAGTAGTAGAAGCTGTCCGCCTCCAGGTCCCCGGCCGACGGGTTCCAGGTTTCGCTGATGGTGGTCGCGCCACGCGGCCGGATGCCCGTGCGCCGGAAGATCGGCTGCCCGAGACCGTTCGGGTCCGTATCGGCGAAGACCTCCACCATGTACTCATCCGCCCCGACCGACGGCGCCCACTCGAAGGTGATGGCGTTGGTGCCTTGCGGGAGCGGGTTCGGCGCCGGCGAGATCAGCTGCGGCGGGAGAATGAACGTCACCGGGCCGCACGGCTGGGTGGCCTGGCTGATCATCGGGAACTCGTAGTCCTGGTTGATCTCGTTCTCGTCTGGTCCCTGGAACACGTTGTCTGTACCGCCCGCGTTGCCAATGGGCGGGTTCGTGCCGGGCGGGAACTGCGGCTTGGTGACACGCTGGACACGGTGGTAGTGCGTGCTCCCTGGGTCAAGCTGGGTATGTACCCAGATGCACTCAACCTCAGCCGTCTCGGGATCGCCGTCCTCGTTCCGGAAGCTCACCGTAATCGTGCGGGTCTTCTGAGGATAGGCGTCCGGCAGGTCGTCGATCTGCTTGATGTTCTCTTCACCCATCCCGCGCGTGGAGACCTCCTGCAGCCAGTACGGCTCGGCCGGGAAGGCCCGAGAGGGCCCGCGGAACAGAAGATGCGCGAAGGCCCGGTCCCACTGCGGCAGCTCGACGCGGATCCTGGGTACGTCGCCCATCGAATCCTGATGCAGGTAAGAGATCGGCGTCAAGGGCTCGCTGCCCTCGTTGGTACCGGTCGCGATACCCACCAGCCCCAGCAGCGCGAACGCCGTCAGGCCGCCCCAGAACAGGTTCGAGCGGTCCTTCTTGGCGGCTTCGGCCTTCACTTCGACATACGGCTGGTAGACGCGGAGGACGTAGTCGCCGGTGCGCGGGGCCACGTCCCGCAACGGGTCGGCATAGCAGATGTCGGGCTGGATCCGGGAGATCTCCAGGTAGCCGAGCTTGCGGAGGGTGACCGTCTCCAGCTCCCGCAGGTAGACCGGGCGCATGACCACGAGCTTCATGCCGGGAGCCGCGCCGTCCTGGGAGCCGAGGTTAATCTCCGAGGTGCCGGAGGGTAGCACCGCCTCGACAGTGCCCCGACGGACGCGCGTCGCGAGAGTGCGGGCGACGCCCTGCTCGGCGGCCTCGCGCAAGGCCTCGTTCAGGATGTCGGCCTCGGTGCCCGACCAACCGGGGACCGCCTTCGTCGCCACGTCCACCGTCGCTCCATCCAGGACCTCGGCGGCCTCCACATTGAGCATCATGATCTGCAGCTTGACGTCGCCCTTCCCGGTGCGCGTGTCGACGGTCGCGGCCAGGATATCGCCGTAGCAGATGGAGTCCACGTCCAACCGCTTGCCCAGTCGCGTGGCCTCCGTCTCCGAGAGCGGCGGAGTGAGGGCCAGGGCCCTGATCTCCCGATCCACCTCGCGGGCCGGCGTGACCAGGAACTCCTTGGAGTCCGCCAAGGCGAGCGCGACGGCGTCGGTCGCCTTGACCTCCAGGAGCTCGCTGTTGCGGCCGGTCTTGTCGTCGAACCGCACGACGGCGGCGGTCGCGACGTCCCCGCCCGCCTGAGCCCAGAGCGCGGTCGGAAGCGCGAGCAAGACCGTTGCCAACAGCAGCGCGCACGCCTGGATGCGGGAGGCCGTCAACCGTGGTGAGAACGAGCGCATGGAAACCTCTCCCTCCGACGTTGGGCGTCCGTCCACCGGCGATCAGGACGCGTGGAGTATAGCATATCGCTGTAGCGTTTGTAAGAGGCCGCGGTCCGCGAAGCCCGGCAACGAGATGGGCCGTGCCGACTAGCGGCGGACGTTCACCGCAACGAGTGCGGAGGCCTGTTGGCCGTCCTCAGCGCGCGCGGTCAGCTTCACCAGGTACTTGCCCGCAGGCGCCGCCGCGCCGCCCCCATCACGCCCGTCCCACACATGCACTGCGCGGCCCGCCGTCATCGGCTTGTCGATCACGGGACGGGCCACCGGGCGGCCGGCGACGTTCAGTATCTCGGCCGTGACCTGCGCATCGCGGGACAGCGTGTAGGTGATGGAGACCCCAGCCGGCTCGGCGGTGGCGGCGGCTCCCGCGACCACCAGCAGCCCCTGTGGCGCCGCCGAGACCTCGATCTGCAGCTTCCGGGGGGCGTCTCCCCGGGGCCGATAGGTGTACTCGCTCTGGGTCCGCATGTACACCTTCTGCCCAGTGGCCTCATCGGTGAGGATCGGGCGGGCGGTCGTCGGCAACTGGGACAGGTCGGGCCAAGTGACCGTGACGGGCGCATTGGCCGCGGACGCCCGAATCGTCAGCGCCCACGTGTGGTCGCCCGCGCCGCGCGCATCGACGGCGAGCGGTGCACCTCCGTCGGCGGGCTCGAACGCGGCGTAGACATAGGCCGCATCCGCCGGCAGAGGCGGCTTAGGCACGGTGTAGCGGTCCGGCGCGGCGTCGACGCCGAAGGCCGTGGAGGCGTCGCGGCAATCCGCCGACCAGACCACAATCGGGGCCAACCAACCCTTGTCGGGCTTCGCGAGCGTGGGACGCTCGGCTGCTGCGCCGGCCGCCGCCACGGTCGCGCCTGGGTCATCCACGACCAGGCTGATGGGCTTGAGCGCGTTGATCCAGTAGCCCGAGTACGGGGCGAGGCTGGTCGTCAGCTGATAGCCGCCGCTGCGGTAGGCGAAGAGCCCGTTGCGCAGCAGTCCGGCCGAGAAGGCGTCCTCTATCGGCCGCACCACCCCGAGAGAGTCCTTCACCTTCAGGCCGAAGAAGTCGACCGTGGTGGTGAATGGATTCCCGATGCCGTTCCAGCCGACGCCGAGGGGGACAAGATAGGGACTGGTCGCCCGGACGCCCTCGCTCACGAGGTCCTGCGCCTGGGCTTGGTTCATCCAGTAGCCCACGCCCAGCCGCAGTCGGTCCGCCGGGGCGCGCGGGTAAAGCGCCCACCGCCCGAGGGAGACATCCCAAGTCGCCATCGCCAACTGCTTGCCGGCCGGGGTGCCGAGCACCTCAAACGGGTCCTGGCTGCTGTAGTCGAAGGGGACCGAGAAGAACTGCAGGCCCGCCGCGAACGTGTGCAGCGCGCTCACGGAAAAGTTCACGTTGTAGGTGATCGTCCCGGGATTGACGACCACCTGCTGGTTGGCGGGGGTTACGGTGAAGCCGGTCTTCACGGCCTGCACGGTCACGCGTCCGCCCGAGGGGATTGCGTCGATCTTGAAGTTGTACCGTGGGTTGCCCCCGCCGGGGTAGGTCCAGTCGTTGGCGGAGGTCGCCTGGGCGACGATGGCGTTGCCCACGATCACCTGCACGGTCACTCCGCCGAGGGCCTCGGTCGGCGTCGAGGAGCGAACGATCTGCCCCGCGATCGAGCCGGCCGGCAGGGCCGTCATCAGGACCTCAAGCGCCGTGACCTGGGCGCTGAGGACCGTTGCGTCCACCTTCTCCTGCTGATAGCCGGGCTTGTCGACCACCAGCTCGTAGGTGCCCGGAGGCACGTCGAAGGTGGCGACGCCCTGGTCATCGGTCGTGCCCGTCCCAACCACCGCGCGGTTCAGGACGGCCTCGACCGTCGCGTCGGCGAGCAACGCGTTCGTCGCGTCGTCCTTCACGGTCACGGCGAGGGTCCCGTCCGCGGCCGGCAACTGGAAGTCCTGGGTGACGGTGCCACCCGGCACGATCTGCACCGTCTGCGTGTCGCTGCCGTAGGGCGGCGTCGCAGTGCTGCCGTCGGCAGTCACGTCGTAGCCGTCCGTGTTGGCCCGCACGTCGGGAATGATGTACTTGCCGTCGGCGCCCGTGGTCACCGGCGGGACCGCTGGGGCCAGCGGGTCGCCTGCGTCGACTGCGGTGACCGTCACGCCGCCCACGGGGTCGCCGGTCGCGAGAGAGGTCACCGTGCCCTGGATCGCCCCGGGCTGCGCCACCGTCAGCACGAAGTCCTGGGTCGGGTAGGCCAGCCCGCCATGGAGAAAGACGTGGTGGGGCTTGTCGATCTTGAAGCCAGGGCGCGTCGCTCTCAACTCGTAGCGGTTCGGCGGCACCCCGCTAATGACGAACGTGCCGTCCTTCTGGCACCGCTGGGCGTACAGCACGCCCGTCTCCCCCGGGTTGTGGACGGTCACGATGGGTTCGGGATCCACCAGCGGCCTGAGGCCGGGGATGCCTACGACTCGGCCCTGGATGCCCGCCGTGCGGAGATAGCACAGGGTCATGTGCGTCAGCTTGTGGCGGCGATCGGGCGTCGCGCAGTTGGTCCCGGTGTAGCGCCGGCTGACGGCCTCATACGGGAAGGCAAAGTAGACGACCCGCGAGCCCGTCTGAGGGTCCTCCTTGCGGACCCCCGCCACGCCTTCCCCGCCATAGTTCAGCGTGGGGATGGAACCGGCGGCCGCGATCACGTCCGGGAACGGGGAGTGCATCGACCCGTCGGTCCCGGGCCCGGACGCGAGTCCTGCGTTGTTGGGGTCGGCCCAGTGGGAAGCCCCGTTGGTCCAGACGTCGGTTGCCACGAGGCTGTTGGCGGCTGCCTCGAGGTCGAAGTTGTTGTCGTAGGTAGGGAAGTTCCGCCCCCCCGAGTCGTCGTCGCTGACGAACGTGGCGCCGAGCACATCGGTGAGGAAGCTATTGGTGACTTGGCCCTCCATCGTGAGGGTCCACGCAATGTCCATGCCAGCGACCGCCAGACGTCCCCCGAGGTCCACGAAGTTCCGCAGGAGGGCCTGGGTCGAGGCCTCGACCAGGGTCCCGTCAGCGTTCCACCCGCTGCCGCAGTGAGGAGCGGCCCAGAAGAGGCACCGGTTGGCCACCGGGACCTCTCGGAGGCCCTGCAGATCCGTCGTCAACTGGGTCTCGGACGTCGGCCCGTAGTACGTGAGGACCGTCAGGTCCGGAGCACCCCGGCAGATGATGCGCCAGATGTCGAAGTCCTCGCCGAAGGAGCCATCGGTGAACGAGTTCGGCGCGCCACTTCCGCTGGCATTCAGGGTGAAGTAGCTCTCACAAGGGAAGGCAGCGTAGTCGCGGTCGGTCAGACCGATCTGCTCAAGGAAGCCCTGGCCTTCGCAGTAGTCGTCCACGAAGAGCACGTTGTTGCGGGGCGCGAAGCGAACGGTCGACAGCCCATAGATGTCGTCGAAGTTGATGAAGTTGCCCTGATTGTCGGTGAGCTCGACGTCGATGACGAAGTCGCTCGGAATGCTCGGCGTGGTCCAAATCCCACTGAAGATGCCGTCCCCAGCGGTCACGTCGCCGCTGTTGGCGAGGTCGCCGTCATCGAAAAGCTCCACGCTCCCGACACGATCGCAGTCCAGCTCCTCGTAGTACGTGATGGGGCAGTTGGTCGGCCCCGGCGGGTGGATCTCCTCTGTGTTCTTCGTGTTGCCCTGCGCGCCGCCGCTGTAGATCTTGTGGTCGATCCCCTGGGCGTCCTCATAGGCGGAGTCGGGGTCCTTGAAGAAGGCAAAGACGCTCTGGATCCCGGTCTCGCCGTCGTAGGGGCGGACGTAGACGGTCACGTCGCTACCCGGGGAGGGGTTGCGGTTGGAGACGGTCGGCAACTCCTCGAGGACGGGTGGGCGGGTGTCGTCGATGACGAGGGCCCAGATGTCGGCCTCCGCCGTGCCGTCAGGCGGGCCAACCTTATCCATGCGATAGGAGGTGAAGAAGATGCGGATCGGCGCGGCATTGGGGGTCAACAGCGGCGAGAAGGCCGGCAGGATGTCGTCGTACGTGTCCGCGACGTCCGTGTTCGAGTGGACGACGGCCGTCTGACCGCCCGTCTCGCCCGACGCCCCGACGCTCCAGATGTTGAACTCCCGCACCGTATCGGTGATGTCGGTCAGACGGTCCGAGGCGAAGGCGAACTGGGTCGAGAAGCCATCCTGCCGCCAGGCCGGGTTCCGGTCGTTCGCGGAGGGATCGCCGCCGCCGTTGGTCAGCTGCTCCTGGTTCCCGCCCGAAGCGTCGCAGCGCCAGATGTGATCGACGTTGCCGTCCGCGCGCGTGTAGAGGATCCACAGTCCATCGGCTGACCACATCGGCTCGCGCTCATCGGAGGGCGTGGACACCAGCGGCGTCGGCAGACCGACTCCGCTGGCGTGAACCATGTGGATGTCGCGGTTGGCCGGGCCGTTGAGGTCCGTGGCGTAAGCGATGTAGCTGCCGTCAGCCGACCACGTCGGGTGGGTCTTGTTCCCGAGCCCGGTGGTGATCTGACGGACCGTCTTGGTGACGATGTCGACGGTGTAGATCTGGAACGTACCCGTCTGGTCGCTGCAGAAGGCCAAGACCGTGGCGCCGGGGTCGTAGGCGGGATCGCGCTCATCGCCGGGCAGATCGGTCACGGGGATCTGCTGGGTCCCGTCGTGGCGCATCAACCAGATGTTGAAGCCGTTGTTCGAGAGGCCGTACTGGTCGATCACCCCGTCAGGGACGTTGTTCGGGTCCTCGGGGGGCCCCGGGGGATCGCCCGGGGCCGGCTCGAACTCGTTGATCCACTCGTCGACGCCGTCGCTGACGAAGGCGACGCGCACCACCTTGTTCAGGCTCGGGGTCGCGACGTCGAACTCGCGGCTGCTCCGCGCCGTAGGGGTGAGCTGCTCATCGGGGTCCGGGCCCGAGCCCTGCGCCGGAAGATCCTGCCACGCCTGCCGGAGGGCGGCGGGCAGTTGGCGGCTCGGTAGGATCGGCTGGCGTTCGGCGGCGGCCGCCGCGCGCCCGGGAGTTCGCCGCTCAGGAGCGCCCGGACGAGCCGGGCCCAGCGCACAGAGACCCAATAGGCCGGCGACCATCACCAGCCCGGTCAACGCTCCGCGAATCGGTCGGTGCGGCAAGGTCATCACTCCCTTGCGAGCGGACGGGGTAAGGAGGATGTCATGCGGTCGACAGCCCATCGTCTTTGGCGCCTGTGCTAGCTTCCGTTGAGCTTCGGGGACAGGCGGGTCCCCTGCGGCCAAACCCCTACGAAACGCGAAATCTCCAGGGCATGGGGGGCTTGCCCACCGGCGGCGGAACACCAACCCCCACCGGCGCAGCGGCCCACATGACCTGGAGATCTGTGAGACGGGAACCTGCTGGGCTCAAGAACGGCTCCCTTGACAGGCCGAGTGTAGTCACCTTGGCGGAGGACGCCCCCTCCCGCGATCTCGGGATGCATGCGCCCGACAGCCCAAAACACGCCCCGCAGGTCGTGCCCCCCGGCCGACTCGGCAGCTAACGAACAGGCCCCTGAATCAGGCTCGATTATAGCACACGCCCCGGCCCATTGCAAGCACGAACGGAATGTGACGCTAGTCAAGGTCTCGGGTCCCATCTCTCGCGTCTCGGGTTCGCGGCCGCGGCGTCTCCGGCGGGTCACAACCGGGCCCAGGCCCGGTCAACCTGGGCACAGATCTCGTCGGGCGTGCCGGCGGTATCCAACAGGACGTGCGGGTCGCAGTCGTCGATCTCTTGCGACCGCTGAACTTCCAGTCGACGGCGCGCTTCCGCCTCGGACAGCCCGTCGCGCGCCATGAGGCGGCTCAGACGCACACCGTCAGGGGCGCGGCACAGCCACACGACATCGAAGAGCTCGCGCGCCCGCAGTTCATGCGGCAACCGCAGCACTTCCACCGCGCCAACCGGCGGCGGGTTGGTGCGCTCGCTCAGAGCGTCCAGCCAAGTCTCGATTCGCCCCAGAATGGGGGGATGCAGGATGGCCTCCAACCGTTCCCTGGCCTCGGTCGAGCCGAAGATCAGTTCACCCAACTGTCGGCGATCCAGCGACCCATCTTCCCGGCGGTATGCTTCACCGAACTCAGCCAGGACCGCCTCCAGGGTCGGCTGCCCGGGCGCGGTCAGCTCTCGCGCCAGCTCGTCCGCCGAGCACGTCGCGGCCCCGCGTTCCCGCAGGAGCCCCAGGACCGTGCTCTTCCCCGAGGCGATCGGGCCGACGACGGCGAGCCGGGTGACGGCAGTGTCACAGGCCAAGTTCCACGTTCCACGCTGCAGACGGCGTCTACGACTCCGCGTCGCCCTCGGTCTCCGCCGGCTCGGCCGGCGCGGGAGCCTCGCTCGGCGGCGCCTCGGCGGCGGGCGCGGCGTCCGCGGCCGCGACCTGCAGCCGCGCGAGCTCAGCGCCGAACTGGTCGCCGAGGGTCGCGCGCGTCGGCGCCTGATCGGCCATGTACTGGCGGTACTCCTGGCGCTCCTTCTCCTGCTCGGCCTCGGCGAGGCTGAGGGTCATGCGGCGCTCTTGGGGGCGGAGGCTGATGATCTTCACATCGATCACCTGCTCCGCCGACAGCACGTCGCTCGGGTCCCCGATCCGCCGGTCCGACATCTCCGAAATGGGGATGAAGCCCTCGACCTCGGCGTCCTCAACCAGGGCGAAGGCGCCGTTCTTGGCGAGACGGGTGATCTTGGCCTTCACCACCGAGCCGGTCTTGAGCCGCCTACCGGCCTCGTTCCAGGGGTCCGGGAGGCACTCCCGACGGGATAGGCTGATCCGCTCCTTCTCCCGCTCGATGCCAATGACGGCGACCTGGATGGTATCGCCGACCTTGAGCACCTCGGAGGGGTGCTTCACCCGCGTCCAGCCGATCTCCGAGATGTGCAGCAGCCCGTCGACGCCGCCCAGGTCCACGAAGGCTCCGTAGTCGGTGATGTTCCGCACCTTGCCCTCGCAGACCATCCCCTCCTCGAGCTTGTTGAGGGTCTCCTCGCGCCGATCCTTGCGCTCTTCCTCCACGACCTGCCGATGGGAGAGGACGACCTTCTTCTCCCGCCGGTCGGCCTCGATGACGCGCAACCGCAAGGAGCGCCCCACGAAGCGGTCGAGGTCCCGCACATTCCGGGTGCTGACCTGCGAGGCCGGCACGAAGCCGCTGACCCCCAGGTCCACGCGGAGGCCGCCCTTGACCCGCTCGGTGACCATCGCGGTGACGGTGTCGCCGGAGGTGAGGCACTCCAGGATGCGCTGCCAGACCTTCTCGTAGTCGGCCTTCTTCTTGGAGAGGACCACATGGCCCTCCTCCTCGGACACCCGCACGACCGCGACGGCGACTTCCTCGCCCTCCGTGGGGACCTCGGAACCGCCGCTGAACTCGGCGAGGGGGATGACCCCTTCGTACTTGCCGCCGACGTGGAGCACCACCTCATCCTGTCGGACCTCTACGACCGTGCCTTGGACGATCTCGCCCGGGCGGACAGCACGGAGCGACTGCTGCAGGACCGACTCATCGAAGTCCCCAGCGCCGATTCCGTCGTGCTCTTCGTCCGCCATGTCGCCAACTTGCGCGACGACGTCTTCGTCGCCCTCCGGTACGGAGCCAGCACTCCCTCGTCCATCAAGGTCTGGGTCACGGTCCATCATCTGACTCGGCTCTCCCTTCGCATGACTTCGACAAGTCAGCGGGCCTCAATGCCCTGTGATTGAGTCTCCCGACTGATGCCCCGTCCGATCCCGCTGAACGAGACCGACCTGGGACGACACCGCATCAGCGGGGCGCCGGCCGGACCGGCTGCAAGTCGCGCCAGTTCTCGCCGGCCGACACGTCCACAACCAACGGCACCTGCAGGCTGCACGCGCCTTCCATCACTTCCTGCACCAACCCCGCCACCGCCTCGACCTCATTCACCGGTGCCTCCAGCAGCAGTTCGTCGTGGACCTGCAACAACATGCGCGCCGCGCCGTCGCGTTCCGCCAGCTGCGGCTCGAGCCGCACCATCGCCACCTTGATGATGTCCGCCGCCGAGCCTTGCAGCGGCGAGTTGATCGCCGCGCGCTCGGCGTAGGACCGGTCGCGCCCCGAGCTGCTGTGTAGCTCGGGGAAGGCGCGACGACGCCCAAGGAGGGTCGTCGTGTAGCCCCCCGCACGAGCCTGTTCGAGAGTTTCCGTCAGATACCTCTCTACTCCCGGCAGTTTCGCGAAGTAGTTCCCGATGAACCGGGCGGCCTCCTCCCGACTGACGCCGATCTCGCGGGCCAGTGACGAAGGTCCCATTCCGTAGAGGACGGCGAAGTTCACCGTCTTCGCTTGCCGGCGCATCTCCCCGGTGACCTGCTCAGGTGGGACCTCGAAGATCTCCGATGCGGTGCGGGTGTGGATGTCCTCGCCCGCGCGAAAGGCCTCCAGGAGGTTCGGGTCCTGGGAGAAGTGGGCCAGCAGACGCAGCTCAATCTGCGAGTAGTCGGCTGAGACGAGCCGCAGATCGGGGTCGCCCGCCACGAAGCAACTCCGGATGCGTCGCCCCCATTCGGTGCGGATGGGGATGTTCTGCAGGTTCGGGTCACGGCTGGACAGTCGCCCCGTCGCGGCGACCGTCTGCTCGAAGGTCGTGTGCACGCGGCCCTCCGAGCGCTGGGCCAGCTCGGCGAGGGCATCGACGTACGTGGACTTGAGCTTCGCGAACTGCCGGTGCTCCCCGATGAACCGCACGATCGGGTGCCGGTCCTCCAGCTTCTCCAGCACCTCCGCATCGGTGGAGGGCCCGGTCTTCGTGCGCTTCTGCACGGGGAGACCGAGGTCGCCGAACAGCACCTCGGCGAGCTGCTTGGGGGAATCGATGTTGAAGGGCCGCCCGGCCAGCGAGTGGATCTCCGCCATCAGCTCCGCGAGCCGGGAGGACATCTGCCGCGAGAGGTCCCGCAGCGTCGGGATGTCCACCGCGACTCCCGCGCGCTCCATCCGGAGCAGGATCGGCGCCAGCGGCGCCTCCACCTCGTCCAGCAGTGCGAGTAGCCCGGCCTCCCCCAGGGCTTCCCGCATCGGCTCCCGCAGCTCCGGCGCCGCCGCCGCCCAGGCGCAGGCCGCCTCCGGCTGCGGGCGGCGGTCGCGGACCAGCGGCGGCACCCCCCGCCCGAGTGCTTCAGGCGCCACGGCGGGGATCGAGTGGTCCCTCCGCTGCGGCTCAAGGACGTATGAGGCCAACTCCGGATCGAACCCGAAGCCCGCCAGATCGAGCCCAGCGCCCCGCAGCGCCGCCGCCTGGCTCTTCAGCCCTCCGCCGTGCTTCAGGACGTCCGGCGAGTCCAGAACGCTCCGCAGCGCCGCGCGTGCTCGCTCGAGCTCTACGTCCACCGGAGCCGGCTCGGCCGCCTCGAAGAGGGCCAATTGCGCCCCCTCCGCGCGCGCGAAAAGCGCCCCGGGCACGAAGCACGCACCCTCGGCGCCCGAAATGCCCACGCCCTG
>Ga0233425_10005943_pt1 | contig 18639 bp, 20 predicted proteins | sample Watercolumn_Towu_2_FD_181712 | JGI IMG/M metagenome (GOLD analysis project Ga0233425, IMG submission 181712) | Freshwater microbial communities from Lake Towuti, South Sulawesi, Indonesia - Watercolumn_Towuti2014_140_MG | ecosystem: Environmental > Aquatic > Freshwater > Lake | place... | reverse complement strand
CGACGACCTTCATCCGCTTCTCGCCGCGCTCGGCGCTGAGGCGGGCCAGCAGCGACGGCGCATACCGCCGCGCGCCCCAGGCCGCCAGGCCGATGATGCCCAGGGTGAAGGCGAGCGCGAACAGGGCCCGCAGCAGGTCGAGAAGGTTCATGCCCCAGATTTCGGTCATCATGGTTAACGCCGTGTTGAGATAACGTCCCGTTAACCATGCACGCGGCAGTTACTGCCTATCTCTCAAAGGGCGATCGGCGCCCGTGGAGGCGCCAAACGTGGGTTTCACCGACCTGCCGCTGCTCGGCCAGATCAAGGGCCGCCTGTCCTGGCTGGACGAACGCCAGCGCGTCATCGCCCAGAACGTCGCCAACGCCGACACGCCCGGCTACGTCGGCCGCGACCTGAACCAGCCTGCCGACTTTGCAGCCGCGATGCGCGAGGGCGGCGGCGGGGTCCGCATGGTCCGCACCAGCGCCATGCATATCGCGCCGGCCGGCCAAGCCGCACGCTTCGACACCCGAGCCGCGCCCGATTCGGAAACGACGCTCGACGGCAACTCCGTCGTGGTCGAGGAGCAGATGCTCAAGATGGCCGAGAGCCGCATGGCCTATGACGCCGCGATCGGCTTCTACCAGAAGTCCATGCAGATGCTGCGCATGGCCGCCCGCGCGCCCGGCCGATGAGGAGCTGACCGATGCCTGACCCCATCCCGCCCCGCAACAGCGCCATGGCCGTCGCCGCCAGCGCCCTGAAGGCCCAGCAGTCGCGCATGCGCGTGATCGCCGAGAACATCGCCAACGCCGAATCGACCGCCCAGGTGGCCGGCGGCCAGCCCTACCGCCGTCAGATTCCCGTCTTCCAGGCGCGCGAGATCGACGGCGCCACGGGCGTCACCCTCGCCGAGGTCCGGCCCGACATGGGCGACTTCCGCAGCGAGTACGATCCGGGCCACCCGGCCGCCAACGCCGAGGGTTACGTCCTGCGCCCCAACGTCGACACCCTGGTAGAGGCCATGGACATGCGCGAGGCGCAGCGCGCCTACGAAGCCAACCTGAACATCATCGAGACCGCGCGCTCGATGGACAGCCGCACCCTCGACCTGCTGAAGAAATAGGGCCTGAGCGATGAACCCCTTGATGGCGGCCAAGGCCTATGCGGCGATCCAGGACGGCGCGTCGCCCGTCGGGGGCGGCGCGGGGGTCGGCCAGTCCGGCTTCGCCGACATGCTGACCAGCGTCATGGGCGACATGACCCAGAGCTCGCGCGCGGCCGAGACCCAGATGGCCTCGGCGGTGCAGGGGCAGGGCAGTCTGATCGACGTGGTCACCGCCGTATCCTCGGCCGAAGCCTCGCTGGAAACGGTCATGGCTGTCCGCGACCAGGTGATCCAGGCCTATCAGGAGATCATGCGGATGCCGATCTAGGGTCGATCAGACCCTCGGCGCCCGTCCCCTGAGCCACTGCGACAGCACCCATTTCTCACCCCTGGTCGGCGGCAGGCCCGCGTGCCGGGTGCGCCGGTCGATCGAACCGTCCGGCAGGGTGTTGGCCCACAGCAGGGCGTCGCCCTTGCGGCCCCGGTGGCGCAGCCCGCCCGCCTCGAACGCCGTCTCCCCGCCTTCGAAATCGTCGTTGAGGAAGACCAGGAAGGTCGCGATCCTCTGCCCCCGCGCCGCCAGATCGGCCGCGTAGCCGGGCGTCGCCGGATCCAGCCAGTCCACATGCCAGTCGAACGTCTGGCCCACCTCGTAGTGCAGCACCTGGGTCCATTCGAGCCCGGGCACGGGCAGGCCCGCCGCCCGCGCGATCCGCTCGCGCACCAGCGCCAGCACCAGGTCCATCTTGTCCAGGTCGAACAGCGCCGCCGTATTGGTGCGCACGCTCTCGCGCCGCCCCGCGCCCGTGGCGTGGTCGTAGACCAGGGCCGGCTCCGCCAGGGCCTCGGCCCGGGCGATCATCCAGTCGCAGACCGCGGGAGCCAGAAAGCCGTCGATGGCGAAGATGGCGGGCCCTTCGGACAGGACCCGCGGCCGCGGCGCGTTCAGCCAGGCGGCCATGTCGATCCCGCCGGCCGACGATGTCCCGGCCAGCAGGGCGATCTGCTCCCTCGCGGACTCGAACCCCAGGTCCGCCGCCCGGCCGAGCAGCTCCACCGCCCGGCGCCAGTCCGGCGGCAGGCCCAGCCCCATGCCGGTCAGCACGGCCAGCCGCGCCGCCGCAGCGCCGTCTCCGGCTTCGGCGGCCGCGGCGAGGGCGGACGGGTCGGCGGCTGAGGTGTTCACGGTCCTGTTCTAGGTCGGGCGAGGAGAGGGGCCAAGCTTACGGCGATTTCATCGACTTCTTCGCATCCGATCCGCCGTCTGCCAGCCTCTCCCTCGCGCAACCGATCGGAGATCGCATGACCCGCCTGACCCTCGCCGCCTCGGCCGCCGCCCTGCTGGCCGCGTGCCTTCCGCTCGCCGCCGCCGCGCAGGAGGGGCCCCGGCCCACGGTTCTGGTTCACGCAGGCGACCTGTTCGATTCCGAGGCCGGCCGGATGGTCGGGCCGCGCGACATCCTGATCCGGGGCGAACGCGTCGCCGAGGTCGCTTCGTCGATCGCGGCGCCGGAAGGTGCGACCGTGCTCGACCTGCGCGGCTGTTCGGTGCTGCCCGGCCTGATCGACGCCCACACGCATCTGCTGCTGGAACAGCGCAACGGCGAGGGCCTGTCCGAGGTCGCCGCCCGCGACCAGTCGGTCCAGGGCGACGTCTACCGCGCCCTGTCCGGGGCCCAGCGCGGACGCCAGTATCTTGAGGCCGGCTTCACCGCCGTGCGCGATCTCGGCAACTCGGGCCAGTTCCTCGACCTGATGCTCGAGCGCGGCGTCAACGACGGGCGGGTGGCCGGTCCGCGCGTCTACGGTTCCGGTCCCGGCCTGGCTCCCGACGGCGGTCAGCTGGAGCCCCAGCCTTCGGACCCCCACGATCTGGTCGCCGGCGAGTACCGCATCGTCAACGGCGCCGACGACGCCCGCGCCGCCGTGCGCGCCGCCATCGCGCGCGGCGCCGACGTCATCAAGATGTACCCCGAGGCCACGCCCCAGCGCACCCGGCTGTCGGTCGAGGAGATGGCCGCCATCGTCTCGGAGGCAAGACGCCACGACATCCCCGTCGCCGCCCACGCCACCGGCGACGCCGCCATCCGCGAGGCGGTCGAGGCGGGCGTGGCCTCGATCGAGCACGCCTATGAGGTGTCGGACGACACCTTGCGGCTGATGGCGTCGAAGGGCGTCTGGCTGGTGCCGACGGACCCCTCGCTGGAGATGGCCATGACCTTCGTCGCCTCCTGGCCGCAACAGCCGCCGCGCGAGGAGGTCGACCGGCATCTGCAGGGCGGCCGCGAGCGGCTGATGCGGGCCCACCGCCTCGGCGTGCGCATCGCCATGGGATCCGACCTCTACTTTCCCTATGCGCCCGGTCGCGGCGCCGGCTCGCGGGCGACCATGGACGGCTATGTCGAGGCGGGCCTTACCCCGGCCGAGGCCCTGCAAACGGCGACGTGGGAAGCCGGACGCCTGCTCGGCGACGACGGTCTGGGCGTGCTGAAGGCGCGGTCCTGGGGCGATCTCGTCGCCGTCAGGGGCGATCCCACGACGACGCTGGAACCCCTGCGCGCGCCGCAGCTGGTGCTCAAGGGCGGGCGGATCGAGGCGGGGGCGGCGAGCGGCTGCGCAGGCTAGACCGGGAACCCCGGCGGCGGTCCGGACGCTCGTCTCCCGAACCTGTCAGGAGACCGCCATGCTGAAGGACCGCAACTCGTCCGCCATCGTCGCCGTCAGCGACCTGAAGCGCGCGAGGACATTCTACGCCGACACCCTCGGACTGCCCGAGGGAGAGGGGTCGGGGGACGACGTGCTGGTGTTCCGCACCGGCGCGACCAGCCTGGTCGTCTATCCGTCCGAATTCGCCGGCACGAACAGGGCCAACGCCGTGGTCTGGGCCGTCGGCGACGAGATCGGGGCCATCGTCGCCGACCTGCGCGGCAAGGGCGTCGTCTTCGAGCAGTACGACATGGAGGGCGCGACCTTCGCCGACGGCATCCATCGCTTTGGCGACTTCCGGGCCGCCTGGTTCAAGGACCCCGACGGCAACATCCTGCACGTCAACAGCGAGGGCTGAGGGGCTCAGCCCTCCAGGGACACGACCGGCTGGAGCCCGGCCGGCGCGCGGCGCGCACGGCCCTTCAGCCAGACGCGGATGCGATCCTGAACCGGGGTGTCGATCGCCACATGGAACAGCCAGGCGAAGGCGAAGGCCGCCGCCACGCCGGCGGCCCACAGCGCCCATTGGGCGGCGACGGGCAGGGCGAACCGGGCGATGGCGACATTGGCGACGCCGAACCAGGCGATGCGCACGACCTCGTTGGTGATGAACATCGAGAACGAGACCTGCGCCGCCTTCTCGATCCATTTCGAGGGCCGCGGCGTCGGAATGGCGCCCGCCGCCAGGATGATCACCGAGATACAGGCCAGCGAGATCAGGGCGTTCTTGTCGAAATACTGCGCCACGGCGAGGCCCATCGCCGCCGCGACGCCGGCCCACCGCGCCAGCTTCGGCGCGATCCAGACCTTCTGGGCGAACCAGGCCAGCGACATGCCGAGGAAGAACAGCGGCAGGGCCCGGAAGAAGCCGAAGCCCATGGGCATCTGGTAGACGGGATAGCCGAACAGGCTCCAGGTCAGCTGGTTGGCCAGCAGGTACAGGCCGACGCCCAGCGCCAGCACGCTCCACGGCCCCAGCCGCACCAGCCCCCTGAGGATCCACGGGAAGGCCAGATAGCAGCCGATCAGGGCCGAGATCGACCAGCTCGGCGCGTTCCAGCCATAACCGCCGGGAACGCCGTAGGCCTGAACCAGCCCCATCTGCGCCGGCAGCTGGCTCCAGTCGAACCACTCGGGCGCGCGCGGCGCGAGGCCGAGGGCGGCGCTGCCGAGGACGAGGGCGATCAGGCTGAGGCCCATCATGATGTGGGCGGGCCAGACCCGCAGGAACCGCTTGGCGAAGAAGGCGCCGGCCGACATCCGCCCTCCCGCGACCGACGCCCCGTAGACGCGCATCAGCACATAGCCGCTGTCGATCAGGAAGAAGTTGGTCAGCAGGAATCCGCCCCGTTCGAACACGGGATGCACGCTCTCGGCCAGGGGCGCGGGCCCCGCGCCCTGGAAGTGGTGCAGGATGATCAGCGCGGCCACAATGAAACGCAGGGCGTCCAGCCACCCGCCCCGAACGATGGGCGTTGTTTCATTTCGGGTCGATATCGCCGTCCAGGCCATGGGAAAGGCCTCCTTCGAGGCGGTTTCCGCAAGGACCGGGCCGCGAGGACCGTCAGCTACAGCTTGCCGAAGGCCACGCCGCGCCAGCCCCAGCCGGCGTCGAGAACGGCGGCCTTCACCGGGTTTTTGATCTCGGTGGTGTCGAAGGCGTAGTCGTAGACCTTGCCGAACGAGCCGTCCTCGCGGAAGGCGTAGACGGTCTCGAAACTCTTCTCGAACTGCTGGCCGCGCGAGGCGCTGCCGCTGGCGCTCAGCGTCGGCACGCCGGCGCGCCACTCCACTTCCCACAGCTCGTCGACGGCCCGGACCTCGCCCCTGGCCTCGTCGAACTTCATCAGGACCTTGAACACCTTCTTGATGCCGGCCTTGGCGAAGATCTCGTACCATTTGGCGTCGACGATCCGCCATTCGGCGACCATGTCCACGCCCTCCTTCTTGCCGTCGCGGATGACGAACGGCGCCGTCTCCCGGTTGACGGCCATCAGGCTCTTGCGAAGGCCGGCCACGGACTGGCGCTCGGTCCCGGGGCGCGGCGCCTTGCTTCCGGTCAGAAAATCGAAAAGTCCCATGGTCGTCCCCCAAACACTGTCGGGGGACAGTGGGCGATCACGGCGCCGAAGACCAGCGTTCTCAGCCGCGCACCAGCCGCAGGAATTCCTCGCGCGTGCGCGGGTCGTCGCGCACCACGCCGCTCAGATGGCTGGTGGTCAGGCTGGCGCCCGGCGCATTGACGCCGCGCAGCGTCATGCAGCTGTGCTCGGCCTCGATGACGACGCCCACGCCTTGGGGCCGCAGCACCTCCTCGATAGCCAGCGCGATTTCGGACGTCATCTTCTCCTGGATCTGCAGCCGCCGCGCATAGCCGCGCACGACCCGGGCCAGCTTCGAGATTCCGACCACCCGGTCGGTGGGCAGATAGCCGACATGGGCCACGCCGACGACGGGCAGCATGTGGTGTTCGCAGAAGCTGACGAACCGGATGTCCTTCAGCACGACCAGCTGGTTGTAGCCGCCGACCTCCTCGAAGGTCCGCTCCAGATACTGGCGCGGCTCGACCTCATAGCCGGCGAACAGCTCCTTGTAGCTGCGCGCGACACGGGCCGGGGTGTCCAGCAGGCCTTCGCGGTCTGGATCGTCGCCCGCCCATTCGATGAGAACGCGCACGGCGGCTTCGGCTTCGGACTGGGAGACGGCGGGCTTGGTCATGCTTCGCTTTACGCGGACAATTGCGGTTCGATCCAGTCGGCAGACGCAAGGTCCGGCTATTCCAGTCCGTCCAGGCCCCAGTTCGCCGGGTTCACAACGGCCTCCGGCAGCCTGAAGTCCTGCGGACCGGTCTGGCCTCGCGACACGCTTCGGGGCTGAAGGCTGTGCCCCCCGCCGCGGGTGTTGATCCGCTCGGCGAGCGGCACGCCGTCCGCTGTCAGGCAGGCCGATCTTGAGTAGTCGGACACGTTGGGCGTCATGTGGAACCACGAACAGGTTTCGCCCGCGATCTGAACGTCGGGATTCTGCCCGGCGGGAGACGGAACCGGATCGCCCCACGCCGACTCCCGGCCCTCGCTCACGGCGAAGCTCTGGTAACGGCCGTCCGCGTCCCGGACGAAGCCGATTCCGGCGTTTCGCCCGCGATCCTCGATCTGGACGCCGGTCTGTTCGTCGGTGCGCTCGATGTCGCCCAGGCGACGAATCCGCTTCTCGATCCTGAAGCGGTCGTCCCTGCCGTTGTCCATGAGCACGTCGATCGACGGCGTCGCGCCCGAAGCGGGCCATTCGATCGGCCATCGGGCGGGATCCAGAAGGTCGGAGGGAGGCGTCACCTCGTCACCCGGCACCGGCTCGCGGCTCAGGCTGACGGCGCGCATCTCGTGCCGGTATGTGGACCGGCCGAGGCCCTCGTACCGGTGCCAGAGTTCGATCCCGTCGTCGGTGACGCAACTGAGCCGGCGTGACTCGTTGTAGCTCGCCCCTACCCGCGCGGTGATGTCCCAGACCGCGCAGGTTTCCCCGAGCAGGCTGTCGCGTTCGCCCGTTGGCCGGACGGGCGGCGCGTTCTCGCCATAGGGGGTGTTGTTCAAACGAATGTAGATCGATGCGTACCGGCCGTCGGGCCGGCGCGAGAAATTCACCGACACCGGATCGCGGAGGCTCACATAATGGGTCTGGGAGCCGTGGAGATCGCTCACGTCGACACGCGCCCAATCTCCGTGCCGCCTCACGGTCCGCCGATCCTGTCGGGTATTCTCGCCGACGGCCCGCATGACGACCACATGATCGGGCGAGACGCGCGGGGCGAACGGCGCCAGGGACGCATCGCGGGCCGCGGCCCACGGAGCCGGCGCCCAGGTTTCCTGCACGAGATTGAAGGCGGCGGCCGGCGGGGGCGGCGCGGCGTCCTGACCGGTCGAGGCGCGGCAACCGGCGCCTGACGCCAGCGCAACGAGACCTGCCAGCCAGGCTGCACGGTGCATGCTGTACTCCCCCGACCGCGGCGGCCGACCGTTCATCCTTGCGGCGTCGGGATTTCACGGGCGTTACCGGTCAGGGTTTACGCACCGTCCTAACCCCTCGTTAACCACGCTCCCGGCATTTTCTGCCCGGTATCCCGGGAGTATGATTTCGATGAACGGCGCGGAAGTTCTGGATGTGGGCCGCGACGCCCTGTGGCTCACGATCCAGCTGTGCCTGCCCGTCCTGCTGGTCGGCCTGGTCGTCGGCGTGGTCATCGGCCTGGTCCAGGCCCTGACCCAGATCCAGGAACAGACCCTGATCTACGCGCCCAAGATCATCGCCATCTTCGTGGCGCTTCTGCTGTTCCTGCCGCTGATGGGCGCCCTGCTGGGCGGCTTCATGCGCGAGATCGCCGCCCGCATCGCCGGCATGTGATCGCCTGAGCGGTGGAGCCCTACGCCACATCGGACCAGGTCTGGCAGGGCGCGCTGATCTTCGCGCGGATCGGCGCGGTCCTGATGATGCTGCCCGGCGTGGGCGAAAGCTATGTGCCGCCGCGCATCCGGCTGTCGCTGGCCCTTGTGGTGTCGCTGGCCCTGTGGCCCGTCATCTCCGGCGTGCTGCCGGCCCTGCCGGCCAGCGTCGGCGGCATGGTCGGATGGATCATCCGCGAGGTCATCGTCGGCCTGATGATCGGCGCCCTGCTGCGCAGCTTCACCACGGCGCTGGCCACCGCGGGCGAGATCGTGGCCCTGCAGACCACCCTGGCCTTCGCCCAGACCGCCAACCCCATGCAGGCCCAGCCGGGCGCGACCCTGGCGGCCTTCCTCATGCTGCTGGGGACCACCCTCGTGTTCGCCACCAACACCCATCACCTGTTCATCGCCGGACTGGTCGGTTCGTATGAGCTGATCGCCCCGGCCCGGCCGCTGGTCACCGGCGACTTCGCCGAGCTGGCCGTCCGCACCTTGGGCGACGCCTTCATGCTGGGGGTCCAGCTGTCGGCGCCGCTGCTGGTCTTCGCCCTGATCTTCAACATCGCCTCGGGCCTGATCGGCCGGGTCATGCCCCAGTTCCAGGTCTTCTTCGCCGCCGCCCCGCTCAGCATCATCCTGGGCCTGTCGGTCTTCGCCCTCAGCCTCGGCGTGATGGGAACGGTCTTCATCGACCGCTACCGCGCCCTGGCCCAGCTCTTCGCGGGAGGCGCCGGTGGCTGAAGGCGCCGATCCCGAGTCGAAGACAGAAGAGGCGACACCCCGAAAACTCGAGGACGCGCGAAAGAAGGGCGACGTCGCCAAGTCGCCCGACGTCGCCTCGGCCCTGTCGCTGGCCGGCGCCTCGGCGGCCGTGCTGATGACCGGCGGATATTTCGCCACCTCCATGGCCGAACAGTTCCTGCCCTTCATCGCCTCGCCCCATCTGATGCTGGGCGGGCTGGAGGCGGGGGCCGGAATCGAGATCGGCGCGACCGCCCTGTGGGCCGTGGCGCCCTTCTTCGGCGTGGTCATGCTGGCCACCATCCTCGGCGGGATCGGCGGCAACGTCGCCCAGTCCGGCCTGATCTTCACCGCTGAAAAGCTGAAGCCCGACTGGTCCAAGGTGAACCCCATGGCCGGGTTCAAGCGGATCTTCGGTCCCGACGGCCTGGTGCAGTTCCTCAAGACCTTCATCAAGCTGCTGGCCGTCGGCGTCATCTGCTGGCTGGTGCTGAAGCCGCATCTGCGCGACTTCGAGAACATGGCCGCCATGCCGCCGGCCATGATCCTGCCGGCCGCGCGCGACCTGATCCTGGCGCTGGTGACCGCGACCCTGATCCTGCTCGGCTTCACCGCCGGGGCCGATTTCCTGTGGCAGAAATTCCGCTTCGCCGAGCGGATGAAGATGACCAGGGAAGAGATCAAGGAGGACTACAAGCAGTCCGAGGGCGATCCGCACGTCAAGGCCAAGCTGAAGCAGATCCGCGCCCAGCGCAGCCGCCAGCGGATGATGCAGAACGTGCCGAAGGCCACCGTCATCGTCACCAACCCGACCCACTATTCCGTCGCCCTGCGCTACGAGCCGGGCGAGGGCGATCCGGCCCCGGTCTGCGTCGCCAAGGGCGTCGACGCCCTGGCCCTCCGCATCCGCGAGGTCGGGCGCGAACACAATGTTCCGATCGTCGAGAACGTGCCTCTCGCCCGCGCCCTCTACGCGGCCGTCGAGGTGGACGAGACCATCCCCCGCGAGCATTTCGAAGCGGCCGCCAAGGTCATCGGCTTCGTCATGCAAAAGCGGAAGAAGCGGTGATCGTTCAAGACTCTTAACCCGGCATTTACCATGAGCCCGGCAGTTTCTGCCTGGCGGGCGTGAGTCAGTACCCGCGAGTATTTCGGGGCGGGGACGCGTGGGCGGCTTCACGGCGGCGTTGCAGAGATTCGGGATCGGTCGGCTGACCGTGGTGCTGGGCGTCGCCGCCGGCATCACGATCGCCCTCATCCTGATCATGATGCGGGTCGGCCAGGCCCCCGACGCCCTGCTGTATTCCAACCTCGACCTTCAGGAAGCCTCCGAGGTCACCTCGGCGCTCGACAGCGCCGGCATCAAATATTCGTCGAAAGGCGACGGCTCGACCATCTTCGTCAGCCGCGACCAGGTGGGCGAGGCCCGCATGCTGGTCGCCGGCAAGGGCCTGGTGACCTCGGGCAGCGTCGGCTACGAGATCTTCGACAACCAGTCGGTGCTGGGTCAGACCGAGTTCCAGCAGAACCTCAACGCCAAGCGCGCGCTCGAGGGCGAACTGTCCCGCACCATCATGAGCATGCGCGGCATCAATTCCGCTCGCGTCATGATCGCCCTGCCGCAGCGCGAACTGTTCCAGTCCGAAGCCGCCGCCCCGACCGCCTCGATCGTCGTCGGCGTCACCGGCGGCCAGCTGGCCGCCGCCCAGGTCCAGGCCATCCGCAACGTCGTCGCCTCCTCGGTGCCGAACCTGAAGCCGGAAAAGGTCACCCTGACCGACACTTCCAACCGCACCCTGGCCGCCGGCTCGGACGCCGAGGGCTTCAGCGCCGCCTCGGCACAGGACGCCCAGGAAACCACCGAGGCGCGGCTGCAGGCCCGCATCAAGGACATCGTCGAGGGCGTCGTCGGCGTCGGCGGCGCGCGGGTGCAGGTCACGGCCGATATCGACCACAGCCGCTCGACCACCCAGGAACAGCGCTACGACCCCGACGGCCAGGTCGTCCGCTCGACCTCGATCAACGGGACGGAATCCAGCGACACCACCCCCGCCCCGGACGGCGGCGCCACGGCGACGAACAACATCCCCGGCGGCGCGGCCCCCGAGGCCGGAACGGCCGGCTCGCGCGACACCGCCAACACCGAGACCACCAACTACGAAATCTCCAACACCACCACCACGACGGTGAAGGAAGCCGGCGAGATCAAGCGGCTGGCCGTGTCGGTGGCCGTCGACGGAAAATGGACGCCCGGCGCCAATGGCGCGGCCCCGACCTACGCCGCCCGCACCCCCGCCGAGATCGAACAGATCAAGGCCCTGGTCTCGGCCGCCGTCGGCATCGACGAGACGCGGGGCGACAAGATCGAGGTGCTGAACACCCGCTTCAACCGCGATCTGGCCGTGGTCGGGGGCGAGGAGGCCAAGTCCTCGCTGTTCGACTTCACCAAGAACGACCTGATGCGCGGCGTCGAGCTGCTGGTCCTGCTGATCACCGGCGTCCTGCTGATCTTCTTCGTCCTGCGTCCGCTGCTGAAGTCGGCGTCCGGCGGCGGCGCGGGGCCGGGCGGCGCGATGCAGCTGGCCGCGGGCCTGCCCGGCGGCGGCTCCGTCACCACCCTGCAGACCACCGCGATGATGGGCGGCGCGCCGATGCACCAGCTGACCGGTCCGCCGTCCGACATGGAGCAACGTCTCGACATCGCCCGCATCGAGGGCCAGGTGAAGGCGTCGTCGGTCAAGAAGGTCGCGGACTTCGTCGAGAAACACCCTGACGAATCCACCTCGATCCTGCGCAGCTGGGTGCACGAAGGCTGATGGCCGCGCGCCTCGTCTCCAAGAAGCCGGCCGTCGAGGACGCCAGGAAGCTGACGGGGCCCGAGAAGGCCGCCGTCATCCTGCTGTCGCTCGGCGAGGACCACACCCGCCTGTGGCAGGGGCTGGACGACGACGAGATCAAGGAAATCTCCCAGGCCATGGCCAGCCTGGGCACGGTCAGCTCGACCGTCGTCGAGGAGCTGATGGTCGAGTTCGTTTCGGGCATGAGCGGTTCGGGCTCGGTCATGGGGAGTTTCGAACAGACCCAGCGCCTGCTGGCCTCCTTCATGCCCTCCGAGCGCGTCGAAGGGCTGATGGAGGAAATCCGCGGCCCCGCCGGCCGGACCATGTGGGACAAGCTCGGCAATGTGAACGAGGCCGTCCTCGCCAACTATCTGAAGAACGAATACCCCCAGACCGTCGCGGTGGTCCTGTCCAAGATCAAGCCGGACCACGCCGCCCGCGTCCTGACCAGCCTGCCCGAGGACTTCGCCCTCGAATGCGTCCAGCGGATGCTGCGCATGGAGCCGGTCCAGCGCGACATCCTCGACAAGATCGAGCAGACCCTGCGCACCGAATTCATGTCGAACCTGGCCCGCACCTCCAAGCGCGACAGCCACGAGATGATGGCCGACATCTTCAACAGCTTCGACCGCCAGACCGAGGCCCGCTTCATCGGCGCCCTGGAAGAGCGCAACCGCGAGGCGGCCGAGCGCATCCGCGCCCTGATGTTCGTCTTCGAGGACCTGGCCAAGCTGGACCCGGGCGGCATCCAGACCCTGCTGCGCGGCGTCGAGAAGGACTCCCTGGCCCTGGCCCTCAAGGGCTCGTCGGAATCCCTGCGCGAGCTGTTCTTCTCCAACATGTCCGAACGCGCCTCCAAGATCATGCGCGAGGACATGGAATCCATGGGTCCCGTCCGCCTCAAGGACGTCGATCAGGCCCAGATGGCCATGGTCCAGGTCGCCAAGGATCTCGCCGCCAAGGGCGAGATCATGCTGGTGGGCCAGGGCGGCGACGACGAGCTGATCTACTGACATGACCCATCAGCCGCTCACCACCCCCTTCGCCTTCGACACCGAGTTCGACGCCTCCGGCGTGGTCGTCCACCCCTCGTCCTTCCGGCCGACCAAACGCTCCTACGCCCCGCTCGAAGTCGACGCCCTGATCGCCCAGGCCCGGGCCGAGGCCCGCGAGGAGGCCCTGGCCGAGAGCGCCAACATCCAGGCCATGGCCCTGTCCGCCATCGCCCAGGCTCTGGACACCGCCATCCCGGCCCTGACCCAGGTGGCCCACGCCCACCGCGAACAGTCCGCCGACTTGGCCCTGTCCGCCGCCCGCGTGGTCGCCGCCTCCGCCCTCGACCGCTTCCCCGCCGCCCCGCTTCAGGCCGCGCTGGAAGCCCTGGGCCAGGAGGTCGACGCCTCGCCGCGCCTGGTCATCCGAACCGGCGATCTCGACGACGCGACCCGCGCCCATATCCAGCAGCTGTGCGCCGACGCCGGCTTCTCCGGCGTGGTGGCCTTCCGCAACGAGCCCATGATGCCCGCCGCGGCCTTCCAGCTGGAATGGGCCGACGGCCGCGCCGCCTTCGACCCCGCCGAAGCCTTCGCCCGCATCGGCGAGGCCCTGAACTCCGCCCTGGCCGCCGAAGCCGGCCACGCCGAAGCCATGACCCCTGAAACCTCTCTGGAAGGGAAGCCGTAGATGGCGTCCGACACCATGTCCCTGGAGGAGTTCCCGGACTCCGCCGCAATGGCCGTCGCCGAAGAGGCGTTCGACAAGACCGCCAGCGATCTGGCGCCCGTCTTCGACGTGCCGGTCAACATCTCGGCCGTCCTCGGGAAGGCCCACATGTCCGTGGCCCAGCTGCTGAAGCTGAACCGGGGCTCGGTGCTGCAGCTGGACCGCAAGGTCGGCGAGGCCATCGACATCTTCGTCAACAACCGCCTGGTCGCCCGCGGCGAGGTCGTCGTCGTCGAGGACCGCCTCGGCGTGACCATGACGGAAATCATCAAGACGGAAGATAGCGGCGCCTGACCGGCGACGCCCTGTAGAGATTTAGAGGAGAAGACCCATGCGGCTTCTGGTGGTTGGCAGGCTCAGCGGACAGCTGGCGACGGCGGTGAAGATGGCCATGGCGCACGGCGCCAAGGTCAGCCACGTCGAGCGCGGCGATCAGGCGACGGAACAGCTGCGCCGGGGGCAGGGCGCCGACCTGCTGATGGTCGACTACCGCATCGACATCGCCGCCCTGATCGCCGCCAACGAGGCCGAGCGCATCCACGTGCCGGTGGTCGCCTGCGGCGTCGACGCCGACGCCACGGACGCCGCCAACGCCATCCGCGCCGGGGCCAAGGAGTTCATTCCGCTTCCGCCGGAAGCCGATCTGATCGCCGCCGTCCTGTCCGCCGTGGCCGACGACGACCGCCCGCTGATCTCGGCCGATCCGTCGATGAAGGCGGTGGTCATGCTGGCCGACCAGGTCGCCCGCTCGGAAGCCTCGATCCTGATCACCGGCGAAAGCGGCGTCGGCAAGGAGGTGATGGCCCGTTACCTCCACGCCGGCTCCAAGCGCGCCGACCGCCCCTTCATCAGCGTCAACTGCGCCGCCATCCCCGACAATCTGCTCGAGTCCGAGCTGTTCGGGCACGAAAAGGGCGCCTTCACCGGGGCCATGGCCCGCCGCATCGGCAAGTTCGAGGAGGCCGACGGCGGCACCCTGCTGCTGGACGAAATCTCCGAGATGGACGTCCGCCTGCAGGCCAAGCTGCTCCGCGCCATCCAGGAACGCGTCATCGATCGCGTCGGCGGGACCAGGCCGGTGCCGGTCAACATCCGCATCATCGCCACCTCCAACCGGGATCTCGCCCGCGCCGTATCCGAGGGGGCGTTCCGCGAGGACCTGCTGTACCGCCTGAACGTCGTGAACCTGCGCCTGCCCGCCCTGCGCGAGCGGCCGGGCGACATCGCGGTGCTGGCCGATCATTTCGTCAAGAAATACGCCGCCGCCAACGGCGTGCCGGTGCGGCCGATCTCGGCCGATGCCAAGCGCGCCCTCGTCTCGCACCGCTGGAACGGCAACGTCCGCGAGCTGGAGAACGCCATGCACCGCGCGGTGCTGCTGGCGGTCGGGCCCGAGATCGACGTCGAGGCCATCCGCCTGCCGGACGGCCAGCCGCTCAGCGCCGGGTCGCACGGCGCAGCGCATGACGCCGGCGTCGCCGGCCGCGCCGCCCATGTCGCCGACGCCGTCACCCGCGCCCATGTCGGCCAGACGGTGGCGCAGATGGAAAAGACCCTGATCCTCGACACCCTGTCGCACTGCCTCGGCAACCGCACCCACGCGGCCACCATCCTGGGCATCTCGATCCGGACCCTGCGCAACAAGCTCAACGAATACGCCGACGAGGGGACCAGCATCCCCGCGCCCCAATCGGGTATCGCCGCCGCCGGCTACGCGGCCGCCTGAGGATGACTGGCATGGACCGCAGAAGCGTCCTGACCGGGCTCGGCGCGCTGGGCGTGGCGAGCTGCGTGAACGTCGCCGAATCAAGGGCGCCGCAAGCCACCCCGGCGGCTCCGGAGGTCTTCGACCTCTCGGTTCTGGAGCGGGACAACGGCGGCCGGCTGGGCTTCGTCGCCCACGATACGGGCTCGGGCCGCAGGCTGGCGTGGCGGGGCGACGAGCGGTTCGTCTACTGCTCGACGTTCAAGATGTACCTCGCCGCCGCCACCTTCCTGCGCGTGCAGGCCGGGCAGGAGCGGCTCGACCGCATGATCCCGGTGACGGCCGCCGACATGGTCAATCACGCCCCGGTGACGGAACCTGCGATCGGCGGCTCTCTCAGCGTCGAGGCCCTGATGAAGGGCACGGTCGAGGTCAGCGACAATCCCGCCGCCAACCTGCTGCTCAGGGCCATGGGCGGCATCGAGCCCATGCAGGCCTTCTACCGCTCGCTCGGCGACGACAGCACCACGGTGAACCGTTTCGAGCCCGAGATGAACCGCCTCGACGGCGACAAGGACACCATCACGCCCCTGCAGTCGGCGACCAACATCAAACGGTTGCTGATCGACGCAGCCACCCCTCTGTCGGCCCCGCACAAGGCGCTGCTGCTGCGCTGGATGACCGACACCCCCACGGGGATGGCGCGGATCCGTGCGGGTGTTCCCGCCGACTGGACCGTCGCCCACAAGACCGGAACGGGCGGCTACGGTCCGACCAACGACATCGGCGTCCTGTATCCGCCGGTCGGCGCGCCCGTCATTGTCGCCGCCTACTATCACGCGGCCGCAGCCGGGCCCGCCGCCCGTAACGAGGCCGTCATCGCGACTGCGACGCGCATGGCCCTGTCGGCTCTCGGTCGCGCATGACCGACGTTCCCGCCTCGGTGATGATGAAGGACGGCTACGCCCGTCCGACCGGCCGCGACGTGCTGGGCTGGGTCGCGCGGGGCGAGGTGGCCATGGCCATCGGCGTCATCGGCGTCATTCTGCTGCTGATCCTGCCGATCCCCGCCTTCCTGATGGACATCCTGCTGGCGCTGTCGCTGGTGTCCAGCGTGCTGATCCTGATGACCGCGGTCATGATGAAGAAGCCGCTCGACTTCGCCATCTTCCCGACGGTCCTGCTGGTCACCACCCTGTTCCGGCTGGGCCTGAACCTGGCCTCGACGCGTCTGGTGCTCAGCCACGGCCACGAGGGTTCGGGCGGCGCCGGTCAGGTGATCCAGGCCTTCGGCAGCCTGATGATGGGCGGCAGCTTCATCATCGGCATCATCATCTTCGCCATCATCCTGGTGGTGAATTTCGTGGTCATCACCAAGGGCTCGACCCGCATCGCCGAGGTCTCGGCCCGCTTCACCCTCGACTCCATGCCGGGCAAGCAGATGGCCATCGACGCCGACCTGTCGTCCGGCCTGATCGACGAGGAGACGGCCAAGCGCCGCCGCAAGGAGCTGGAGCAGGAATCGACCTTCTTCGGCGCCATGGACGGCGCCTCGAAATTCGTGCGCGGCGACGCCGTGGCCGGGCTGATCATCGTCTTCATCAACGCCATCGGCGGGATACTGATCGGCACGATCCAGCACGGCATGCCGATCGGCGAGGCCGCCAACAGCTACGTCGCCCTGACCATCGGCGACGGGCTGGTGACCCAGGTTCCGGCCATCATCATCTCCATCGCCGCCGGCTTCCTGGTGTCCAAGGCGGGCGTCGAGGGCACGGCCGACAAGGCCCTGGTCGCCCAGCTGGCCACCAACCCCGTCAGCCTGGGGGTCGTCTCCGCCGCGGCCGGCCTGATCGGCCTGATCCCCGGCATGCCGCTGCTCCCGTTCGCCGCCCTGGCCATTGGCGCCGGCTTCATGGCCTGGAAGCTGGGCCGCGAACGGCTCAAGCCCAAGCCCTCCGAGGCCGAGATGGCCGCCACCGCCTCCGGCCCCCGCGAGGAGGTCGAGGAGCCGATCGGCACCGCCCTGACCATCGACGAGGTGAAGATCGAGCTGGGCTATTCCCTGCTGTCCCTGATCAACGATCTGGAGGGGCGCCGCCTGACCGACCAGGTCCGCGCCCTGCGCCGCTCGCTGGCCCAGGAGTACGGCTTCGTCATGCCGTCGGTCCGCATCCTCGACAACATGCGGCTCGGCACCCAGGGCTACGCCATCCGCATCAAGGAGATGGAGGCCGGGCAGGGCGAGGTGCGCCTCGGCTCGCTCATGGCCATGGACCCGGCCGGCCGTCAGGTCGAACTGCCGGGCGAACACACGCGCGAGCCCGCCTTCGGCCTGCCCGCCACCTGGATCGACGAAAGCCTGCGCGAGGAAGCCACCTTCCGCGGCTACACCATCGTCGACCCCTCGACGGTGCTGACCACCCACCTGACCGAGATCCTCAAGGAGAACATGGCCGACCTGCTCTCCTACGCCGAGGTGCAGAAGCTGCTCAGGGAACTGGGTCCGGAAGAGAAGAAGCTGGTCGACGAACTGATCCCCTCGGTCGTCACCGTCACCACGCTCCAGCGGGTCCTGCAGACCCTGCTGCGCGAGAAGGTGTCGATCCGCGATCTGGGCGCCATCCTCGAAGGTCTGGCGGAGGCGGCGCCGCACACCAGCTCCGTCACCACCCTGGTCGAGCACGTCCGCGGCCGTCTGGCCCGCCAGCTGTGCTGGCAGCACAAGGGCGAGGACGGCGCCCTGCCGATCGTCACCCTGTCGCCCGAATGGGAGGCGGCCTTCGCCGACGCCCTGGTCGGCCAGGGCGAGGACCGCCAGCTGGCCATGGCCCCGTCACGGCTGCAGGACTTCATCCGCGCCGTCCGCGACGTCTTCGAACGCGCCGCCATGGCCGGCGAGACCGCCGTGCTTCTGACCGGCCCGCAGATCCGCCCCTATGTCCGCTCGATCATCGAACGCTTCCGCGGCCAGACCGTGGTCATGAGCCAGAACGAGGTGCATCCGCGGGCGCGGTTGCGGACGATCGGGACGGTCTAGCCCAGTGGGCTAGCGAACCTCCGTCCACCCGCCCGACGACGCCGTGCGCGCCGCGTCGTTCGCGGGACGCGCCACCAGACCCGACTGGGTGATCCAGACCTCATACCGGGCGCCGTCGGCCATCGGCATATAGGCGCCGCCGCCGTACAGGGTGTCGACCGCGTCGACATAGCGCCGGTAGCGGCGCGCCGTGTCCCAGGTGCTGATCCTCCATGGCAGCCAGGTGAGCGACTGGTCCCCGCCCGACAGCGGATGCACGCTGCGCTCGGCGTTGATCTCCTGCTCGATCGAGGCGTAGCGGCCCGACAGCCGGTCCAGCCGGTATTGGGTGTCCAGCCCCAGCACATTCGCCCAGG
>Ga0233425_10005942_pt1 | contig 18641 bp, 16 predicted proteins | sample Watercolumn_Towu_2_FD_181712 | JGI IMG/M metagenome (GOLD analysis project Ga0233425, IMG submission 181712) | Freshwater microbial communities from Lake Towuti, South Sulawesi, Indonesia - Watercolumn_Towuti2014_140_MG | ecosystem: Environmental > Aquatic > Freshwater > Lake | place... | reverse complement strand
GGTGATGCCCGGCGATAACATAACGATCAGCGCCGAGCTTATCGGCCCGATTGCGATGGAGAAGGAACTTCGATTCGCCATCCGCGAGGGCGGACGTACGGTCGGCGCGGGCGTCGTAACCGAGATAATTCAATAAAGGCAATCCGGTTCTGTCGGAATTACCGGAGAAGGTAGGCTATGAGAGACATAATTTTGCTACGTTGCGATGAGTGCAAGGAGCGCAACTATTCGACGATGAAGAACAAGAAGAACACTACCGAGAAGCTTAACCTTAAAAAGTATTGCAACCGGTGCAGGAAGCATACAACGCACAAGGAAACAAAGGCCTAGGCGCATCGGTGGTGTTGATGGTGATTGTTTTCAACGCGCAGGCCAGTAGCTCTAACGGTAGAGCATCGGACTCCAAATCCGAGGGCTGGGGGTTCAAATCCCTCCTGGCCTGCCATTTGCCGGTTTCCGGCGAGGCTCCGGAAATTCTTGTTCATTAAGGACTGACAGTTATGCTCGAAAAGCTGAAGGCCTTTTTCCGTGAGGTTAAGGTCGAATTGACGAAGGTGGTCTTCCCGTCGCGGGAGGAAGTTATCGGTTCCACTTGGGTGGTGATTATCGCTTCCGTGGTGGTTGCCGGGCTGCTTGGCACGGTCGATATTGTGCTTTCGAAGCTTGTCGGCTTCGCTTTAAAGTAGGTGAATTAGTGGACTGGTACGTTGTGCATGCATATTCGGGATTCGAGGAGAAGGTCAGGCAATCCATTATAAAGGAGGCCGAACGGCTTGGTCTTCAGTCGAAGATAGCCCAGATACTTGTTCCCACTGAGCGGGTAATCGAGGTTCGCTCTGGCAAGAAGCGGGAAACGGACCGCCAGTTTTATCCTGGGTATGTACTTGTCCAGATGGATCTTAACGATGACACCTGGCATCTCATAAAAAGCGTTCCGCGCGTAACCGGTTTCGTGGGCGGAGCAAAGCCCGCCGCGCTTCCAGCCGAAGAGGTGGAGCTTATCGTGCGCCAGATGGAAACCGGGCCCAGACCGCGCATTCGTGCCCAGTATCAGCGCGGCGAGAGTGTGCGCATTACGGACGGGCCGTTTGCAAGCTTCATGGGCCTTGTGGAGGAAGTTGACACCGAGCATGGAAAACTCAGGGTCATGGTTAGCATATTCGGCCGTCAGACGCCTGTTGAACTGGAATTTTTCCAGGTCGAGAAAGAATAGCTGGAATTTTTCCAGGTCGAGAAGGAGAGTCCCCGGAATTCAGATTCCGGAATGACGGTTTTTTATAGCGTAAAATATCGGATTAGTTTCCGTTTGGAGGTTTTTGTTAGACATGGCGACAAAAGAGGTTAAGGCTTTGGTGAAGCTCCAGATCGTGGCGGGCAAGGCGAATCCGGCTCCGCCAATCGGCCCGGCGCTTGGCCCGCACGGCGTGAACATCATGGAGTTCTGCAAGCAGTTCAACGCCAAGACGCAGGGTTTGGGTGATACGATTGTGCCGGTGGTGCTTACGATTTTCAAGGATCGCACGTTTACGTTCATCACCAAGACGCCTCCGGCGTCGCAGCTTGTCAAAAAGGCTGCCGGAGTGATAAAGGGATCGGCTGTTCCAAACAGGGACAAGGTCGGAAAAATCACGATGGAGCAGGTTCGCCAGATCGCGGAGACGAAGCTCCCCGATCTGAACGCATACGATTTGAAGGCGGCGGAGGCGATTATCGCCGGAACGGCCCGAAGCATGGGCGTGGACGTCATTGACTGATATTGCTGATTGATTCATTAGGGAGAAGGCGATGGGTAAGAAATTTGAAGCCGCTGTAAAGAAGGTTGACGGTACGAAGCAGTACGCGCTGACCGATGCGCTTGCGCTTGTGAAGGATTGCGCTTGGGCGAAGTTCGACGAGACCGTGGATATAGCGATGAATCTTGGAGTCGATCCGCGCAAGGCCGACCAGATGGTTCGCGGCATGGTGTCGCTGCCGCACGGAACGGGCAAGGTTGCGCGCGTGCTTGTTTTTGCCAAGGGCGAAAAAGAGAAGGAAGCGCTTGAAGCCGGAGCCGATTTTGTCGGAGCCGAGGACATGGTCGAGAAGATTCAGAAGGGCTGGCTCGATTTCGACAGCACGGTTGCAACCCCCGACATGATGGGCGTTGTCGGCAAGCTGGGCAAGGTGCTCGGCCCGCGCGGCCTCATGCCGAACCCGAAGCTCGGCACTGTTACGTTCGATATTGCCAAGGCGGTCAAGGAGATCAAATCCGGCAAAGTCGAGTATCGCGTTGAGAAGGCGGGCATAGTGCATGTGCCGGTCGGCAAGCTGTCGTTCGAAACCTCGCAGTTGCAGGAGAATGCCGCAACCGTCATCAAGGCGATCATGAAGGCGAAGCCGACCACATCCAGGGGCAAGTATCTGAGGAAGGCCAGCCTGTCCTCCACCATGGGGCCGGGCGTTCCACTTGATGTCAACGCGATCTCCGTAGAGTACGGTAAGTAGCCGATTTTTTTGTTTTTAAAGCCGGTATTGCCGGTTGTTATACACTGGTCAGAGACAATGGGCGAACGACACGGGTTTTGTGTCGTTCTTAATCCGGATTGCGCCGGGCCTATCGAGACCGGGATGCGAGTTCTGGCTTGTATTGGATAACGTATTATCAATTGCAAGGTTCATGGCTCGATCCGTTGTCGTCTCTGCCTCTAGAAAGGGGGGAGAACACTGAAAAACAGGGAAGATAAGGCCAAGATCATCGGCGACCTTAGCGAACGCTTCGCGCGCGCGAAGGGAGCCGTGGTGGCAGAGTACAAGGGTCTGACTGTTGAGGACATCACCAATCTCAGGGTTGGCCTGAAAAAGACCAATCTCGATTTCAAGGTGGTGAAGAACACCCTTGCGAAGCGGGCGGCTGAAGGAACAGCGCTTGCAAAGCTTGGGGACAGCCTCAGCGGACAGGTCGGCATTGCCATCGGATACGATGATCCCGTTGCGCTCACCAAGGCAGTTCTGGATTACGCCAAGACAAAACCCGACAAGTTCAATATCCGTGCGGGCATTATCGAAGGCGGATTGTGCGGCGTCGAGGATTTGAAGGCTGTCGCATCGTTGCCGGGCAGGGAAGTGCTGCTTGGACAGATTGCCGGAGCCCTGCAGGCTCCGACGCAGAAGATGGCCGGACTGCTTGCAAATACCGTCACCAGATTCGCTTTCGCTCTCGAAGCCCTGCGCGCTCAAAAAGAAGCGCAGGCATAGCGGGAATTATTGTTTTTTAAGGAATTGAACCGTTTGATTGATTATTCAACAAGTTATTGATTTAAGGAGGCCTTAAATGGCGATATCGAAGGAAGATGTATTTCAGTTCATAGACAGCATGACGATTCTCGACATGTCGAAGTTCATAAAGGAGTTCGAGGAGCGTTATGGCGTGACCGCGGCTGCCCCGGTGGCTGTTGCCGCTGTTGGAGCCGCTCCGGCCGCCGCCGCGGTCGAGGAGGAAAAGACCAGCTTCACGGTTGTCCTCAAGGCCGCCGGCGACAAGAAGATTCAGGTTATCAAGGTTGTGCGCGAGCTTACCGGTCTTGGCCTCAAGGAAGCCAAGGATCTGGTTGACGGTGCGCCGAAGGATGTGAAGGCTGATGTCTCCAAGGAGGAGGCCGAGTCGATCAAGGCCAAGCTCGAGGAACAGGGAGCTGCTGTCGAGATTAAGTAAGTTCCGTGGTAATGAGACAGGCATGGAATCCGGCGATTCCCGTGCCTGTCTCATAAATTTTTCTTTAGGAGACATATGGCACAGGTTATCAGAGAGCGAAAGAGCTTCGGAAAGATCCGCACGATTCTGGAGGTTCCCAATCTCATCGAGATTCAATGCAGGTCGTTCGAGGCGTTTCTTCAGACGGGAATTATGCCGGATCGCAGGGATGAAAAGGGGCTTCAGGCCGCATTCCAGAGCGTTTTTCCGATCACCGACTACAACGAGACTGCGTCCATCGAGTATATCGATTACAACTTTGGAGCGCCCAAGTCCGATTTGCGTGAATGCCTCGAAAAGGGCACGACATACGCCGCGCCGCTTAAGATCAGGGTTCGCCTCAATCTCTGGGAGAAGTCCGGAGATCAGAGGCGTCTGAAGGATTCGCGCGAGCAGGAGGTCTATATCGGCGAGCTCCCGCTCATGACCGAGACAGGCATGTTCGTGATCAACGGCACGGAGCGCGTGGTGGTGAGCCAGTTGCACAGGTCGCCGGGCGTTTTCTTCGGCCAGGACAAGACGCGCACCCACGCAAGCGGCAGGATGCTGTATACGGCGCGCGTGATTCCCGCCCGCGGCTCATGGCTCGATCTAGAATTCGACTCGAAGGACATTCTGAACGCCAGAATAGACCGCAAGAGAAAGCTGCCGGTAACGACGCTTCTCAAGGCTCTCGGATACACCAATTCCGATCTTCTCAAGATGTTCTACAACATCGAGAAAGTGCGCAGAACCGGAGGCGGAAATTTTGTCCGCTCGCTCAACGAAGTGCTTACCGGCGTGAAGTCGCCTGTTGCCATCGGCCACGGCAGCGACGTGTTCGTGAAGGAAGGCGGGCGAATCACGCGGGGGGCGCTCCGCAAGATGAAGGAGGCCGGGATAACGGAAATCCCGTGCGACCACGCAAGCATAATCGGACGGGTGACATACCTCGATATCGTGGATCCGTCAACCGGCGAGATTATTCTTGAGAGCAACGAGGAGATCAGCGAGGATATTTTAGCCCGCATCATCTCCGGCGGCGTCACCGACCTCGAGCTTCTCTACATCGATCAGACGCGCTATCTGCCGTCGCTTCGCGATACGCTTCTTTCGGACAAGACGCTGAACAAGGACGAGGCGATGATCGATATCTATCGCAAGCTCCGTCCGGGCGAACCCCCTACACTGGATGCGGCGCGCCAGCTGTTCGCCGGTCTTTTTTTCGATTCCAAGCGCTACGATCTGTCGCCGGTGGGCAGGTTGAAGCTGAACAAGCGTATGGGCCTGAACGTGCCGCTCGAAACTCGCGTGCTCACGCCGGAGGACATAATCTCGATCGTGCGCTACATTCTTGAACTGCGCGTGGGCAGGGGTGAGGTGGATGACATCGATCATCTTGGCAACAGGCGCATCCGCGCCGTGGGCGAGCTTCTTGAAAATCAGTTCCGCATCGGGCTTGTCCGCATGGAGCGGGCCATCAAGGAGAAGATGAGCCTGAGCGATCTGGAAAACGCGATGCCGCACGACCTGATAAACGCCAAGCCGGTGATGGCCGCGGTGAAGGAATTCTTCGGCTCCAGCCAGCTTTCGCAGTTCATGGATCAGACGAATCCGCTTTCGGAAATCACTCACAAGCGGCGTCTGTCGGCTCTCGGCCCAGGCGGTCTTACGCGCGAGCGGGCCGGTTTTGAGGTGCGCGACGTTCATACGACGCACTACGGCAGAATATGCCCGATCGAAACGCCGGAAGGCCCGAACATCGGTCTTATCACATCCCTTGCGACCTATGCGCGCGTGAACGATTACGGCTTCATCGAATCGCCGTACCGCGTGGTGCGCGATGGAAGGGCCACCAGCGAAATAGTCTATCTGTCGGCGATCGAGGGAGAAAGCTCGGTCATAGCGCAGGCGAACACCCTTCTTGCCGATGACGGAAAGATTGTCGGCCCGATGGTGTCGGTTCGTTCCGGCGGCGATTTCCATCTTGCAACGCCCGACAAGGTGGCGTACATGGACATATCGCCGAAGCAGATCGTCAGCGTATCGACCGCTCTCATTCCGTTTCTGGAAAACGACGACGCAAACCGCGCGCTCATGGGATCCAACATGCAGCGGCAGGCCGTTCCGCTTCTGCGCTCCGATGCGCCCGTGGTGGGAACCGGCATGGAGTTCAACGCGGCCCGCGATTCGGGCGTTGTCGTATGCGCCAGGCGCGACGGCATTGTCGAATCGGTTGACGCCACGCGCATAGTGGTTCATGCCGACGGCTCGGAAGGCGGCGTGGATATCTACAAGCTTGTGAAGTTCCGCAGGTCGAATCAGAGCACATGCATCACCCAGAAGCCGATAGTGGCCGTTGGGCAGCGCATTAACAAGGGCGATGTGCTTGCGGACGGGCCATGCACGGACATGGGCGAGCTTGCCCTCGGCAAGAACGTGCTTGTTGCGTTCATGCCGTGGAACGGCTACAACTTCGAGGACGCGATTCTTCTTAGCGAGCGTCTCGTGAAAGACGATGTCTATACGTCCATACATATCGAGGAGTTCGAGGTCGAGGCCCGCGAAACCAAGCTCGGCAGGGAAGAGATCACCCGCGACATTCCTAACGTCTCGGAAGAGGCGCTCAGGAACCTCGACGAAAGCGGAATCATCCGCATCGGCGCGGAGGTGAAGGCCGGCGATATTCTTGTCGGCAAGGTGACTCCCAAGGGCGAAACGCCGCTCACGCCGGAAGAACGCCTGCTTCGCGCCATATTCGGCGAAAAGGCCGAGGAGGTGCGCGAGAACTGCCTTTACGTGCCGCCCGGCATCGAGGGCACGATAGTTGACGTGCGGGTTTTCTACCGCAAGGGCGTCGAGAAGGATGATCGCACCAAGAGAATCGAGAACGAGGCGATACAGCGTCTGCACCGCGACCTCGAGGAAGAGTCCTCTATCATCCGCATTGCGAAGTTCCGCAGAATGCGCGACGCGCTTGAAGGCCGGAAGGTGGATTACGATGTGATCCATCCGGAAACGGCCGCTGTGGTATGCGCGGCCGGAAAGCCGCTTCTCCGGAAGGCCATCGACATGCTTCCCGACTCGATGCTCGGACGCATCAGGCTTGAGGATGAGGACGCTCAGATTCGCGTGAGGGCCATAAGCGAAGACACGGACGAGACCATTCAGCAGCTTGAATCGCGGTACATCGCGAAAATCAACCGCCTGAGGAAGGGCGACGAATTGCCGCCGGGCGTCTTCAAGGTGGTAAAGACGTACATCGCCATGAAGCGCAAGATCCAGGTGGGCGACAAGATGGCCGGACGCCACGGTAACAAGGGCGTTGTCTCGATGGTCATGCCGGTGGAAGATATGCCGATTTTGCCTGACGGCAGGCCGGTTGACGTGGTTTTGAACCCGCTCGGCGTTCCGTCCCGAATGAACGTGGGCCAGATTCTTGAGACGCATCTGGGCTGGGCGGCCAGAACACTCGGCATTCATGTGGCAACCCCCGTGTTTGAGGGAGCCACCGAGGCTGACATCAAGGGTTTTCTGCAAGAGGCAGGGCTTCCCAGAAGCGGACAGATAACGCTTCGCGACGGACGCACGGGCGTTCCGTTCGACCGGCCCTCGACAGTGGGATACACATATATACTCAAACTGCATCACCTTGTCGATGACAAGCTTCATGCCAGATCGATCGGGCCGTACTCGCTTGTTACCCAGCAGCCGCTCGGCGGCAAGGCCCAGTTCGGCGGACAGCGTCTGGGAGAGATGGAAGTATGGGCGCTTGAGGCCTACGGCGCTTCGAATACCCTGCAGGAATTCCTTACCGTCAAGAGCGACGACATAACGGGCCGCTCGAGGATGTATGAGGCGATAGTGAAGGGCAATGTTAACCTCGAACCGGGAATACCCGAATCGTTCCACGTGCTCGTGAAAGAACTCCAGAGTCTTTGTCTGGATGTGGAACTCCTTGAATCCAGGACTGATGGAGGAGCGTAACCTTGGCAGGCGATATATATTCACTTTTTGAGAAGCCGAAGAACCCGACCGATTTCGAGGCCATTCGCATAAACCTGTGCTCGCCGGAGAAGATCCGCGCGATGAGCCACGGGGAGGTCAAGAAGCCGGAAACCATAAACTACCGCACCTTCAAGCCGGAGCGCGACGGACTTTTCTGCGCGAAGATATTCGGCCCGATAAAGGACTGGGAATGCCTTTGCGGCAAGTACAAGCGCATGAAGCACCGCGGCGTTGTCTGCGACAAGTGCGGCGTTGAGGTTATCCGCTCGAACGTGAGGCGCGAGCGTCTGGGGCATATAGAGCTCGCGTCTCCGGTGGCGCATATCTGGTTTCTGAAGGGCGTTCCAAGCCGCATCGGAACGCTTCTGGACATGACGATGCGCCAGCTCGAGAAGGTACTCTATTTCGAAAGCTATGTGGTTGTGGATCCGGGCGATACGCCGCTCAAGCAATATGACCTCCTTGGCGAGGAGGAATACCGCAGAAAGCTCCAGGAATACGGCGACAAGTTCACCGCCGGCATGGGGGCCGACGCCGTTCGCGAGCTGCTCCGCAAGATAGATTGCGGCAAGCTGTCGGATGAGCTTCGCACGAAAATGTTCGAATCCACGTCGGTTGGCGTGAAGCGGAAGCTTGCCAAGCGCCTGAAGGTTGTAGATGCGTTCAAGAAGTCGGGCAACAAGCCCGAATGGATGATTCTCGATGTGGTTCCGGTTCTGCCGCCAGATCTTCGCCCGCTTGTTCCGCTTGAGGGCGGACGGTTTGCCACATCCGACCTGAACGATCTTTACCGCCGCGTCATCAACCGCAACAACCGGTTGAAGCGTTTGATGGAACTGAAGGCTCCGAGCGTGATCATCCGCAACGAAAAGCGGATGCTTCAGGAGGCGGTGGACAGTCTGTTCGACAACGGCAGGCGCAGCAAGGTTCTGAAGGCCGCAACCAAGCGCCCGCTGAAATCGCTGTCGGACATGATCAAGGGCAAGCAGGGCCGGTTCCGCCAGAACCTGCTCGGCAAGCGCGTCGATTACTCCGGACGCTCGGTTATCGTGGTTGGGCCGGAGCTGAAGCTTCACCAGTGCGGACTGCCCAAGAAGATGGCTCTGGAGCTTTTCAAGCCGTTTGTTTTCCATGTGCTGGAAGAAAAGGGCTTTGCCACCACAATCAAGGCGGCGAAACGCATTGTGGAAAAAGAGCTGCCGGAGGTTTGGGACGCGCTCGACGAGGTGATAGCCGAGCATCCGGTTCTTCTGAACCGCGCTCCCACGCTTCATCGTCTGGGCATTCAAGCGTTCGATCCGGTGCTTGTGGAGGGCAAGGCGATACGCCTTCATCCGATGGTTTGCACCGCGTTCAACGCCGACTTCGACGGCGATCAGATGGCCGTTCACGTGCCGCTTTCCATCGAGGCGCAGGTCGAGGCCCGCGTGCTCATGATGTCAGTGAACAACATTCTTTCTCCCGCGAACGGGCGTCCGATCGACGTGCCGACGCAGGACATGGTGCTTGGCATCTACTATCTGACGAAACAGCGAAGCGGAGCGAAGGGCGAGGGTATGATCTTCTCAAGCCCGAAGGAGCTTCGCATTGCGTATGACGCCGAGGCCGTGGATATTCATGCCGCGGTGCAGGTGCGCATGGAAGACGGGCGGCGCGTTCAGACCACGGTGGGCCGCGTGCTGTTTTCAGAGGTGCTGCCGCCGATGATTTCGTTCGATACCGTGAACAAGCTCATGACCAAGAAGGAGCTTGCGCGCCTTGTCGATCTCTGCTACCGCCGCGCCGGACAGCGGGCAACGGTTGAACTGTTGGATAACATCGAGAAGGCGGGCTTCCGCTTTGCAAGCCGTTCCGGTATCTCGATCTGCATCGATGACATGCATGTGCCAAAGAACAAGGCCAAGTTCATCGAGGCCGCCGAGGTCGAGGTTCAGGAGGTTACCAACCAGTATGTCGACGGTCTTATCACGAACGGCGAACGTTACAACAAGGTTGTGGACATCTGGGCGAAGGTGACCGAGGGCGTTGCCGAGGAGATGATGAAGGAACTGGGCGGCGATTCCGATCCTACGGTTCAGTTCACCGAGGAGCAGCTCAAGGAACGCCGCGAGTTCAACAGCATCTTCATGATGGCCGACTCCGGAGCCAGAGGCTCGGCGGCGCAGATAAGGCAGCTTGCCGGTATGCGCGGCCTCATGGCCAAGCCGTCGGGCGAGATTATCGAAACCCCTATCACGGCGAATTTCCGTGAGGGTCTCTCCACGCTTCAGTACTTCATTTCAACGCACGGAGCGCGAAAGGGTCTGGCCGACACCGCCCTCAAAACGGCGAACTCCGGCTATCTTACGCGCCGTCTTGTTGATGTCGCGCAGGACATGATTATCTCGGAGGAGGACTGCGGTTCTCCCGACGGCATCGAGGTTATATCGCTGATCGAGGCGGGCGAAGTTGTGGAGCCGCTTGAGGAGCGTCTCTACGGACGGGTTCCGGTCGAGGACGTCATCGACACGGTTTCCGGCGAGGTTCTTGCGCACAGGAATACGATCATTGACGATGCCACATCAGCCAGAATTCAGGATGCAGGCATTGACAGGGTGAGGATTCGCTCCGTGCTCACATGTCAGTCGAAGCGCGGCACATGCATAAAGTGCTATGGCCGCGATCTTGCGCGCGGCGGGCCGGTTGAAATCGGAGAAGCGGTGGGCATTATCGCCGCTCAGTCGATCGGCGAGCCGGGAACTCAGCTTACGATGAGAACATTCCATATCGGAGGCACGGCGTCGAAGGTTATCGCGCAGACAGTGCTGGACGCCAAACATGCCGGATCGGTTCAGTTTGTCGATCTGCACACGGTTACGGATCGCGACGGGGTGCTGGTTGTCATGAACCGCCACGGGCGCATAGCCGTTCTCGACTCCAAGGGCCGCGAAAAGGAGAAGTATGCCGTTGTTTACGGCGCGCGCCTCAAGGTGAAGGAAGGCGATGAGGTGAAGGCAGGCCAGAGGCTGGTCGAGTGGGATCCGTACTCGATACCGATCATCACCGAAGTTGCCGGACGCATTGCGCTTGGCGACATCGCCGAGGGCATAACCGTGAAGGAGGAGGCTGACGAGCGCACCGGACTTGTCCGCAAGGTGGTTATCGATTATCCGCCCGACAGACAGCCGCGTATCTCGATCAAGGATGAGCACGGCAAGGCCACGCTCAGGCTTCCGGGCACGAACCAGCCGGCGCGGTATATTCTTCCGTCGGGCGCGAACCTTCAGGTGGACAAGGGCGCGCATGTGCTTCCGGGCGATATTCTTGCCAGAATACCGCGCGAAACCATGAAGACCAAGGACATCACCGGCGGTCTTCCGCGCGTTGCGGAACTGTTCGAGGCCCGCAAGCCGAAGGACTCGGCTGTCATCAGCGAGATCGACGGCGTTGTGGAGGTGGGCGGTTTCGTGAAGGGTATGCGCAAGGTGAGCGTGCGCGGAGGAAACGACGTGCGCGAATACCTCATTCCAAAGGGCAAGCACCTTGCCGTTCAGCATGGCGACTGGGTGCGGGCGGGCGAACCGCTCATGGACGGCGCCGTGAATCCGCACAGCATTCTGGACATTCTCGGCCCCAAGGAATTGCAGAGCTATCTGGTTGACGAAGTGCAGAAGGTTTACCGCCTGCAGGGCGTGTCGATCAACGACAAACATATAGAGGTGATCGTGCGTCAGATGATGCGCAAAATCAGGGTGGAAGACCCCGGAACCACGCTCATGCTTGCCGGAGAGCATGTGGACAGGACGGTCTTCGAGGAGGAGAACGCCAGGGCGATCGACGAAGGCGGAAAGCCGGCGTTCGGCAAGCCGATTCTGCTTGGAATAACCAAGGCGTCCCTTACCACCGACAGCTTCATATCCGCCGCGTCGTTCCAGGAAACCACGCGGGTGCTCACCGAGGCCGCCATCAACGGCATGATCGATCAGTTGTTCGGCCTCAAGGAGAACGTGATCATGGGCCGCCTCATTCCAAGCGGCAGCGGCATGATGAAGTACCGCGATACGTTCGTGAGGCCAAGCCTTGCGGATGCGCGCGCCGAGGCTATAGAGCCTGTTTCGATAGCGGACGAGGTTCGCGAGGCGATTCAGGACGCTGTGCGCGATGAAGGAAACATGTCGTAGGGGCCGGGTGTATTTGTCCGGCGCGACGAACGTAAACGCCGTAGGGGCGGGGTGCCCCCGCCCTTGTTTTTGTCCGCCTGATGAGGGCGAGGAGATCTCGCCCCTGCGGCATTCCCGCCATTGTATCGAATTGATGACAAACACAGGGGAATCGGCCACCGAGGGAACATAACTGATGGAAGCCGACAGAAAGCTGCAATATTCGGTTCTGGTACTATTCCTCGTGCTTGCAACCGGAACCATCGGTTATCAAATGGTGGAGGGATGGAACTTTCTGGATTCCCTCTACATGACCGTGATAACCCTGGCGACCATCGGCTACCGGGAGGTTCACGAGCTTTCGACCGGCGGTAAAATCTTCACGATGTCGCTTGTGTTCTTCGGCGTCGGCGCCATGGCCTACGCGCTGAGGAACGCGACGCATGTGATGCTTGAGGGCGAACTGCGGCATGTACTTGGGAGGCGCAAATTGAAACGGACGCTGCGCGGGCTGAAAAATCATTACATCATATGCGGATTCGGCCGCATGGGCCGTATAATCGCGTCGGAGTTCAGGGAGGACGGCGTTCAGTTTGTCGTCATCGAGAACAAGCCGAACGTGGTGGCCGGCATCGCCGACACCGACATGCTGGTGATTCAGGGCGACGCCACGCTTGACGCCGTGCTTCACGAGGCCTCCATAGACGAGGCGAAGGGGCTTGTTTCGGTGCTTTCATCCGACGCCGACAACCTGCTTGTTGTGCTTTCGGCCAGAAGCCTGAAACCCGCCCTTAGAATAGTAGCGCGCGCCAGCGCCGACGACATTGATGCCAAGCTCAAGCGCGCGGGAGCCGACAAGGTGATCTCGCCGTATCACATGGGCGGCATTCGCATGGCGCACGCCATGCTGAAGCCGACAGTCACCGACTTTCTGGAAATCACGGTTCAGGACAAGACCGTCGATCTCGACCTTGAGGAACTCTGTGTTGCCGAGGGATCGCAACTTGCCGGCAGGGCGCTGAACGACAGCAACATACGGCGCGATTATGGCGCGATTCTGGTTGCGCTCAAAAGGAAAAACGGCGAGATGATCTTCGCGCCCACAGGCGAAACGCGTATTGAGGCGGGCGATACGATGATCGTTCTCGGGCAGGTCAGGCAGCTTGAGAAGATGGAAGAATTGACCGCCGCGGGGCGATAATTCAGGAGAAATTGCGTGAAATTATACGAAAAAAACATAAGCGAATGCCGCGACATGCTTCTAGGCGGCGAGGTCTCGTCCGTAGAAATCACGAAATCGGTGCTTGAGCGCATCGCGGACGTTGACGGCAGGCTGAACGCCTTTATCACCGTCAGCGGCGAGGCGGCCATGGTACAGGCCGAGGCCGCCGACCGGCGGCGCGCGGGCGGCGAACGCGCCCCTCTGCTTGGCATTCCGCTTGCCATCAAGGACAACATCTGCACGCAGGGCGTTAGAACCACATGCGCATCGAAAATCCTCGGTAATTTCATTCCGCCATACGAAAGCACCGCCACGGCGCGCCTTGCGGAGCAGGGCTATGTGATGATAGGCAAGACCAACATGGACGAGTTCGCGATGGGATCTTCCACGGAAAACTCGGCCTTCGGCCCTTCGAAAAACCCGTGGAACACCGGCTGCGCGCCCGGCGGAAGCTCCGGCGGTTCGGCTGTTGCCGTGGCGGCGGATGAATGCATCGCGGCGCTCGGCTCCGATACAGGCGGCTCCATCCGCCAGCCCGCGGCATTCTGCGGCGTTGTGGGGATGAAGCCGACATACGGACGGGTTTCCCGCTACGGCCTTGTTGCCTTTGCCTCGTCGCTCGACCAGATCGGCCCGATAACCAAGACCGTGCGTGATGCGGCGGTGCTCTTGGGCGCGATAGCCGGGCTTGACACGCACGATTCCACATGCGCCGCCAAACCTGTTGCCTGTTACGAGGCGGCGATCGGGCGCGAGATAAAGGGACTGAAGATCGGCATTCCGCGGCAGTATTTCATTGAGGGAATGGATTCCGAGGTTGAGGCATCGGTTAAAACAGCCATCGCCCAACTGGAGAATCTCGGCGCGATACCGGTTGAAATAGAGATGCCGCATACGGATTACGCGGTTGCGACATACTATCTTATCGCCACATCGGAGGCCTCGTCGAACCTCGCGCGCTTCGACGGCGTGCGCTACGGCGCGCGCGTGAAGGGCGACGATCTGATCGACATGTACCGCAAGACACGCTCGGCGGGATTCGGCGCGGAGGTGAAGCGGCGCATAATGCTGGGAACATACGCGCTGTCGTCGGGCTACTACGACGCATATTACCTGAAGGCGCAGAAAGTGCGCACGCTTATAAAGCGGGATTTCGACATGGCGTTCGAACAGGTTGACGTAATCGTATGCCCCACTTCGCCCATGCCGCCGTTCCGGATCGGCGACAAGATCGACGATCCGTTGCAGATGTACCTTGCGGATATTTTCACCATCGCGCTGAATCTTGCGGGCGGGCCGGGAATATCGGTTCCGTGCGGGTTCACGTCGGGCGGATTGCCGATCGGATTGCAGCTCATGGGGCGTCCGTTCGACGAGGAGACGCTGTTTTCGGCGGCCCACGCGTATGAACAATCGGCCGCCTGGTTTTTAAGGAAACCGGAGGTGGCGGCATGAAATACGAAGCTGTAATCGGGCTTGAGGTTCACGCGCAGCTTTCCACGGACTCGAAGATATTCTGCGGATGCTCCACCGGATTCGGCGCGGAGCCGAACACCCAGACATGCCCTGTCTGCTCCGGAATGCCGGGCGCGCTGCCGGTGATGAACCGCAAGGCGCTTGAATACACGGTGAAAAGCGGGCTGGCTATGAACTGCCGAATCTCGCCCCTGAGCATCTTCGCGCGTAAAAACTACTTCTATCCCGATCTGCCGAAGGGCTATCAGATAAGCCAGTACGACAAGCCGATATGCGAGCACGGCCACGTCGATATTGTCGTCGACAACGCGGTCAGGCGCATCGGCATCACGCGCATTCACATGGAGGAGGACGCCGGAAAAAACCTGCACGAGACCGCGCCTGGTTACAGCATTGTCGACCTGAACCGCGCCTGCGTGCCGCTCATGGAGATCGTGTCGGAGCCGGACATGCGCACGCCGCGCGAAGCCGCCGTCTACATGAAGAAAATCCGCACGATCCTTCGCTATCTTGGCGTTTGCGACGGCAACATGGAGCAGGGATCGCTGAGATGCGACGCGAACGTCTCGGTGCGGCCCGTGGGCCGGAAGGAATTCGGCACGCGAAGCGAGCTTAAGAACATAAATTCGTTCCGGTTCGTTGAAAAGGCTATCGAATACGAGATAGACCGCCAGATAAGGCTGATAGAAAGCGGCGGCAAAGTTGTGCAGGAAACCCGGCTGTGGGATGCCGCGGCCGGACGCACCTACTCCATGCGCGGCAAGGAAGAGGCGCACGATTACCGCTACTTCCCCGATCCCGATCTCGTGCCGATCGAGGTTGACGCAGCGTGGGTTGACGGCATTCGCGGCGCGATGGTGGAGCTTCCTGACGCGCGGCGCGAGCGCTTCGTTTCGGAGTTCGGCCTGCCGGAATACGATGCCGAAGTTCTCACCGCCGAACGCAGTCTTGCCGAATGGTTCGAAAGCGTGGCGCGGGCCGGAGGCGCGCCGAAGGCTGCAAGCAACTGGATAATGGGCGATCTGATGAAGCTTCTGAACGAGGATAACCGTTCCATTGACGACTGCCCGCTGAAACCGGCGCAGCTTGCGGCGATGCTGAAACTCATCGACGAGGGCGTGATTAGCGGCAAGATAGCAAAGACCGTTTTCGACGAGATGTACCGAACCGGCAGAGATGCGGCTGAAATCGTGAAGGAAAAGGGGCTGGTGCAGATAAGCGACGAATCGGCCATCGAGGACGAAATAAGGCGTATTGTGGACGCAAGCCCGAAGGAGCTTGAACGCTACCGCGCCGGCGACGTGAAGCTTATGGGCTTCTTCGTGGGGCAGGTGATGAAGGCCACGAAGGGCAAGGCCAACCCGAAGGTGGTGAACGAACTGCTGAGGAAGGCGCTGGAGGGGTAGGGGGAAATCCGGACAGGATTATGAGAAAATAGACGCATGAATATCCACGAAACATTGCGGCGTAAGCGTGAGGAGATACTGCGTATAACCGAGCGGTATGGGGCGCGGAATGTGCGTGTTTTCGGTTCGGTTGCGCGTGGCGAAAACGACGAGCAGAGCGACGTTGATTTTCTGGTTCGGATCGAATCGTGTGTTACACTGTTGAAACATGCCGCCATGGTGCGTGAGCTTGAAGCTTTGCTTGGTTGCAAGGTGGATGTCGTGAGCGAGAGCGGTCTTCGTCCGCGCATGAGGGAACGGGTTTTGAAAGAGGCTGCTCCGCTGTGAGGGACGACAGCGTTCGTCTCAATGATATCCTGGAAGCCATCGAGAATATTCAGCGCAAGCTGCCGCTGGGAAAAGACGCGTTTTTTCAGGACGAAATGCTTCAGGTCTGGTTTATTCACCACATACAGATCATGGGAGAAGCAGCCTCTCGACTTTCACCGGAGTATCGTGAAGTACAAAGCGATCTCCCGTGGAGCGATATTGTTTCAATGCGAAACGTCCTGGTACATTAGTATTTCGGAATCGATATGGAACAGGTTTGGGATACGGTCACAACCGATTTGCCGCGATTGAGGCAAGGCATCGAGAAGTTGCTTTCAGAACAGACGCCGCATGGCGATGAGTGACATCTTCGCCTCCGGAACCGGTTCAGCGGCCACCAGTCCGGAAGCAGGAGCAGAAACGGCCATGTGACAAGCATCGGCTTTGACATCAGCCCAAGCGCAAACATGGACGTCGCCAAAAGATAGCGGTTTGCGGACTGCTTGCCGGCATATCGGACGCAGGCCGCAAGCGCGAGAAAGCCAAACATCCACCGGCGCGTATAGGGCAAGCGTCATCAGAACCAGCGCGGCGTATACGACCGCCGGATGAAATTTATTCAAACCGTTTTAACCTGCACGGGGCGGCCTACTCGATCCATCTGACGATATTCGCCGTTTCGTCCCTGTCTGAGCGGAATTTATTGATCGGCGTGTTCATGTCCGGATACCCGATGGAGATGCCGAGAACCAGCCGCTTCGATTCCGGTATGCCCAGAAACGCCTTGGTTTCCCTTGCGTAATCGGTGAGAAACGCCTGCGGCACCGTTCCAAGCCCGCTTGCGTGCGCGGCCAGCATGAGGGTTTGGGCGAACAGGCCCATGTCGAAAAGCGACCAGAGCGACAGCGAACCGTCCTGGTACAGAAAAATCACATGCGGCGCGCGGTAGAAAGAGAAATTCGCCTTCTTTGCCTTGATTACCATTTCCGGGCTGTTCAGGTCGATTCCGGTTGCGGCTCCGCGCAGCTTGAAAAGCCGCTCGATGCGTCCGGCCTCGGCATCCGGCCATGCCGCAGGCGAGGCGATGTCCGGCGTAAGCGGCGCGCGGCTTTCGAGCAGGCCGATCAGCATCTCCGAGAGCGCCGCCTTGCGCTTTCCGGAAACTACGGCAACCTCCCACGGCTGGCTGTTCTTGTACGACGGACTCCACTGCGCCGCCGCGATCACGGCGTTCAGTGTCTCCGCCGGAACCGGATCGGGCCTGAATGCCCTGATGCTCTGTCTGGCCTTGATACAGTCTATTGCGTTCATGTCGACCTCCGCCAATTTGCATCCGAATTGCTCATACCTCACCCCTCCACACGCATTCGCTTTGCCGCCCGGAGCCTGTCGCGTATTGCCGCCGCGTCCTCGAAGCGCAGTTCCGCCGCCGCCTTCCGCATTTCGGCTTCCAGCTTGACGATCGTTTCGTCGTCAACGCCGTATTCCTCGATCTCCTCCGAGATGACCGGCGGGGCGTAGTAATCGCGCTCCGAAACGTCGTATCCCACAATCGGCGCGCCCACGGCGTGAATTATCGTGCGCGGCGTGATGCCGTGCTCTATGTTGTACGCCTCCTGTATTTCCCGCCGCCGCCCGGTTTCGCGCATCGCGGCCCGCATCGATCCGGTAACCGTGTCGGCATAGAAAATAACCTCGCCGTTCACGTTCCGGGCGGCGCGTCCGGCCGTCTGGATGAGCGAACGCTCAGACCGCAGAAACCCCTCCTTGTCCGCGTCGAGAACCGCCACAAGCGACACCTCCGGCAGATCGAGACCTTCCCTGAGAAGATTCACGCCTATCAGAACGTCGAATACGCCCTTGCGTAAATCTCGAATTATTTCAACGCGTTCCAACGTGTCAACGTCCGAATGCAGATAGCGCACCTTCACGCCAAGCTCCTCGTAGAACGTCGTCAAATCCTCGGCCATGCGCTTGGTGAGCGTGGTCACCAGCACGCGCTCGCCGCGCTCGGCGCGCGTTCGTATCTCGGCGTAAAGATCGTCCACCTGTCCGGCGACGGGCTTCATCACGATCTTCGGATCCATCAAACCGGTCGGCCTGATAACCTGCTGAACGGTTGCGCCGCCGCATTTCTCCATCTCGAACGGGCCGGGCGTGGCCGAAACGTATATCGCCTGATTGACGCGCTCCGCAAACTCCCCGAAGCGAAGCGGCCTGTTGTCGAGCGCCGACGGCAGGCGGAAGCCGTATTCAACGAGGGTTCCCTTGCGCGACTTGTCGCCCGCGAACATGCCGCCGATCTGCGGAATAGTCGCGTGCGATTCGTCGATGACAACGAGCAGATCCTTCGGGAAATAGTCGATCAGGGT
>Ga0233425_10005941_pt1 | contig 18642 bp, 17 predicted proteins | sample Watercolumn_Towu_2_FD_181712 | JGI IMG/M metagenome (GOLD analysis project Ga0233425, IMG submission 181712) | Freshwater microbial communities from Lake Towuti, South Sulawesi, Indonesia - Watercolumn_Towuti2014_140_MG | ecosystem: Environmental > Aquatic > Freshwater > Lake | place... | reverse complement strand
ACAGTGGTCATCTTCATGATCATCAAATACACTGTCGGACTGCGTGTTGATGAAGAAGATGAAGTGATAGGTCTTGACGAGAGCCAGCACGGCGAGAAGGCGTACAATCTGTAAGACAGTGATGCGTGATGAGTAATGAGTGATGGGAATAATGCCCTGCCTTAACCCCTCTCCAGCGGGAGAGGGGTAGGGGGGAAATAACAAATAATGAACCGGAGGATCAAATGAAGAAGATAGAAGCGATAATAAAGCCGTTCAAGCTGGATGAGGTGAAGGATGCCCTGAACTCGATGGGGATACAGGGCATGACAGTGACCGAGGTGAAGGGTTTTGGAAGGCAGAAGGGCCATGTGGAGCTCTACAGAGGTGCGGAATATGATGTCTCCTTTATCCCGAAGATCAAGATGGAGATCATCCTTGCCGAGTCAATGGTCGAGAAGGCCGTTGCAACAATAGTCGAAAAGGCGAGGACAGGCAAGATCGGAGACGGCAAGATCTTTGTCTCTACGGTAGAGCAGATAGTAAGGATCAGGACAGGCGAGACAGGAGAATCAGCTATCTGAGCATACAATAATGTAGTTCATACAAATTTGTAGTTATGATATAACCGGCTGATATTACAGTATTAATCGTATAAAAGGCTGCAGGGCATACAAAAATGTATGCTCATGCGGCCTTTCCCTTCTTCTTAACCCCCTGAAAAAGCTCACTTTTTATTCTGGCATGCTTTTCGCCTTATTGTTTCTGCTGCATCTATCTTTTCCGGAGGTATAGAAGTGAATAAAATCAGTAAGGTATCCATAGTCTCTGCAATCTCCAGCCTCCTGCCCGTACTGGCATCTGCCGCAGAGGCCCCAAAGACAGACCCTGGCGATACGGCATTTGTGCTGATCTCGGCTGCACTTGTAATGCTTATGACACCCGGCCTTGCCATGTTCTATGGCGGCATGGTCAGGAAGAAGAATGTCCTCGGCACCCTGATGCACAGCTTTGTCGCAATAGCACTGATTAGCATACAGTGGATCCTTGTCGGCTACAGCCTCTCGTTTGGGCCTGACATAAACGGCATCATAGGCAGCCTTGCATGGGCCGGTCTCAAAGGCGTCGGCATCGATCCCAACCCTGACTATGCAGCCACCATCCCGCATATGGCATTCATGATCTATCAGGCGATGTTCGCTGTTATAACCCCGGCCCTCATCAGCGGTGCAATAGCAGAGCGCATGAAGTTCTCGGCCTTCCTGATATTCATCCTTCTCTGGTCCACATTTGTATATGATCCTGTTGCCCACTGGGTTTGGGGCACGGGTGGATGGCTCAGGAACATGGGTGTGCTCGATTTCGCGGGCGGCATAGTTGTACATATAACTTCCGGAATCTCGGCCCTTGCAGCAGCCGTAATGATCGGCAGGCGCAGGGGATATCTCAGGGAGGCAATGCCTCCGCACAACCTTCCGCTGACAGTGCTCGGAGCAGGTCTTCTCTGGTTCGGATGGTTCGGGTTCAATGCAGGCAGCGCGCTCTCCTCCGGCGGGCTCAGCACAATGGCCTTTGTAGTGACCCATACTGCAGCTGTAACGGCCACTCTTGTATGGGTGATAATAGAATGGAAGCACAGGGGCAAGCCCACAATGTTCGGTGCAGCAACCGGTGCCATTGCAGGTCTTGCAACGATAACCCCGGCATCCGGGTTTGTTGATCCGATCGGAGCGATCGCAATCGGTGCTGCAGCTGGAGCTGTATGCTATCTGTCGCTCAGTCTCAAGCCGAAGCTCGGGTTCGACGATTCTCTCGATGCCTTCGGTGTCCACGGCGTTGGCGGCATACTCGGGACCATAGGCGCAGGATTCCTGGCACAGAAGGCCATCAATTCAGCAGGCGCTGACGGGCTGCTCTTCGGCAATGCAGGGCAGCTTGTGACCCAGCTGATGGGCATAGCTGTCGTAGCAATATTTTCCTTTACTGTAAGCCTTATTCTTCTTAAACTGATCGATCTGACCATCGGCCTCAGGGTATCTGATGAGGACGAGATGATGGGCCTCGATATCAGCCAGCATGAGGAGAGCGGATATACGCTGTAGCACCTGCTGACAATAATGATGATCAAAGCTTAGGGGCCGCAAGGCCCCTTATTTATTCCATCTCCTTTTGATGCCCCATATATGCTCTGCGTATTCCCTCACTGACCGGTCGCTCGAGAACTTTCCCATATTGGCCGTATTGAGGATGGACCTGCGGGTCCAGTCCTCTTCATCAATATATGCTGTCTCTGCAGCTTCATGGGCCTGCAGATACGACCTGTAGTCAGCAAGTATTAGATACCTGTCCCCGCCCTGCAGCAGGGCATTGAATATGGGCATATGCAGGTCCTTTTTTTCGGTCGAAAAATATCCCCATCCGATCATGTCGAGCGCCTTTCTGAGCTCTGCGTCATTATGATAGTAGTCCCAGGGATTGTATCCGTTTGAGCGTATGCTGTTAACCTCATCCGTTTTGAGGCCGAAGATGAACATGTTCTCCTGCCCAACCTCCTCCATTATCTCGATGTTGGCGCCGTCAAGCGTACCGATAGTTAGCGCGCCGTTCAGTGCGAGTTTCATATTGGAGGTGCCAGAAGCCTCCATTCCTGCGGTGGATATCTGCTCCGAAAGGTCTGCTGCGGAGATGACCTTCTCTGCCTGCGATATGCAGTAGTTCGGCAGGAACACGACCTTTAATTTCCTGCTGACCTCAGGATCGCTGTTGATCGTCCTTGATATGTCGTTTATCAATTTTATGATCAGCTTTGCGAAGAAGTAGCCTGGTGCTGCCTTGCCGGAGAATATCACGGTCCTTGGCACCATTTTTATGTTCGGATCGTTTTTGAGGCGGTTGTAGAGGGTGATCACATGCAGGATATTCAGAAGCTGTCGCTTGTACTCATGGATGCGCTTTATCTGAACATCGAAGAGTGAGCTTTCATCCACTGTAATGCCTGTCTTTCTGAGAATATATTTGCCAAGCAGCGCCTTGTTTGCCTTCTTTACATCCATCCATGCAGTTCGGAACTCAGGATCACCAGCAAGCGGCACGAGCTTTTTCAGCTGGTACAGGTCAGTGATCCATTCAGGGCCGATCTTTGAGGTGATCAGTTCAGAGAGCGAGGGATTTGCCTGCAGCAGCCATCTGCGCTGCGTTATGCCGTTGGTGACATTCCTGATCCGGCCCGGGAAGAACTCGTCAAAATCCCTGAAGAGGGATGTCTTCAGGATCTTTGTATGCAGTTCAGCAACTCCATTGACAGAATGGCTGCCTACGATGGCGAGATGTGCCATGCGCACGCTCTTTACCGGCCTTTCTTCTATCAGCGACATTCTTTCAAGCCTTCCAGTATCACCGGTATACCTGTTTGCAATATCGTCGAGGAACCTGTGGTTTATCTCATAGATGATCTCAAGGTGCCGGGGCAGGAGCTTCCCTATCATCTCTACAGGCCACTTTTCGAGAGCCTCGGGCAGGACTGTATGGTTGGTATATGCGAAGGTGCGGACAGTGATGTCCCATGCTTCGTCCCAGCCAAGGCGTTCATCATCGAGAAGAAGCCGCATCAGTTCTGCAACGCTGATGGCAGGATGCGTGTCGTTGAGCTGGACAGCTATCATATCCGGCAGCCTGCTGAACGGTTCTTTCAGCTTTCTGAACCTCCTGAAGATGTCCTGGAATGTGGCTGCAACAAAGAAGTACTGCTGTTTGAGACGAAGCATCCTGCCCTGCTCAACCTCATCGCTCGGATACAGGACTTTGGTTATGTTCTCCCTCAGCATCTTCACTTCCATTGCCTTCATATAGTCGCCGTGGTTATAGAACTCCATATTGAATTCAAAGCTCGATATGGCAGCCCAGAGGCGCATATTGTTCACTATGTAGGTGCCGAAGCCCGGGATGAGTATGTCGCATGCCATGGCATCTACAGTGTCTGCCTCCACCCACTGGCAGCGCATGTTGCCTGACTCGTCAATATACCGGTCAGACCTGCCGTAGAACTTGACTGTGTATAGAAAGCCCCTTCGGTCTATCTCCCAGGGATTGCCTTTTCTGAACCAGTTGTCGCAGAGCTCCACCTGCCAGCCGTTGACGATCTTCTGGAAGAATATGCCGTAGTCATATCTGATGCCGTAGCCGTAGCTGGGGATGTTCAGGCTTGCGAGGGAATCCAGAAAGCAGGATGCGAGCCTGCCAAGACCTCCGTTGCCGAGACCCGGATCATTCTCCTCAGTTTCGAGGTCCTCGAGAGTGAAGTCCGAGCCTTTGAGTGCTTCAATGCATTCCTTTTCGATGTCGAGGTTTATTATGTAATTCTTCAGGAATCTGCCGGGCAGGAACTCCATAGACAGGTAATATACGCGCTTATCTCCCATCTCATAATATGACCGCTGGGAACTGAGCCATCGCTCAATCAGCCTGTCCCGCACACAATAGGCCAGACCGTTATAGAAGGTGTCCTTTCTCGGCGGGTGGTAGTCATTGCCGAGGATAGAAATAATATGCCTCTGGATATTGTCCTTTAATGTGTTGCAGGTCTCTCCTGCAGGATCTGGATGCTTATCTCCTCTTTTCATGCTTTACCCCCATTGGTTCAGCCGCATTATATCATCTTTTGAGGGGCAGGATAACACTTCCGGCCATACGAAATGCCCCACTTATGAATATTTCCTGAATGGATTGACAGCCTGCTTTTCGGATAAAATAGACCAGTTTTTCTGAAGAGGGATTTGTGATAAAACATTGTTTCGTGATGACAGTGCTTCTTCTCTTGTTTTCAGATGTCTCAAATGCAGACATCCTCGATGATCTGAGATCGAGACAGGCAGGAATAAGAACGGTGAGCGCGGAATTCTCCCAGGAGAAGAAGACGCGGCTCCTGACAAAGCCCATCAGGACTGAAGGCAGGTTCCTCTACAGGCAGCCTGACAAGATAAGGTGGGAATACAGGGGCAGTCTCAATATGCAGGTCTTCTTCAATGGCAAAGACATCTGGCTCTACTATCCTGACCTGAAAGAGGCAGATAAGCTGAGCGGCTTGAGCCAGTACGGCTCCATGATGCAGTTCGATGTGTCAAGCATGTCGCGTGACTATGCGATCAGTGCAAAAAAAGAGCGAGGTATGACCCTGCTGATGTTAAGCCCGAAGACAAAGGGCTTTATAAGCCGCATGGAGATGGAGATCACGGATGAATCGTCTTTCCCACGGGTTGTGAAGCTCTTCGACCTGAACAATGACCCTACAACCATAATTTTCAGAGATGTGAAGATAAATGCCGGGATCAGCGACTCCATGTTCAACTTTGTGCCGGAAGCCGGGGTGACTGTCAGGGAGCGGTCGCTAAAATGAGAACCCCTTTCATAACAGGCATCGGTATTGTCTCTTCGATCGCCATCGGCAGGGAGGCATACTGGGATGCATTGAGCAGAGGCAGATGCGGGATCGGCGATATAACGCTCTTTGATACATCAGGATTCAGGGGAAGGCTCGGTGCGGAGGTGAGGTGTTTTTCTCCTGACGAACATTTTGACAGAAGGGAATCGAGGAGGATGTCCCGCTGCGATATGCTCGGGGCTGTTGCCCTGAATGAGGCGCTTTCAGATTCAGGAATAGACCTGAACAGGATAGACAGAACGCGTTTTGCGATCGTTATAGGCAGCGGATCAGGCGGCCTCCTTAACGGCGAACAGTTCAAAAAAGCCGTTTATGAGAAGGGTCTCGGACGGCCATCGCTCCTGACATCGTTTTCGTCCTCCTCATTCTCCGACTATATAGGCAGAAAGACAGGGGCATGCGGTTTCAGGGCGACCATCTCAACCGCATGTTCATCCAGCAGCACTGCAATCGGATTTGCAGGAGAGATCATCAGAAAGGGCCTTGCAGATATCGTGATAACAGGAGGAAGCGAGTCCCTCGCAGAGACAACCTTTGCGGGCTTCAATTCTCTCCGCGCTGTCGATGAAGTGCCTTGCCGGCCGTTTGACCGGGAGAGAAGGGGCATCTCACTTGGCGAGGGAGCAGCCATATATATTGTCGAGACCTCAGAACATGCTGCTTCAAGGGGAAGGAAAGCATACGCAGAGATCGCAGGCTATGGTCTTTCCGGCGATGCATATCATGTAACAGCGCCTTCGCCGGACGGCAGAGGCATTGCCCATGCCATCAGGTCAGCGCTGAATAGTTCAGGAGTGAATGCTGAAGAAATAGGTTATATAAATGCACATGGCACAGGAACCCCTGCAAACGATGCTGCAGAGACTAACGCATTCAAACTTGCTTTTGGGGATATGGCATACCGGATACCGGTCAGTTCCACAAAGTCCATGATCGGCCACTGCCTCGGCGCAGCAGGCGCGAAGGAGGCGGCAGCAGCCATTATGCCATTTACAAGAGGATTGATCCCCCCCACGCTTCATTATCAGAACCCTGACCCTGAATGCGACCTTGATTATGTGCCTGCTGCGAGGACTGCTGATAATATTCATGCCACGCTTTCGACCTCTGTTGCCTTCGGCGGTAACAATACGGCCCTTATTCTCAGGAGACCAAAATTATAGCGATCACCGGCATAGGGATCATCTCACCCATCGGAACGGATATTGGTTCAGTCACTGCCTCCCTTTCCGGGATGCGGACAGGCATTGCCGGATCAGACAGTTTAAATCTTCCGGTAAAAGGCATAAAAAGAACAGGAGAGGTGAAGGATTTCTCTCCCAAACAGTTCATCCCTGCGATGAAGGCACGAAGGATGTCGAGGTTTTCCCAGCTTGCACTTGCATCAGCAGTCGAGGCGATGAGAGATTCAGGTTATGAGATGAATGATGAAAACAGATACCGGACAGCTGTCATTGTCGGGACAGGTCTTGCGAGCACTGACAGTACAGACAGGTTCTATGAAGGCCTGCTCAGGGAAGGCCCTGAGGGGACAAACCCGATGGTATTTCCCGAGACTGTCCAGAACATTGCCGCTGCGCATATCTCGATGCATTTCAATGCATCCGGTTATAACACGACCTTCAGCCATGCTGACATCTCATCAGAGCTTGCGCTCTTTTTTGCCTGCGAACTTCTGAAGGACAGGCAGGCCGACATGGTCATAGTGACAGGGGCGGAAGAACTGAGCGCTTCAGAGATATACGGCTATGCAAGCTTGGGCGTGCTTTCGAACAGCATGCACTGTTTTGGAAGGAAAAGGGATGGTTTTGTCCTTGCAGAGGGAGCTGCAACCCTGATACTCGAAAGGGCAGATGATGCTGAAAGAAGAGGTGCAGATATCAGATGCCTTGTCGGTTCTGTCGGGATAGCATCGTCACCTGCCTTAAATACAGACTATGCCGGATCAGCAGATCCGATGATGCGTGCAATGAGTGCAGCCTCTGCAGAGGCATGCATACAGGAACCTGATGCGATATTTGCAGCTTCGAATTCTACGAAGGGTCTTGATCTGCTTGAGGCAGAAGCAATAAGAACTGCATTTGGCAGCGCAATGCCTGTAACTGCCCTGAGGTCATATTACGGATATTTCCAGGCCGACGGAATGCTGAGGATTGCTATGGCTGCATTATGCATGAGGCATGGCATTCTGCCTGCAACAGTCGGGACGGACATGACATTCGATGGATGCGGCATAGATGTTGTTCTGAAAGAGATGAGACTCACCGAGCTCAACTCTGTCATGATAAATTCCTTCTCGATCGGAGGAGGGGCTGCATCAGTGCTTTTGAGGAAGATATGAGAATATCATTCATCATCCCGAAATGGCCCAACGGTTCGATCTGGGCAAATATGGTCTTCAGGTTTCCCTATCTGAGCATAACAACCCTTGCCGCGTTGACCCCCCCGGATATTGAGATCGTCATACAGGACGAAAATGTACAGGAAATAGATTTCAGCGGCTTCGATCTTGCCGCCATAACTATAATGACACCGCTTGCTATAAGGGGATATGAGATAGCTGACAGGTTCAGGCAGTCAGGGACAAAGGTTGTGATAGGCGGGTTCCATGCAACATGGCTTCCTGATGAGGCAGGACTTCATGCAGATGCAGTAATGGTTGGTGAGGCAGACAGGACATGGCAGGCAATAATTGAGGATGCCGGAAACAGTAGGCTCAAAGCCCGCTATATCCCTTCTGAAGTTTATGATCTGAAATACCTCCCGCCTGCACGCAGGGACCTGCTTCCAAAGAAGGGCTACTTCTTCACAAACACGATCCAGACCACACGCGGCTGCCCGTTTGACTGCGACTTCTGCTCAGTCACAGCATTTTATGGCAACTCTTACCGCTGCCGCCCTCTTGAGGACATCGAGGCAGAACTTGAGACCATATCAGGCGGGGCCAACTTCATATTCTTTGTTGACGACAACATTACAGGCAGCCCCGGCCATGCAAAGAGGCTCTTTGAGATGCTCAAGAGGTATCCTTTTAAATGGCTGAGCCAGACATCAATCACGCTTGCAGAGAACCCCGAACTTCTGAAGCTTGCTGCAGAGAGCGGATGCTACGGCATGTTCATCGGTTTCGAGACACTGACCCAGGAGGGGCTGAACAACCTCAACAAGAAGTTCAATAAGGCAGATAAATATGCAGAGGCAATTAAGCGGTTTCACGACCATGGTATTGGAATTCAGGGCTCTTTCATATTCGGATACGACTGGGACACTAAGGCGTCATTCGATACTGTGGTCGATTTTGCGGAGAGGACCAGGCTCGACAGCACGCTATTTACGATACTCACTCCCTATCCCGGCACAAAGGTCTTTAAACGGATGATGGAGGAGGGAAGGATCATAACCACAGACTGGTCAAAGTATGACATGGCCCATGTTGTGTATAAGCCAACTAACATGACAGAAGAAGAACTCCAGAGCGGATACCTGCAGGCGAACCGGCAGTTCTATTCATGGGGATCAATGTTAAGGCGGCTTCCTGCATGGAGGCGGAGCCTCATGGTATTCGGCCCGATGAACCTGGGATTTAAAAGGGCCTGGCAGGAATTTTCCTTCTGATGCTAAAAAAGTACCGCAGTACTGTCATGGATTTTCTTAAAAAGGGCCTCTCTCCTGCAGAGATAGCCTCAGCAGTTGCTCTCGGCAACTTTGTCGGCATACTTCCGTTCCTCGGCCTTCATACTGTAATGGCAGTAGGCATGGCATATCTGCTGAGGCTTAACATATTGATCGTGTTCCTGGGCACGCAGATATCGAACCCGTTCACATTTCCATTCATTCTCTATATAAGCGCCCAGGCCGGAAACCTGCTTTTGAACCACTCATTTCTCAGTATCGAGTTCACGAGAGACCTGCAGGTATGGAAGAGCTATATCATGCCGACCCTCATAGGGAGCATCATATTGGGCCTTGCCGTCTCCGCAGTCTCATATGTGATAACCCTCAAGATCGCAAGAAGATACAGGTCATGAAGATACTTCTCGCATACCCTTATCGGGAAGACACATACCGAAAGGTCGGCTTCGTCCTTCCTCCAATGGGTATCGGCTATATCGCAAGCGTACTGAGGGACAACGGCCATCAGGTGAAGATCGTTGATTTCAATGTGACTGACAGAAAAACAGATTTTTCAGACTATGACATCGTCGGCATCTCCTCAGATACAAGCCGTTACAAAAGCAGCCTTGACATAGCAAAAGAGGCAAAGAAGGCAGGATGCATGGTTGTGATGGGAGGCCCCCATGTCAGTTATATGGATGAGGACGCATTAAATACAGGTCTCTGCGATTTTGTTGTGAGGGACGAGGGCGAGATGACCATGCTCGATCTCTGCAACTCCCTTGAAGGAAACGAAGCTCACGCTGTAAAGGGCATAAGTCATCTGGCAAATGGTATAGTCCGGCGCACTCCATCGAGGGGCTTCATTGACGACATAGACGGTCTTGTCCCTGCACGCGACCTCCTCGATATGAATGCATACAGACATCTCGAGATGGGCGGGAGGAAGATGACCTCCATACTCACGAGCAGGGGCTGTCCGTTTGGCTGTTCATTCTGCTGCTCAACAGAGTTCAGCGGGAGGAAGTGGAGATCGAGGAGCCCGAAGAGGATAGTTGATGAGATCGAGGATATTGTGGCCAACCACGGCTTCAACGGCATAGCCTTTCTCGACGACAATTTCACGCTTGACCCCAGACGGGTAATGGATATATGCGATGAAATTTTGGAAAGGAACATTGACATTTACTGGTGGTGCTTTTCGCGTGCTGACACGCTTCTTAAAAATGAGGACATGATAGCAAGGATGGCTGCTGCAGGCTGCAGATATATCTTCATAGGCTTCGAATCAGTTCATCAGCGGACGCTTGACGGATACAACAAGAAGACGACCGATATAATGGCAAGGGATGTTACCGAGCTTCTGAGAAGACACAATATCTCTGTCCACGGCAGCTTCATAATAGGCGCTGTTGACGAGACAAGACAGATGGTTATGGATACGATCAGCCATGCCAAGGATATAAACCCGCAGGCAGTACAGTTCACTATTCTCACCCCTTATCCCGGCACAAAGCTCTTTGATGAGGTGAAGGACCGCATCATTACCGATAACTGGGACCTTTACGACTGCCTTCACTCAGTGATAAGGACAGACCACCTCAGCCAGAAGGAACTTGAGTCGCTCCTGAAAAAGGCCTATATGTCGTTCTATCTCTCCCCTAACAAGATCATTGCAGGACTGCTCAGCGGTGTGAGGGGCAAGGGCATTAAGCTCAGTTCGATAATGAAGATATTCAGGGGGCTCTGATGAAGGTCCTCCTCATCTCTCCGAACCGCGAGCACCTGCCTGACCCTGTATATCCGCTCGGACTTGCATATGTTGCAGCAGCAGTGAGGGATTCCGGTCACGAGGTGCAGGCTCTTGACCTCTGTTTTGAAGAAGATTCTGCAGCTGCGATCAGGGGAAGCCTTCAGGATTTCAGGCCAGATATTATCGGCATATCCCTAAGGAACATTGATGATGTTTCTTATCCGCGCAGGCACTCCTATCTTCAGGATTACAGGGATACAGTGGATGAGGTGCGCAGGCACTCAGATGCGCTCATTGTCCTGGGAGGCTCCGGCTTCACTATAATGCCTGAGGCCTTTATGCAGGAACTCGGTGCAGATTTTGGCATTATCGGTGAGGGTGAACAGGCCTTTCCCGAACTTGTCCGAAAGATAGAGAGCGGTAATATGCCCTTTAATTTCAGCAGGCTGATCAGGGCAGAGGCAAGGGTCAGGGACCTTGATCTCTGCAGCCCTGATCCGGTGAAGTTCAATGCTCCTGACTATTACAGGCTCGGCGGCATGCTTAATGTTCAGACAAAGCGCGGCTGTTCATTTCACTGCTCGTACTGCACATATCCCATGATAGAAGGCAGGGACATAAGACTGCGCGAACCCTCGAATGTCGTAAATCAGATCAGGGAGATTGCCGGGCAGACCGGGGCAAAACATTTCTTTTTTGTGGACAGCATATTCAATCATCCTGCATCGCATGCCGAGGCCGTATGTGATGAGCTTATAAGAAAGAGGACCGGCATAAAATGGACCTGCTATGCCACCCCGACAGGCATGACAGAAAGACTTGCCGATAAAATGGCCAGGGCTGGCTGCACGGGGGTTGAGTTCGGCATTGATTCTCTTTCTGATGATGTGCTTCTCAATCTCGACAAGGGGTTTGACGCCAGGGCCGTAAGGGCTGCTTCTGAGGCATGCAGAAAGGCCGGGCTCAAATTCTGCCACTTCATATTTGCCGGCGCTCCGGGGGACACGGATGACAAGGTGGCCAGGGCTATCGCAGATCTTGACGACCTGAACCCTGATGCAGCAGTGATCATGACAGGCATAAGGGTCTTCCCGAATACAAGGCTCGCTGAGAGGGCAGAAGAGGAGCTTGGCATACGCGATGCAGGCCTTGAGCCTGTCTTTTATCTCTCTCCTGCTGTCAGCAGCTATAGCAGGGTGCGTGATGAGGTATCAAGGAGAAAGAACTGGATCATGCCCGGACATGATGTTAATATGCATCCCCGTCTGCAGAGGAAGCTGCGTGAGCATGGCATAAAAGGCCCCTTGTGGGAGGAGCTCTCCAAGCGCCGCTAAGGACTGTCCTTATGGCAGCCGGAACACAGAGGATCTGTCTTCATCTGAATCTTCTGTTCATCGCCTTTTTTGACCTTACCGAGAGGCCCATGGCAGTTGAAACAGTCCTTAAATCCGAGCGCCTCATGCATCTTCACCATCTTCGGGTTCTTGCTGTGGCACTCGTTGCAGGCATGGGAATATTGTGGAACTGCAGAGACCAGCAGACAGATTACACCTGATATCAGAACATGTTTTTTCATGGACTATTGTATCTGACCAGTCATGTTAGTCAACATGATCAGGATCATACTGAAGCAGGACTGAGCATAAATGCTGCTTATGACATTCATCATAGACTCTGGCCTTCTGATGATTTATGATGTAGTCAATAATTCTGAATAATACCCACAAGGAGGAGAGATGGATAAATATGTAAGAAACTTTATCATTATGAGCATTGTGTACCTTGCAGCATCAACAATTTTTGGTATTGCAATGCTGCACAGTCCGAAAACCATGTCATTCAAATTCGTGCATTCGCATCTTAACATGTTAGGCTGGGTCTCGATGATGATATACGGCGTAGGGTATCACATTCTGCCGAAGTTTGCAGGCAAGTTCGTCAAATATCCGAAGCTGGGAGAGCTGCAGTTCTGGCTCGCAAACTCAAGCCTTATCGCCATGCTGCTCTTTTACAGCATGAATGTCATGAATCCCGATCCTTCTTATATGCTGATAACGACGCTTGCAGGCGCAGCGCATGCAGTCTCGATAGGAATGTTCTTTTACAACATGCTGGCGACCCTTCTTCCGGCCTCACCTCCGCCGCAGAGGTAAGACGATCAGGTCAGGGACTTCAGCTTTTCGAGGTCCCTGATGATGATCTTCCCTGACTTGGCAGCAACGAGCCCGGCCTTTGTGAGCTTGCTCATCGTCCTTATTGAGGTCTCGACAGTTGTGCCGACCATCTCTGCAATGTCCTGCTTTGTCAGTTTCATATTTATGACTAAACCTTCGGCAGACTTTTCCCCGGATTTCTCTGAAAGCTTGATCAGAAGCGATGCGATCCTTGCTTCGACCTTTTCGAGCGCGATGTTCTTGAGGGTCTCATGGGTCCCCTTGATCCTGTCTCCTATATTCATTGCCATGCAGTACATGAGGTTCGGGAACCTGTCCATTATGGAGAGCAGGTTCTTCCTTGACATCTTCAGCACCTCTGAATCTTCCATTGCCACTGCATTGGCAGGATAGGGAAACCCCCTCACCACCGCGATGCCGCCGAACATCTCATTGGGCGGGATTATCTCGATGATGAGTTCCTTGCCCTCATTAGAGAGCTTTGTGATCTTGACCTTGCCCTTCTTGACTATGTAAAGCCATTCTGAGGGGTCTCCCTCCGAAAATATGAATTCCTTCTTTGAATATGTTCCAGGGGTGAGATAATTGGCTATCTCCTTAAGATCATCAGCGGCTAACGTATTGAAAATGGAGACTTTTTTCAAATCGAACATGGTCTTAGGATAATGGAAAACAGGCCAAAATACAAGATAATACAGGGATAAACTTCAAATTTACCTGTTTTGAGTGACCGAAAAGTTGATAATAAATATTGCTATAATTGTAATTAACAGACTATTTGATTTTTTCTCTTGACAAGCAGCATAAAGTTTGGTTTCATATAATCAATAAGCGCCTCGTTACCTCCCCTAAGCTGCTGTCCAACTTCCACGGACAGCAGCATTTTTTTTGTCAGATCCCGGCCAATTCATACTTTCCTGACCCGAGACCGAGCCGTTCGGCCTCCTCAACCTGCAGCATATAGGGTTTCCTGTGGAGTTTGAGCAGAATATCATCCCCTTTTTTGAGCTGATTCTCCTCTGCCATGGATTGTTCAAGCGGGCCAGCCTGAAGCAGCATATCAATGCTTGCCTGCTCGACTGCCACTATGTCATCGGATATCAGTATGCCTAAATCCTGGATTACAGGGACATCTGCAGCAGGCATACAGTCACACTCAGGCTGTATCTCCGTCAGAAAATTGATATAGATGATCTTCTTCGGCTCGAATGTGCCGATAACTGTTTTTGCAGCTTCAGCAAGGGAGCGCATGAACCGCTCGTCATTGCCCGGAAGCACAAGGCCCTCATGCTGGCACACCCGTTCGCATCTCCCGCAGCGCCAGCATATGTCCCTTTTCCAGACTATCTCGTCATCTTTGAATGTTATGGCATCGAGAGGGCAGACCTCCTTGCACTGCATGCAGAGTTCGCATTTGTCAGCGTCCCACTTGAGCTCTCCTTCCCCTATTGCATGCATTGCACCCCTCCCGCATTTCCAGCCGCAGGTCCTGTGGGAACTGCTGACCCCGCCCATTGCGAGGTTCTTTATGGCCCCTGCATAACCTGCATTTATGTGCCCCTTTACATGGGAGCATACGACCATGGCAGGCACATCATTAATGAGGGAGGCTACAGCTATCTGTCCGAGGATCTCCCCTGCCTTTACCATTATATTGTCGTTGCCGTAAAGTCCGTCGGCAAGGACGACCGGAGCGCCTACGCTGAGGTGATTTATGCCGTTCTGGTTTGCCACCTCAAGGTAATCAAGCCCCTTTATTCTGACGGTATCAGTGACGAAAGGCTTTGCCCCCATTCTCTTGAGGCTTTCGACCACTTTTCTCAGAAAGACAGGCCGCACTATCCTGTGAGCGCCTTCTGAACCAAAATGGGTCTTTATCGCCACCCACTCCTCAGGACTGAAATAGTTCATAAGCCCTATCTCATGGAGCAGCCTTTCGAGCTTGCCCGGCATACTGTCATCGTATTTCCATTTCCTTGCGCGCGCTGAAGCAAAATATACCTTTGCCATATCTCCTCCGGAATTTTTGTTTATGTTCCCTGTCCAAGACTCCTGTCGTAGAGATCCTTTTTGCTCAGGCCATATTCATCTGCGATCTTTTTTACAGCATCTTTTCTGCCGAGGCCTTTCTTCATCAGTTCGCTCACCTCTGCAAGGGCATCGTGCATACTGACCTGTTCCCTATGTTCCCTGCCCTCAAGCACAACAACATATTCACCCGCTATCGTGGAAGCCTCGACCTGCTTTAAGACCTCAGGCACCGTACCCCTGTAAACGGTCTCATGGAGTTTTGTCAGTTCCTTCACAACCGCGATCCTGCGTTCACCAATGATCTGGGCTATATCAATAAGGGTATCAACAATCCTGTGCGGGGCCTCATAGAACACGATGGTCTTTTCATCCAGAGAAAGCCTCTCAATGGTCTTTCTCCGCTGCAGCTGTTTCGACGGCAGAAATCCGCAGAAGGTGAATTCATCCGTTGGCAGACCTGATATCGAGAGAGCTGAAATGACGGCCGACGGCCCGGGAATGGTCTCGACCCTCATGCCCTCCTCAATTGCTCTTCTTATGAGTACGCCTCCCGGATCTGATATTCCCGGTGTTCCTGCATCAGAGATCAACGCAACCGACTGCCCGTTCTTCAGCCTTGATATAATCTCTTCTGCTTTTATCTTCTCCTTCTCACCCCAGTAGCTGATGAGCTGCTTCTTTATTCCATAATGGTTCAGGAATTTAAGGGAGTGGCGGGTGTCCTCTGCAGCTATGATGTCCACTTCCTTCAGGATGCGCAGGGCGCGGATGGTTATATCTTCAAGATTCCCGATCGGGGTAGAAACTATATACAGCGTGCCGTTCGGCATGGTGTCCAATACCTCACTGGACCTTCAGCATCTGCCTGAGCCTTCTGTCGGTCTTAACGATCTCGTCAACATCGTCTCCGGAAAGCTCCCACGTGTAGTCGTCCTTTGAAGACCTTTTGAGCTTTATCTTTACAGGCTTCTTCGGCTTTATCTGCTGAAGTTCAGGCTGCTTTTTGAATGCAAACCCATCTTTTTCTGCAGCGAACGAAAGGCTGAACAATAAAGATATGATAATTGCGATAAATAGTATCTGACGCATCACCAGCTCCTGTACCTGTTGGTTATCGGGAATCTCCAGTCCCTGCCGAAGGCCCTTGAGGTAATCTTGATGCCCGGAGGCGATTGTCTCCTCTTGTATTCACTCCTGTCCACCATGCCCACGACCCGCTTCACCTGCTCAGCATCGCAGCCGAGCTTGAGTATCTCACCGAAGCTCATCTCATCTTCTATGTAGGCCTTAAGCAGAGGGTCGAGTGTGTCATACGGGGGGAGTGAATCAGTGTCCTTCTGGCCGGGCCGCAGCTCTGCAGTCGGTTCCTTCAGAAGAACGCTCTCGGGTATCACAGTCTTCAGGGCGGTCCTGTTCTTCCACCTGCATATCTCGTACACAAGCGTTTTCGGAACATCCTTGATAACGGCAAAACCGCCGGCCATGTCCCCGTACAGGGTTGCATAGCCGACGCTCATCTCTGACTTGTTGCCGGTTGTCAATACAAGATATCCGAACTTGTTCGAAAACGCCATCATCAGGTTGCCTCGTATCCTCGCCTGAAGGTTCTCTTCCGTAATATCCGGCTCAAGACCTTCGAAATGCCCTGAGAGGACCTTTGTGTAGCTGTCCATTATTCCTTTTATTTTGAGCTCTGTCAGTCTTATGCCGAGATTTGATGCAAGCCCTTCAGCATCTTTTCTGCTCTGTTTTGAAGTGTAAGGAGATGGCATGAATATGCCTGTAACATTCTCTCTGCCGAGGGCATCAACGGCAACAGCGGCAACGAGAGACGAATCTATTCCTCCGCTCAGGCCTATTACGACCCCTTTGAATCCGTTCTTTCTGACATAGTCAGAGGTGCCAAGAACAAGTGCCCGATATGCCTCCTCAGGCCTTTCAGTCAGAGGTTCTACTGCCGGAGCTGGTACAGGAGAAAATAGAGCCCTGTCAGGCAGAGGGACTGATATCTTCCGGACCGGCCTCAGGCCGTTTATACTGTCAGACGGCTGTATTCTGTCCTTTGGCCTTGTCTCAAGATCCACTACCATAAGCGTCTCCTCGAACTGTCCGGCCCTGGCTATCAAACTTCCACTGCTGTCATATACCATGCTGAACCCGTCGAATACGAGCTCGTCCTGTCCGCCGACGGCATTTATATATGCAATAATTACCCCGTTGTCTCTTGAACGCTCACTGAGTATCTTCTCTCGAACCAGCGGTTTTCCTATCTCAAAAGGCGAGGCATTGATATTTAAGATCACCTCTGCCCCTGCTGCCGCCTGCGTTTGTGCAGGGCCTTCCCTGTGCCATATGTCCTCACAAATATTGATCCCGACTTTTACGCCTCTTATGCTGTAAAGGGGGAAGCGCCTGCCAGGCCTGAAATACCTGAACTCGTCAAACACCCCGTAGTTTGGCAGGTGTATCTTCTGGTAGACATCTATGATCTTTCCGCCGGATATCAGTGCTGCTGCATTGTAAAGGCCGGCCCTGTCGCTGTCGACGAAGCCTGCAAGTACGGCGATCCCTTCGGTTTTTGCGGCTATTCCGAGCAGAGCTGCCTTGTTGTCTGAAATGAACTGCGGCTTCAGGAGCAGGTCCTCTGGCGGATAACCTGTGATTGCAAGCTCAGGGAATGCGATGATATCAGCGTTCTTCTTCTTTGCCTTTTCGATGAACGAAAGCATCCTGCGGGAGTTGCCCCTTAGGTCCCCTACAGTGGAATTCATCTGCGCCATTGCGATCCTTAGCCGTTTCAGCATAGGTAAATAATAATGCAAAGACAGATCGGTGTAAAGGAATTCTGAAATGAAAAAACGTGGCAGATGCTGATAAACTACTGCATGAACAGCTGGAAGGACAATGTTTATTTTGTGCTTGTCGAGCCGAAGGAATCCGGCAATATAGGCGCAGCTGCAAGGGCCATGAAGAACATGGGTTTCATGAAGATGCGGCTTATCAACCCTCCTCCCGAGCTCACTGACGAGGCCCGCTGGTTTGCCTGCAATTCAGTTGATGTGCTCGAATCTGCAGAGACATTCAGTGACTTCAGGACAGCAGTGTCCGACATCTCTATTGTAGTGGGCACAAGCAGGAGAACAGGCAAGAGGCGGGGGGTCATTCTCCCTGCTGACAAGGCAGCATCTGTAATTATCGAAAAGGCAAAGACAGGGAAAGTGGCAATACTTTTCGGCAGGGAAGACAGGGGGCTGCTTAACGAAGAGGTGGATGAATGCGGCCTGCTTCTCACGATCCCCACAAGCAGTGAGCACCGTTCCCTGAATCTTGCACAGGCAGTGCTGATAATTGCGTATGAACTTTTGAAGGCTGGTTATAACAGCGCAGATGCAGATGTTTCAACGAAAAAGAAGATCCCGCCGAGGATGTACGAGTCAGGGCAGACCGGCACCCGGCTCGTAAGTCATGCTGACCTGGGATCCCTGTTTGAACGCATGACATCCGTACTCAGGATGCTCGAATACATACCGCGCGGCGACAGGGACCTCGAATCCAAGATAATGCAGAACCTGAAACATTTCATTTCCCGTGCAGGCCTAACTGACTGGGAGCTGAACATGTTGCACGGAATACTTGCCCAGATCGAGAAGAAG
>Ga0233425_10005940_pt1 | contig 18642 bp, 13 predicted proteins | sample Watercolumn_Towu_2_FD_181712 | JGI IMG/M metagenome (GOLD analysis project Ga0233425, IMG submission 181712) | Freshwater microbial communities from Lake Towuti, South Sulawesi, Indonesia - Watercolumn_Towuti2014_140_MG | ecosystem: Environmental > Aquatic > Freshwater > Lake | place... | reverse complement strand
AACGCGGACGAGAACTGCAACGGGCTCACTGACGACAATGCGTCGTGCCCCGGCGGCTTCCCTTGCATCAACGGCAGTTGTTGCCAGTCCCACTCCACCACCGGGTGCCAGAACGGCGACGTCTACTGGAAGTCGAGCTGCGGAGCGTGGGAAGATCTCAAGGAGGACTGCAAGAACTGCTCGTGCTCGGGCAACGCGTGCCAGCTCAACACGCAGTACGACTCCACCTGCGTCGGCGCGGAGGTGTACTGGATCGACTGCAAGGGCAACTACGCGGGAGTGAAGCAGGCCTGCGGATCCTGCTCCTGCCAGGGCAAGGCGTGCGTGTGCCCGAGCTACATCGTCGACGGCTGCACCGGGTCGAACTACAAGTCCGGCTGCGCTTCCAACTGCCAGGGATGCGTGACGGAGAACGGCTTCACCGCGGTCAACGAAGCGGGGTGCAGCGGCCTGACCTGTTTCACGCGCTACCCGAACAACGGTTACAACGGCTTCGTGGTCATGTACGCTCGCTCGTCCCAGACCGCGTTCGTGGAATGGGCGTTCCCGTCGAGCCTGTCGGGCAACTACAAGATCATCGCGGACATCCCATCCTACGCGGGTCTGCCCGCTCCCTCGGGGTGCACGTCGTGGAACCCGGTGACCAACGCGCTCTATCACATCAAGCAGGGAAACAGCGACCTCGCGACCAAGACCGTGAACTACGGAAGCGTGGTGGGAACGCCGGTCATCCTGTTCCAGGGCAATGCCACCGGCGTCACGCGAGTCACCCTCGGCAACGTGGGCACGCCAACCAACTGCGGGCACTTCCTCATCGATCGTGTCCGTGCGGAACCGTACTAGGGAGAACCCGTCGTCTCGATGAGCCGAACGCGAGCTCTCCTGGTGGAACCAACCGGGCAGCAGCCGATAGGAGAAACGTAGATGCTGAAATCCGCATGTGTCGTCCTGCTCCTGGCCCTGACCCCGGCCTGCTCCCCCGCGTCGAACTGCTGCGACCCGGACATCACGGACCTGCCGACCGACGCGGTGCCTGCGGACACCGCCGCGGACGCAGCGGACGGCTCGGATGCGAAGGAGGCGCCCATGCCGCGCTTGCACGCGGAAGGCCCGCAAATCGTGGACGAGGACGGCACCGTGGTGCGGTTGATGGGCGTGAACCTCGGTGCCTGGCTCTACGTGGAGACGTGGATCACGCTCATGGACTACGACCTGAAGGGTCGTGCGTGGCAAGTCGTTGCAGACGCGGGCCACGAGCAGCTCGCGACCGATGCCTATCTCGCTGCCGATGCGTCTCAAGGCGACTGGCTCGAGGCCTTCGCTGCAAAGCTTGCCGATACGCTGGGCCAGGAGACGGCCGATGCGCTGGTGGGGCAGATCCAGGCGCTCCAGCCGTATGCCTCGGATGACTCGGACAAGCCCCTCTTCGATCTGCTGGAGCAGCGATTCGGCGTGGAAGGCCGCGACGCGCTGCTGTCCGATTTCCTCGATGCGTGGGTCACAGAGCAGGATATCGCGTGGATCGCTCAGCAGGGGTTCAACGTGGTGCGCGTGCCCATGGGATTCCGCATGCTCATCGCCGGCTCCCACCTGGACGCAATCGACGCGGTGTCGCCAAACCCGGTTGCGTTCGACGCGATTGCAAGGCTCCTCGACTGGTGCCGCAAGTACCGGGTGTGGGCCGTGCTGGACCTGCAGGAAAGCCCGGGGGGCCACAACGGCTACTCGGGGGAGCCGACCCTCTACGTCGACCCCGCGATGCAACAGCTGACCGTGGACCTCTGGCTGGAGATCTCACGCACGTTCCGGCAGCACGATGCGGTGGCAGCCCTCAGCCTCCTGGCAGAGCCCATGGGCGCGCCGGGCCCTGCAGAACGCGACGCGGTGTACGACATGCTGGTCACCGCGCTGCGTGCGGACGGCGATGACCGGCTCCTGGTCATCCACGACGGGTTCTTCGGCATGGCGACACTTCCGGATCCCAAGGACATGGGGTGGGACCAGGTCGTCTACTCCACGCACCTGTTCGAGTGGAAGGCCCTGAGCCTCGCCGCATGGGAGCTTCTCGTCAAAGGCGTCTATCCCGAGCTTGTCGCGAAACCCCAGGAAGCACACGACGTCCCGTACTACATCGGGAGCTTCTCGACCCGTGTCGACGCTCCCTGGTCGTACGACGCGACGAGCATGCTGGTGTCGTGGCTCCGGGACGAGGGCTGGTCCTGGTCGGTATGGACCCTGAAGCGCATCGACGACCCCGTGGACTTCGTGGTCGCGGGAAGCACCAGCGCCTACGGGGTCTGGACGTGGAGCGGTCCGAAGCTCGACAGGCCGGACCTGCACCTCGACGACTTCGACACCCTGTCCGACAAGTTCAGCGGGTATGCGTCCTTCCCGTTTGCGCCAAACACGAAGTTGGTGGACGCGCTGGTGTCGGGCCTGTAGGTTCTCAGGGCGTCGCGGCGTCCGCCTGTGCAATGGCTTCCAGCGCGGGTACGAGCTTCGGGTGGCGGAACCGGTATCCGCTGGCCAGCGCCACGCCGGGGAACACACGCTGCGAAGCCAGGAGCACCTCGGAGACCTCGCCCAACGTCAGCCGGAGAGCGATCTCGGGAACCGGCAGCAGCGCGGGACGGCTCACCGCATGGGCCAGCGCCGCGGTGAACTCGGAGTTGGTGACGGCCTGAGGGGCCACCGCGTTGACCGGGCCGGCTACCCGGTCCGACTCGGCAACGTGAATCATCAGCTCCACCACGTCCTCGACGTGGATCCACGGCATCCACTGCAACCCTCTTCCCAGCCGGCCGCCGAGGCCCAGCCGGAACATCGGCAGCATCCGGCCGAGCGCTCCGCCTCGCGCCGCGAGCACGATGCCGAGCCTGACGCATGCCACGCGCATGCCAAGAGCTGCCGCGGCCAGGGCTTCCCGCTCCCACTCCTCGCAGACCCCGGCCAGGAATCCCGTGCCCGCGGACGACTTCTCGTCCAGCGGCTCGTCCCCGCGGTTTCCGTAGTAGCCCACCGCAGACGCGCAGACCAGCACGGCAGGGCGCTCGGACAGCGCGGCAAGCCCGGCCACGAGGTTGCGTGTGGCAGTGACCCGGCTCTCGCGGATGCGCCGCTTCACGTCCGGGGTCCAGCGGGACGCACTGACGGGTTCGCCCGCCAGGTGGAACACCGCGTCGGTCCCCCGCAGCGCCGCGACAGGTGCCGGCTCACTCTCCGGAGCCCACTGGAACGCGGTCGCGTGCCGCAGCAGGGCTGCCGCGGCATCCGGCCGCCTGGTCAGAACCGAAAGGTCTTTGAATCGCCGCGAGAGGTGCCGGCCCACGAAGCCGGTCGCCCCGGTTATCAGCGCGCGCATGAGATTCTCCCCGCCCCCCCTGGCGGGCGCACGTCGAGCGCGGTCGACCGCGCCGAGATGAACTTAGCATGTCACCGTCTCGTGCGCAACGCCAACTCGGGGTTGACCGTACGGACCTCAGGCCCCACTGTGGGCTATCGCCCCTCGCTCCCCGTCCCGGAAATAGAGCAGAGCAGGAAGCACCAGCAGCGCGGATGCGGCAGAGACGATCATCGTGGTAGCCGTGAGCCACGCGAGCGCACGAAGCGGGATGAAGCCCGACGGCAGGAGCGTGAGGAAGCCGACCGCGACCGCGACCGCGTTGAACACGATGGGGCGTCCCGACGCGGCGGCCGCGGCTTCAAGCGCCGCTCCCGCGTCCTTGCCGACCGCGCGCATGGCACGATACCGGTGCATCAGGTGGACGGAGTAGTCGATGCCGATGCCGACCGCGCAGTTCGCGATGAGCGCGGTGCTGATGTCCAGCGGGATGTCCAGCAGGGACATCATGCCGAAGTTCACCACCACCGCGATGGTGATGGGCACCAGCGTCAGCGCTCCGGAGGAGAGGCCCACGACCGCTGCGGACCGGTTGCCCCGGGAACCGGCTCCGGAACGCCAGAACAGCATGGCCACCATGACGAATACCATGAGCAGCGAGGAGAGCAGGCTCCACATCTGCCCGGAGACGATGAAGCGGTTGATGACGTCATACCGCACCATGGTCCCGGCCATCCGCACTCCGTAGCCGGAAGGCAGGTGCGCCGCGGCATAGGTGTCCACGAGCTTGCGCACCTCCGACGCGACCTCCGCACGACCGTCCCGCACCTGCACCAGCAGCCGCGCCGACGCGTAGTCGAAGTCCACCACCGACTCGAAGTCCTCGGTGTCGCCGCTCAACTCGTAGAGCTGGATGTACTGCGCGATGAGATTGCGCTCGGGCGGAACGCTGTCGTACGCGCTCTGACCGCGATGCATCACCCGGTTCATGCGCCTCACGTAGTCAGCCAGGGACATCGTCTTGCCGACCTGCGGGTGCGTCTCCACGTGCCGCTGCAGCCCTTCCAGGAAGGTGAGGGCCGCGGGATCTACCATGGACCTGCTTCCCGGCCCGGCCAGAACCACGGACAGGGTGTGCGTCCCGCCGAAGCGGGTAGCAAACAGGCGGTCCGATTCCCGGACCACGCTTCCGGCAGGAAACAGGCCGACGGACTCCTGGTCCACGCGAAGGAGCGCGGCCGTGGTTCCGGCCATGCCTGCCATGAGCAGCACCACCGCGGCCACAACCGCCCATCGCTTCCTGACCGAGAAACCCGCCATGCGGGCCAGGGCCAGGGCCAGCTTGCCCCGCGGCGTCTCGTCCGAATCCGCGGGGCCGGAACGGTCCGTGGCCGCCAGGAGCAGCGGAACCATGGTGAAGCTGAGCAAGAGGGCCACGGTCACACCGAATGCGAGGAAGAGCCCGAAGTCGCGTACGGGCCCGATCTCGCTCGTGCCCAGCGAGGCAAACCCCGCGATGGTGGTGGTGGCCGCGACCAGGACCGCGCCTCCAACCTCGGTCACCGTCCGCCGCACGGCCTCCAGCCTGTGGCTTCCCGCATCGCGATAGCGGCGGTAGTGGGAAGCGATGTGGATCCCGTACGCGGTGCCCACCGCGACCAGGAACACGGGAACCGCGGACGTGATGATCATCACAGGCCGCCCGAGGAGGCCCATGAGCCCGAACGTCGCAGCCATGGAAAGCAGCACGGTCAGCACCGGCCCCAACACCCCGGCAAGGCTGCGCAGGCTGAGGAAGAGCGTCACGAGGACCGCCACGAGGGCAAGCGGAGTCAGCATCTTCATGTCGCTGTCCACCGCGGTGCCGATGACCTGGTCCACCACCGGCTCGCCGGTGTACACCGCGCGAACGTCCTGGCCGGAAGCCGCGACGTCCGCTTCCACGATCCCCCGCACGACGTCGACGGCCTCCTCCTTCTGCCGGGCGGTCCAACCGCGCTTGATCTGGACCATCACCGAGACGGCCTTGTGGTCCGCGGACACGAGCAGGTTGTCGAAGAACGGCCAGTCCTGCAGCCGCCTCTCCAGGTTCCGGAGCGATTCCTCCGTCACCGGACCGTCGTCCACCAGGTGCTCCGGCTCAAGCGTGGTCCCCCTGGCCACGATGGTGTCCGCGCTCGCGATGCTGTTGACGTCCTCGTAGCGGTCCGACAGATGCGTCGTGATGGTGCGCACCAGCTCCACCACTCCCGGGGTCAGACCCGCGGGGCTGTCGACCCCGACGACGATGGCGTCCGCGGAGCCGAACGTGTCGTCCACCTCGTCACAGTACACGAGCTCCGGGTGCTCCTTCGGCACCACGTTGCGCACATCGCTGTCGATCCGCAGGGAGGGCAGTCCAAGGCACAGCACCCCGATGCCGACAATGACCAGCACCGTCGTTATCACGTAGAAGCGAGTGGACTCCAGCATGCGCTTCCCCCTGAAAGGCCGATACACCTTACCACCTTTGACGCGGCACGTCATGCACGATTCTGCGTCCGAAATCCGCCCGAGCCACGATACCTACCTGCGGACACCATCAGCGGAGGAACGAAATGCTTCTGACACTCACGTGGTTTCTGTTCGCAGGGCGGCCGGCCAGCCTCGAAGCCCTGCCTGTTCTCAGGGAGGTAGCGGCCGCAATCTGCTGCGAGGCGGCCCGGCCCGAGCCGGGCGACCTGGTCGTGACCGAGATCATGGCGGACCCGCAGCGCGTGCCGGATGCGCAGGGCGAGTACTTCGCGGTGCGCAACGTCACGCGGACGATCCTGGATCTCGATCGTGTCGTCGTGCACGACCGCGCAAAGGACGGCTTCGTGCTCCGCGACATCCGGCTGCTGCCCGGCGCGACGCTTCGCCTCGGCAGGAGCACGGACCCGAACGCCAACGGCGGCGTGATCGTGGACGCGACCTACTCGCGGTTTCAGCTCGGCAACCGGGACGATGCCATCATCCTGGAATCGGGCGGAGTCGTCATCGACGAGGTGACGTTCGACGCGCGCCAGGGCTGGCCCGTGAGCCCGGGCCGCCTGATGCTGCTGGACCCCGCGCTGCCGGATGACGTGCTCAACGACGACCCGGCCTCGTGGCAGTCTGCGAAGCTCTGGCCCGAGCCGTGAGCCGGAGGAAGCGCTGCCTGCGGGCTATGGGCGGTTGAAACGGGCCGCCAGCTCCGCGTACAGGTCGAGGTGCCGGGATGCCTGGACACGGAGATCGTAGTCGGTCTCCGCCGCCTTTCGGGCCGCGACCCCCATGGCCCTGCGCTTCGCCCCGTTTCCGAGCACGGACAACACCGCGCCAACAAGGCCTCCCACGTCCCCGGAAGGCAGCAGGTGGCCCGTGACGCCCTCCTGGACCATCTCCGGAATGCCGCCCACGCCGAATGCGACCACGGGCGTCCCGCATGCCAGTGCCTCGATCACTGTAAGAGGGGCATTCTCCGCAGTCGAGGTCATCATGGTTACGTCTGCAGCGGAGAGATACTGGGCCATGAGCCGCGGATCGTCGATCCAGCCGACCTCGACGACGGGAAGCCGCTCCCCGAGCTTCTCGGCCAGCCCCTTCTCTCCCATGACCAGGACCCGCGGGGGAACGGGCGCTCCGGCCAACTGCTGCAGAGCCTGCTCCAGCAGGCCGCCGCCCTTGTACAATGCAACTGCGGCCCGCGCCGCGACCGCTACGATGGGCCGGTCGTCCGGAAGGCCGAGGGTCGCTCGCACCTCCCGGTGCGCACGCGGGCGGTAGACCTCCAGGTCGGCCGCGTTGGCCAGGTAGTATGTCGCGAGGTGCCGGGCAAACGGGCTCCCGTCCACGAGCCGCTTGAGCCACATCGACGGGCAGATGACGGGCAGCCGTGACGCGGCATAGACGGCCTGCTTGACCCTCCACATCAGGGCCGTGCCGTCGCGGTCCATCCCGGGGGGAATGGTCAGGTCGGGGCAGTGGCCACAACCCGTCATCCAGCGCCGGCAGTCAAAAGCCTGCGCACAGGAGCCCGTGATGCCCCACATGTCGTGCATGGTCCACACGCACGGCTTCGCCCGCGTCAGGATGGGCAGGGCGCCCAGCGAGAAATAGCCGCCGTGCAGCACGTGGAAGTGGACGATGTCCGCGGCTCTGATCACGGGTCTGGCCAGCAGCGCAAACGAGGAGGGGTGCAGCAGCGCCTGGACGCCAATCCGGCGCTCCAGGCGACCCGCAGCCTGCTCCAGCAGCTTGAGCATCCCGGTCCCCGCTGTGGAGCGAACGACCGGAAGCCGGGTGCGGGCCTCGTGCACCAGGAACGAGGCATGGAGGCCCCGGGCCAGGTAGGCCGAGTGGAGGCGGGCCGCAACCAGCGGGCCTCCTGCACCCGCATCCACAGGACTGATCTGGACGATGTTCTTCATGCGTCTCCGTCGACGAAGCACCACGAGACCGTAGGCTACTCCCAAGGCCAGCAACAAGTCAATCTAACGATCGGTACATTTTTCTCTTGCATTCGTGCTCCGTTGTCGCCTAGCATCGACTGGACCCCGCGTACGGGTCTGTGACATGGGAGGTCCGCATGTGCCGCGTGCTTGGAACCTGCCTCTTCCTGGTGCTTCTCCTCGCTACGTTGCCATTGAACGCCGCGAAGCTCATCTGCGTGGATCCGGGCCACGGAGGCGACGACCCCGGGGCCGTGGGGTGCGGGCTCGAGGAGGAGGACATCACCCTGGACGTTGCGCAGCGCCTCAAGGCGCTTCTGGATTCGGACCCGGACCTCGCGGGCATCCTCACGCGCTCGTCCGATGTATCCGTGTCCCTTGGTGCGCGCTGCGACTATGCCAACGACAATGGAGCGGACCGGTTCGCTTCCATCCACTGCAATGCGTACAACGGCAGTGCTACCGGCATCGAGACCTACTGCTACTCGGGCGGCTCGGCCGCCTCCTTCGATCAGAGGAACCGGATCCAGGACAAGATGACCGCGATCTGGCCCGACCTCCTCGACCGGGGCGTGAAGACCGCGGGCTACTACGTCATCAAGTACACCGACATGCCTGCAACCCTGTCGGAGCTGGCCTTCATCGACAACTGCGGCAATGACGCGAAGTACCTTGCCAAGCCGGAGCAGCGCCAGGCCGCTGCCGTTGCGCATCACAAGGCGCTGAGAGAGTCGCTCGGGCTTCCCCCCATTTCCTCGGACCCCGGTCCCACCCCCGACCCCGACCCGGTTGAGCCCGACCCTCAGCCGGGCACGGCTCTCCTCCGGGGAGCGGTCTACGAGGACAAGGGGGTCGGCACGGCAGACATGTCGGTGCGGCTCGTCGGCGCGGTGGTGACCGCAACGGCCAACGGCAAGACGCTGACCACGTCGGCCCAGTCTCCGGATGGTCTCTGGGTGCTCGACCTGCAGGTGGGAAGCTACACCGTCACCGCGTCCAAAGCCGGCTACTATGATAACACGCGGGTATGCGAGGTGCTGGCCGGAGGCGACAACTGGTGCTCCATCGGGCTGACCAAGAAGCCGGCAGATGCTCCGGTGGCCAAGGCGTCTCTCCAGGGCGTCGTCTACCAGGACAAGGGCCAGGGAGACAAGGACATGTCCAAGCGGCTCAAGGGCGCGGTGGTCTCCCTGTTCGGCACCGATGGGTTTGCCTCCACGCTGACCGCGAAGGGAAGCGAGGCCCTCTGGAGCATCGAGGTGTCCCCCGGCACGTACACCGTGAGCGCGTTCTACACCGGGTACTGGCCCAATACCCGGACCTGCCAGGTGGTATCGGGCGTGGAGAACTGGTGCTCCATCGGCCTGTTCAAGAAGCAGACACAGCCGCCCCCGACGCCGACGGGCGAGACGGGGAAACTGGTCGGCACCGTGTTCAAGGTCATTGGCCATGACGAAACCGACATGTCGGTCCGGCTTCCGGGCGCGACGGTCAAGGCCACCGCGGGGGGCATCGTCCAGTTTGCTCAGGCGCCCCAGCCGGACGCGGTGTGGAAGATAGAGCTGCCCCCGGGTGTCTACGAGGTCACCGCGGTGCTCGACGGCTACTGGCCGACGGTGCGCACCTGCTCGGTTGGCGTCGGGACCGAAGTATGGTGCTCGCTGGGCATGATCTCCCTGACTGCCGAGGAGGCGCCCGACGGCAACGGCCCGGACGGCGGGAAGGACAAGACCGTGGAGACCGCGGACCCCGCGGCCGAGGGTGGAAACACCCTGGTGGTGGACGGGCCGCCGGAGTCCGAGACAGGCTCCGGCTGCACTCAGGCAAGGCACGCGTCGCCGGCATCGGGCCTGCTGCTGCTGGCGCTTCTTGCGGCCGGGCTCCTGTTGCGCGGCCTGCGTTCACGCGGAGCCCTTGCCGGCCGGGCCCATCCTGTCCGCGTGACGGCTGCGGGGAACGCGCTGCTCCTGGCGGCCGCCATGGCCCTGTGTGCTGGCCCTGCCCGAGGCCAGGAAGCGGCCTGCGACGGTCAGTGGAAGCTGTCGAACGTGGTGAAGGTCACCGCGCACCGCGACTTCCAGCAGCCGGTCTGGTCGCCCGACGGGGCCCGCCTCGCGTTCACCGACGAGAAGGCGGCCACGCTCCTGGTGGTGGACGCAGCGGGGGGCGAGCCGAGGGTGCTTGCGACCGGGAAATCCGCGGGGCTGGCACCGCAGTGGGCAGCGGACGGCGCCTCACTCGCCTACCGCGCTCCGGGCCAGCGCCAGTCGGACGTGCCGTTGCTTTCCGTGCGTCTGGACGGCCTGCGGGGGCCGGTGCCAACGCCTCGCGTGGCAGGGCGGTGGCTGGTGATTGCCGAGGACGTCGTCTGGTCTGCCACCGGGCAGGGCAGCACCCGGCTGTCCCCGGAAGGGGACCGCTTCTGCTGCGCGGTGGAAGGCCCCGGGGACCTCGTGGCCTTCCTCGGCCTCGAGTCCGGTCTCACGGTAGCCCACCGCGGGACAGGAGAGCGCATCTCCGTGGGCCGTGGGAACCACCCTGCGTTCTCGCCCGACGGCAGTCTGCTGATGTTCGATGCGTGCGAGGACGACGGGAACGACCTGACGCGCTGCAGCCTCGCGCTCACGCAGCTCTCGCAGGACGCTGCCACCACTGCCATCGTGCAGGACACCCCTCTCCTGGCGCGGACCCCGGCATTTGCCCCGGACGGGAAGCACGTGGCCTTTTCAGCCCTTGGGGCCATCTACACCGCAGAGCTGGTCTGCTCCGGTCGCTGACGCGGGCCGCGCTCCGGTCGCGTCGCGGTGCGCACGGCCGAGGTCCGTGGCCCCAAGCAGGTCCCGCGGCCCAAGCACAGGCCCTTCCACGCACATGCGCAGGCCCGATCCATCCATGGCACAGTGGCCGCAGATGCCGACGCCGCACTTCATGTAGCGCTCGAATGAAAGCTCGTAGTCGAGACCCCGTGCCTCGCACAGGGCCCTCACCGCAAGCAGCATCCCCTCCGGTCCAGCCGCACAGGCGCGGCGGTATCCCCCCTGCGCCAGCATGTCGGGCAGGACGTCGGTCACCCTGCCCGCGTGCCCGATGCTGCCGTCCTCGGTAACCAGGGTTGCAGAACCAGCGTACTCGTCACGAAAGGGGATGTCCGCGGCGGTTCGCGCACCCAGCACGACGTTGCACGCCACGTGGTCGCGCTGCAGCCTGCGTGCGAGGTATCTGACCGCCGCGGCTCCGCACCCCCCGCCGATGACCAGCGCGGGCCCGACAGGCGAGAAGCCCCGGCCAAACGGGCCGCGGATGCCGATCCGCTGCCCGGGAGACACGGCCATCATCGCGCGGGTCATGGGCCCCACGGCCTTGACGGTGATCTCCATCCGGCCGTCCGCGATGTCCGACACGGAGAAGGGCTTCTCGTCCACGCCCGGAAGCCAGAGCAGCACGAACTGCCCCGGCTCGACCGCGAAGCGCTGCTGGAAGTAGAAGCTCTTGAGGGACTCCCCATGCTCCAGGACAGACAGGACCGGTTGCGTTGTCATCTCAGCGGGCATGTGCGCACCCCCGGATCGCGTCGATGGAATCCCTGCCCTGCTCCGCGAGGTGGTCCAGAAGGCCCTGGCGAATTCGGCCGAAGACGCCGACCCCCTCCCGGTGGATCGCGGTTCCGACGGCCACCGCGGTGGCTCCGGCCATGATGAGCTGCAGCGCGTCTTCAGCGCTTGCCACACCGCCGGTGCCGATGATGGGGATGCTCACGGCCTCGCGGATCCGGTAGACTGCGCGCACGGCCAGAGGCAGGATCGCGGGGCCGGACAGGCCGCCTTCGAGGTTGGAGAGCACGGGGCGACCGCAGCCCACGTCGATGAGCATGCCGGGCCCTACCGTGTTGATCGCGGTCACCGCGTCCGCGCCGTTGGCTTCCGCGACCTTTGCCATCCGGGCGATGGAAGGGCAGTGGATCGTGAGCTTCACGGAAACCGGGATGCTGCCCGCCGCTGTCTTCACGATGCGGGTGATCGCGGCCACGGACTCCAAATCCGCCCCGAACGGCAAGCCGAACTCCGACTCGACGTTGGGGCAGGAGACATTGACCTCGATGAGGTCCGGGTCACACCGTGCGATATGCGCCGCGACCTCTCCGAACTCCGGGACGGTGCGGCCGAAGATGGAGGCAAAGACCGGGCAGCGCCGGATCCGGCGGAACTCGCGGATCTCCTCTGCCACCGCGTCCACGCCGGGATTGGACAGACCGACCGCGTTGAGCATCCCGTGCTGGAGCGGCAGGATCGCCGGCCCCGGGTGCCCCTTGCGCGGGACCATGCCGCACGTCTTCACCGTGACCGCGGCCGCACCCGCGTCCGCAGCCATCCCCAGAGTGGCGGCGGTGACGCCCAGGATGCCCGACGCCAGCACCAGCGGCGACTCCATGCGGACGCCCGCGATACCGGTGGCAAGGGGATTCGTCCCGCTCATGACACCGTCATCTCCAGCTCCGACAGCGGAAACACCCGCTCGCAGAACACGCAGCGGTACAGGTGCGGATCCCGCCGCGTCGCCTTGAAGTGCGTGCGCATGCCGCGCTCGTTGTTGGTGATGCAGTTCGGATTCCTGCACTTCACGTGGCCCAGGATCTCGGCCGGCGGAGCCACCACCAGCTTCTCGTCCACCTGGAAGTTCCGGATGTGCTTGATGGTGATGCCCGGGCTCACCAGAGCCAGGATCTCGGCCGCCCTCGCCGGAATCTCGTCGGACACGATCTTCACCATGTCCTTCCTGCCCAGCCGCCGGCTCGAGTAGTTGAGCCCCACGGTCGTCACCACGTCCTTCATCCCAGGCTCCGCGGTGAGGATCTCGAGGACGCGAATCCCCATGCCCACCGGGATGTGATCTATCACGAACCCGCGCTCGATCTTCGGGATGAGCAGCATCTTCTCCTGCTTCACGTCGCTCATAGCTTCACCCCCAGCAGCTTCAGCAGAATGGCCTGCCTCATGACGACACCGTTGTACACCTGCGGGAAATACGCGGCCTGCGGAAGCCGGTCCACGTCCGTGCTGATCTCGCTGACCCGGGGCAGCGGGTGCAGGATGCGCAGCGTGTCCGCGGCGTTGCGCACCATGGCCGCATCGATGCAGAAGGCGTCCTTCACCTTCTCGTACTCCAGGATGTCGGGGAAGCGCTCCTTCTGGATACGCGTCATGTAGACGATGTCGCTGGACCCGATCGCGGCTTTCAGGTCCGTGGTCTCCGCAAAGTCCAGCCCCTTGGCCCGTGCCTCGGCCAGCAGGTACTCCGGAAGACGGAGGGTAGGGGGGGAGACCAGCACGAAGCGGTTGCCCTTGAACATCATGAGAGCCTGGATCAGCGAGTGTACGGTCCGCCCGTACTTGAGGTCGCCGGCCAGCGCGATCTTCAAGCCGTCCAGCTTGCCGAGCAGCTTGCGGATGGTAAAGAGGTCCAGCAGCGTCTGCGTCGGGTGCTGGTTGGTCCCGTCCCCCGCGTTGATCACCGGAATGGACGCGGTGGAGGCTGCCAGCCGGGCAGCGCCCTCCTTGGGGTGCCGAATCACGATGACGTCGCTGTAGCACTCCGCGGTCAGCACGGTATCGCTGAGCGTCTCCCCCTTGGCGACCGACGTCGTCGACGTCTCGGAAAACCCGATGGTGCTGCCCCCGAGCCGCGCCATCGCGGACTCGAACGACAGCCGCGTCCGAGTGCTCGGCTCGTAGAACATGACCATCAGGATGCGCCCCTTGAGCAGCCCCACCAGGCTGTCGCGCGGTGCGGCGTCCACACGGCCGGCCAGCTCGAGGTAGTCCTCGATATCCTTCAATGTCAGATCCGTGGCAGAAATCAGATCGGTCTTCATGCCCTCCACTCCTTGCGCTCGAGTTCCTCCACGTAGCCCATCGGGTCCGGAGCTGCCAGCAGCGACCGGCCCACGATCAGGTTGAGGTTCTCCAGGAAGCCCACGAGGGACGGGTCTCCCCCCTGCTTGCCGAATCCGGGCGAGTAGAGCTCGGTCCGGCCTCCGGCACGCAGGACGTCCATGATGCGGCGGACCTGCTCCGGCTTGGTCAGGGGCACCACGAACGCCCGCACCCCCTTGTCCATGGCCAGACGATACATGGAGAGAATCCCCTCGTCCGCGAGGAACCCGCCCTCCGAGACCTGGTAGGCCGCATGGGTCATCAGCCCGCCGACGATGACCTTCAGCCCCGCGGCCGCGGCCGCATCGACCCAGGCAGCGAGGGTTGCGGGGCCTGCCTGCGGGAAGAGGATCGCCTCGTTGACGCCCGCGTGCGCAAGCGTCGCGGCAAAGAGCGACCCGGTGTCCGGGATGTCGGTGCCCGCCTTCTGATGATCGTAGATGATCGGGCGTGTGGTGAAGCGCCGGAGCGCGGCAACCACCGCGGGAAGCCCATGCGCCAGGCCGAGGGCGAAACCCACCTTGTAGCCGTAGACGAGCCTGTGGTCGCCCAGCGCCTGGGCAAGAGCCGCTGCCCGCTCCAGGTCGGGCGTGTCCAGTGCGGGAACGATGCGTATGTTTGTCATTTCTCCCCCTCGTAGAAGTCGCGCAGTGCGGTCCAATGCGGGTCACCGGCCGCCTTCAGGTAGTCGACGAGATCCGGAAGCGTCAGCAGGCTTTCGAAGGCCAGGCCCGGTCGGCCGAGGCTCCAGCCCCTGCGCGTGCGGTCCACGGTGACGAGTATCCCCTCGGCCTGGATCCCAAAGGTTGAAGCCAGCAGATCAACGGCTTCCAGCTTGGTGCCGCCGGAGCTCATCACGTCGTCGATGATGACGATCCTGTCGCCCGCGGTGGGAATCCGGCCCACGAAGCTCCCCTTCTCGCCGTGCCCCTTGGCTTCCTTGCGGCCGTACAGCGTGCCCACGTCTCCAAGCCCCAACTCGGCCCAGGCCATTGCAGCAGCGGAAGCCAGGCTGATCCCCTTGTAGGGCGGACCGTAGAGGATGGTGGCTCCGGGGAAGTGCTCGTGGACACACTCCGCAAGCGCCCTGCCGATGGTCCTGAGCTGCCTTCCGGTGCACACGTCGCCGAGGTTGACGAAGAACGGAGACCGGTCGCCGGCTTTGAGCACGAAGTCGCCGAAGCGAAGTGCCCCGGTCTCGACGAGGAATGCAATCACTTTTCCCTTGTCCATCACGCGTAGACCTCCTTTCCCATCGGGCCGTCGGCGAACCGCCCCTCCCGGTATGCGAGCCGTCCGTCCACGACGCACGCGGTCACCGCCCACTCCAGGCCTGCGTGCGCATACGGGTTCCACCCCGCCTTCGTCACGGTGGGCCTCCGGCCCCGCACCCATCGCGGCCGCGGTCCGCGGCTCTCGATCCGCTGGAGCAGCACCGCATCCCGATAGGGCCCCGGGCACGTCAGGCCCGGCAGCGGGATGCCGTAGCATTGCGCGGCGTTGCGAGCCCCGAGGTCCAGCGCACGGGCCCAGGAGAGGAGCCCGCGCTCCACCTGCTGCACGAGCCAGGGTGCGAACCACTCGATGCCCGCAATGCCCGAAGGCGGGGTAGCAGACTGCTTCTCGGCCCGCGTGTGCGGCGCGTGGTCCGTGCCGAGAAAATCGATGGGACCGTCCCGGAGCGCGGCAGCTATTGCGGCCCTGTCCCGCTCGGTTCTCAGCGGCGGGTTCACCTGGAGCAGCGGTCCCACGGACTCGTGGTCCTCCTGCGTGAACTGGGCATAATGCGGGCACGTCTCCCCCCAGACGTCCATGCCCATGGCCTTTGCTTCCGCCAGCCACACAAGCTCTTCGCAGGTGGCAGCATGGCACAGGACCAGCCGCGGCCGATCTCCGGCCGGAAGCGACTCCAGCACCGAGCGCACCTTCTCGAGCGCGGACGTCACCGCGGCCCGCGGGCGCATGTCCTGGTGCCTGGAGCCGGACTTCACGAAGCGGCTCTCATCCTCCGCGTGCACGGCCACGGTGTCGGCCGCAGCGAAGATCTCGGCAAGTCGCGCGCGGTCGTGGATTGCCGGCTGGCTGGACGCACGCGACAGGTAGACCTTGACCCCCGCGATGCGTGCGCACCGCGGCACCGGACCCGCGGCCGGAGCCTGGAGAAAAAGGCCCCAGCGCACGCTGGACTTCCGCTCGAACCGCTGCCGCTTGCGCGACAGGAGCGCCTCGGTCACGGTCGGAGGCACGTCGTTGGGCATCACCAGCACGGTGGTGACTCCGCCGGCCAGCGCCGCGCGGGTGCCGTTGGCAATTCCCTCCTTGTAGGCACGCCCGGGCTCGCGAAGATGCACATGCGGATCGACGAGACCCGGAAGCACGATGCCCCCCGCACCGTCGACCACCGTCCCGGGCCCGTCTGCCGCGTCGGCACCTGCGGGGCATGCTGCGTCGTCATCCCCCCGGACAACGAGGGGACCGGGGACAAGAACGCCCTTCGGGTCCACCCAGGAGATGTTCTCGAAACGCACCATGCCCACCGCGCCCGGCCGCTGCCTTGTTCTCTCGCCGTTCAGGGGAGCTTGCCCCGGGAAGGGGCCCGGCTCGGACTATCCGCGACCTCTCCGGCAGCGTCAAGCCAAATCTTCACGGCTTTGCCGGTTCCGGGCCGACGCGTACACGTCTCCTTGATTCGCCGGAGCCCCGATGCTAACTTCATGGAGGTGTTTCGCGGAGCTCCTGTTGAAGAAGATCGCGATCTATGGAAAAGGGGGAAGCGGCAAGTCGACGGTGTCGGCAGCGCTGTCCGTGTGCTTTGCCCGCCGCGGCCTGAAGGTGCTCCATGTCGGATGCGACCCCAAGAGCGATTCCACGCTGACGCTCACGGACGGCAAGAGACCGCAGACCCTGCTCGAGCTGCTCTCCCGCGGCAGGAAGAGGCCTGCGGAGGCGGAGTTCATGCTTCCGGCGCGGCTCGGCATCACGTGCATCGAGGCAGGCGGCCCCGAGCCGGGCGCGGGATGCGGAGGCCGCGGCATCGCGCGCATGTTCGAGCTGTTCGACGAGATCCAGCTGCTGGCGCGGCACGACTTCGACGTGGTCCTGTTCGACGTTCTCGGGGACGTCGTCTGCGGCGGATTTGCCGCGCCGCTGCGGCACGGCTTTGCAGACCGGGCGTTTGTCGTCGTGTCCGAAGAGCCGCTGTCCCTCTACGCCGCGAACAACATCCTCCGGGCGCTGGTCACCTATAGCGTCAATGGGGTTTCGCTGGGCGGGCTCATCGTCAATCTCTCCGAGAACTCCGGCCCCATGGCCCCCCTTCACCGCTTCGCCAAGGCGACACGCTCGGGAATCGCGGGGATACTGCCCCGGGACCAGGCCATCCAGGAAGCGGAGCTCACGCACCTCACCGCGTCGGATCTTCCCGAGAGCTCCCCCACACGGGCCGCGATCGAAAGACTGGCCGACGCGGTTCTTGCTTCCTTTGACCAGGTCCCGGAGCTGCCCACTCCGCTCTCGGTGGAGGAGCTGTTCGACGTTGCCGGGCCCGGGCGCAAGCGGGCCGGAGCGAACCGCTTGCAGCAGGCAGCCACGGACGGAAGCGAAGGAGACCCGTCGGCTCGACCGGGCAGTTCGGAAGGAGCGGGCCGCCATACCCCGGACCCGCCGGCAGGGGCAGCCCGCAACGCGGCATCCGGAAGCCGCTCACAGGCTGCGCAGCAGGAGCAAGGGGGCAGTGTGGCTCGCCAGCTTCCTGACGATGCGACGGTGGTCGGATCCGCACAGTCCCTTTCGACCTTTGCCTCCCTGCTGGGCATCACCTCGCCGGATGTTCGCAGGGCCATGGTGGAGGTGCGGCGGGTCGTGCACACCGACTCCGCGTTCCACGTGTCCCTCGCCAGCCCCACGTTCGCGGGCCTGGACCTCGTGCTGCGCCGGGCAGGAGAGGGTGTTCAGTCGTACGCTACCATTCGGGACGTGGCACTGGGCTATACGTCCCGCCTCACCGCAGGCTCGAAGCAGCTGCTCGAGTTCGTCGGTGCGTTCCTCAGGAAGTCCACGGTCCGCTTCGATGATTTCGTGCGGGCCCTTGCTTCGGACACCGCGTCGGAGGCGCAGCCCACTTTCCACGAGGCACGCAACCGCGTCATGCGCACCGCGCGGCCCGTGGCCCGCCACTGGAGCATCTGGGGCAAGGCCGGCACCCAGGGCAAGTTCTTCTTCCCGGAAGAGCGCTCCCGACTCGTAAGGGGAGAGATCCGGTTCAGAGACCGCAGCATCAACATCCACCATGGAACCCAGACGTGCCAGGCCAGCGAGCAGCCGAACACCTCCTACAGCGTCCACTTCGTGCGCTACCCGTGGAGGGCTGACGACATCGACCACTCGGAGTCGGACCAGTCCCTCTGGCTGTTCACCGGGCTGGACGACTACGAGATCATCGCCGGCACGAATCGCAAGCTCAAGGACGCTCTGGAGTGGGCCACGAAGCACGGCGACGGACGGCCCGTGTGCGTGGACGTGAGCTGCGTCCCGGTGGTCAGCGGAGAGGACTGGCAGGGAGTCCTGCGGCAGTTCAAGAAGACCTATCGCGGCTCTCTGACCGCTTCCGCGATCAGCGGCACGGACATCAGTGGGCAGATCGTAGCGGCCATGCAGGCCGTCGTCGCGGGGCCCCTCCCGACCCTGCCGAAGCGCCGGAAGGGCAGCGTCGTCTTCGTGGGGTTCCCCCCCACGTCGGTGACCAACGAACTGGAGAACCTGCTTGCCGTGGCCGGAATCACGGTCCAGCAGAGGCAGGTGCCCGGAGTCTCGCTGGGCCGCATCCCGGAGATGCTGTCGGCTTCCGCACAGATCCTCTGGCCGGTCGAAGAATACAGGCGCCTCTACGATGACGGGTTCCTGAAGCTCCCGCTGCCTGCCG
>Ga0233425_10005939_pt1 | contig 18649 bp, 15 predicted proteins | sample Watercolumn_Towu_2_FD_181712 | JGI IMG/M metagenome (GOLD analysis project Ga0233425, IMG submission 181712) | Freshwater microbial communities from Lake Towuti, South Sulawesi, Indonesia - Watercolumn_Towuti2014_140_MG | ecosystem: Environmental > Aquatic > Freshwater > Lake | place... | reverse complement strand
CGTTGGTGCGGGACTTGTCGGGGGGCAGGCTCGGGGGGGGTTGCAGGGGGATGGGGCCTCCGCTAAGCTCACCCGCAAGTTCTGTTCGTAAGCCCTTTCATGTTGACCTCTTGTTCGTTGCTTCTCTCGTCAGGCAGTCACTGCCTTGGTGCTAGGCGCGCGAATGGGGGTTCCAAGCCCGCATGTTTCCGGCTCGTCGCCGTGCAATCACCGAGCATTGTTGATCTGGAACGGATGGAACGCGTTGTCACGGGTGATTGTTGAGCTGACGAGGCCGGACCGGTCATTCAGCGGATCATCAGTGACGGATTGCTGCTTCGAGCAGCACAAAGTCTGTTGAGTGGGTCCGGTTGCTCCCTAAGGGGGCAGAGGCTCTATGGGTAAGAAACTGTTTGTGGGGGGACTCCCCTGGGCGACCGACGATGCTGGCCTGCGCGCGCTGTTCGAGCGTTTCGGCGGCATCACGGAAGCAGTGGTGATCATGGATCGCGAGACGCAGCGTTCGCGTGGTTTCGGCTTCGTCACCTTCGGCAACGACTCCGATGCAGACAAGGCTGTGGCTGAGATGAACGGCTCTGACGTGCAGGGTCGCCGCATCAACGTCAATGAAGCGAACGAGCGCAAGCCCCGCACCGGTGGCGGCGGCTACGGCGGCGGTGGTGGCGGCTACGGCGGTGGCGGTGGCGGCTATGGCGGCGGTGGCGGCGGCTACGGCGGCGGCGGTGGACGCGGCGGTCGTGGCGGTGGCTACGGCGGCGGACGCGGCGGTCGTGGCGGTGGCGGCTACGGCGGTGGCGACGGCGGCGGCGACCGCTGGTGATTCATCAGCGCAGCCTTTCGAGGTTGCGCTGCTCCAAGGACGCTGATGCGTTCTTGATGACGAAGGGCGTGTGCACCATGAGTGCGCGCGCCCTTCGCGCTTTTGTGGCCCTAGAACCGGTACTCAGCCTTGAGGGTCAAGAACCACGCATCAGAAGCGGTCGCGACAAACGCACGGCCTGGCTCGAACTTCGCGAGGACGAGCTCCATGTCGAAGGCGCGGCCCGCATCGAATCCCACGATGAGATCCCACTCGGTACCGAGTTCGGGGTAGATCCCCTGCGGAGTCAGGCGCAGACGTGAATCAAAGAGATGTGCGCTGGCCTCATCCTGCGCATAGTGATGCCAAACCAAGTCCACGGAGAAGTCGCGCGCCCAACGCACGCCTCCGCCGAGCGTGAATACACGCATATTGGCGAGTTCGGGACGCACGAGTTCGCCGAGATAACGAAAGCTCGTGATGCCGTTCAAGCGATCGTTGTTGTCGTTCAGACCGCTTTGGCGGAAGTTGCCATCTTGGAAGTTGGAAGGTGGCCACGCACTGCCTGAGCCCATGGCGTAACCCGCATAGAGGGAGGGATGCCATTCCGTCCCCGAGGGGGCCCACATCAGCATGGCGTCTAGCCCGTGAGAGTTCAGTGTGTTGAGGCTCTCATGTCCGCGGAGTAGAGAGGCGTCTAGCCATGCGGTCCATGCGCCGCTGTCGTATTCCACTGATGCGCCATACCAGTGGCGCCGCCAAGAGCTGTAGATCGAAGCATCGTCCTTGTCGCGGGTCATCGCATAGAAGAATGCGTCGAGATCCGCGAGAGGGTGCGTGTGCCAGCCCGCCAGCAGGTTGTTGATGTCGGCGAGTCCTGGATCAGACGTGTATTCGCGGCGTGAGAGCGAGAGCTCGAATTCGGAGCCATCGGCGTTGAGCCATAGGCGCACGGCATCGAGGCTCTCGTCCATGAGCCACTCTCGGCCGTCGTCAAAGTCCTGTCGGCCAATCTCTAGAGACACACCATCAGCGATGAGGTCCTCGAGCAGCACAAACGCTTCTTCAACGCGCAGACTGTTGGACGCATTGACGTTCGCATCCTGATCGAAGAGCACGTCCGCCGAGCCGGCGCGGAACTTCGCGAACGCCATGACTTGGCGCGAGAAGTTCATGGTGAACTCCAGCGTTGTGGAGGCTTCGTGAATCAGTCGATCACGATGTTGTTGGTCCTGCAAGTCGTGGTTGCCACGCCATTCCAAGTCGTATTGCACTTCACATGCGAAACTGATCGACTCGCTGAGTCGATGCTGATCGGAAATCTGCAGATCATCGTCATCCACTCGCCGCACCCGCATCAACCCGTTTGCGATGCCACCAAGGTCCTTGGCGGAGGCATCAGCCTCAGGCACGGGCACATCCTTCACGTCCCAGCCAACAGGGACACGCATTTCCCATCGCACCGGGAGGCCAGCGATCTCGAGGCGTCGCCGATCGCGATCTACCCAAGTGATCTGGCCTTGGAGCTCATCCACTTCATTGGCTCGACGCGTGCGGAGCGAGAGTTTGCGCAGCAGCAGGCCGTCGTCGGTTGGGATGGCCTCGGCCTTGACCCAGCTTTCAGCGCTGAGTGCTTCAACGGTTAGGGGCTTGCCCTCGGTGTCTTCAAACACGGTGCGCTCGTCGAGACGAATGTGCGCGGCTCCAACCTGTAGATGAGATCCCGGCACCACAGCGCCAAGAGCGCCGCGCAAGACCACTTCGTCATCATCCTCTTCGATGACAAAGCGTGAGGCATGAAACACGCCGTCCTGCCACGCGCCGCGCACTTCGACGCATTGCCGATGTTGCAGGAAGCCCGTGCCAACGTGCTTGCCACCCGGAATGCCCGCGGGCACTTCGCGCGGCGGGCCTGGATCAAACGGAGCACAGGCGACAAGGAGGCTGAGAATTGCGAAGGTGAGGCGTTTCATCATGGCTCGAACAGCGCAGGATCTGCGCTGAGTTGGAGGAGGAGAGGAGCGAGATAACGCCAACGGCGGCGCACGCTGTAGAGCGCAGCGAGCCGGAAGCAGGTTCGAGCTGCAGCATCGGCTTCACCTTCATGGCTCGCTCCGCCAGCATTGCGCCACTGTCGTACGAGATCGCGGGCGAGCACGAGTCCACACTCGGCGTTGTCGCCCCGTTGCAAGGCCCGCAGCAAGCAGTGCGCAGCGAGGTTTCCCATGTCTGCATCGGGATCTCCGGCTTGCACCATGTCGAGGTCAATCAAGCTCACGCGCGAGTTGTTCAACAAGATGTTCCGATCGTGCAGGTCGGCGTGCACGAGAGCACGGCGTTCAGGTTCGATCGGGCCACGCTCTGCTGCGAGGGCTTCGGCGTCGCGGAGTAGCGCGGGGTGGAATCGGCGAAAGACCTCTAGCAGCGTTTCGAAGCTGAGTGGGCGAGTGTGCGGCAGATCTGGTGCGGGCGCGGCGTGCCAATGAGCCAAGGCTTGGGCGACGGCAGCGAGTACCTTTTGCTCGCTTCGCTCCAGCAGGTGATCGTGAAGGGAGCGTCCGCTGACAAACTCAGTGGTGAGTTCGTTCTCGTTTTCACTCGGAAGAATGCGCGCAATGTGCGGAAACGCGGGCCGTTGCGTGCGGAGCGCTAGTGCCGCCTCATGCCGTTGGCGTGCGAGGATGGCCTTGCTGCCAGCAAATCGCTTGACGATGCATGGCCCCTCGGCTGTTGATCTCAACAGCACGGCCCGTGACCTAGGTCGCCACGCCAAGAGCTTGGCACCGTGAGTGAGTGGGTCGTCGGCCGGATCAGCAAGCGTGATGTTGTTGTCTTCCAAGTGCAGCACGCCGTGCCGCACGAGACCATCGGCCCTGAAGACTCCCGGCCAGAGCTGACTCGGACGCGGATGCAGTTTCTCTATGCGTATGCCGGCAAGAAGCGGCAACTCTGCGGAGCGTCGGCGCGGTGCGCGAAATAGGCCGAGCAGTTGTGCCGCCGTCCGCAAGCGTTGCTCCGCGAGTTCCACAGCATTGGGCGTTGCCCGTCTTAGCGGCCCGAGGGCCAATTGCGCGACGGCGCGAGCCTCGAAGCGCAATTGAACGAGGGCGCCTGCTCCCGATCGTCGCGCGATGCGCTCGTGCAAAGCAGCGGCTCCGCTCTCGCGCGCCTCGAGATGCGCGAGGCGGATGTGGGCCAGCAACGAGCCCCAGTCTTCTTCCACCAAACCATGTGCGGCGCGTTCGAAGTCGATGAGCGAAATCCGTCCTGCGTGCTCTAGACATTGATAGAGGTGCAAGTCGCCATGCACGAATCCCGGTGTGCCGCTGAAGTCTTGTTGGTTCAAGCGGCGTTGGACATCACGCGCGATGAGGGCAAGTTCCGGAGCGAGACGCGCAATGTCGCTGATGTCCCGGCGGCGATCCTGTGGCGCGGCACCTTGCTGCACTTGCGCAGCATGCAAACGCTGAATCGTCGCTATGAGGGCATCAGCATGTTGCAGCGCTTGCTCGGTCGAAAGCGGCTGGCCTGCAAGGCCGGACTCCAGTTGGATCTGTCCCCGCGCCAAGGTGCCGAGTGGCTCTGGCATCGGCAGCGAGGGATCCGCCTGACGCAGACCGCGCTGCAACGCGTCAATCGCTGCTCCGCGTCCGTCGGGGAAAACGCGCATGAACACATGGCGCTCGCGTTTCTCACCGCTGAGGTCGTGCTTGAGCGAGAGATCGAGTCGCGCCACAGCGCGCAGCTCGGGCTTGTAGCGCATCACCGTGACGTCGAGCGCGCGGCCTCGCACACGAAAACCCTCTGGGACGAGTTCTCCTGCGTCTCGGAGGGCGCGCTTCAGACGGTCCTTGTCCGCGAGGAGCCGCGCCCCACGGAGCTTCCTGTCGTTGGGCCAAAGAAACATCAACAGGCCGGGTTCTGCGAGTGCGCGCACGCCTGCCCCGAGCACTGTCTCGCGCGGCCGCATGCGGCTCCACTTGGCGAGAATCTCTAGAGCACGCGCGGGTGTGAACTGCAACAACGCAGCGGGGATGCACTCGTTGCCGATGCGCAGTTGCAGCGCGGCTCGTTGAGGCAGCCGCGGCGACAAGCGGCACCAACTGAGGCTGACGGCCTCTACGTTGGCGCCAGAGTCAGCGAGCAGTTGCTGCACTCGAGACGGATTGTGCGCTAGCGCTGCGAATGGGCTGGGCATGCTCAGTGCGTACTCCGCTGCCAGCGAGTTGCGACGCGTCCCTCGGCGAAGTGCAAGATCTGGTCCGCATGGAGCTCCGGAATGGACTCGTGCGTTACCACGAGAACACTTCGGCCTTTAGCGAGAGCACGCACTGCCGAGATGACGCTTGGTCGTGCGGCCCCATCAATGCCTGCGAGCGGTTCGTCCAAGACCACCAGCGCCGCGTCCATGAGGGCCGCGCGCGCCAGCATGAGGCGGCGCGCTTCGCCACCGGAGAGCCCGCTGCCACCTTCGCCCAAGGCTGTGTCTAGGCCCTCGGGCAAGCCGCGCACGAATTCCAAGGCATGGGTGAGCTCTAGAGCACGTTCCATTTCCGCAGTCGTCGCTTCGGGCCGAGCAAGGAGAAGATTCTCGCGCACGCTCATGCCGAAGAGTTGGATGTCCTGCGGGACATAGGCCGTTCTGTTGCGCCACGAGCGCAAGCTGAACTGCGTCGCGTCTTTGCCATCTAGCAGAATGGACCCAGAGTGCAGGGGCAACAGCCTCAGCAGGAGAGCCACGTAGGTGCTCTTGCCAGAACCATTCGGACCCGTGACCACAGTGAGTTCGTTGGGGCGCAAGATGGTGTCTGCCGCGCTGAGGCCGCGGGTGCCGTCGTGCAAGTGCGCGAGAGCGCGCGTCTCGATGGTTTGTGCTTGTGCCGGAGCGTCGATGCCGGCAGCGAGATCCTCGCGAGGTTGCTCGAGCAACTCTTGCAGGCGCTCGCTACACGCGGTGGCTTTCGAGAGCCGCGTCCCTTCCTTGCTGAGGCCGCGGAGTGGTTTGTAGATACTGCGTGCATAAGACACGAGGACCACGAGCAGGCTCACGTCAAAGTTCACCGAGGCCACCGCTTGACCACCGAACCACAGCAGTGCGGCAAGCCCGGCTCCAGTCAACAACTCCGCAGCGAGCCCCATGCGAGCCGCCAACATGGCCGCGCGCGCGCCACTCTTCTCAGCGTTGCGCGCTTGTCGTCGGAAATGCAATGCGAGCGGAGCTTCCGCCCCTAGAGACTTCACTAGCGGGAACTGACGCAGGCTTTCGGTGGCGTGCACAGCCGCAGCGCTTTCACCTTCGCGCTGGCGGCGTACGAGCCGGCGCAGTCGGACACTTGAGAGCTGAACCAAGAACAGGAACGGGACTAGTGGCGCAAGCACCAAGACCGCGAACAAGGGGTCTAGCACGAAGAGCACGACACCCGTGCCGGCAATGATCAGAACGCGCTCAAGTGCACCGACCCAAGTCGTGAAGAGAAGATCGCGCACCATGGTGACATCACCACCGATGCGTGTGAGAAGGTCGCCAAGGGGCAGCGTGCGTTGAGTCGACCAAGGCAGGCGCAGCACGTGCTCAAACACACGGGCGCGCACGCGCGCGGTAATGCGTCGGCCAGTGCGCGCGGAAAGCGCCGTGCGCGCTAGTTGAACTAGGCCTGCGCTAAGAGCGATGGCGAGAACGAGGACTGCGGCGGTGCCAAGACCGGTGGCATCCTGGTTTTCGAGCAATGCGTCCAAGGCCAGCTTGACGGGCCATGGACGGAGCAACTCCAACGCAACGAGCACCACGGTGCATCCAACAGCTCCGGCGACGGCGCCGCCTTCACCGCGCAGCGCGGGGCGCATCATGCGCCAAGCAGCAAGAGTGGCACGAGGTTGGAAGCGAAGCCAGTTCACGAGATGCGTTCGAGGGATGCGAGGATTCGTTCCGCGACGTGGGACCACGTGGACGTCGCTAGCGCCCGCGCACGTGCGGCACCGCCGAGCTTCGCGCGGAGTTGAGGATCCTGCAACAAGAGACTTGTGGCTCGGACGAAGCCCGCGTTGTCGCCAGGCGCGACCACGAACCCGCCAGGGCCTACAAGTTCGGGAATGTCCCCTTGATCGGAGCTGACTACGGGCACGCCAGCGAGCGCTGCGTGGACGATCTTCAGCGGGCAAAACCAGAAGAACTCGCTCGGCGGATAGGGCGCAAGAAGGACGGTCGCGGCATCCAGTTCGCGGGCCGCGTCCACTTCACTCAAAGCCCCGGTGCACGAAAACAAGGCGGAAAGTCCAGCGTTCGCAGCGGCCGCCATCACGGCTTGTGCCCCGCTGCCTCCGCCAATGATGCGCACGTCAAAACAGAGCCCTTGTTCAGACAGGTCGGCCGCGATGGGGACGAGGCGATCTGCGCCATGCCAAGGACGCGCCTGTCCGAGGAATGCGATGCGCGGCGGGTTGGAGTCTAGGCGCGCGGCTCTCGGATGCAGCGCCAAGTCGGCACCATTGGGATGCACTTCCACGCCGTGTGCGTTCCCGCGCAACGCGGAAGCCCACGCCGCAAGCGGCCGAGAGACCGCCAGCACCAAAGGCGCCTCGCGGAGAACTCTCCTCTCTGCATCTCGCTCTGCTTGGCTCACGATGCGTCCGCGGTGCTGCTCGGCTTCGAGCAGCAAGGGGGAATTCAGTTCAAGCGCGTACGGGATGCGGGCCTTGCGGCACGCGTCCAGCACGGCCGTGTGACCGATGGAATAGCGCTCAATCACTGCGTCTGGCGCATACTCCCGCAGCAGTCCTTCTACGGAGCTCGCGTTCAGCGAGCGCCATCCCACCAGCGTTCCTTCCGGATCACGACGCGTGACTAGCGTGACGTCGTGGCCTGCAAGGCGCAAAGCTGCGACCAATGCCCGCAGGTGAACGGCTGCACCCTTGGTGCCATCGGGTGGGATGCCGTGGTCGGCCGTGAGCACAACTAGCTTCACGCCGTGTGTCCCTCGAACAAAGCGCAGAGTTGCGGGAGCGTGTTGCGCTGACGGAAATGTGCCTCGATCTGCGCCGGCCCTGCGCTGGAACACTGAGCCCAGAGCGCGTGGTCCTCAAGCAAAGTGCGCAAGCCACGGGCTAATGCCTCGCATTCACCTTCAGGGACAATCAGCCCGTGCACAGCGTGATGGACGATTTCCGGGATGCCACCCACAGGTGTCGCGACGACGGGTGTCCCCAACGCGAGGGCTTCTAGGGCGACCGTTGGGAGAGCATCCTGATTGCCATCGGCAGCGCGGATGCACGGCAAAGCCAACACGCGAGCGCGAGCCATGAGCGAGAGCACGTCCTCGCGGGGCATGAGTCCGAGGATTTGTACTTGCTCGCCGAGTTGCAGATCAGCAGCGAGTGCTTCGAGACGCGAGCGTTCTTCTCCGTCGCCAATCAGAGCGCAACGACATGGGACCTGCGCATCGCGGAGCACCGCAAGCGCGCGCAGCAGATCCGCAAAGCCCTTCTTTTCCACGAGCCGGCCTACGGCCACGATCAGGTCCGGTTCGCGCGTTTCGGACAACACGCCGATGCTGTCGGGCAAACCGTTGTAGATGCGCTCAATGCGGACCTTGCGCCCGCGCAGCAGGTCCTCGCGCAGGAAGCGGGCGTTGTCATCACTGACGGTGACTAGTGCGTGGGCACGTTCAGCGACGCGCGCGAAGAACTCGCGATCAATGTCCTTGCGCCAGATGTCCTTCGCGTGTGCGGTCACGGTGTAGGGAACGCCTGTGAGCAGGTGCGCGACATGCACGAGGCGTGCTGCCACGGTCATGAAATGCGCATGAAGATGCGTGAGGCCATGCGTGCGTGTAGCCCGCGCTAGCACGGCACCTTGCGCCACCATGCCACGGGCTTGCTTCTCGGGCAGGCGCTGCATGAGGCTTTCGATTTCAGCGCGCGCCGTTCCGGCACCGTCAAGCACTGAAACGACACTCTTCCGGTCTTCCGCTAGAACTTCCACGCTCGCTCTCAGCGCAGCGAGATCCTTGTGCCGTGGCTCATCGTCGGCGGGGCGATGAGCGAAGATGCGCACGTCATACCCGGCAGCTTCGACCCCGAGCAGTTCCGAGAGAATGAACGTCTCCGACAGCCGTGGGAACTTCTTCAGCACATAGCCGACGCGCGGCCTAGCCATGGTGGCGCAGAGTTCCAGGTTGCGCGGCGGGCTGCCCAAACGCCTCCGCAGCGAGGGACTGCATTAGATCGCAGATGCGTGCCAATCCACCGAGATCTGGTGGAGGGCTCAAGTGCAGATCTCCCTCCATGGCCGCGCAGACGAACTTCTCTAGTGTGCTGTTGCTGAGTTCGGCAACACGCGCCATGTGGCAGCAACCTCGTTGGGAGAGGAGTTGCGCACGCAGGACTTGCTCCATGCGTGGCCCTTCGCGGGGCACCAAGAGCGCGGGCCTCTGCGAGGCGAGAATCTCAACGGTCGTGTTGTAGCCCGCCATGGCCACAATGGCGGTGGCGTTGGCAATGCGTTGTTCCATATCACCCACAAAACTGTGCAGGTGAACATCGTGTGCCACTTCGCTGAGGCGTGCTTCAAGGTCTGCACGCTTGCGCGGCGAGAGCAGGGGGCCCGTGACGATGTCGATGCTAAATGGGAGAGGGTTTCTGTGCTTGGCTAGCCACTCCGCCACCGCACGCAACAACAACTGCCCGTCTCCGCCGCCCCCGCAAGTCACCAACAGGTTTGGCGTTGTTGAGGCCACAGGATCCACGCGCTTTGCGACGTAGCCCGTGTGTACGACCCGGCCCGGGAAGCGCTGTTCTAGCCGCAACGCCTGCGCCGTGGTCCCTAGCGATTCGTCGCCATAGACCAAGATGCGGTCATAGAGTCTCAGCGCCGCTTCCACACCATCGCGCCGCCATTCCGCCTCTACGCGCGCTGGGGCGTCGATGATGTCACGCAAGCCCACGAGCAGTTTGGTGTTGGGTTGAAGTCGGCGCGCGGCAGCGAGTGCTTCGCGCATTTCGCCGAGTAAGCCTGCGGGAACGTGATCCACGAGAATGAAGTGCGGTCGATAGGCTTCTACGGCGGCGAGCAACATGCGCGAGCGCAGGCGCAACGCCGCAGCGATGTCCACTCCCAACGTGCGCGAGTGGTAGGTGCCGTCCGCATTCTTTTGGATCGCGGGCAACTTGAGGGTGTCCGCTCCGTGAGGCAACGAGAAGCTCTGCGATTGGCCACTGCCCGTAGCCAGCAGCATGGCTGGTGGAGTGGGGCACGACTCGGAGAAACTGTTTGCGAGGCGCAGATTGCGACGCAAGTGCCCAAGACCGTAGGAGTCGTGGCTATAGAGAAGGATGCGTGGACGTTCGGCGGGGGTGAAGTCCATGGTGCTTCTCAGAGAATGGTGAACGTGAACCCGGCGCTGTCGTAGACAACGGGGTTCACGCTGGCACCATCAGTGATGCGGGCAGTGAAACGAAACGCCTTTCCAGCGTGCGCTGGATTGATGGCGGGAAGTTGCAGGGGTAGGCCCTGCCACACAGCGAAGAACTGTGGAGGCAGATTCAGGTTTAGGGGTGAGTAGAGAGGCGTCTCGACTCCGGTGGGGTCTCGGAGAGAGAACTGCAACACGCCGCTCGCCGGCGCGAGCCCGCCTGGGACGTAAATCGCGGCCAGCACCGGAACGGCGCCGTTCTGCGGCACAGCTAGGGAAGGAGCGATGCTGTCGAAGTAGACAAAGATGTGTTTGAGCGGCAGCGCTTGGTTCAGCACTAGGCCCTGAGCGCCAATGATGACATTCGGCACAGTCACGTCCGCCATCAGCGAGACGTTGCTGGTCTTGAAGCGCACGTTCCACGTTCCTTGGGGAACGCGCAAGGAATAAGTGCCGTTGCTCGCGGACGAATTGTTGGTCAGTGCGGCCAGCGCGCCCGTGGTGGGATTGATGAGGTCGATGTCGCAGTTGGCTTCGGGCAAGGTGAAGAAGTTCGTGAGCGTCCCGCTCATCGGAACACCCTGCGGAAGGGTGATGTTGCCGAGGGAGACATTGCCCGTGACCGTGAACGGAGCTGTTGTTGTGCCCGTGAGAGTCGAACCGAGAGGCGCATTGGCCGAGAGCGTGTACGTGCCGGCGGGCACGACCAAAGAGAAGGTGCCGTTCGCGGCCGAGGTGTCATTCGCGGTGTAAACACGGAATTCACCGGGCGATGTGTCTACGTCGAGATCGGCCCCGCTCACGGGGCTGGCCGTGGGGCTCAAGAGCGTGCCGGTGACGAAGAACCCAGGCTGCAAGGTGAGGTTGCCGACATTCATCGAGCTTGGCACGGGAACGCCGATGAACTGACGCGCCTGCATGGCCATCGTTGGCGGCGGATCAAGGGTGATGTTGAACGTGCCCACGGGCACCACGACCGAGAAGACCCCGGCCGCATTCGTGTTGTCGTTGGGAGTCGCTACACGCGCACCGGTGTAGTAGTTGTCCACGTCGATATCCACATCCGCGAGGGCGACATTGGTTATGGCATGGCGGACGGTTCCACTCAGCAGCACTCCGGGAGGCAGCGTGATCGTCGGTACAACGGTGGCTGAGTTCACCACCACGCTGTATACGAACTGAGCGACGAGGAGCATTCCGACCGGAGGCGCAGCGCGCACGTCGTAGGTGCCCGCGGGCACAATGACCGTGTAGGTCCCGCCAGCACTGGTGAGGTCATTCTCAATGAACAGCTTCTGGCCGGTGGCGCTGTTGTAGACGTTGATGTCCGCGCCCGAGAGCGGCAGACCTCCTGCGAGGACCGTTCCCGAAAGCGCAATGCCTGGTTGCAACACGATCGCGCCTAGCGCGATGCTGCCGACGGCTGGCACCGTGACTCCCTGGAGTTGATGCGGAGCGTAGGCCGTGCTCGGAGGCGAGAAGTTGATGTTCTGCGCGCCGGCTTGAACGGTGCAGGTGAATTGCCCGAGCGCGTTGGTCGTGGGGGCGGCGGGTTGAGTCCCGTTGCTGAACTCTAGGGTGACTCCGGCGATGGGCGCACCGGTGGCGCTCACTACAGTGCCGGTGACGGTTTGTGCACACACTGCGCCGCAACAAAGCGCAATGCAAAGCCACGTTCTTTTCATGATGCTTACGGTTCGATGGGGGAACGGATGGACGGCGACGAGTTCCCATTGGATTCGTCGCCAACTATTGTCACGAGCTTGAACTACCTCACCAAGCAACTTTTTCTGTAGCTTGAGCCCCTGAAAGGTTCAATGAAAACCGCAGAAACGACAGTTCCTTGAGGACAAGCAAGCTTCCGAGATTGGCCGTAAGCACAAAAGAACCGGCCGCTGCCCTTTCGAGCACCGGCCGGCATTCTCAGGCATCCTCGAGGGCCGTTTCCAGCCTCAGGTGGATGACCTCCTCGCGTCATGAACTGACAATCGATCACCTCCTTTCCTGCGACCGGTGCCACCGCGCGGCAAAGCCGCTTGGATGCACTGGGTCTGGGCCAGCGCGCGATGAATCGTCGAGGTGTCCATCACGCGCACTCCAGTCCCGATGGCGTAGGCAGGACCCACAACCATCACGGCCCTCAACGAGGGCAGAACCAACATACCCCGGCGGGGTGCGCGCTGTCAGCAGAAGGTGGAATTTTTTCGTGCACTCGGCAGCAGTTGGCCATCGCGCACCACTTCGCATCCTCGCTTGACAACGTGCCGTACGCGATTCTCACCAAACACATACGGAAGTGAATCCAGATTGGGTAGATCGAAGGCGGTGAGATCCGCTGCGAAGCCGGGCGCAATGGCGCCGATTGTTCCGCCACGGCCAATGGCGTGCGCCGCATTCCACGTAGCCGCGCCGAGGGCTTGCGCGGCAGTCATGCCGTACTTGATGCACGCAAGAGAGAGAACCAAGGACATGTTGCGCGTCGGCGACGAACCTGGGTTGAAGTCCGTTGCGAGTGCAACCGCGAGGCCGAGCTCGAGCATGTCGCGTCCAGGAGCGTCGCCCTTCAGATTGAGATAGAGGGAAGTGGCAGGCAGGAGAATCGCGACCACGCCCGCATCGCGCATGGACGCGAGGTCCTTCCTTGAGGCAACCACGAGATGATCCGCGCTCAAGGCCCGCAGTTCTGCGGCCAATCCCGCCCCGCCGATGGGGGCGATCTCGTCGGCGTGCAACTTCACAGCTAGGCCATGGGCCCGCGCCGCTAGCAGGATGCGCCGCGATTCCTCGACACTAAACACGTGCGCTTCGCAGAACACATCGCAGGCTTCCGCGAGGCGTTCTTTGGCTATGCGCGGGATCATTTCTTCCACGAGCACACGGATGTAGCCCTCGCGATCGGAGCGGAACTCATCCGGAATCTCGTGAGCGCCGAGGAAAGTCGGCACCATCGCCAGAGCGTGCTCTTGGCTGGCCGCGCGAATGGCAGCGAGGGATGCGAGTTCTGATTCCGTGCTGAGGCCGTAACCACTCTTCGCTTCAATGGTGGTCGTGCCGTGCAAGAAGAATCCGTCCGCACGCGGCACTAGATCTTTGAGCAATTGGTCCTGCGTCAGAGCCCTCAGCCGCCGCGCGGAATTGCGGATGCCACCGCCTTGGCGAGCGATTTCTTCGTAGGGCACACCTTGGCAGCGAAGCGCGAACTCGGCTTCCCGCGTCGCGGCGAAGACGGGATGGGTATGCGGATCCACAAACCCCGGCGTAACTAGGCCGGCGCCGAGGTCGATGAGCGGCAGAGCAGGGAAGCGCCGCGGCAGTTCGTCCGCATCCGCAATCTCCGTGATGAGGCCATCACGCACATGCACGGATGCGCCCGTGACCAAGCTCGCGTCTGCCAGCTGAGACGCATTCCGCGGTCCCGCAGGTCCGTGAGCCAAGGTCGCCCAAACGCCGGTGCCGCGAATGACACATTCCATGGCGGCAAGGTACCGGCTGCGTTGACGGATTGACAAGCGCGAGCTCGCGGGGACCATGCAGCCCATGGATGAAGCGCAGCCAGTCTTGGCTTCAGGGGTTCAGCCCGTGGTCGTCACTCGCGGTCTCACGCGCAGCTTCGGCGACAAGGTGGCGGTGAGCGCACTCGATCTCGCGGTCATGCCGGGAGAGTTCTTTGGTTTCCTCGGGCCCAATGGCGCGGGCAAGTCCACCACCATCCGGATGCTCTGCGGCCTTCTGCGTCCGAGCGCTGGCGAGGCCCGGGTCTTGGGACTCGACCCCGTGGCCGACACCTTGGAATTGCGGCGCCGCATCGGTGTGTTGCCCGAAGAACCTGCGCTCTATGAACGCTTGACCGCCATGGAGATGCTCGCACTCGTCGCGGACTTGCACGGGATCGAGCGCCACGAAGGGCGACGCCGCGCGAGTGCATTGCTAGATCTCATGGAACTCAGTTCCGACGAGCGCGGACGCATTCTGCTCGACTATTCCATGGGGATGCGCAAGAAGGTCTCTCTCGCAGCGGCCCTGCTGCACGGGCCGCGCCTGCTCTTCTTGGACGAGCCGTTCAATGGCATTGACGCGGTCACAGTGCGCGCCATTCGCGGCGTACTCACGGATGCAGTGGCTCGTGGCGTCACGATCTTCTTTTCCTCGCACGTCTTGGAACTCGTCGAGCGGCTTTGCACGCGCGTCGCCATCATCACTTCGGGCCGCATGCAAGTTTGCGGAACCCTGCCTGAGGTGCGCGAGCAATCAGGGCTTGGCGCTGCTGCGAGCCTAGAGGACATCTTCGTGCACCTTGCGGGCGGTGGACGCGCGGGCGAAGCGGCCCAAGGCTTGGAGTTCTTGCAGTGAATCCTCCGGGAGCGCTGACCCGAGCGGGCCTGCTGCTGCGTCTGCGGCTCAAGCTCATGTTTCGCGCGAAAAGTGCGAAGCCCGCGAGTTTTGTGTTCACGATGCTCGTGAACATGACGGTGCTCGGAGTGGCCGCTCTCATGGCCGCGGGCATGGCGTTCCTCACCCTGAAGGAGCCCAGCGCGGCAGAAAACCTCTTGCCCAACTCGTTTGGGTCCATCTTCATCGCCCAGATCTTGATGAGCTTGGTGGGGCTCTCAACCTCTGAGTTCTTCGATGTGGGGCGCATCATGCACTTGCCGGTGGCAGCCGCGGAAGTCTTCGGGAGCATGGTGCTTTCAGGTTTCATCTCCGTGGTCACTGCGCTTTACATGGCGACGCCGTTGGGCATTGCTTGTGGCTGCGGTGGTGGCGTCTTAGTGATTGTCGCGCGCGTGCTCTTGATCCTCGCTCTTGTCGCGGTGGGGCACATGACCGCGCTCGCGCTGCATTTCCTGCTCGCTACGGCCATGACGCGGCGGCGGATGCGCGATCTCGCCATGGTGCTCGGCAGTTTGCTTGGCGTGGCTTTTTACGTGGCGTTCCGCGTGCTCGATGCGCGTTACTTCGATGCGAATCGTTCCCATGAACTCGCATTAGTTCCCCCGCCGGCGTTCTATGCGTGGCTGCCGACCAGCGGGTTGGTGGACCTTTGGAATGGTGACTTCTCAGCCCTAGCTCTGCTGCGGATCTGCTTCACGTTTGTCTTCGCGGGCGTGATGACATTCATCGGCGCGAGCCGTTTGCAGCGCCTGCTCTCCGGAGAGGTGCAGCCTGCACAGCAAAGCGTGCAGGACCTTCGTGAAGCACGGGCCATTCCGTTCCTAGCCCAAGAGACGGCGGCGAGTTTCCGCTTGCACCTCGCGCTCATGTGGCGCGATCCGCAGCTCCGCATGCAGTGGTTTCAAGGCATCGTGTTTGTCTGCCTGCCTTGGGTGTTCTTGGCCATCAAAGATGACGGCGATGAACCCGGACTGTGGGCCGCAGCCATGCTCCCTGCCTTGTTGGTCCTCGCTCACGCTGGCTTCCATCACAGCTTCTTCGGCGCGGACAGCCGCGGGCTCACGCAGTTGGTTCTCACGCCAGCGCGACGCACGCGCTTGGTGTTCGGCCGCATGTTGGCCGTCACTGCGACCTGCGTGGCGGTGGACATCGTGGCTTCGGCGCTCTTGCTCTTGGGCATGGGCTTGTTGGCTAGCGACCTGTTGCGCTGGTTGCCGCACTGGCCGCTGGTTGCGGCGGCTGTGGTGATCTTCCACCTCGTGGCATCCGGCGTTGGCGCCATGTACAGCACGCGCTGGCCCGTGCCGCTCACGGCGGGAGATCGCAGAGCAGCGACGCGCTCAGGGCAGGGGCAGGGTTGCGCGACGCAGTTTTTGAAGTTGTTGCTTTTCCTGCCGGAGTTTGCGCTCTCCGCGATCATTGCGGCGGTGGGGTTGCTGCCGGTTCTAGACCTGCCCCTTGTCGGCAAACTGTTGCCGACGCCAGCCATGGTGATCACGTATCCGCTGGCCCTGCTCTTGGCCGCAGGTGTGGCATTCGCCGGTTGCCAGATCGGGGCCAGGACTCTCGCAACGCGCGAAGAGGAGTTTCTTCAGGCCTTGCGCCCGGCCGCGGAGTGACCTGCCGCTCGCCACGCAACCAAAGCTGCCAACAAGGGCAGGCCAGCGGCGCTGAGCAGGGTGATGCGCACGCCAAAGTGATCGAGGAGAAACCCGTGCGGTGCCAGCGTGCCCGCGAGCGAGCCGATGGTTCCTACAGCGATGACGCGGCCAGCCGCCACGCTGGCCGGCAAGCCAGAGATCACGAGTAAACGTCCGGCCATGGGCGCGACGGCTGCCGCACAACATGCCATGGGCATGAAGAGCGCCGCCAACACAACCAACGCGCCGCCGAGTCCATCATCAATCTGAGTCCATTCTGCGAGCGGCACAGGTTCCGGATCAAAGAGGTGCCCGAGAGGCTTCACGAGAAACGCCGTGGGCAGTGTGAACAATCCCATGGCGAGGAGCCAGCGCGCGAAGCGCTGCGGCGTGGCGCTGCCGCGCTCGCCAAGCCAGTAGCCGAGGCCCATTGCGGCCATCGTGCTCACGATGACAGCCACCCAAATGCGGTAACTGGCACCGAACACGGGCGCGAGCGCACGGGGTGCCGTGAGCTCGGCGAGCATGACGCCGGCTCCTGCGGCGAACGCGCCAAGAAGCAGCACGCTGCGATTCATGAGGCGCGAATCTATCACGCGCCGTGTGGCACTCTGCGTCTGCGCTATCGTGCAGCATGGCCGATTACCTCTACGTTCTGCGCGACCTGAACAAGCGCTACGACAAGAATCATGTGCTCCGCGACATCACCTTGGCGTTTCTGCCTGGCGCGAAGATTGGCGTCATTGGCCACAACGGCGCGGGCAAGAGTTCACTCCTGCGCATCATGGCGGGTGTGGATCAAGCCTTCGAGGGCCATGCGCGACCCGCGGATGGCATCCGCATCGGCTATGTGCCGCAGGAACCGCAACTCGACCCAACTCTCGACGTGCGCGGCAATCTCGAACTCGCCGTCAAACCTGTGCGCGACCTTGTGCGTCGCTGGGAACAGCTCAATGAGAAGCTCGCCACCGATCTCTCGCCTGATGAGATGGAGCGGGTGATGGACGAGTTGCAACGCGCGCAAGACAAGATTGAAGCGCGCAATGCGTGGGAGCTCGATCGCGAGCTGGATCAGGCGATGCACGCTCTCGGCTGCCCGCCGGGGGACGCGGATGTCACCAAGATCTCTGGTGGCGAGCGCAGGCGCGTGGCGCTGTGCAAAGTGCTCATGGAGCAGCCGGACATGCTGCTCCTCGACGAGCCAACGAACCACCTAGACGCCGACACGGTGGCCTGGCTCGAAGAGCATCTGAAGAACTACCCCGGCTGCGTCATTCTCATTACCCACGATCGCTACTTCCTCGACAATGTGGCTTCGTGGATGCTTGAACTAGAGCGCGGTCGCGCCACGCCCTACGAGGGCAACTACTCCACGTACCTCGCCAAGCGCGCTGAACGGCTGCGCGTGGAGGAACGCGAAGAGGCCTCCATCAAGAAGATGTTGGAGCGCGAACTCGAATGGATGCGCCAGTCACCGCGTGCGCGTGTGGCCAAGAACAAGGCGCGCATCTCCAACTACGAGCGCTTGGCAGCGCGCGAATCCGAAATGCGCGAAGACGCCATCGAACTCGTCATTCCTCATGGGCAGCGCTTGGGTGATCGCGTGATCAGCTTCAGCGGCGTGTGCAAGAGCTATGGCGACCGACAACTGATCAAGGATCTCTCGTTCGAGATTCCGGCGGGTGCAGTGGTGGGCGTGATCGGGCCCAACGGCACAGGCAAGACCACTGTGTTGCGCATGATCGCCGGCAAAGAGAAGCCCGATGAGGGTGGCGTGAGCATCGGCCAGACGGTGGAGCTCTGCTACGTGGATCAGCTCCGCGACGACCTCGACGCTGAGCGCACGGTCTACGAGGAAATCACCGACGGCAAGGACATCCTCGTGGTCGGCAAGAAGGAAGTGAATGCGCGGGCTTATGTGGCCCGCTTCAATTTCCGCGGCACGGACCAGCAGAAAAAAGTGGGTGCCTGCAGCGGCGGGCAGCGCAATCGCATTCAGATGGCGAAGATGCTGCGGCGCGGAGGCAATGTGTTGCTTCTCGACGAGCCCACGAACGACCTTGATGTGGAAACGCTGCGGGTGCTCGAAGAGGCCCTACAGGAGTTTCCGGGCTGTGCTGTGGTTGTCTCGCACGATCGCTACTTCCTGAACCGTCTCGCGACACACATCTTGGCGTTCGAAGGAGATGGCAAGGTGCGCATGTTCGAGGGCGATTACGAGGCCTATAGCCAGCGGCTACTCGAAGAACGCGGAGGACGGCCAGAATCCACCGCCGCGCGATACCGCAAGCTCCGCGCCTAAGTCGTTGCGAACGTCAGTCTGGCCGGTCTCCGCGAGACCCCACTCGCGCTCCGAGACCGACGAGACTCGCCCCTCCGCGCTCGGGGGTGATCTCGCTTCGCCTCGCCGT
>Ga0233425_10005938_pt1 | contig 18655 bp, 12 predicted proteins | sample Watercolumn_Towu_2_FD_181712 | JGI IMG/M metagenome (GOLD analysis project Ga0233425, IMG submission 181712) | Freshwater microbial communities from Lake Towuti, South Sulawesi, Indonesia - Watercolumn_Towuti2014_140_MG | ecosystem: Environmental > Aquatic > Freshwater > Lake | place... | reverse complement strand
ATGAAAATAGTAGTGCTTGACGTAAGGCCAACTCTTGCGGTGATGCAAATCGAGAATCCGGCCGTCGGCCGTACGTTTCACCTCCCACACCGGCGCCGGGGCGTTGCCCGTGATCACCAGGAACACGCCCTGGAATCCGGGATCGGTCGGCAGATGGTCCTCGGCCAACTCGTGTTTCCGTTCCCCGGATTTCGTCTCGATCAAGGGGATCCCATGCTTCTCGCAATAACCCCGAACCCGGCGCGAGAACGTCCCGGCCAAGTCGCGCAGATGGGCATCGTCCAACTCCGCATCGTCTCCTCGCCATCGCCGCCACCAGCTGCGCATCCCGCCGCCGGTCTGCCCCATCGGAAAATAGGCGTTGACCACCAACCGATCGACGCAGTCGTAACGACCTTCGATCAGCTCCGCATAGTACCGGGAAAATTCATCGGGTGCGTTCATGCTCCAAGGCTAGACTCACCACCACCGCCCGCTATACCTGTTCGCCCAAAGCGAACCTCATTTTCCCGGCGGCGTCCGGGAAAAGGCCTAGTATCTATAGCGGCTCCGGCCCGTGGAATCGTGTCATCAGACTTTCTGATTGGTGACCATGGCTCCTTACAGCCGACTATGAGCGTACGGGACGGCACATCTGCGTCTGCAGTCTTTGTGACGGACGTAGCTGCCCGCCTTCTCGCTTTGCAGCCGACCTTATCGCCCAGTGAGGTAAAGACTCGACTACTTGCAACAGTCGGTGAGTATGAAGAGCCTGATATTGATGGAAACTGGCTTCGCCGACTGTTTTCTGGGTCAGCGGGAAGATTGGCTGCGGGTTCTCTTGACGGCACCCGTGTATTACGAAGTTCCGGGCACGACGATGAACTGAGCCTAACAACGGACGACAAAAAACGTGTCGGCGATATCCGTGCCATCCGTGTCCTTGGGCGTCTTAGATTCTTTGTCGATGAGATTGCCAGCAAAGGTAGTGAAAGGGAGTGTCCAGTGCACGCGGTTAGGCGAATCGTTAGGCGAGATGACAACAGAGTTTCTGTATTTTGCCATGGGCCATCCGGAGCTACGTATCTTGATGGCGTGTATCTCATGCCTCTAGCGGCCTCGCCTTCACGTCGAAACGCTATGACATGTCTTGACGACTCTACTAACGGATGTTTCTCCCTTTTTTCTAAGGACGCGGAGAAATTTCCGATACGCTTTCAGGAGGTACAAGATGCGCTGTTTAATTTCTAAAACGGAAGCTTACCTTTCAGTTGTCATCTTCTTGTTTACACCTTTAGTCTACGCCGACGAATCTCAATTTCAATGGGAAGAGGCGGCGATTATTGCAAATATCACCAAACCAAATATTATTTTGAAACCCACAGATACACCTCGAGAAGTACGGCTTGCTAAAGAAGGAGTACGATGGGCGCGACTAGTTGTAGAAGGGGGCGACCGCAAGGGGCAGTTAGAGATTCTTGATGCAAGTAATGCAAGAGCTGCCACATTGGATGTCCCTCCGGGGCAGACAGTGGTAACCCAACCATTATCGCTTCCCCTAGCCCGACTGAGAGTTTCTGATGACAGCGCTTCGGTGACCGTGGCCGAGATCATTAAGGGCGCATCGCCCATTTCAGTCGAGAGTTGGGTGAATGGAGAGCAGCTGAGAAATATTGGAGATGAGTCACAAGCAGTACAGAAGTCGAGCAAAGGGATAGCTATAATTGAGTTTGTGAAGGATGGAAAGTCCCGGCGCTGTAATGGATTTGCTATATCGAATAGGTTGATCGCAACGAATGATCACTGTATTGGGAATGATTTGCCATTTAAGGAAAGGTTTACGCCACGGGCATACTTTGATTTCACTGCAGAAGGTTCGTGGCACGAAATTCCAATAGTGGGTAGAGTCAAAGATATAAAAAGCGATTTAGATCTAGCCCTACTAATTGTTCCGGAAAGCGCGACGATCGATACGAGACGTATACTGAAAGTGGTTTCGGATGAAAGCACGAGCCTAACCAAGGCTTCTGCCCTCCGTCTCCTACAGTATTATCAACCAGATGGTTGGGTGATGCGGGTCTCCTACGATCAGGACTGCCGTGTATGGGCTGTTCCTGTTGATGGTCGTGGGGACAAGACTGACTTAGCACACGGATGTGACTGCGAAAAGGGTACCAGCGGTGCGCCACTATTGCGAGCAACGGATGGCGCAGTGGTCGGCCTGCATCATTTGGGCAATAATCGGCCATCATGGGATTATAATAGAGGAATCCGGATAGGCCTATTAAAGACAGAACTTAATACAGTTAAGGCAACTAAACCTGAGTTGTTTGAAGGCTCGAAATTGGAATAATATACCGAAGCCAATCTCTTTTATAGGCTCTAATTCCACGGCAGAACAATAGGCTTAATTAAGAAGAATAATCGGGGTAACGTGCTTCGATACTCGCGCTAATCCGGAACGAAAATGCGGTGGGTAACCTCAAGTATTAATCTTAAGTATTTAAGATCGTGCAAGATTATTGTTGCGGGACTTCCCTGAGCCCGTTGGTATTTGGAAAATCTGTTCGAGATCGCTGGCACTACCTTTGCTCGAAGCGACCCGTGATAACGTCAGACCCAGGTTTAACCATCAGCAAACCACATTGCTAGGGTAGTAACATTGGCACTCCTAAATCGTCTTGCACTCGGAGTCGTTAATTGCAATTTGGCCTATCGTGCTGCGGGAGACGACTAACGTGATTGCAACACACCACTATCTTCGACGTATATCTTCAGCTTTCATTTTATACAGCCTAATAAGCTTATGGGGATGTTCGCCACAGAATCACCTCGGTAAGGCTGATATCAGAGTCTTGCCTTATTCCACTGGAGCAGACGCTCGGCTGCATATCGACGGTCTCCGACAGGCATTGAACCAATCCAAGGAGGAACCTGTGCGTGTTTTGGTTCTGCATGGAATGATTACAAATAGTCTAGAGTACAGTGAAAAGTTACAAAGCTACTTGGGTGCTCAACTGAATTTCGTTCGATTAAGCAAGAGCGCACCAATCGACATCGCTCGTGGTTATGAACTCACGGTTTTCTCCGGTCCCCAGCCTTATAGTGGATCAGTCCGTCTCAAACCGTCACAAGTTATTATTACTGCCTGGGGTGACACGACGTCCAACACTCCTCGCTTGATTTTCTATGAAGTTACATGGGCACCTCTTCGGGATGAAGTCAAGAATCGCTTTTTTGCTTGTTTTGAATCGCGTTCATTGGATCCTAAGGTCGGTTGTGTGCCATTCTCCAACGCACTTCCTAATTCGGATTCTCGTAAGGCCATCAACGGTTCTTTGAAGGATAACCTGCTCATTGCAGGGTTCGCGGATGCGACATTGGTACTTGGCCCCATCGGGGACGTTCTTAGAGATGACCTATACCTTGCAATGTGCATGATTTCGTCGGATGTACTTAACGCGAGGGGGATCTCATCGCAACAAGATCTCAGAAAGCGCTGTGATCTCGCGAGCGCCGTCCCTGAGTCTAAAACCGCGGCGGCCGGGCGCGCTCTGGAAGAGTCTAAATTTTTTGCTGTTACTCATAGTTTGGGTAGCTTTTTGCTCATGGACGCGCAGAGCCGTGTTGCGCAGTTGCGTGCTGATCATCATTCCAGTGATGAAGTTTTGCGAGAAACTCTCGCTTTCTTCCTTTTGGATGATGCGACCATTTTTATGAGGGCAAATCAAATCGCCCTTCTGCAACTCAGCCGGTTGGCTGCTAGATGCACCCCGGAACCGTGCCCCAATCGAATGCTACGCCTGTCGAATGATGAAACTGCCCAGCCGTTGGCTCAAATGACCACTTACGTTGCATTCAACGATGTTGATGATCTCCTCGGTTTTGAGCTACCCCCTTATCTTCCTGATACCGGCTTGTTCGGCACACTGGTGAACGTTTCTGTCGATAATCCGGGATTCCGTATTCCATTTCTATTTAAGAGCCCAACAGGCGCCCACATAAACTCGGATGAAAATCCCGCGGTAATTGAAGCCATCGTCGAAGGTTTCGATTTACCGAAACCGTAAGTCACGGAGTGTAGAATAAGTACCTAGCAGAAAGTCAGTTGGTATTCTGAGCCGAAAGCAGCCCCGATTTTGTCGATGGCCTGTTCCAACTCAGTCGGCGTGAAGGACTTGAAGGGCAGCCATTCGTACTTCATCTTCTTCCACAGGATTTCGATCCGGTTCAACTCCGGGCTGTAGGGCGGCAGGAAGTAAAACCGCATGCCTTTCTCCTTCAGCAGTTCCCAATACGGTTCCAGCGCTTTCGCCGTGTGGATCGACGCATTGTCCGGGATCACCACCATCGGCTTCTTGACCCGCTCGATCAGGGCCATGAGAAAACCGAAGAACCACAGGCCATTCACGCTATGCCACAGCTTCGCCATCTTCAACCGCCCCGAGGACAGCAGCGCGCCAATGACATTCAGGCGTTGCGACCGCTTCGATACCACCGCATGCGCTTCACCCACCTTGCTCCAGGCCGAGCGGTTCGGCGGTTGCGGCGCAAAACCCGCCTCATCCACATAAGCCAGTTCCATCTCGCCCGCTTGTGCCTGTTCAATCAGATCTTCGATTTCGCCTCGGGCCCGTTCGAATCGCTCCGGGTCGCGTTTTTTTTCAAGCTGTAGCGCGTACGCTTCCACACATAGCCCAGTTGCTTCAATTCCATGCGCAACGTGGTCCGACCGATGACAACCTGGTATTCCCGCTCCAGGCGCGTCAGCAATTCCCGCGACGACAACGCTTCACGCTCCACCCACGTTCCCAACTGCTGGCGTTGCTCGTCCGTCAGCTTGCTCGGTGCACCGCTACGCGGTCGATCCGGCAAACTCGCCAAACCGGATTTTAGCCATTTGCGCCGCCGAACCCGCACCGCTTCCCGGCACAAGCCCTGCTGTTCCGCCACCGATTGGACACTATGCCCTGCCGCGAGCAACAAAATCGTCTCCGCCCGATCCCGCTCGCGCCAATCCCTGCCTTTCTTCAGGATCCCTATCAGACATTCCTGCTCACTGTCCCTTAACTCTATCGGTGCAACCCGTGCCACGGCTCTTTCGTCCTTCCATATCCCAGAATGCCGAGAGTTTACGGCATATCAACTTGTCGCGAAGTACTTATCGGCAATGCAGCGATTAGTTGACATCGCGTTGGACAATCTAGCAGTTCCGCTTGATCTCCATCAGTACTGCGGCCTTTGGTTTGGTCTTGGCGAGAACGCGCTTTGTAGCCTCCGGCGTTAGCCACCTAGGACCAATCTGGGGTCGGACATGCTCCGCCTTCAGCAACAACGATTCGAGTTCATCTGGAGTCGCTGCACGCCCGTATGTGAGTCTCGCCGCTTGAGCTACCAACTGTTCAAAGGGACTTGAGTGACCTCCCAACGAGTAGATATCATCCTGGGTAACTGCGGCGATCTCTAGCACGATCTCACTTTGGTGGTCCCAGTAACGGCCGGCGCCATCTGCATAGCAATTGATGGCCGACTTGTTCCTTTCCATAGCTGCGCAGAACGCTGGACTCTTGTACAGCTCCATCAGGTTGAGGATGACGTGACCTGTTGGTGGTGGCTTAATGCAAAAGATGACACCCTGATATCCCTGGCCCTCAGGTGGTACGCCGTTCTTGAACTCCTTCGCGATCTCAATATCGAAGGTCCACGAAGAGATCTTCTCGGCAAGACGATCTTCCCCTATGAGTTCCCACACGCTGCCCTTCTCCAAGGCGACTTGCCTAAAGCATGCCAAGACGCCGGTGCGGTAGTTCTCCGGGAGGCAAGAGCATACTTTCTTCAGAGCCTGGCCACGGCGCCTGTTTTGCCTGGCGTCGCCACCGCGTTGCCAGTCGCTAATTGCCTGAAGCAGAGAAAGATTGAACGGATCCGTACCGATGTCCTCCGTCATATGCAATGAATCCTCAATTTCTTTAGCCAAACGGTTTTCCCAATTCATACAAAGAACAATGACGTTGATTGGCGAAGCACCTTGACCCTCGTCAAGCCCAGAACGTTCATCGGCTTGAATCGCAAGGATTTCAAGCTTTACTGTCGGTGGCGCGATAATCTGCCGTCCGCAGAGCTATTGCTTCTTGCCCGAACGCATCTCCGTTCTACCCAACGATGGAGTTAGCGCTACATACGACCAGCTTCATCGAACCCCGCGTCATGGCCACATACAGGTGCTGTGCGCTCATGCCCTCGGTGTTCAGCAGCACCGCCACCTCAGCTTCCAGCCCCTTCAGCAGCAATGTGCTACCGACGGCACGCTTGGGTAGCGGACGCCCCAGCAACCTGTTCTCCTCACGCACCCGTCGTGCTGCCTCTGCCAACGGGATGGTCCCCTCAGAGGCCTCTCTGAGCGCCTTGAGCACGCCATAGAGAATTGCAGGGCGATGCACGTGCACGTTCGGAAGCGCGCGCAGTTCCGACAGCAACGCGACGGCTGTAGCGAGCGAGGGCGCGCGCCCGAATTCCAAGGCACAACTCTCGGCCTTATTCGGGGGATGTCGTGCCGTTCCCCGTGAAAGCGACTCCAAGCGCCGGTTTAGTTCTGCCACGCCGACATTGGCCATGACGTTCTGCGCCAATGCCAGGATCTGCTCGAGGGCATCCTGCGAGGCAACGTCGAAGCTGCTGCAAAAGGCGATGAGGTCTTGCAGATCGACTGCTTCGACCGTGGAGGCCCCTGGCGTCTGGCTGGCGAAGTTCTGTTGAGTTGCCCGGCTTCGGCTGTCGGCAATGATCAGCACCCGTCCATCAGCCGTGGGTGGCGCGATTCTCGCTGCAGCCAGGCGCTGCTGGTGGTCGTTTGGAGGGACGGCCTGCATCCAGGTCACATGCTCCGGCGGGCCGTCGCGCAGATCCACCGATTGTCCGGACGCCAGCAGCCGGCGGGCTTCCAACAGCCATTGCCCAAGTGCTTCTGCACCGACATTGCGCCATCGCCAAGGCGTGGCCAGCTCACCGACGATAGGGAAATGCGCGCACACCTGCTGGTCCCAGTCCGCAAGCGCATTGCCACGAAAATCGAAAATGGCTTGCATGGGGTCACCCAGCACGCAGGTCGGAAGGATCAGCGAGAGGAAGTAGACGATGGAGTGCTGAGGCACCGAACAGTCCTGGTACTCATCGACGATGACATGCGCATACGAGGCTTTTAGCACCTCGCTGACGTGCCCGGCCTGTAGCAGCTTCCAGGCGGCATCCCGGATCGCCGGATAGTCGCGCGACGGCGCGGCCAAGCGCAGAATCTCCGGATCGTGGCCACTCCGCCCGGGAAAGGTCGAGATCAGTCGTATGGCCCAGCCATCGATGGTGCTCAGCCGATAGGCGTTGGTCAGCACCCCTGCGCGGTCCAGACGGCCGCGCAACGCCGCAACCCCTGCGTTCGTGTGTGTTAGCACGAGGATGGGCTTGTTTTCCCGATGGGCTGCCAGGGCCTGGGCGATCAGCTGCGTCTTGCCGCAGCCGGCCGGCGCGGTTACTGTGCCGCGTGCGATCGCACGAAGATCAATCTCAGCGCGGTCCATGGGCGGCCCACTCGAACACCTGATCCATGAGGGCACGGAAGCCCTGATCACACCGTTTCAGGTCCGGTGCGACGATGGTCCTCGCTACATCCTCCATCCAGGAGATGGACTTGAACCAGCCAGCCTTGCGGATACGTGCCGCCTGACCGAGGGTGGCCCTGCGCTCGACCGACAGCGCGCTGGTGTTCTGGATCTCGTTCCAGACATCGTGGAAGGTGAGCGTGTTGTTCGAGACGGTACGTAGATGTTCGACGATCAGGTCGCCATGCAGCTCATGTGCAAAGGTGATCAGTTGCTGACAAGCCGCCGGCGTGAGACTGCCGAACAGCTCGTCCTCCAGCGCCCGGCCTGCACGGTAGGCAACGACAGTGCCGCCGTTCTGGACAAATGCCTGTTCGACGGCAGGGGTGGGTTTCTTGTCATCGTCGCGCACCACCATCACCCGATAGCCCAAGGCCTGGAAGGCCGCAGCACGGGCATACGGACGATCTGCATCCCCACCACCGCAGTCGACCAGGGCGACCGCCAATGCCGCCAGGGACATGCTTCCCTGGTCGAGCCTGTACAGGTCCAGGCCCCGCAGCAGGCCAATCTCGCTGGCCCCCTCGCACACGATCACCGACCCGGCCAGGAAGGCCTCGGGATAGAGGCGAATCGTGCTTTGGATGCCGTCGTCGGCGCCGACCAGCCGGGCCTCGTGGCCGTGTGCGCATCTGCGCAGCACGAAGAGTTGGCCACCCGATAGCTCTCTCAGCGCCACCGGCGAATGGGTGGTGAGAAACACCTGCATCGGAGCGGCTTCCTTGGCTCCGAGGGAGCCAAGGAACCGGGCGATGCGGTGCGGTTCAAGGCCGTACTCCAGCTCGTCCGAAAGCACGATCGACGCCTCTCTGGACGCCTCGCGCTGCAGGCCGGCGACGAGCAAGCGCGTGGAGCCAACGCCCAGGCTGCGAAGCGGAATACCGCCTTCGCTGTGAAGCGAGATGGTGCCGCCACCGAACGACACCGAATGCGAATCGAGCAACGCCCTTGCCTTGGCGCCGACGTAGACGCCAAGCTCCTGGGCGGTCGTAGTGACGATTCCCAGCGCTTCTCCCAACTGCTGCTCGGCTTGGTCTCCGAAGGAGCTGCGCGCATCCCTAGCGGCCTTGATCAGCGCGGCCGAAGCATCGGCTCTTTCCTCCGAGATGCGGTTCAGGACGGAACCCCGTTGCCAACCTAGGTTGAAGTCCGCGAGGGCGCCGATGCGCGTCGGCGCAAGCGCGACGCGATCCTTCCAGGCTAGCGTCTTGACGATGCCTTGCTGAGTTGAACGGTCGGAGATAAGGGTCCACGATGGTTCCAGGTCACTGGCGACCGTCAGGTGCAAGCAGAGCACGACCTCGGCGCCGGCAGAGGGTTCGTCTTCGACGATGCCGGTGCTGGCGTGGTATCCGCGCAGGAAGGCGCCAAAACTCTCCAGTGTCCTCATGGTGTCATCGAGGTCGCCGAGAGTCAGCGTGATGCTGATCGGGGTTGTGATGTCCAGGCCGAAAAAGTCGGCATCCGAGAACTGGACATTCCGCCTTGCTCCCAGGCACAGGTCAATCGCGTCCAGCACTGTAGACTTGCCGCTGTCGCCTGGGCCGATCAGGCAGTTGATGCCAGGCACCGGGCACCAGACCAACCGCTGGATGCCGCGAAAGTTCGCAATCTCGATTTTTCTGATTCTTGCCATGCTTTGCCGCTCCGATGGTCAGCGTCCGGTGACTGAATACCGCCAGCCGAACAGGCTGCCCAGCCTAGCCAGGTTGTGGGCGGCAAAGGTGAATACGGTCTGCGCCGCGAGCCCGATAATTACGACGCAAGATCGAAAAATGCCGTTCCCCTTGCCGAGAAAGTATTCACCAGGATTGACCGATCTAAATACCGATTACCGCGTTCACAAGAGGTTTCGGGGGCAAACAGGCAAGCATGGCAACAGGCTCCCTGGATACCACGCCCGAGGGAATCCGGTCGATGTTCTGAGCACAGCGGATCGGAGGCACAGAGGCGCATGCTTTCAAGTGCCTGTTGTAGATGCCGACCTAAGGTGACGGGATCGCCCAGTTCTACTAGTCCACCCAAGGTACCCTCGCTATCCGGTGCGGCGGTGTACAGCAGAATGCCCGCCATAGGGCCACCGTCTTCACCTAGATGTCGGGAATACAGCCGTTCACGCACGCTGGCAGCGGTATAGCCGCAATCCAGTACGATCTGGCGCATCAAGGCATGCGCCAGCGAGTGCAGCAGCACCAATCGAATTCCAGGAAAACCTTCTTGGAGGGGGTGCATGGTTCTCAACTTACGCCAGCCTTTATGGGCTTCGAGGAATTCTTGCTGAAGCTGTTGAACCTCGACTCTATTGAGCCACGACAGCAGCGGTTCCTCCCTAAAACGGAGAAAAATCCCTTCGCCGCGGACCTCGGATGCCGGCAACCATTTAGGACTCTCCCGGCAGAGCCGAGTCAACCGCCCATCATTGACGACAGTCGCTTCTGCGAAATCAGCGTTGGATTCAATGCGGGTGAATCCGAGCAAGGCGCGGACTTCCCGTATGCGTTCCACCAATACCGTGTCTTCGAAAAAGGCTTCGAACCCTTTCGGAGGAGCCACCCGTTTCAGCTTGAAATCCCGACTCTCCGCCGCCGAATCAGGGTTAGAAAATACGTCCCATTCGGGCAACTTCAAGTCCTCGATGGGGGCGTTTTCCTGCTGTCCGCCCGAACGCCTTCCTTCAATGGCCAACCAGATTTGCTCATCGGTGAATTCGCTAAACAACGGAATCAACGATTGGAATTTCTGTAGCTTCTTGCGCAGTAACTGAACCTCGCTGAGATCATCGGTATCCTTCAGCTCTGCCCATTGCTCCTCGACCAGTTTGCCGAGTTTGTCCGTTGCCCGCGGAATCGACAGCGCCGAAAGCGCTGTCGGGAACCAGCTATTGGAAGCTCCCAACAGAATCGTTTTTGCCGACTCCTTGCACTCGCGTTCGATGAAGCGCAAATGGGGATGATGTCCGGGGCAGGCGAATTGAGCGTCGGAATCGAAGGCGTCTGCCATCCGGCGCTCAGCGCCACAGGTATGGCACTTGACCACAATGTCCGAAGCATCACCGGATGCTCCGAATTCGCGAAGACTCAGAGTCGCCGGGCGGCAGGGCACATTGCCCTTGTGCACGAAGTTGACCCATGGAAAATCCGTCAGATGCCCTTCGCGGCAGGCTAACAGGAAGCGCACAGATAATGCCGAAGGCGCTCTTCCGCTCTGGCTTTTAAGGCAACCCTGGTGAACGAACTCGGTCCGATCCGGACGCCAAGGGTCTTGCTGCAGCTTGAAAACCCCCGACTCCACGGTCGCCAGGGTGTCGCAAAGGGAGCAGCGCATCCACCGCGGAAACGGCGCCACGGGAACGCCAACCGCGGGTGCCGCGGGATCGCTGTCCAGCCCATCCTGCTTGATTGGCGGCAGGTAAAGCCGGTTCACCTGGGAGCCGAGACGCTTCTGTATGGCTGCGACGAGCCGATCTTCCTCGATCTCTTTGCAGTAGCGGGTATCCCAATCGTCTAGGCCCATCACCATTGCGGACATGTTGGGTAGGTCAACCAGTGAGCCGACTCCGAAGGTGAAGATCAATTGGCTAGGGCGCAGTTCGCCGAGTTCATTCATGGGGTGTTCCTCAATCGACGTGCAGGCCGGCGTGGCGTGAATCGAGCACCAAGTCCACAGTGCCTTCAACATCCCGCAATGAATTCAGGCAGGTAAACATCTCCCAATCCCTTTCGCTGGGTTGCTCCAACAGACCCACCGATGCACCGCCTTCAGGTTTATAAGCCAACTGATGGTCCTTCTGGTTATCCACCCTCCGCAGCCATTCATCCCGGCGCCGATCCAGCATCTCCCTGATTCTCGTAGCCACGGCAGGATCGTGGGTCGCACTGCCTCCCCGGCGGCTTAACTCGTCGAACACCTTGCCCCACAGGAGATCGGTATCCTCCACCACGCCCGCGCTGAAGTTGGCATTCAAGTGGTCATCCCAAAGGCGCATCAAACCCACCATGACCCCCGACAGGCCGCGGTCGAGTGCGCGAGCCGAGAAGGGGGTCACCGAAAGAGCTTCCACGTGCTTATAGAACGTCTCGTGGTAATGCTCGAACCGCTCGTAGTGGGATAAGTCTCTAGGCCGTGCCCAGTTGAAGACAGTGCAGACCAGGCCGGGACCGTCAGCGGAACGTCCCACACGGCTGGTCGCCTGGATGTACTCCGAGGTGTTCTTAGGCTGGCCGGCAACCACCATCAGGCCCAGCCGATCGATGTCCACACCCACGGAAATCATGTTGGTGGCGAGGATGACATCGTAAGGCGGAATGGAAGTAAGCGGCTGCCCCGCCTTGCGCTCGGCAGCGCGTTGAGCTTCGAGCGTCTTGTCGAACACGGCTTCGAGACGCTCCAGAGTTTTCGGGATGTCGGTGCCGGATTTTCGGGAGGTCAATTCCTCCAGTGAGCGGACCCGGCGCTTCGCCAAGCCGCGCTGATCTGCATCCCGCAGTCGGGCGCGGATGTCGTCTTCCACCAGCCGCCGGGTACCGGCCAGCTCGCGAATTGAATTAAAGTAGCCCGCCAGTGTCATCCAGGGATCGGCCAGCTGGTCATAGTCGTCGTACAACTTCTGCGCCGCGGCCATGTGGGCCACGTAGCTGCGGATCATGGCGACCGGGTAACGGCGGCCGAAAGCGCACAGGCCGATGTAACGCCGCCCCGGCTGCTCCGGGCTGATGGGTCGCTGAATGGCGAAGAAGCTGTCGCGGATGCTGGTACCTTGGGGCGGAAAAACGTCCAGTCTGCGCACGAAGAGCTTCTGCACCTGGTCGGGAGCGCGGCGGATGGTGGCTGTGGAGGCGACAACCTTGGGGCGAACCTTCCGGCCATTCACCTCCCAGGAACACAACTCGTCCACCGCGGCTTCGTACAGACCGACCATTGAGCCGAGGGGGCCACTGATGAGGTGCAACTCGTCCTGAATGATCAGATCAGGGGGGCGCAATGGTCCGTGGGGACGGTTAGCGACGCGGGGCAGCCCGTTGCGCGCCGGATGGGACTGGCCGTCCTCGATTTCCGGTGAAAGGAAACCGTGCCGGTCGCAGATTTCCGTCACCTTGCCGAACAGCATCTGGGTTTCACCCTTCCAGGGCATCTGGGCGAATTTGTCCACGGTGGCGATCAGCAAGGAAGGCGGCCGGCGGTAGATTTCTTCGTCCACTACCATGACCGGAAGTCCTTCCTTGGGGGCTTTGGCTTCGGAGAACTCGCACCGGCCCAAATCGTCGCCGCAGTAAGTCACGCAACGACCAATATCGCTAGGCGGTTCGTAGACCCGCAAGTGCTTTTCCTTGATTTCGCTGCCACACCAGGGGCAGGACGTAATTTGATGCGGAGTGCCGCTTGCGGAGGGCTTTCCGCCCATGTTCTTTTGGCGCAAGGCATTGGCAGCGGCGGCCAGGGTATTGGGAGTGGTCTTGTTTCCGACCCAGAGCCCAAGCCGGAACGGGGTGTCGCCCCAAGTGTCAACATCGGCGCGGCGGATGGTTTCGCAAGCACAGAGCAGTGCCGCGGCGCGCTGGAATTGCTGCAAGGTCAGTAGCCGCAAGGTATAGCGCATCAACACCGCCACGCCATGGTCGCCACGGCGGCCTTCGACTTCGCCCTGCAGCCGACGTAGAGCCAGGGTATAGGCTGTAAGTCCGAGGTAAGCCTCAGTCTTACCGCCACCAGTGGCAAACCAAAGAAGGTCGGCCACGGCATCGGTTTCATGGCTCCTGTCAGGATGATGGAGATCGGTTAGGCTGGGCAGATTGAGCAGCACGAAGGCCAACTGGAACAGACGCCAGCTCCGGTTCTTCGGCTCCTCCAGGGCCGCCACGTCGTCCTCGGGCTTCAGCTCTTTCTTGCGCACCTTACGCGCGAAGGTGGAGTGAATGCGCTGCTGCCACATGGCTCGATTGGCAAACCGGAAAGCGGCCTCCGCCAGCGGATCGACCTCGATCAGCGTGATGCCGGCCTGGATGCGCTCCAACGCCCGCCGGCAGTTCTTTATGGAGCGGTAGGCAGCTTGTTCGTGACCTTCCAGTTTCTCGTCGGGCAGGCTGATTTTGACTTCTTCCGCCGTGATCCAAAGCCGGTAAGCCGTTTCGATATGGCGCAGACAGGCTATCAATTCTTCCCGGGGCAGTTCGGCTAGGTCCTTCATGTCCAGGGTCAGGCCGGCCAGGTTTTCATCATCGGCAAAGGCCCGCGGCGTTTGCTGCGGAACCTCGAACACCGGAACCCATTCAGTCTCTACCTGGATCGCGCGTTCCGCCAAAGGTTCCGGCAGCGTGGCATGCACCGAGATACCGTGGCCCACGGCGAATTCGCGCTGGTGGCGGTAAAGCATTTCCAGCGATTCAGTTTCCTCACACGTCAGGGGGTCCAGCTTGGAGAGGTCCACCTTGGCATTCTTGCGCTGGATGAAGATGGGGTGATATTCGGTACCGCGGATGCGCAGCTTGGGCTGGAATACCCAGACCTCGTCCTTGGGTTCGCCGCGGCGTTTGCGCTCTTCCTGCTGGTTGACCATGAACAGGGTCACCACCCAGCCGTCCACGGTCGAGCGTACCCGGCCCTGTAGCTGTACTAGGGGGTGCTCGGGATGCAATGCCTGCGGGGCAATATGGCCTTCGGCCAGGTGCAGGGTCATGGGCGGTGCGTGCACTGGACCGCGCTTCCAGACGTTGGCCGGCTTGCCGTCGCGATCCTGTTGGCGCTCGCTTTTGATGCGGCGGTAGTGCCCCCATTCTGCCTCGACCACGATCTGCTGGATCTCGCCGGCAACCACGAAGCTGAGCCCCATGGACGACGGAAAATATGTGCTTCCCGCGGGCACACCGGATTCGGCATTGCCTTCCTCCCCCACGTCACCATCGCCGGTCGCCAATTCGTCCAGCTCGCCACCGTCGACCTCCTTGTCTTTGGGAGCCAGCATGCCGACCAGGTAACGTTGGTAGGTGTGGTCCTCGCGTCTATCCAGCTCTTCTTCCGGGCCGCCTGCGGGACCCAGCAGGTCGCGGATGACCATCTCAGTGAGTTGGTCGCGGAGGTCGGCAGGCATGGGTGTCGTCATGGTTGGGCTCCATCCAGTTTGCTGTTGTTTGACAATGGTATCGACCTACGTTGCCTCTGTGCGGAGGCGCCCGCTCTTGGCGAGGTTCATGGGCCGATCCTGACCTGGCTTTGTGGGAAGTCTAGCTCCCGGTTCACACGGCTTATTCCCCCACTTCGCGTAGCACCTGGCGATACAGCGAATCACTGATCCAAAACCCCGCCAAACGACGCAAATCGTCCAAGGATGGCTGAATGGTATCCAGCAGTCCGCGCTTGCGAGCCAGAAGCAGCACTCCGAGCAACCCCGTGGTCGGCTGATTCAAGCGTTGAGCGACCTTCCGGCCCCGGCGTTCGTCCATCAACAGGAGCGTGGCCTTGGCTTCTATGGCGCAGGCGATGGCTTCGGCTTCACCCGGATCGAGCTCCAAACGCAGAGCGGCCACCAGGGACTGGTTGGCGACCGGATGCCGCCGAACCCAGGCCGCCGACCGCACGTCCTCGGCACCGGGCGCGTCGGGTGCGGCCACGGTGACTTCATGGAATACCGCGTGGGGAACGACGATTTCACCGAATAGCGCGGGCAGCAGGTCCAGCCGTCCGATGCAGGCGAGGTTAATGATCGGCGAGGTATTGCTGACGATCATTCAGAGCATTCCCAGCTTCTGCAGTGTCTCCCTGTCTTCCTCGAATTCCGGCACGTCGTAATGCGGGGAAATCTCCCGGCTAGCCAGCAGGTGCTGAAAGGGGATGGGCCGCATTCCGGCAAGGTCGGCGGCTTGCATCAGGGTCAGGCGGTCTTGCTGAAACAGCAGTACGGCCAATTCCTGTTTGAGTTCCGCCGCGCTTAGATGCGCGGCGTGTAGGGTTTCATCGGGGATGACGACAGCCATGGCGGTGATTCCTGGATCGGGTAGTGGGTTTGGCGATTCTATTCCTTTGACGACCTGCGAAACTGATACTTTGCTCCACGCCTTTCGCCTTCGCGCTCCACTTGGCCTCTGTCCAGTAGGGCTTTGATAGCGGTGTTCCAGCGGTTCTCGGGGAAACCGGAGCCGTTCAGGATGGCTTCCTTGCTGTGCCAACCGACGCGGGTTTTCAGGTAGTCGAGCAAGGTGGAAGCCTCGGGGGCCGGGCCGCGGGTGGCGGGTGGACGGGATTCGGGGGCCGGGTCATCGAAAAGGCCCGGCTGGGCGTCGCCGAACAAATCCGTTTGCGGGGTGGCGCCGACGGGCGCGGCTTTGGAACCGCGCTTGGCCGCGGTGGGTTTTTTGCCGGATTTCTCGTGTAGCCCGGCGGCCACTTCCTCGTCATAGCGCTGGTGGTTGAGTTCCAGCAGACGGTCGAGGATTTCGCGGCGGGCGCCTTCGCTGAGGGTGTAGCGGAGGCCCTGCTTGGTGTCGTGGAAGCCGTGGCCGAGGTCCAGGTCTTGCCAGCCGTAGGCGGCGGCGACGGCTTGGTCCATTTCGACATGTAGCCGGCGCAGTTCGGCGATCTTGGAGCTGGCTTCGGCGGAATTGTGGAAGCGGTTGTAGATTTCAGTCAATCCATTTTGCAAGCTTTGCATTATTGCGCTTCGCAATAAATAATATCTTTGACCAACATCTTTCAATAGGTCCCGATTTACAGGACTTGAGAAAAGTGGAAATGGGTATGTTTCAAAACAATCGGATGGAGTATATCGAGCCAAGCTCAAGCTATAGGACGTCCATTTTCTTACCCATACTTCATGAAGCCAAGATTGTAGGACGGCGAAACATTCGTAGGAGTCAAGCCCAATAACGATATGAGGAGTTGCATACACGATCCCTGTTGGCACAAAACCAAAAGCAATGTGCTTGCTTGTAAAGCTATGAAATAATACGCGCGAAAGCTTCGATATTCTGTCATATGCGTCAATCCTTTTATCCCAAAACTTCCAATAATCATATTCATGGATCTGCTTTCCTCGCGCCACTATCCTATCTCGCTCTGGTTTTACCCTCTTGGTTAAGATATCCAGGCAGTCTGGATAGTTGCTAGCCTCCGCAAAACTCATTTCCCCAAAGTTTATCACCCATACGCTTGGTGACATGTCAGGTCTTGAGTTGAAATCCTCACCAATAAGATAAGGAAATATGACGTCACTATTGCGCCTGTCCTTGCTTATTAAGCCCTGTGCTTCGGAGTCATCCAAAACAAAGCCACGCCCATAAACATAAGAGCCACTAAAAGATTTTTGCGAGTTTTCTAGAAGCCTAAATGGCTTTCCAGATGCGCGGCTCTTTTCTGTTAAGTCTGAGCTTATTGCGATGACTAGCCTATCATTAAGATAAACATTTCCGACATATTTTTCATGGGTAACCCATATCGAAGCGTAAGTAACGCTAGCTTCCCCAGGCCACGGCCTAGAGTCGTTTGCCCTGTAGATGATTCCTTCGTTTTTCAAAAAGTGGTCAAGGCCAACCTCTCGTGTGTCGCCTTCACCCATTGAAGTCGTAGCAATTATTCCCAAATAACCGTCAATATTTAGAAGAGAGCAGCCCCTTAAAAAGAAGAAAGCACATAGGTCTGCCGCCCCTTTTCTATCCTCCGCTAAAGCATTTGATAAATGCGAGCGATATTTATCCCCAAGCATCCCTGCGATTTTCTTGCCTCCGACAAACGGCGGATTCCCCACAAACGCATTAAACCCGCCCGCCTCGGTAATCTCCGGAAGCGCTAGCGCCCAATGAAAGCACCGCCGTTTCCCTAACCGCCGCCGCGCATACGCCTGCAATGCCGGCAAACCCTCGGCCCAATACACCATCATGTGATCGGCCGCGGTTTCCCGTTCGGCCTCGTAGGCTTTGCCCTTCAGGCCCTGTAATTCCACCGATACTAGCACATCCGCAGCGGCGCTGAGCTTCGCCACTGCCTCTTCTGCTTCGGCATAGAGCGCCGCCTTGCCGGCGATCTGCTCCGGGGTATCTGACGGCATCCCTTCCAGCGCTTCACGCTTTTTCTTGGCCTCTTCGATATGCCGCCACAGGTTGGCTGTTGCAAATGGGAAAAACCCGCCCGAGTCGTTCCGGGTCACGCAAGGCCGCAGGCTGAAGTTCTCCAACTGCTCCAGCGACGTAATGCCCAGTAACGAATCGCCGCACTTGAAGGCATGGTCGAGGAAGGTGAAGGGGCGGTTTTTGTCCACCGTCACCAGCCACAGCGACAGCTTCGCCATCTCCACCGCCATAGGGTTTATATCCACACCGTAAAGGCAGCGGTCAGCCACAAAACGGCGGGCGATAGCGACACGCTCGGCCGCCTCCGCGGGTACTAGCCGCTCGGTGGGCTGGCCGGCCGAGAACTGGCCGTCAGGTGTCACCAGCACCTCGCCGGGATGCTGTTTTTCCTCGTTCTCCCAGGCTTCCACCAGCTTTTCCGCCAGGTACCGGCAGGCCTGTACCAGGAATGCCCCGGACCCCATCGCCATGTCGCAGACCTTGAGGTCAAGGATGGCCTTGGGTGACTTCAGCGTCCATTGTTCCTCTGGCCAGCCTTCCGCAGGACCTGCGTAGACCAGCGGTTCCAGGGTGTGCCGGACAATCGGTTCGGTCAGGGATGGCGGCGTGTAGTGGGTGCCGGTGCTTCGCCGGGTCGTGCCCTCAGTGACGTACAGGCTGCCGGCGAGCACCACCAGTGGTCGTTCGAAAGAGTCCTCTCGAATGAGGCCGACGAAAGGACGCACGCTGGCCAGCAGGGTTTCGTCGTGGCCGCAGGCGACGCTGAGCTTGTGTTCGTCGAGGAGGTTGCCTTCGTCCAACGCCTTGCGCAGCGCCGAAACGGAGCGGCCGGTGGCTTCCTTCAGGAAGTCGGCGAACGGGTCTTTTCCCTTGGCCAGCCAGGATTCCAGCTCGACCAGCGGGATTTCCGGCTCTTTGCTGCGAGTGCCCTTGATGCCCAGCACTGGCTCGGTCGCCCGCACCGCGGTA
>Ga0233425_10005937_pt1 | contig 18655 bp, 16 predicted proteins | sample Watercolumn_Towu_2_FD_181712 | JGI IMG/M metagenome (GOLD analysis project Ga0233425, IMG submission 181712) | Freshwater microbial communities from Lake Towuti, South Sulawesi, Indonesia - Watercolumn_Towuti2014_140_MG | ecosystem: Environmental > Aquatic > Freshwater > Lake | place... | reverse complement strand
CGAGTTCCCGCAGCGAGCGGGCAGTGAGTTTCTCGGTGCTCATGGTCCTCCCACGGTTGGGTGTTCGCGATACGTGGGTGGGGAACCGTTCACGTCCCCATTATGGTGGCGGTGTCAAGATGCGCGCTCTCGACAAGCGGCGCGCGCGATGTTAGAAAGAACGCCGACGCCATGGACCTGACCTTTCTGCTCAAGAGTTGCAAGCTGTTCAGCGATCTCGATGCGCGCGAGCTTGATGCTGTCCAGCAATTCGCGCTCCGCAAGGATTTCCGCAAGGGCCAGATTGCCTTCAATGAAGGCGATGTCTCACGAGGCTTTTATGTCATCGCCTCCGGCGCCGTGAAGATCTTCCGTGTCAGCCCCGACGGTCGCGAGCGCATCCTGCACATCGTTGAAACCGGCGAGACATTTGCCGAGGCGGCGATGTTCATGGAGACTTATCCGGCGACCGCCGAGGCGCTCAGCGCGACGACCGTCATCTTCATCGAGAAAAACGGCTTCAAGCAACTGCTCGTGCGCGATCCGAAACTCAGCTTCAAAATCATGGGCACGCTCGTTCGCTGGCTGGCGGTCTTTCGCAACGCGCTCACTGACCTGACGCTGAAGGAAGTGCCCGCCCGTTTTGCCAGCTACGTGCTCAGCTTGCAGCCGGAACAGAATCGGAACATCAAGATTTCCATCAGCAAGACCACCATTGCCCAGATGATCGGCACCACGAAGGAGACGTTTTCGCGTTTGCTGGCCCGGCTCGCGCGCGGCCGCGTGCTCACCTACCGCGGCAACCAGTTGCGCGTGCTGAACCGCGCGCGTCTTGAGAAAATCGCCACCGGCGAAGAAAGGATTTGAACCACATGAGATTTGCCTGCCCCAGTTGCGGTCAACACATTGAAGCCGACGACGACATGGCGGGAGAAACCGCCACCTGCCCGTTCTGCCAACGCCAGTTCCCGATTCCCGCTCGCTCCACGCTGCCGCCGAAACCCACGGTGCTGGAGCCGGCGCCTCCCGGCGCGGTGCCGCCGATCATCACGGGTTGAGAGGACGGCGTTGCGGGCGACAGCGGCGCGGTGTAGAATACGCATCGCAATGAAACCCAGTAGTCGCATTCTCGTGGCCGTCGCGGTGGCAGTGTTGTCGGTGACTGCCTGCCGGCCCAAAGCCCAACAACAGGAGATAAAAGCCATGCCGACACAATCTTCTCCCAGAGTCCGCGAGGCTGCCGTTGCCGGCCTCTTTTATCCGGGCAACGCCAAGGAACTCGGCGGCATGATTGACTATTTTCTCGCCAATGCGCGGCCTGATGTCGTCGGCGACCTCAAAGCCGTCATCTGCCCTCATGCTGGTTACCAGTTCTCGGGGTTGACCGCCGCGTTCGGTTTCAAACTCGTCGCCGGGCGCGATATCAAAACCGTTTACCTGCTGGCGCCGAGCCATTATGCGGCGTTTCGCGGCGCATACGTCACCGAGGCCGACGTGTATCGCACGCCGCTCGGCGACGTGCCGGTTTCGCCGAAGGCCGCCGAGTTGGCGAAGACGCCACCGTTCACGCGCGTGATGGAAGGCTTCGTCCAGCGCCCGCAATGGTGGTCGCAATCGCCGGCAAAGGCGCCGCCACAAGGCATGGACCGGCCCGACACGTGGGAACACTCCGGCGAGGTCGAGGTGCCGTTCCTCCAGAAAGTGCTCAAGGATTTCCAACTCGTGCCGGTGGTGTTCGGCCAGGTTGACCCGGCGGATGCCGCCAAGGTGTTGGCCGACAAACTCGACGACAAGAGCCTCATCGTCGCCAGCACCGACCTGAGCCATTTCCATCCGTACGACGAGGCGCAGAAGATGGACAAAGGTTGCATCCAGAACATCCTCGACTTGAAGACCGAGCTTTCGCACGATTCCGCCTGCGGCGCCGGCCCGATTCTTGCCGTTGTCCACCTCGCCAAATTGAAAGGCTGGAAACCGAAGTTGCTCGACTACCGCAACAGCGGCGACACCAGCGGCAACAAGGCCGGCGGCGTGGTCGGCTACACGGCCATCGCGTTTTTTGCGCCGCAGGACGAACGCTTCAACCGCGACGAGCGCAAACAACTCACCAGCCTCGCCCGCCAGACGCTCACACAGGTCGTCACCACCGGGAAGTTCCCGGCCGTGGACGAGAAACAGTTTCCGAAGAAGTTCCTCGAAAACTCCGGCTGCTTCGTCACGTTGACCAAGCATGGCCAGTTGCGCGGTTGCATCGGGCACATCATCGCGCAGGAGCCGCTCTACAAGGCCGTCATGGACAACGCCAAGAGCGCCGCGCTCAACGATGGCCGTTTCCCGCAGGTCACGGCGGCGGAACTGAAGGAGATCGAGATCGAGGTGAGCGTGTTGACCGCGCCGGCGCCGCTCGCGTTCCGTTCACCGGAGGATTTGCTGGCGAAACTCCAGCCCCACCGGGATGGCGTTGTGTTGCAGATTCAAGGCCGCGGCTCGACGTATCTGCCGCAGGTCTGGGCGCAGATACCCGACAAGGTCATGTTCCTGAGCACGCTCGCCCAGAAAGCCGGTTGCTCTGCCGACGCCTGGCGCCAACCCGGCACGCAGGTGTTCATCTACCACGTCGAAGCATTCCACGAAAAAGAGTAGCCCGCCGGGGGCCAGTCGAGCTATTGTCCCGGTCAACTTGCCATGCCGACGACCTCCAACCACCTCGACTCCGGCACACGGCGGCTCGTGCTGCTGTCGGTGTTCGGGCTTGGCATCGGCGCGGTCGTCACGCAACTGGCGTTGCTGCGCGAGATGCTGTCGGTATTCGACGGCAACGAAATGGTTTTCGGCATCCTGTTTGGCAACTGGCTGCTGCTGACCGGTGCCGGGTCGTGGCTCGGACGGTTCAGCCGTAAAACACAAGAACCGTTGCGGCTGCTGGTGCCCGCGCAACTGCTCGTTGCCGTGCTGCCGCTATTGCAGATCGTCGCGCTGCGCGCCCTGCGCAACATCGTGTTCACCCGCGGCGCCATGATCAACGTCACCGACACGGTGCTGGCCAGCTTCATCGTGTTGGCCCCGTTCTGTATCGTTTCGGGTTACCTGCTCACATTGGCCTGCTCGATCCTCACCCGCCGGCGCGAGGACGATGATCCTATCGCGAAGGTTTTTCCGGGCAAGAAACCCTATCACGAAGAAGCATTGGAGATCGGTCGCATATATGTCGCCGATAATCTCGGTTCGATTCTCGGGGGTGTTCTATTCAGTTTCGGCTTGGTGTTGGTGTTCGATCATTTCAGCGCGCTCTGCGCGCCGGCGGCAGTGAACCTCATGCTGGCCGCCGCGGCGGCGTGGCGGTGGCAGATGCGGCAGTTTACGGTGATCGCGCTCGTATTACTCGGCGGGCTGGCATTCACGTGGAACATGGATGCCGTGACGACGCAACTGCACCACGGCGCTGCTCCGGTTTTGTTCCGGGCGAACTCGCCCTACGGCCGGCTGATTGTTACCGAGTCGGCGGGTCAGTTCAACTTCATCGAAAACGGTGTCCCGCTGTTCTCGACGCACAACACCGAACAGGTCGAGGAGACCGTCCACTACGCGATGGCCCAACGGCCCGACGCCCGGCGCGTGTTGCTGATTGGCGGCGGCGCCAGCGGCGTCGCGCGGGAGATTCTCAAGTACGGCAGTGTCGAGCAGGTCACTTACATCGAATTGGATCCGTTGATCGTCGAGGCCGCCCGGCGGTTCGCGCCGGAGTCGCTTGCCGACCCGCGCATCCACATCGTCCACACCGATGGCCGGCTGTTTGTCCGACAGACCAATGAACGGTTCGACGTGGTGATCGTCAACGTGCCGGAGCCGTCCACGATGCAGTTGAACCGGTTCTACACCTCCGAGTTCTACACGGAACTGAAACGCATCCTGCGCGGCGACGGCGTCGTGTCGTTCGCGCTGGGCCGCTACCAGAACTTCGTCAGCCGCGAACTGGCCCGGCTGCTCGGCTCGGCGCACAAGACGCTTTGCGAGTCGTTCCGCAACAGGTTGCTGTTGCCGGGCGGTCGCGTGTTCGTGCTGGCGTCGGACGGTGAGTTGACCGCCGATGTCGCCGCCCGGATCGCAGCGCGCGGCGTGAAGGTCAGCCTGATGACGCGAAATTACCTCGATGCCACGCTGATGCCCGACCGGCTCGCGGCGCTTCAACAGGCTCCCGACAAGAAGGCCGCGCTCAACGAGGATTTCAGCCCGGCGCTGTATTTCTATCATCTCCGCTACTGGCTCAGCCGCGACCCGCGCGGCACCGGGTTGCTCATCGGCGCCCTGTTGACGGCGATGTTGGCGTGTCCGTTCCTGCTGCGGGGCGGCGCGGTGGTGGTATTCGCCGGCGGGTTTGCGGCGTCGGCGCTGGAGGTGGTGTTGCTGCTGGGATTCCAGATTCTGTGCGGCTCGGTCTATCATCAGGTCGGCATTGTTGTGACAGTGTTCATGGCGGGCCTGGCCGTTGGCGCATGGCTGGCCAATCGTCCGAAGAAACTTTCCCGGCGCCTGTCATTGAGCCTGCTGGCGGGCGCGCTCGGCCTGTTTGCGGCGCTGTTGCCGGTGACGCTGGCGCAATTGAGCATCATGAGCTTCGCCACCGTGCGCGTGATCGTGCCGTCGGTGACATTTGGCTTGGCGGTGTTGGTTGGCATGGAGTTTCCCGTCGCCACGCAGGCGGCGCGCACCGAGCCGACGGTGACTGCGGCAGCGGTGTACACGGCGGATTTCGCGGGTGCGGCGCTGGGCGCGTTGCTGGCAAGCACGCTGTTGATTCCGCTGCTCGGCGTCGCGATGACGTGCTGGTTGACGGCTGGGATGAATTTCGCGGCGGCGGGATTGGTCTGGCTCCGCCTGAAACGACGATGAAACGCTCCCGCAATTACATCTTCATCAAGGTGCTCCGCGTCGGCGGGTGGTGTCTGCTCGCGTTGCTGATCGGGTTTCTCACGAGCGGTTACGCGATGACGGGACATCTTCGCCTGAGCCGGTTGATGTCGGCGCAGGAGGCGAAAGATCTCCATGTCTTCTTTCACATACCGTTGCTGGTGGTGGCGGTTGCGCACATCGTGCCGGCGGCGTATTTTGCCTGGCTTCGATGGTTCAAGAAACGTCATCGCCATTGACCGGCGCGCGCCTCACGCGGCGCGACGCGATCTGCTGCGGTGTCGCGGCGGCGGCGGTTCTCGCCGGCGCCGGCACATGGTTGCGGAGGCTGCTCTCCAAAGGCGGCGACGTCGGCACGGTGTTCAAGGGTGACGCCCCGAAAGGCGAACTCTGGGAGCTGTGGAAGAAGCGCGGCTGGGTCAAGGAAGGCATGCACTACATGAAACTCGGGCGCAACGTCCAGTGCACCATCTGCCCGAACAACTGCCTGCTCGAACCCGACGACCGCAGCCATTGCCGCAACAAGATCAACAAGGACGGCGTTCTTTACACGCTCGCCTACGCGAATCCCTGCTCGCTGCACATTGATCCCATCGAGAAGAAGCCGCTCTATCATTTTCATCCCGGTAGCCGGTCGTTCTCGCTCGCCACCGCCGGGTGCGTGTTGCGCTGCCTCAACTGCCAGAACTGGGAAATCTCCCAGCGTAAACCGGAAGAGACCAAGGATGCGCGCGGCCCCGAACTTCGCCTTCGTCCGCCGATCCCGGCCGGGTTACGCCCCGAGGACATGCCGCGGCTGAGTCTGTTTCCCGAAGACCTCGCTGCTGTCGCCAAGGCGGCTGGTTGTCTTTCGATTTCGTACACCTACACCGAGCCGATCGCCTACTACGAGTACACCTACGACTCCTGCAAACTTGCCCGCGCCGCCGGCGTCAAGAACGTGCTCGTCACCGGCGCCTCCATCGAAGAACGTCCGCTGCGCGACCTGGCCCAGCACGTTGACGCTGCTCATGTGGACCTCAAGGGCTACGACGACGCGCTCTACCACAAACTGAACTCCGGCAAACTCCAGACCATCCTCAACACCATCAAAACACTCCGGAACATGGGCATCTGGTTCGAGATCATCAACCTCGTCGTGCCGACCTACACCGACAATGTCGAGAGCATCGCCCGCATGTGCGATTGGCTCGTCAAGAACGCCGGCTCCGACACGCCGCTGCATTTCTCCCGGTTCCATCCGCAACACAAACTCACACACCTGCCGCCGACACCGGTCGAGATTCTCCTCCAAGCGCAAGCCGCCGCGCGCGCCGCGGGCCTGCGCTACGTCTATGTCGGCAACGTGGCTGGGCTGAAGGATTCCGGCACGACGTTCTGCCCCGGCTGCAAGCAACCTGTCATCGAGCGTGACATCTTCGCCATCACCGCCAACCGCCTCGTCGCCGGCCAGTGTCCCGGTTGCCGGACCAGGATTGCCGGTGTCTGGTGAACAGTTGCCAAGCCGCCCCGGATGCGCTACACCAGCGGCATGAGTGAATGGATCAATGCCGCCAAGACCGGCGAACTCAAACCCGGTGAAGCCAAAATCATCAACGTGGGCGAACGCGAAATCGCCCTCTTCAACGTGGACGGCCAGTTCCACGCCATTGACAACATCTGCCCGCACCGCGGCGGCTCGCTTGGCGAAGGCGTTCTCGAAGGCCGCATCGTCATCTGTCCGTTGCACGGCTGGCAGTTCGACGTCACCACCGGTCAATCGCCCGTCATGCCGGTTGTTTCCGTGGACAAGTTTGAAGTCGCCGTCGAAAGCGGCGACGTGAAAGTGAAGGTGAACTGACATGCCTCTGAAATCCGCCTGGGAACTTGCCCTCGAACGAACCGGTGGCCAATCCGCCGCCAAACTCACCGACGCCCAGAAAGCGAAGCTGGCTGAGTTGGACAAGATTTACACCGCCAAGATCGCGCAGGAAGAACTCACGTTGAAACCGAAGATCGCCACTGCTCCCGATGCCGAGACCGCCCAAAAACTCGAAGATCAACTCCAGACGATGCTTGGCCGGCTCCGCCGCAAACTCGAAGAAGAGAAGGAAGCTGTCCGGAACGGCTAAACGCTCAACGTCCAACGTTCAACGCTCAACGCTCAACGCATCTGCGGTTGAATGTTGGAAGTTGAACGTTGAAAGTTGAACGTTCATCTGTTTGTGTCCTCGTCAGCGGCGGCCTCGACAGCGCCGTGTTGCTGGCGACACTGGCCCGGCGCCACAAGGTTCATCCGCTCTACATCCGCCATGGCCTGCGCTGGGAAGACGCCGAACTCCGCCATCTCCGCCGTTTCCTGCGCGCGATGTCGTTGCCGCCGGTGACGGTGTTGCATTTGCCGGTGCGGGATTTGTACGGCGGGCACTGGAGCCTGACGGGCCGGAATGTTCCCGGGACAAAATCCCGCGACGAGGCCGTTTATTTGCCTGGCCGAAATCTCCTCTTGCTGGCGAACGCGGCAGTGTTTTGCGCGCAACGCGGCATCGGTGCCATCGCCATCGGCACGCTCCGCGGCAACCCGTTCGCCGACGCCACACCGAAGTTCTTTCGCGACTTCGCCCGCGTCTCTGGTGTGTGTGTCATCGCGCCGCTGCGTGGACTGACGAAGGCACAAGTCCTCCGTCGCGGGCGCGGCCTGCCGCTTCACCTGACCTTTTCGTGCCTGAATCCTAAACGCAATCGCCCCTGCGGTCGCTGCAACAAATGCGCCGAACGCCGCCGTGTCTTCCTATGAATCTCCTACTCGCCATTTGTCTCGCCGCCACCGTGTGGCATACGGAACCGAAGACCATTGAAGTCCGCCTCGACACCAACACGCCGGTGCGATTGCCTGACGTGACCGTCGCCGGACATGGTTACGTCGTCGTGCCCGTGCGCGAGGGACTGCTTGTGCCGGCGGACACGAAACGGACGTTCACACACCGTTTTGGCACCTACGACTATGAAGGTTGCCACATGCGGATGATTGGCCTTGTCGAAAACGGCAACGCTGCACTTGTCATGTGGGACGACCTCTACGCGAACGTCGAGCTTCGCAATGGCCCCGACGCACTCGCCACGTCGTTGTCGGCAAAATCGTTTCGCATCCAGTTTCTCGGCAAAGGCGATTACGTCACCATCGGCCAGGCGTACCGGAAGATCGCGCGGAAGGCTCGCGCCAATCCGAAGCTGGCCGGCGCTTCCAACGTGAAACTCTGGAGCACACTCTCACGTCGCATGAACGAGGAGAGCACCAAAGAGGAGGCGGTGAACGTCAACTGGACGTTCGACGAAGCCGCACAGGTCGCCGAGCACTTGAAGAATGACCTGAAGATCGAGAAGGCGCTCTTCATGATCGGCGGCTGGATCAAGCGCGGCTACGACAACCAGCACCCCGACGTCCTGCCCGCCGCACCTGAGTGCGGCGGCGACGCGGCGCTGGCCGATTGCTCGCGTCGCATTCGGAAACTCGGCTACACGTTTTGCCTGCACGACAACTATGCAGACATGTACCGCGACGCGCCGTCGTGGAACGAGGCTTTCCTTCAAAAACACCGCGACGGCAGCATCGTCAAAGGCGGCAAATGGGCCGGAGGACGCGCTTACATTACCTGTGCCCAGAAAGCTGTCGAGTTGGCCAAGCGTCCACAGAACCTCCCGGCGGTGAAGAAGATCACCGATGCTGACGCCTACTTCATTGACACGACCTATGCGGTCGGGTTGCAGGAGTGTTTCGACCCCAAACATCCGCTCGACCGCGCCGGCGACATGAAATGGAAACAGAAGCTCTCCAATTACGCCCGCGACGTGTTCGGCATTTTCGGGAGCGAGTGCGGACGCGAGTGGGCGATTCCACACGCCGACTTCTTTGAAGGATTCACCGGTGTCAGCGGCACGTACTACCACGACAAGGGACTGCTGAAAAAACTCGGCGGGACCGTCATTCCACTGTTTGAGATCGTCTATCGTGATTGCATCGCCATGTACGGTAAGTACGGCTACAGCCCGGAGCGCGCCGCCGAGTATGTCCTTCACCACATCAGCATCGGTCGCCCGCTCAACTACCACAGCATCCCGCCGCATCTCTACTGGAAACAATCGTCAGGCCGCCAGAAGCAATTCGACATCACGCCGTCAGTTGCCGAAATCACGCCGATCGCCCCGCGCCACTTCCGCATCGCCTACCAGTGGATCGTCAACGAACTTCCGCCTGCCGACGATTGGCGCATCCTCGTTCATTTCACCACGTCGAGCGGCCAGATCGAGTTTCAGGGCGACTACGCGCCGCCGTTGCCGTGGACAAAAGGAACCGCGCGCCATGGCCCGTTCACCGTCGTCGTCCCCGCCAATCGCACCGGCACGTTCGATGTCCGCATCGGTTTCTTCCAGCACCAACACCATGGCCGCCTCTGGATCACCGGGCCGCAGGACGAAGAACGCCGTTGTTTGCTCGGCAAGCTCCACGTCTCGCCCCACGGCGAGATCAAGTTCGAGCCGGCGAAGCCAACTACTGCGCCGGTGCGCGGCGACGTGTTCGTTCGCTCCGACAACGGCTGGGCTGACGGCTTGCATTCGATGGACGTGTTCCTCAAGAACACTCACGAAATCCTCTCACCGCTTCACGAACTGACGGCGCAGACTCCGCCGACGCGCCACGAGTTTCTCACGCCGGACCGCAAAGTTCAGCGCACCGTCTGGGGTGACGTTGAGGCCATCGTCAACATGAGCGCTACGCCTTACGAAAATCTCCCGCCGTTCGGCTTCGTCCTCCAGTCGCCGACGTTCGTCGCCTTCCACGCCGCCAGCTTCAATGGCCTGCGCTACGACGACCCGCCGTTGTTCACGTTGCGCAGCCTCGATGACCGCCCGCTGTCGCGTTCCCGCCGCATCCGTGTCTTCCACGGCTTCGGCGACGCTCGCGTGAAACTCGGCGATACGATCCAGACGGTTCAGAAGGAAGCGGAAACTTCTGTCCGTTGATACGCCTGTTATGGTATCAAAGTGCCGCATGAAACGAACCTGTCTGGTGTGCCACGGCATCTTCGAGTCGGCGGACGACGATCCCGTCATCACGCAGGGCATTTGTCTTCAATGCAGCGAGTCGTTTGTCGCTCCCGCCTCCGCGCGCACACTCGGCGAGTTCCTCGACCAGATCGGTGTGCCGGTGTTGTTGATGGACGACGATGTGCGGGTGGCCGGCTTCAACCACGCCGCGCACGCATTATTGGGCGGTCAACACCACAGGCTTCGCGACCGGTTTATCGGCGAAGTCATCGAGTGTGTGAATGCAGGGTCGCCGGGCGGGTGCGGACACACCGAGAACTGCAAGGGTTGCACTCTCCGCCACGCCATCACCACCACCCACCAGACCGGCGAAAACAAACGCCGCATCCTCGCCAGACAACTCGGCAAGCTCATCTCGACCGAGAAGGTGGGACGGTTCGTGTTGCTGCGCCTTGACGAGTCTTGACCATGGCCCACGAATCCCAGCGAGCGTTCGTTGCCAGCCTCGAAGCCGCGGGCGAACTGAAACGCATTCGCGCCGAGGTTGACCCGGTGCTGGAGATCACCGAGATCGCCGACCGCGAAATGAAATCGCCGCAGGGCGGCAAGGCGTTACTCTTCGAGAAATGCAAAGGCAGCAACTACCCGCTTCTCATCAACGCTTACGGCTCGACCAAGCGAATGGCCATGGTGATCGGCGTCAGCGACGTCGAGGAGATCGCCCGCGAACTTGAAACGCTGCTGAAAGCGAAACCGCCGACCTCGTTCAAGGAAGCGATGTCGCTGCTCGGCACCGCCCTCGACCTTCGATACGCCAAGCCGTGCTCGGCCATCGGTCATTGGCCATCGGCTATTTCCCTTCGCGATCTCCCGATTCAGAAGTGCTGGCCGGGCGACGCGGGGCGGTTCATCACGTTACCGCTGGTCGTCACACACGACCCCGACACCGGCGCGCGCAACGTCGGCATGTACCGGATGCAGGTCATTGATGACCGCACGACGTTCATGCACTGGCAACTCCACAAAACCGGCGCGCGTCACTGGCGCCGGTACTGCGAGTTGAAACAGCGGATGCCGGTGACCGTGGCGCTGGGCGGCGACCCGGTGTATGCGTTTTGCGCCAGCGCGCCGTTGCCGGACGGGATTGACGAGTTCCAACTCGCCGGGTTTCTACGGAAGAAGTCGGTGGCGTTGGACGGGGACGCGCCGGCCGATTGCGATTTCGTGCTCGAAGGGTACGTTGACCCGAACGAGCCGCTGGAAATGGAAGGCCCGTTCGGCGACCACACCGGCTACTACACCGCGCCGGAACCATACCCGAAGTTCCACATCGAACGCATCGCCGCCCGTCCCGACGCGATTTACCCCAGCACCATCGTCGGCGTGCCGCCGATGGAGGATTTCTACATGGGCACCGCCAGCGTCCGGATTTTCCTGCCCGTCTTCAAGATGACGTTCAACGAGATCGTGGACATCGCCCTCCCGGCGGAAGGTGTCTTCCACAACCTTGTCGTCGTCTCCATCAAGAAACAGTTCCCGTATCACGCGATGAAAGTGATGCACGGCCTTTGGGGCATGGGCCAGATGATGTTCAGCAAGATTATTGTCGTTGTGGATGCCGATGTGAACGTCCACGACACGCGCGAAGTCCTCTTCCGTCTTTGTGCCAACATTGACCCGCAGCGCGACCTCGTCTTCACAAAAGGCCCCGCCGACGTGCTCGACCACGCGACGCCGGCGATTGGTTTCGGCAGCAAGCTCGGCATTGACGCCACCCACAAGCTCCCCAGCGAGAAAGACTGCCGCGCGTGGCCGCCGCTCATCGCGATGGATCCCGCCGTGAAGAAGCGCGTGGACGAGTTGCTGGCTCGTCTGTCATTCTGAGCGAAGCGAAGAATCTCTGACTGGTTACGGTTGCGGGGCCCTTCGCTTCGCTCAGGGTGACAAAGCGCTGGGGGCGGCACATGTTCCGGTTTTGTTCCGGAGGGCAAACTCAGGTAATATCACGCTGATGAATCGAACGGCATTGCTGGTGGTCGCGCTGCTCGCGCTGGCGGGCGGCGTGCGCCTTTTCCATCTCGACGACCGCGTCGTCTGGTTCGACGAGGCCGTCTCGCTGCTGGTGGCGAAGGCCAGCATCCCCAACATCGTTGCGGCGGCGCAGGATGACACTCATTCACCGTTTTACTATCTCGCGCTCCACTTCCTTCCGCGAGGCGAACTGGCGGCGCGCGGGTTCTCCGTCGTGTGTGGCGTGTTGACGGTCGCGCTCGTCTTCCTCATCGGATGCAAGCTCGGCTGTAGCCACGCCGCTCCGCCGGCGTGCGGGATGGAGGCGAAACGCGGCAGCGGAGCGCCGCGGCTACAACTGCTCGCGGGCGCGGTCAGCGCGGGATTGATGGCGTTGTGTCCGCTGCACGTCTGGTATTCGCAGGAAGTGCGGATGTACGCGCTCCAGACGCTGTTGGTCACCGCGTCGTGGTGGTTGCTGTTCATTTCGCTGGAGCGGCCCCGGCTTTGGATTGGCTACGCGCTGGCGGCGGCGCTGAGTTTGTACGCGCAATACACATCGGTGTTCGCGCTGGCGGCACAGTGGATTTATGTGCTCTGGTTCCGACGCGACGTCTTTCGTCCGTGGGTGCTCGCACAAACAGGGGTGGCGTTGTTGTTTGCGCCGTGCGTGCCGTTGTTCATGCACCATTTGCTTGGCGGAACATTCGGTTACTGGCTCGGCAAGTTCTCTTGGACAGATCCATTTCGTTTCTTGGCGCTCTTGAGCGGTGCGATCCCGAAGAACCCCGGCCCGTACTGGCCTTGGGTGACACTGAGTATCGGACTGCTAATCGTCTCCGTGATTCGCCAAGGCAAAAAGGCACTGCCGTTACTGCTGTGGCTGCTGGCGCCGGTTCTGTTGCTGGCGCTGGCATCGTTGCGCGCGAACGCATTTCTGCCGCGGGTGCTCCTGATGGTGACTCCATCGTTTGCGCTGCTGGTCGGATGTGCGGCGGCGGACAAGAAAGGCGCGGTGCTGGCGGTCGCGTTGGCGGCGGCAAACCTCTTTGCGCTGCAACGATACTATTTTGCCGAGAACCTCTGGACTCGTTCGTCGTTGCGCGAGGCGGCACAGATTGTCGGACGGGAATCCAAGCCAAGCGATGCGGTAATGCATTCGTCGCGCTTCTCGTATCGTTCGTTCCAGTTCTACCTTGGCGACAATGTCACACAGGGCCTAGTGCGCCCGGGCGACGATGAGCCGGCGTTGTATCGCGTCATCGGCAACGGACAACTGCCGTCGAGCGCGCCGCGTCGAATCTGGCTGGTGTTGTGGCCGGACTTCCAGCAGCCGGGATTTCACAACCAAGTGCTGGCGGAGATGAACGCGCGTCGTCCGCGTCACCGCGAGGTCTTCTCGTCGCCGCAATTGCTCGTGATGCTCTACGATTAGACCGGGTAATCCAGCGCTTCGGGAATCATCACTTGCGTTACCGCTTCGGCCGCGCGGTCTTTGGCCAGACGCGAGCCGGTCAGGCAGCCGTCGAGCTTGGTGCGCAAGCGGACGAATTCCTCCATGCCGTCGAAATGAACGCACGGGCCGGCTTTCGTGGGATGTTGTTGGCCTTTCACAACGTCGCCATAGGAACTCGCGGCGCCGGCGATACCGGGGATGACGTTCTCGATTTCTTCCAACTCGCACTCTTGGTAGCAGGCGGCCATGCCGGCGGCGTCCCACGCGGGGTGACGATTGAAACCGTAGGCCAGCTCGGCGCAGATGCGACCGACTTCACCGGCGGAGCGGGCCACTTGGGTGTGGCAGAGGTCGGTGTAGAACCGCATCAGGCCGGGCAACGCCTCGGCGACGGTCGCGTTCTGCGGGCCTTTGGCTTCGAGTTCGAGCACGTCGAGGATGAAGCTGCGCGCCGCGAGCAGCCAGCAAAGCGCGTCGGCGAGCGGGAACGTCACGCCGTGACGGTTGCCGTGGAACAGTTTCTTGCCATCGGCGTCGGTCGCTTCCTGCAAATGCTCCAGCGTCCAGAGCCACATCTGCATCGCGGTGCCGAGCGCGCACGCGCCGGTGCCGGGACGGTCGCTGCCGATGCGGCGCATGTCGGCAATCCAGCCCTTGTACTGCACAAGGAACAACTCATTGGTCATCGTGATGGACATCTGCCGGCGTTGCACGGCTTCGGGACCTTCGTAGGTCGCTTCGAGTTGGGCATCCATCCATTTGTGTCCGAGGAAGCCGGGGCAATCCTCGGTGATGCCGTAGCCACCGACAAGGCTGACGGCTTCGCGCATGACGTTGGCGCCGTGGCCGGTGTTCCATAGTTTGCAGGCGGGGCAGAGGACGTTGGCTTGGCTGGCGCGCACCACGTATTGAATCATCGGGTCGTCGGGCAAATTCCCGGCGCGGAGAGCTTCGATGGCGTCCTTCTCGATCTTCTGGATCGCTTTGAACTGGGCGCGACCGCCAGTGATCTTGCGTTCTGCGAAATAGGCGTCCTTCTGTTTCGTGAGTGGATCGAGTTCGTCGAACAATCGCGCCGTGGCAAAACCGAGCGACGCGGCCGCTTCGCCGGTGGCCCAGACGTCAACGAGGCGTTGGACTGAATCTTCCTTCGTCTGCAAACCGAGATCGTAACGCGGCGTCCCGGGGTTGGCCGCAGCGCCGCCGCGGAAACGGGTGCGATGATAGCGAATGACCGGCTCGATGGCGGAGAGAAGTTTCGCCGCGGTCATCAGGCCGACGGTGACGCGGGTGTGACTGAACACCGCCTCGATGACATCACCGTGGCTGAGGTTCGGCACGATGACACCGTCTTTGATCGTGTAGCCGCCGATGATTCGGTTGGCCGGGACTTTCACGCTCAGGACGGGATCACAGGTCGAGGAAAGTTGGTGGACGAGTTTCTTCGTGGCGACGCCGCGATCCCACGTGCCGGGGTCGTCGTCGTGCAGAATCACCATGCAACTGGATTTGATGCGCGGGTCGTCGGTGTCAACGGCGGCGGTGACGAAGTTGGCGAAGCCCATGTTGGTGATGAAGCGACCGCGTTTGCTCACCTCCAGAACCGGCTCGCTGCCTTCCTTCCATTCGGCGACGCGTACCTTGCCGCTGAGAATGCCGGTCTCGACGCCGACGTAGGGGAGCGGCTCGGTCAACGCGAACGCGCCGCGCCAGACTTTGCGGTCTTCACCCGGCTTCGGCGGGCAGGCCATGCTCATGTAGAAATGGCGTTGCTCGTCGGTGCCGCACTCGTGGATGGGCGAGAGCGCAAGATTGCCGGCGAGACTGCCCGTGGCGGCGCCGCCGTCCACCCACGACAACTCGAACGCGACCAGCGCGAGCACGAGGTTCTTTGGGCCGGGAATGTAACCGCCGTCTTCCGGATCCATGAACGCCGCGGTGATGCCGGCGGCGTCCATCGCCGCGAGCATTTCTTCTTTGCGGGCGTTCCAGTCGTGTGTGTTGCGGACGCCGTCGGCGACGAGCCGGGCGACGACGCCACGGGCAACGGAGCGTGCGGCCTGCACGGCCATTTGCAGATCGTAGCGGTCGCTGAAGCGCCACATGATCTGGCGGACTTCATCGCCGGGCAGTGTGCGGAGTGTTTCGGTTGGTGAGGACGTATGCATGAAATCTCCTAAAACAGTTTCTCGGGGTCGCGTTCGTACAAGTGGCCCTTGGTCGGCGAACTGATTTTCTTCTGCAAATCATCCGGCGTCTGTTCAAATGCCGCGCAGCCGCACAGCCACGCCAATGCCAATAACCAGAAATATGTCGTCTTTTTCATAACGTCGCCCACTATAGCAGCAGCTTCGGCACAATACAGTGGGAATTTTCTGTGGTATAATCCGCTCCCGGATGAAACTGCGGATTTCAATGTTCTGCCTGCTGGTCGCCATATCGGCGCGCGCGCAACGCCACAAACTCCAGACCGTCGGCGCGTCCGTCTCCAATTAACGCCATGATCTCAGCGCAATGAAATCCTTATTTGCTATTTTGGTTACCGTTGTCGGATCAGTCGCCTTCGCGGCACCGCTTGACCGCGACCGCTACCAACTCTCCGATCGCGGCCGCTCCCGTCTCTTCGAGATTGCCAAGGACGAATTGCACGTCGCCCGACACGTCGAGAGGATCGCGTCCCTCGCCAACGCTGAAGCTGTGCGCCAACATGCTGCCGCGCGACAACGCGCCACCGGCAACGAATACGAATTGGTTCTCTACGAAGTGGGCCAGCCACGCAACGAGTTCACGCGACGGTTGCTCACCAAACTCGTCGCTGTTCGGCTGGCTCCCGGCAGCGACCATCAGGCATTGGCCGCCAGTGTTGGCGCGCGCTCGCGCGGCGAAACCTCCTACGCGCCAGGTTGGTTTCTCTTCGAGACCGGCGAGACCGGTGGCACGCTCGCGCTCGAAGCCGCCTTGCGGGGCCGGCCTGGCGTCTTGTCCGTCGAGCCGCAGCTCGCGCGACAGGCCCAGAAGAAACTCATCCCCAACGACACCTATTTCACGCAGCAATGGCACTTGCTGAACACCGGCCAAAATGGCGGCACCGCTGGCGTTGATATCAACGTCACCAACGTTTGGAACACCTACAAAGGCGAGGGCGTCAAGCTCGCCATCGTGGACGACGGCCTGCAATGGACTCATCCCGATCTTACCAACCACTACAACGCCGCATTGAGTTGGGACTTCAACGACAACGACGCCAATCCGCTGCCCAATCCCGCCAACGGCGACGACCACGGCACCGCCTGCGCCGGCGTCGCCGCGGCCCACGGCAGCAACTCCGTCGGCGTTTGCGGCGCCGCCTTCAACGCCACACTCGTCGGCTTGCGTCTCATCGCTCTCCCCAACACCGATGCCGATGAAGCCGCTGCCATCGCCCACAGTAACGCTGTCATCCATGTCAAAAGCAACAGTTGGGGCATGCCTGATGGCGCTCAGGTGGTTGACGGTCCCGGTCCGCTCGCCATCGCAGCCCTTGCCCAAGGCGCGGCACAAGGCCGCAACGGCAAAGGCGTCATCTACCTCTTCGCCGGCGGCAACGGGCGTGCCAGCGGCGAAGACGTCAACTACGACGGCTATCCCAACTCCATCTACGTCACCGCCATCGGCGCCATCACCGACACGAACACACAAGCTTCCTACAGTGAGCCGGGCGCTTGCCTCATCGTCTGCGCGCCCTCCGGTGGCGGCAGGCAAGACATCACCACCACTGACCTTCTCGGCAACGACGGCTACAACGCCCCCGGCGCCACCGGCGAACTCGCCGACCGCGATTACACCAAGACCTTCAGCGGCACATCCTCCGCCTGCCCGCTCGCCGCCGGCGTCTGCGCCCTCATTCTCCAAGCCAACCCCAACCTCGGCTGGCGCGACATGCAGGAAATCCTCATCCGTTCCGCCACCAAGAACGCCGCCTCCGACACCGATTGGACAACCAACTCCGCCGGCTTCCACTTCAACCATAAATACGGCGCCGGCCTCATCAACGCCAAGGCCGCCGTCACCCTCGCCACCAACAACTGGCAGAACCTCTCCCCGCAGGTTCATATCTCCTCCGCGCAAACCAACCTCTCCGTCGCCATCCCCGACAACAACTCCAACGGCGTCACCCGCACCTTCAACATGACGTTGTTTCCCGCGCTTCGAGTCGAACACGTCACCGTCACCGTCAACATTCTTCATCCTTACCGTGGCGACCTCGCCATCACGCTCACCTCCCCCAACGGCATGGCCAGCCGCCTCGCCGAACGACATACTGATGGCAATGACAACTACGCTTCGTGGACATTCAGCAGCGTCCGTCACTGGGGCGAATCGTCCAGCGGCAACTGGACCGTCAAGATCGCCGACCTTGCTGCCCTCGACACCGGCACCGTCACGTCCGTCCGCCTCGACATCTACGGCACCACCACCAACGCCCACCTCATCATCACGAACGCAACACCTACCGTCACGCTCGGCAACGCCAACGGCGAACTCGACCCCGGCGAAACCATCTCCGAAACCGTCATCCTCCAGAACATCGGCGCAACCACCGCCACCAACATCACCGCCACGCTCTCCACCTGCACCCCCGGCGTCACCGTCCTCCAAGCGAATTCCACCTACATCAACCTCGCGTCCGGCACCGCTGCCTCCAACCTCACCGCGTACGCCTACCGCCTTGCCAAGACTGTTCCCGCCGGCACGACACTCAACTTCATCCACGTCGCTACCGCCAACGGACTCACTTTCACCAACACCTTTACCCACCTCACCGGCCACACCACGCCCCTCTACGTCACCAATACATTCATCAGCAGCGGCTCCAAGGCCATCCCGGACCTCACTACTACCTATTATACCAATGACTTCATCCCTCTCCCTGCGGGAAGCTACATTGACAACGTCACCGTCGCCATCCGTCTCAACCACACCTACGACAGCGACCTGCAAATTGCTGTTCGACATCCCGACGGCACGGAAATCATGCTCTCTGACAAAAACGGCGGCAGCGGTGACAACTACGGCAACGGCTCAACTCCCACCACCTTCGACGACTCCGCCGCCAGTATCATCTCCGCCGGCACACCACCCTACGACGGCACCTACCGGCCCGAAAACCCTCTAGCAGCCTGTCGGACTTAGCTCGACACTTTTGTTGAACTATTGGCTCGGCGGGGGTGTCTTTGAGACATGCCCGCACGACTCGTGAACATTGATCGCGATACGCCACTGCTGTTGCCGCCGGAT
>Ga0233425_10005936_pt1 | contig 18656 bp, 13 predicted proteins | sample Watercolumn_Towu_2_FD_181712 | JGI IMG/M metagenome (GOLD analysis project Ga0233425, IMG submission 181712) | Freshwater microbial communities from Lake Towuti, South Sulawesi, Indonesia - Watercolumn_Towuti2014_140_MG | ecosystem: Environmental > Aquatic > Freshwater > Lake | place... | reverse complement strand
GCCGCAGCTCATGCACTCCGAGAGCGGGTACGCGTCCTCCTGCTCCTCGGGCGAGATCCGCGGACCGGGCCCGAGGTCATACGAGCCCTCGACCGGCACCCAGGCCTCGACCTTCTCGAGCGCCCGAAACAGCCTGCGGCGGTCGACGACGAGATCGCGCACCACCGGAAACTTCGACATCGGCCTCAGTTCGATCTCGTCGCCCTCCTCGGCCGTGAGCTTGTCGACGAGCGCCGAGCAGGCCATGCGCGTGCGACCGTTGATGAGCATCGTGCAGGAGCCGCACACCTCCTCGAGGCAGTTGCAATCCCAGGCCACCGGGGCCACCTTGCGGCCGTCCTGCGACCGGGCCTGGGCCGCGATCTTCTGCAGGACGCTGATCACGTTCATGTTCGGCTCGTGGGGAACCTCGAACCGTTCCCAATAGCTCTCGCCGCCGGCCTGGTCCTGCCGCAGCACGCGGACGCGCACCGTCCGCGCCGACTCCTCATGACCGTGGGCATCCGCGTCGCCGTGTGCCGTCTCGACAGCCTTGATCATCGCTCGACCTCCGTCGTGCCACCGCGGCGGCCTGCCGCGGCCGTGATTCGTCTCGTCAGGCTCCTGCAGGCACCGGCCGGCCCGTGGCCGCGACGTGCCCGTTCTCCGCGGCGGTGTTCCCCTGCCGCTCCTTCCACACCTCCTCGATCGCCTCCGCACCGACGAGGCCGTACAGCCGCGGCCGCGGCGTGATCAAGGACGTGTCCACGTCCTGGTAGCTGATGTCGGGTTCACCATCGGGGCCGCACTTCGCGATCGTGGACTTGAGCCAGGTGCGGCTGTTGGCTTCGAACGCGTCGCACCACTGCTCGGCCTCGCGCCGCTTTCCGGCCGGGTCGGTGGCGGCGATGCCGGGCATCGCGAAGGCGGGCTTGAAGTGGGCGCCCCGGCACTCGTCGCGGAGAAGCGCCCCCTTGAGGATCAGCTTCGCCACCGGGAACATGTCGCCGAGCGCCTTGGTGAACACGACGTTCTGGTTCGTCCAGTTGCCGGTGTCGGAAACGGCGCAGCGCTGCCAGCGTTCGGCCATCCGGCAGACCTCGTCGTAGGCGGTGGCGAGCTGCTCGTTGCGCCGCACGACCGTCGCCACCCGCGTCATGAGGTTGCCGAGTTCCTGGTGGAGGTCGTAGGGATTCTCGTTGCCCGCGGTGCGGGCCAGGAGCGCCCGGTGCACGTCCTCCTGCCGACGAATCTCGGCGTCGAACAGCCGCGCCGTGTCGCCGGCGCCCTTCGCGCCGGCCGCGGCGACGTTCACGAGCGTGGGCGCGACGAACAGACCGCTGAAGATGCACGAGAGGAGCGAGTTGGCACCGAGGCGGTTGGCCCCGTGGTACTGGTAGTCGCACTCGCCGATGGCGTAGAGCCCGGGGATGCTCGTCTGGTGGTTACGGGCCGCCCCTTCCACCATGCCGCCGCTGGCGCTGCGCTCGTAGTCCACCCACAGACCGCCCATCGAGTAGTGCACCGCGGGGAAGATCTTCATGGGCACGGCCCGCGGATCGACGCCCTGGAACTTCTCGTAGATCTCGAGGATGCCGCCGAGCTTGCGATCGAGCGTCTCGCGCGGGATGTGCGTGAGGTCGAGGTACACGCAGAGCCGGTCCTTCTCCACCGAGAGGCCGTCGGTCGTGCAGATGTCGAAGATCTCGCGGGTCGCGATGTCGCGCGGCACGAGGTTGCCGTACTTCGGGTAGCGCTCCTCGAGGAAGTAGTAGCGCTCGGCCTCGGGGATGCTCCGCGGATCACGGGGATCCTGCGGCGTCCGTGGCACCCACACACGGCCCCCCTCGCCCCGGGCGCTCTCGCTCATGAGCCGCAGCTTGTCGGCGCCGGGGATGGCGGTCGGGTGCACCTGGATGAACTCGCCGTTGCCGTACCACGCGCCGGCCCGGTAGGCGCGGCTCACGGCGCTGCCGTTGCAGACCATCGACATCGTCGAGCGGCCGTAGATCAGTCCGTTGCCGCCGGTCGCGAGCACCACGGCGGCGGCCGGGAACGCGCGGAACTGCATCGTCACGAGGTCCTGGCAGATCGCGCCGCGGCAGCGGCCGTTGTCGTCGAGGACCGGCGCGAGGAAGTCCCAGAACTCCCACTTCTTCACGCGCCCCTCGACCTCCCGGCGACGAACCTGCTCGTCGAGGGCGTAGAGAAGCTGCTGGCCGGTCGTCGCGCCGGCGAAGGCCGTGCGCTTGTAGAGCGTGCCGCCGAAGCGGCGCTGGTCGCGGAATCCCTCGGACGTGCGGTTGAAGGGCACTCCGAGGCGATCCATGAGGTCGATGATCCGCGGCCCCCAGTCGGTCATCTCCTTGACCGGCGGCTGGTGCTGGAGGAAGTCACCGCCGTAGACGGTGTCGTCGAGGTGCTTCCACTCGCTGTCGCCCTGCTGGCGCGTGAGGGCGTTGACGCTGTTGATGCCTCCCTGCGCGCAGACGCTGTGCGACCGCTTCACGGGCACGAGGCTCATGAGGTCGACATCGACCCCGAGCTCCGCCAGCCGCATCGTGGCCGCGAGCCCCGCCAGACCGCCACCGACCACGAGGATCCTGGGTTGTGCCATGGCTTTCGGTTTCCTGGATTCGTCACTTCGCCGCCGGAATCGGCGTCGGCGTCACGGCCGCGCCGGGCGTGGCGAGAACGTGCTTCTGCTTCTCCATCCACTTCTCGGCCTCGGCCGCCTTCTCCACGTTCACGGACCTCATGCCGCCGACGGCACCGAGGCCCGCCGCCGCGAGGCCGAGGCCCACGACGATGCTCACCACGTTCGCCCGCTGCATCGCCGCCGGGCTGGTCCACAGCCCCCAGGTGATCCCGAGGGTCCAGAGCCCGTTGGCGAAGTGGAACACCGTGGCCAGGACGCCGACGACGTAGAGGATCCCCACGAGCGTCGGCTGCAGGGCCACGGCCGCGGAGCTGGCGGCATGGTGCGGGTCGAACGAGCCCCCGCCGAACGGCTTGCCCAGCCAATGGAGCTGATAGAGGTGCCAGATGATGAAGGCGAACGCGATCATGCCGGTCGCCCGCTGGAGCGTGTAGCGGACGTTGCCGACGTAGGCATAGGAGCCCACGTTCGGCATGCCGTTGGCGATGATCACGAAGCCCACCGCCGCATGGAACGCCATCGGCAGGAAGATGAACGCGATCTCGATCGGGATCAGCAGCGGCCCGAGCGAGTGGATCATGTCCACCCGCGACTGGAACGTGCGGCCGTCGTCCCCGGCGAGAATCGAGGCGTTGGTCAGGAGGTGGACGACGAGGAACGCGCCCACGGGGATCAGGCCGGCCAGCGAGAACAGCCGATAGACCAGGAACTGGTGGCGGTCCAGGAACGACGGGGATGGCTCGCTCACGATCGGGCCTCGGGACGGCTCTGCCGCGGTGGGGTTGGTGGCGAGCCCGCGACCAGTGCAGATGCTGTGGCGGCCTCGACGACCACGGGGAGTATAGGAGTGGCGGGGCCCGCGACAACGGCGGCCGCCGATTTGGCGGGGGCAAGCAACGATTTTATACTTCGACGAGGAGCGATCGCGTCGGCTGCGGAGGGTGGCTGGTGACGGACCATGAGGATCGATCAGCCGACTCTTCGGCGGTGAGGACCCGCGACCGTGAAGTGGTCGAGCACCTGCCCGACGGCGTGGCGGTGCTCGAGTCCGGGGCGACGATCCTCTGGGCGAACGATCGGCTCACCGCCTGGTGCGGCATCGGCGACCTGCGGGGGCGCGATCTCGTCGATGCGGTGATCGGCACCGTCGATCAGCGACCGGACGAGGCGCTGGCGTTTCACGAGGCGCTCCTCGGCGGTCGTCCCGCGGCCGCGATCCTCCGTACCGCCGCGAATCACTTCTTCGCCGTCCACGCGTGCCCGAGCTTCATGCCCGCCGATCTCTCCGGAGGCCCGCGGACCGTGGTCACCGTCCGCGAGGTGACGCAGACGATCCTCGAGCAGCAGAAGCGGGCCGCGATCCACGCCGCCGGCCAGACGCTCGCCGACCTCTCGCCGGCCGAACTGGCCGACATGACGATCCACGAGCGGATCGAACTGCTCAAGAGCAACATCATCCACTACGCCAAGGACCTCCTCCAGTTCGACGTGCTCGAGATCCGGCTGCTCGATCGTCAGACCGGCCGGCTCGAGCCGCTGCTCGCCGAGGGCATGCAGCCTGAGGCGGAGGCGCGGATCCTGCACGCCCGCCCCGAGCACAACGGCGTCACGGGCTACGTCGCCGCCACGGGACGCAGTTACTGGTGCAGCGACACGACGAAGGATCCGCTCTATCTCGAGGGCTGCAAGGGGGCGAAGAGTTCGATCACCGTGCCGCTCATGCTCCACGACCAGGTCATCGGCACCTTCAACGTGGAGAGCCCGGAGCCCGGCGGCTTCGACGCCACCGACCTCCAGTTTCTCGAGATCTTCTCGCGCGACGTGGCCGCCGCACTCAACACGCTCGAGCTGCTCGTGGCCGAAAAGGCCTCGACCGCCGCGGAGAGCATCGAGGCGATCCACGGGGCGGTGGCCCTGCCCGTGGACGACATCCTCAACGACGCGGTCAACGTGATGGAGCGGTACATCGGCCATGACGCCGACGTGGTGGAGCGGCTCCAGCGGATCCTGCGCAACGCCCGCGACATCAAACAGGTGATCCAGCGGGTGGGCGAGAAGATGACGCCCAGTTCGGCGCACGCCCAGCGACGGCAGGGCGAGCGGCGGCTGGCCCTCATCGGCCGACGGGTGCTTGTCGTCGATTCCGACGAGCAGGTGCGGCAAGCGGCCCACGCCCTGCTCGAACGATCGGGCTGCACGGTGGAAACGGCCCGCGACGGCGCCGAGGCCGCGTCGTTGGTCCGGGCCGGGGGCAGCGACGCCTACGACGTGATCATCGCCGACATCCGCCTTCCCGACATGAGCGGGTACCAACTCCTGCTGCGGCTTCAGGAAATCATCGATCCGGTGCCCCTCGTGCTCATGACCGGATTCGGCTACGACCCAGGCCACTCGATCGTGAAGGCCCGCCAGGCGGGCATCGACCTCGTGCTCTTCAAGCCGTTCCGGGTGGATCAACTCCTCGACACGGTCGAGAAGGCCGCCTCGCGACGTCAGGCGACGGAAGTCGCGTCCGCCGACCGGCCGGGCCCGGGCTGAGGCTCCCCGCTCCCCCGAAAAGCCCCCGTCTTTCCGGGAATTCCTCGTGCCGACGTGGCCTTGACCCGCCACGTCCCCGGCGGGTACCTCTCCCGCCCCACAGGCTCTTTTCCCGCACAAGGAATTCGCCAGCATGCGACGCACACCCACCCCGCCCATCGTGATCGGCAAGGGCCGATGCCGCTCGGCGACGGCCTTCGCGGCCCGCATGGCCGCGGCGGCCGCATGCGTGCTCGCCGGTGCATGGGGTGTCGCAGCCCACGGTGAGGAGTTGCCCGCCCCGGACGCCTCGCGCCGAAGCGACGAGAAGGCGGCCCGCGCCGTCATCGAGGAGGCGATCAACCAGGCCGGCGACCGGCGCGACGGGGCCCCGGCGACGGCGAAGGCTTCCGACGCCCCGCTGCCCGACAACCTGCTGCTCGCCAGGATCTCCGCCGAGGTGGCAGCGAAGCAGCTCGAGGCGAAGCGGCTCGCACAGAAGTCGCCCGGCGACGCGCTCGATCTGCTCGACACCACCGCCAAGAGCCTCGAGGGCCAGCCCATCGCCGACGAGACCAAGACCCAGATGCTGCGGCGCATCGAGCGGACGCGGCGCGACATCGAGGAGGCCACCGGCAAGCGCCGCGCCGAGCTCGCGCTCGAGAAGCAGAACGCCCGCATCGAGGCCGAGATCGACCGGGAGCGGTCGAAGAAGGTCGAGGTCGACCAGCGGATCGCCATGCTCGTCGAGGAATACAACACGCTCGTCGACGAGAAGCGGTTCGCCGAGGCCGAGGCGATCGCCAAGAAGGCCGGCCAGCTCGCCCCCGACAACGCCGTCGTCCGCCAGCTCCTCGCCCAGAGCCGGATGATCCGCCGGCTCGACACCCAGAAGTCGATCGAGTCGGACCAGCAGTCGGGCATGCTCGACGTGGCCGAGGACGTGGAACGTTCCGCCACGCCCTTCGCCGGCCCGATCAAGTTCCCCGATACGAAGGACTGGGAGGATCTGACGAAGTCGCGGTCGCAGCGGCTGGCCGAGGGCCGCTCCCGCGCCACCGCCGCCGAGCTCGCGATCCACAAGAAGCTCTCGACGCCGGTGAAGCCCGCCTACCGCGAGCAGCCGCTGGCGGCCGTGATCGACGCGCTGGCGCGGCAGGCCGACGTCGCGATCCACCTCGACATGGTGGGCCTCGACCAGGAGGCCGTCCGCAGCGACACCCCCGTGACGCTCGCCCTCGACCAGCCGATCTCGCTCAAGAGTGCCCTCAAACTGCTGCTCGAGCCCCTCCACCTCGGCTACGTCGTCAAGGACGAAGTCCTCAAGGTCACGAGCCCGCGGCTCGTGAAGGGGGAGGTGTACGCGGTCACCTATCCCGTCGCCGACCTCGTGCTTCCGATCCCGAACTTCACCTCCGACGGCCTCGGCATCACCGGCGCCCTTCGTGACGGGTACAACCAGGTGGGCCTGCGAAACAACCTCTCCGTGCAGGTGGGCCCGCCGCCGGCAGGACTCAACGTGGCGCCGGCCCGCGCCGGTGCCGACGCCTCGCTCGACGCCGGCTCGCTGGCCCAACTCCGGCTCGGCGGCGGCGGTGGCGGGCCGGTCTCCGGCTCGATGCCTTCGATTCCGTTCGGGCCGCCATCGGTGGGCGGTGGGGCGGGCAACTTCCAGCCGCTGATCGACCTGATCCAAAGCACGGTCGCCCAGGAAACCTGGGACACGACCGGCGGCCCGGGTGCCATCCGTCCGTTCGAAACGAATCTCAGCCTCGTCGTCAGCCAGACGCAGGAGGTGCACGAGGAGATCGCGAACCTCCTCGAGCAGTTGCGGCGACTCCAGGACCTTCAGGTGACGATCGAGGTCCGGTTCATCACGCTCGCCGACACGTTCTTCGAGCGGATCGGCGTCGATTTCGACTTCAACATCCAGTCCAACGTCCGTAGCCCGCTCAACATGACGGCGATCCCCAACCAGAGCAACGGCTCGACGTATCCGGGAGCGGTCGGGATCAACGCCGTGCAAGGCGGACGTTCGCAGATCGTGGGTCTCGACAATACCGGGGCACCGGGCGTCGCCCTCTCACGCACCGTCACCACGGGGACGGGTGGCGCGGGCGGCGGCGGTGTGGGTGGTGGCGGTGTGGGCGGCGGTGGTGCGGGCGGCGGCACCGGCGCCCTCAACCCCTTCAACGGCCCCAACTTCTACTCGATCCCTTTCCGGCAGAACAGCTTCGGCAGTGCCACCGTGCCGAGCCTTCCCGGCCTCCCCGACCCGGCCACGAGTGCCGCGAACTTCGGCTTCGCGATCCTCTCCGACATCGAGGCCTACTTCCTCATCCAGGCCGCGCAGGGCAACACGCGATCGAACGTGATGCAGGCCCCGAAGGTCACGCTCTTCAACGGCCAGCAGGCCTTCGTGTCGGACACGCGGCAGCGGCCGTTCGTGACGGCGGTCGTGCCGGTCGTGGGTGACTTCGCCGCGGCCCAGCAGCCGGTGATCACGGTGCTCAACGAGGGCACGGCGGTGAACGTCCAGGCGGTCGTGTCGAACGACCGACGGTTCGTGCGGCTCACGCTGGTGCCGTTCTTCTCGCAGATCGGCAAGGTCGACGAGTTCCAGTTCGAGGGATCGCGATCGACGAAGTCGAAGTCGAGCGATGAGAAGAGCGGCACCGACGTCAAGGTGCCGGGTGCGAACGGCCTGCTCGGCGTCACCAACGGCGTCAGGGCGGCCGGCGAGGTGGAGCTCCAGTCGAACGGCACCACGATCCAGCTGCCCGAGTTCCTGTTCACGACGGTCACGACCACGGTCAGCGTGCCCGACGGCGGCACGGTGCTCCTCGGCGGCATCAAGCGGCTTCGCGAGGGGCGCAACGAGTTCGGCGTGCCGATCCTCTCGAAGATCCCCTACATCAACCGCCTCTTCAAGAACGTCGGCATGGGCCGCACCACCGACAGCCTGATGCTGATGGTCACGCCACGGATCATCATCCAGGAAGAAGAGGAGGAGAAGCTCCTCGGCACGGCGCGGCCGTGAGCATCGTGGAGCGTCTCCCCATCATCGCCGGGGCGATCATCGGCGGACTGTCGGTGGCCGGCGGCGCGTTCGGCGCCCACGGGCTGAAGGCCGTCCTCGAGGCGTCGGGGCAGGCTGCCAACTGGGAGACGGCGGCCCGCTACGCGATGTACCACGCCCTGGCGCTCGTGGCCGTCGGCCTCCTGGCCGCCGTCCGGCCGGCCTCGTCGAGCCTGCTGACGCCCGCGACGTGGTGCTTCGTCGTCGGCACCGCGATCTTCAGCGGGTGTCTCGCGACGCTTGCGGTCACCGGCATCCGCATCCTCGGCGCGATCGTGCCGATCGGCGGCGTGCTCCTGATCGCGGGATGGGCGCTCCTGGCACTCGCGGCGTCCCGCGCCGAGCCGTGAGCGGCTACTCCACCGCTTCCCGCTCGGCCTGCTGATCACGCTGGCCGGCGACGTCCTCGCGCTCCGCTGCGAGCTCTTCGTTCTGCTCGCCCTTCGCCGCTCCCGCGGCGCCCGCGTCGGCACCGAACGCGTCGCCCGCGGCAGGTGCCTCGGCGGCGGGCTCGGGCATCTCCTCGGCCGGCGCGCCGGCGGCTGGCTCGGTGGCAGGCACGGCCTCCGCGCCGCCCTCCTCGAACGGGTTGCCCTCGGCCTGCGGCCGAACGGTCGTGGGACGACGGCTTCGCAGCACTTCGGGCTCGGCACGCTCGCGGTCGAGGTAGCGGAGTTCGTTGCGACGATGGCTCTCGACCACCGACGCGACACGGGCGCGGACGCGATGGCGTTCCAGTTTGAGGCGGTCACATCCCTGCACTCGCTCGAGCGAGCGGCCCACGGGCCAGGTGCCGACACCGTCGGCCTCGCGTGCGGCGCCGGCGGCGAAGTCGGCCTCGGCCTCGTCCAGGCGACCAAGCTTGAGGGCGGCCAGTCCGCGGAAGTACCAAACGCGGGGATCGGTCGTGCCCGCCTCGATGGCCTGCGAGAGGTCTTCGTAGGTGCGGGAGTAGTCGCCGGCGAAGTAGGAGTGAACGCCGTTGCCGTACGTCGCGGCCAGCGGGAGGCTCTCGATCGTCGGCACGGCGGCCCGCACGTCCATCGCCACCGCGATCCCGACCGCGGCGATCGCCACGCCCCGCGCGAGCACGAACCCGCGAAGGCCTCCGACACTCCAGCCAGCCATGATCACTCCTCTGCCTGTCAGCCGTTCCCGCCGGTGAGCAGCCGGCACCCTCATCGCGTATCGACCGATTGTACCTTCGCGACAGGGCACGCCCGCCGGGGCCGGCACAACCGCCACGATCCGCCCGCAGGCGTCCGTCAAGGCTTGCCCACCCCCGACAGCCCGCGGGCCGCGGCGTGCCCGCGAAACGACCCCTCGCCGAGGAACACGGCGGACCGCACGAGCTGCATCATGAGCGGCTGCCCGGGCCAGCCGAACGCGGCAAGGAGCCGGTCGAACTCCTCGGCGGGGCAGCGGCCCTTGAGATCGACGAGGAGCACGCGGCCGTCCTTCTCGAACGCGTTGCCGTCCACCTGCCAGGCGGCCACGCCGGGCGACGGCGCGCTCCGCGAACTCGTCCACACGAACGACCCGTCAGGCTCCACGTAGAGCCGCGGCATCTCGCCGAGCCGCCCGAGCGCCACGTCGAAGTCGGCCTGCATCGGCATCGAGAGCGTCTCTCTCGGCACCACCAGCGTGGGCCATGTGCCCCATGCGTCGGTGAGAGGGGGGCCGGGCTCCGCTTCCACGGGCAGGGCGTGGAGCGTGATCTCGAAGGCGTAGGTTGTCGCCGCGGTCGTCATGATGTCGTCGTTCTCGGGCGTCAGGGCTTCGCCGTGCACTCCCGCACCCATTCGGCGTACGCGGCTGACGCGACGAGCCGCACGACCACGAGCTGTGGCGTCCGGTACTCGTGACCGGCCGAGATCGCGTCGAGGCAGGCTGTCTCGCGATCGGCGGCGGTCTTGCAGGAGCAGCGCCACTCGACGGCGCGCTCGACGGCACCCTCCCAGCGATAGACGCTCGTGATCGGCCCGTCCACCTGCACGCAGGCCGCCACGCGGCACTCCACCAGCCGCGACGCACACGCCTCCGCCGCCTCGCGGCTGCCGAACGTGGTCCGAATCTCGACGATGGTTTCGAGCGTCATGGCCGACGCATCATGCCGCATCGACGACCGGCACGCCACGGTGCCGCTGCCAGGGCGCGGACGCGACGGTCACCACCGCCTTGCGCCGCTCCACGCCGACGATCCTCCGCCAGCCGCCGGCCCGCTCGGCGTCGGACGCGAACACCGGGGGCGTGGCCTCGGCCTCACCGTCGTCGGCATGGGCGTCGTGGGCGAGGAACACCCCGTCCCGCCACCCTCCAGCGGGTCGAATGCTTCCCGCGATGCGCTCGATCGCGGCGGGCATCGGCCGGGGCTCATCAGTCACCGCGCCGGCGTCCGCCAGCCACGTCGCGAGGCTCGCCAGCGCGTCGAACTCCACCTCGCACGATGGAACCTCGCGGCGTGCGGCATGGTGCCAGCGGTCCACCGCGCGCCGCCACGCATCGTGCACGGCGGCCCGTTCGCGAAGCGGCGGATCCGCCTCCGCGTGCCAGGCCGCCAGGGCCGCCGGCAGCATCACCGGGCGGGCGCGCACGAGCCGCCGCGCGAGTGCGGCGCGATCCGCGCCGCACTCGCGGACGGCGAACGCCGCCACGAGATCGACGGTCACGCTCTCGGCGAGCGTGGGGGGGCGGCCGCCTCCCGCCCCGCGCCGCTCCGACGCCTCATGGCACGCGGGATCGGACTCGTGGCCATGCCGCAGCATCACGCTTCCGTCGGACCATGCCGCGCCCAGCGCGACGGGGATATGGTCGATCGCCCACGGTCCCTCGGCCAGCGCGCGATCGCGGTCACCGGACAGGAGCGTCACTCGCACCGGCACGCTGACGGTCCCGCGGTCCGGCCGTCCACGGGCATCGGCCGCGGGCACGACGAGTCCGCGGCGGCCGAATCGGACGAGCGGCGCGAGCAGCCGGCGGCCGCGGCGCACGGCCTGCGCGGCGACACGTCCCAGGATCGCGCGGGCCGCCACACCGCCGTGCCATGGCCGCGTGCGGTCGCACCACGCCGCCGACGCGACCCAGTCGAACGTGTCGCCCGCGAGCACGATGTCCACGCCGGTGACCGGCCGATAGGTGCCGTCGGCGCGGAAGCCCGCGCGGATCGCCGCACGCTGCACCGCCGGCGCGAACAGGCCGTGCCAGCCCGCCGTCGCCCGGACGAGCGATCCGTCGCCGATGGCCCAGTTCGCGCTGACGACGAGCATGCCTGCCTCCGCAGGCGTTCATCGTCAGCCCGCCGCCGGCGCGTTGAGGCCGAGGGCCCGGCGCGGCGAAGACGGGAAGTCCGTGCCGGTCGTGCCGGCGCTGCCGCCGCCGGACGGGCTACTCGAGGAAGCTCGTCTGGCAGGTGCGTTCGACCATGCCGTCGAGGTCGGCACTCGAGAGCACCGCCGTCGCACGGCCGGTGCCGCCGGCCGGCAGCCGGTAGGTGATCTCGAACGACCGCTGGCCTCCCGGCGGGATCGACGGGATGGGGTCGAACGCGATCCGCGAGTTCTCGATGCGGACGCGGGACGCCGAGCGGTCGATGTCGGGTCGGGCACCGTCGGGCAGATCGACCCGGAGGTCGAGGCGGCCCGTGGGCTCGGTGCCGGCGTTGGTGACGGTGCACACGAGCGTGGTCGAGTCGCCCGGCCGCACGGGATCGTCGAGGTCGGCGAGCGACAGCCGGATGCCGGCCTCCGACGGCGTCCGCAGCCGCGGCCGCGGGGCCGTGGCGGTGATCAGCACGCAGGCCTCGTCGGCGACCATCGCGCCGCCGGCCATTCCGCCGAGCACGGCCCGCACGCACGACCGTGTCGCGGGTGAGTCGCGGTAGCTGCCTGAGGGCGCCTTGGCCTGAAGATTGATCTGCTTCTTGAGCTGGCCGCCCGGCTCGATCGCCGGCAGCGGCCACGACACCTTCGAGCCCGCGAACGCGAACCCGTCCGACGCCTTGAGCGGCACGAGCGCGTCGTCCCAGGAGAACTCGAGCGTCGTCGGCGGCGACGCGCCGGCCCCCTTGTTGCTCACGGTCGCGACGTACTCCACGACACCGTCGGCGAGCGTTTCCGCCGGGCCGTTCAGGTCGAGCTCGAGCGCCGGCGTGGCGGGAAGCGTCATCGTCGTGGAACTCGCGGGAAGGGGCACGGTCGCCGGCGCGGTCACGTTCACGGGCAAGGGCGTCGCGGCGAGCGGCGGCACGGCGGTCACGGCCAGGGGCGGCGGCGGTGTCACGGCGGCGGTCGGCGCCGGCGTCAGCGGGGGCGGATTCGTCACGGGGGGAACCGTCGTCGGTGCCGTGCGCGGCGCGGCGGTCGCGGCGGCGGCGGGCTGCACCTCGACGCAGTGCGTGGCGCCTCCCACGAACACGTGCGCCTGATCGAGGATCTCGACGCGGTGGCACTGGCGGCCCGGCTCGTCGAGGAGGAAGTCGAGTGTGAGCCGCCGTGCGGTGCCGGGCATGAGGTCGATCGTGCCCTTCTGCTCGATCGGGCTCGTCGAGGCCTCGTGGTGGTAGCCCTTGTCGAAGTAGTCGATGACGCGGAGCTGCTGAAGCGGCTTGCCGGAGCGGTTGACGAGCTCGACCTCGAACGACGCCCGCTCACCGACGCGGCCCACGAGCGGGCCGGTGATCGACACGAGCACCGCATCCTCGGCACGTGCCACCCCGGCGACCATGATCACCGCCAGAAGCGCTCGCGCGCGAAGCCAGCTCACCGTCATCGACATGCCTCCGGGGACGTCGCGGACTCTCCGCCGGCAAGAGGGTACCACGCCGCGCCGCCGGGGGTGAACGGCGGTCACCGCCCGCTGCCGGGGCCCGGCGCCCCCGCGAGCGACCGTCCCGGGGCCGGCTCAGGTCTCCGAGCGGTGCCGGACGATGTCGCCCTCGACCATGTACACCACGTCCTCGGCGATGTTCGTGGCCATGTCGGCGATCCGCTCGATGTGCTTCGACACCGAGTTGATCCGCAGCAGGTGCTCGGCGTTGTCGGGGTCGGTGCGGATGCCCTGCATCACCCGGCGCTGGATCCGCGTCCGGGCCTCGTCCACGATGTCGTCCTCCTCGCGGACCTGTCGCGCGAGCGTCGGATCCCCCTGGACCACCGCATCGAGGCACTGCCGCACCATCTCCTGGGCCTGCGTGGCCATGGTGCGGATCTCCGGCGGCAGGTCGTAGGGACTTCCGCCCTGAAGCTGCGTCACCCGCTTGGCGATGTTCTTGGCGAGATCGCCCATCCGCTCGAGGTCGTTGTTGATCTTGAGCACGGCCACGACGAATCGCAGATCCGCGGCCACGGGCTGGTAGAGCGCGAGGATCTTCAGGCACTCCTCTTCGACCTCCACCTCCATGCGGTCGATCTCCTCGTCGTTGGCCATCACCCGCTGGGCGAGCGCCGTGTCGCGGTTGATCAGCGCGGTGATCGACTTCGAGATCGCCCCCTCGACGACCGTGCCGACCTGGAGGATCCGCTCCTTGAGGTTCGCGATCTGGCGTTCGATGTGGCGGGTCATGGCGGTCGGTGCGGGCGCGGCGATCAGCCGAAGCGGCCGGTGACGTAGGCTTCGGTCTCGCGGAGCACGGGCTTGGTGAAGATGTCGGGCGTGGCACCATACTCGATGAGCCGCCCCAGGTACATGAACGCGGTGTAGTCGCTCGTGCGACTGGCCTGCTGCATGTTGTGGGTCACGATGAGCACGGAGTAGCGGCCGCGGAGCTCCTGGATCAGGTCCTCGATCTTGCCCGTCGCAATCGGGTCGAGGGCGGAGCAGGGCTCGTCGAGGAGCAGCACCTCCGGCTCCGCGGCGATCGCCCGGGCGATGCACAGCCGCTGCTGCTGGCCGCCGGAGAGCCCGAGGGCGCTCTCGTGGAGCCGGTCCTTGACTTCGTCCCAGAGGGCCGAGCCGCGCAGGCTCGTCTCGCACACCTCGTCGAGCACCGCCCGGTTGCGTTCGCCGTCGATCCGCAGCGAGTAGACGACGTTCTCGTAGATGCTCATGGGGAAGGGATTGGGCTTCTGAAACACCATCCCCATGCGCTTCCGCAGCTCGATGACATCCATCCGTGGGTCGTAGATCGAGTCGCCGTTGAGCCGCATGTCGCCGGTCACGCGGACCGTCTGCACGAGGTCGTTGAGCCGGTTCACGCTCCGCAGGAGCGTCGATTTGCCGCAGCCGCTCGGGCCCACGAGGGCCGTCACCTTGTTGAGCGGGACCGGCATGGTGATCCGGTGGAGGGCCTGCTTCGCGCCATACCAGAGGTTGAAGCGATCGACCTCGACCACCGGCGACTCGCGGAACACGCTCTCGTGGACCTCCGCCTCGACCTCGCGGCCGGCGGCGACGGCCAGCAGCCGGTCGGCCGGGGCGTCCTGCGGCTGGGGATCGACCGTCTGTGCCATCGTGTTCGTCTCCGGGGCCACGTCGTTCCACGCGACGGGGGCCGTGATCATCCTACCCTGCTCGGCCGCCCCTAAAACTGCTGCGTCACGAATCGCCGACGCAGCCGCGCGCGGATCCAGATCGCCGCCACATTCAAGAGCGCGATGATCGCCACCAGCAGGAACGTGATCGTGAACACCATCGGCCGCGCGGCCTGGCTGTTGGGGCTCTGGAACCCGACATCGTAGATGAGGTAGGCCAGGTGCATGAACTCCCGCTCGGGATGCACGAACGGGAACGTGCCGTCCACCGGCAGCTCGACCGCCAGCTTCTTCACCCCCACGAGCATCAAGGGCGCCACCTCGCCGGCGCCGCGGGCCATCGCCAGGATGAGCCCCGTCATGATGCCGGGCAGGGCCCGCGGTAGCACGATGCGGCGGATCGTCTGCCACTTGCCCGCGCCGCAGGCGTACGACCCCTCGCGCATCGAGTTGGGCACCGCGGAAAGCGCCTCCTCGGTGGCCACGATCACGACCGGCAGCGTGAGCAGCGCGAGCGTGAGCGACGCCCAGAGCAGCCCGCCGGTGCCGAACGTGGGCTGGCCGTCGGCCACGAGGCTCGCCTTGAAGAACACGGAGTCGATGCCCGCTCCCACGACGTAGCAGAAGAAGCCCAGGCCGAAGGCGCCGTACACGATGCTCGGCACGCCCGCGAGGTTGTTGATCGCGACCCGCACCGCGGTCGTCACCGGACCGCGGCCGGCGTACTCGCGGAGGTAGAGCGCGGCGAGCACGCCGAACGGGGCCACGAACAGGGCCATGATGAGCGTCATGGCGACGGTGCCCCAGATCGCCGGGAACACGCCGCCGGCGCTGTTGGCCTCGCGCGGGTCGTCAGCGAGGAACTCGCCCCAGCGGGAGAGATACACGCCCACATTCCCGAGGAGCGAGAGTCGGTTGGGCTGCCAGGCGCGGACGATGGCATCGAGCGGGACCGCCATCGTGCCGCCGGCGGCAGTGTCGAACTCCACGCTCCAGCCGGCGTTCTGCGCCGCGAGCTCGGCCGTGCGCTCGTCGAGGGCCTTCTCCTCACGCGCGACGGCCTCCACGACCGACCGCTCCCGGGCCTCCGCCGCCGCCTGTGCGGGGCTGCCCGGGCCCGCGTCGAGCCCCGCCTGCACCACGGCCAGCCGAGCCGCACGGAGCTGCCGCTGGAGCGCGCCGCGTTCATGCTTGTCGATGCCGGCGATGGTGCGGTGCCGGTTCCGGGCCGCGGGATGCTCACGGCGGAAGGCGTGCCAGACCCCAGCCGGCCCCTCGGCCACCGTGACGGCGCCGTGGAGCATGCGCCGCGGGATGCCGTGCAGCCGGCCCGTGTCGAGCCGCTCCACCACCGTCGCCCACTCGGGCCGGGAAACCTCCGCGATCGCCGGGTCGTCGATCCACTCATAGTGCCTGCCGGTCGAGTCGAAGTCGCCCGTGCGCACCAGCCGTCTGGCGGGGTGCCCCGCGGCCGAGCCGCTCGTCGGCGCCGCCGCCTCGCGCTGCGTCACCTCGGCGAGCACGGACCGGCCGTCGGCGAGCCGCACGAGTTCCAGCGGCACCGGCCAGAACGTGGCCACGCCGCGCAGCGCGATGAATCCCAGCAGCCCCACGATCATCGCGATCGCGGTCACGAGCGCCGCCGCCGTGAGCCAGACCCACGGCTCGCCGTGGGCGGTGAGCGCGGTGTGGCCCGACGACCGGCGCCGGCGTGAAGGATGCTCAGAGCTCATACGACCGCCTCCGGAACCGCTGCCGTACGAGCTCCGCTACCGTGTTCACCACGAACGTGATCGCGAACAGCGTGAGCGCCGCGAGGAACAGCACGCGGTAGTGGGCCGATCCTCGGGCGGCCTCGGGCAGCTCGGTGGCGATCGCCGCCGAGAGCGTCTGAAAGCCGTTGAACAGGTTCCAGCTCACCAGCGGCGTGTTGCCGGCGGCCATCAGCACGACCATCGTCTCCCCCACCGCACGGCCGAGGCCGATCATCACCGCCGAGAAGATGCCGCTCGCGGCGGACGGCACGATCACGCGGATCGCGGTCTGCCACGGGGTGGCGCCGGCGCCGAGCGAGGCGCTGCGGAGGTGCTCGGGCACGCTCGAGAGCGCGTCGTCGGCGATCGTGAAGATCAGCGGGATGATCGCGAAGGCCATGCCGATCGCCACAACGAGCGCGTTGCGCTGCACGTAGGTGCCGAGGATGCCGCCGCGGGTGTCGAGCCGCAGCGCGTCGAGAAGCAACGCCATCGCCGCGGCGAACGCCACGGTCAGCACGAGCCCCAGCGCATAGGCGGCGAGCGAGACGGCGGCGCTGCGACGGTGCGACCAGCCGGCACTGATGCCGCGGAGCCAGGGGTTCACCAGTCGGCCGACCACCGTGACGGCCGCCAGGGCGGCGACCGGCAGACCCGCGAGCACCCAGCCGCCAAACCCGCTGCCGCCACGGCCGTCGAGCCAGGCGTCGATGTCGCCGCCGAACAGCGCCCGCTCCACCAAAGGGGCCGCCAGCATCGAGAGGCCGATCCCGACCGGCAGCGCACCGAAGCCCACCGCCGCGAGCCGCGCGCCGGGCCGGTGCGTCCGCCAGCCGGCCGGGAGGAACTGCCAGAGGTGTGCGGCGAGGATGATCGTGGCCGGCACCACGAAGAATGCGGTGAGTACCGGCATCAACGCCCGCTCGATGACCGGCGCGAACACGAGCCCGGCCACGAACCCGAGCACCACGCTCGGCAGGCTGGCCATCATCTCGATCGTGGGCTTCACGCGGGCCTTCCAGGCGGGGTGCATGAACTGGCTGGCGTAGATCGCGGCGAGGATCGCGATCGGCGTGGCGAAGAGCATCGAATAGATCGTGGCCTTGAGCGTGCCGAAGATCAGCGGCACGAGACCGAACTTCGACTCGAACGCCTCGTGCCCCGTCGTCTCCCAGGCGTGGGTGGGCGACGGGTAGTTCTCGTACCACACCGGCAGGAGCAGCGTGCCCACCGATACCTCGGGATACCCGGCGTCGATCGCCCAGGCCGCGATGCCCCCGTCGCCGGCGGCGAGGAGGCGGTTCTCGCGGGGCGCGACGGCGAGCGTGCGCGGCACGGGCACCGCCGCGGCGGCGGCCACGCCCTCGAACACGTGCCGGCCGGCCGTGGAATGAACGACCCGTACGCGGCCGGCGGCGTCGGCGACGGCGAACAGCCGCGATCGCGGCGAGGCGGCGATCGCAACCACGGCCGCCGGGCGGCCCGTCGCCATCGGCGGCATGAACGACCGCGCGGGCACCATCAGCAGCCCGTCGGCCGCGGGCCTGGCGTCGGCCGCGGCGTCCGCCTCCACCCGCGCGGTGAACAGCACCCGCACGCGGCCCAGGGAATCACCCACCGCGAGCGTCGCCCCGCCGAAGAGCCGCTCGACGGCCGTCACCTGCGCGCCTGGTTCGACGGCCGCGAAGGCCTCCATCAGTACCGGCGCCTCCAGGTCGCGGATCACGTAGCGCAGGCCCCGGCCGTCGGCCGCCACGAGGAACAACTGGTCCCCGAGGACCGAGACACGCACGAACCGCGCCCGGAAGCCTTCGGGGGGCGTGATCGACACGCCGCGCGGCGTGCTCGTGGTCTTGCCCGTGAGCATGTTGCGCTTGGACGTGATCGTCTCCACGCGCACCCGTCCCGCATCATCCACCGCCGCCACCAGCGGGCTGTCGCCGATTTGCACGACGTCCACGTCCTGCACCGGGCCGCCGAGCGGCTCCGCCGGCGCGGGGCCGACCTCGGTGACGAGCGAGACCCGCGAGAAGCGGTCGCCCTCCGATCGCACCACGATCGCGCCGGCCGCACGAACCGCGTCGCCCGCGCGCCGTGGCCTCTCGGACTCGGGCAGCTCCTCCTCGGGCTGGTAGGCCGTGGTCAGACCCAGCCGCGCCGTACGGAAGCTCCCGTCGCCGAAGCCGACCGCGCCCACGATG
>Ga0233425_10005935_pt1 | contig 18658 bp, 12 predicted proteins | sample Watercolumn_Towu_2_FD_181712 | JGI IMG/M metagenome (GOLD analysis project Ga0233425, IMG submission 181712) | Freshwater microbial communities from Lake Towuti, South Sulawesi, Indonesia - Watercolumn_Towuti2014_140_MG | ecosystem: Environmental > Aquatic > Freshwater > Lake | place... | reverse complement strand
CCATCGACTACAGCCGCGGGCCGGTCGGACCGCAGATGGCATCGTCTGCGGCGCGATTAGTGGCGTGCGACAAGTTCGTGCTCGACCGTTGGGAGATCGATTCGCCGCAGTCCATCCAATGCGACGGCCGCTGCCGCATCATCACGATCTTAGAGGGGGCGGTAGAGATTGCCGGCGATCCGGCTGGCTCGCCATTGGCCCGCGGCGGAACGGCCCTGTTGCCGGCCTGCTTGGGCGATGTGCGGCTGAAGCCGTTGGGGAAGACGGTGTTTCTCGACGCGTGTCTGCCGTGAATGTGTCGCCCCGAGATTGACGGGACGACTCCCTGCGTTTATACTCGATATGGTCTCCTAATGGAGGTGGACATTGTTACCTTGCGGTGGGAGGTTCCAATGGACTGGTCAGCATTCTGTGGGGCGCTCACCGGCGTTGCAGGCGGTAGCGTGCTCTTCATTGCGATTGCTGTAATCGTGGACAGAGTCCAAAACAACCGAGGCGGACGCTTACAGACTTCGGAGCAGCGTCGTCTGGTGATTCCCGAGAAGGATGTCCAGGATCACATCGTCGACCAGTTCTCCACCTACTTTCCGGGCTGGGAGAAGATAGGTGTCGAGTATCAAGTCAAGGGGAAGAAGAGGATAGACATCCTATGTCGGGACGCAGAGAACAGCCTCGTAGTCATCGAACTCAAGAAGAACAAGGCACCCCAGACTGTGGTACATCAGACAGAGATGTATATGAAGCACATCCAAGATTACCTCGCGGAACCATCCCAGAAGGTGCGTGGACTAATCATTGCCCAGGAGTACGATGCAAGCGTTGAGGCTCTCCTTCGCGATAGACCCGCGATAGAATTGTGGGCTTATGAAATCCGGCTACAGATTGACAAGTCGCGCGTCTGTAGCGGAGGATAGTTGCTGGGGTAGAATTGCCATCGGAAGGAGACTCCTTATGACGCCTCAAGATCACCTGATTGAGCCGTCGCCGGTCGCCGGCGTGCCGGTGTTCCCCCCGGGGAAAATCAGCGAACAGCAATTCGCCGCCTCGTGCGACGAAGACACGCGCGCCGAATGGGTGGACGGAGAAGTTCTCATGATGTCGCCGGCGAACCTGGAGCACTGTGATCTCGAAGCTTGGCTGTTGAGTCTGCTGCGGATGCTGGTCGAACAGCACGACCTGGGCATCGTGCTCTCCGAGGCTCAGGTGCGATTGTCGAAGCAGCGGAGCCTGCGCGTGCCCGACATCTGGTTCCTCTCCAACCAGCGGCGGGCGCTGCTCCGCGCGACGCACCTGGACGGCCCGCCCGACCTGATCGTCGAGATCGTCTCGCCCGACAGCGAGGCGCGGGATTGGCGCGAGAAGTACATCGAATATCAGGCCGCCGGGGTGCGGGAATACTGGGTCATCGACCCCATGTCGCAGCACGTCGAGGCTTATGCTCTGCCGGAAGGATCGCCGGGCGAAGAGCCCGCGCCGGGCAGCCAATATGTCCGTCTGGAGGAACGGGACGGCTTCATCACGTCCGCAGTGCTGCCAATGTTGCGGTTGCGGACGGCCTGGCTCTGGCCTGAAACCCGTCCGAAGGTGCTCGACTCGCTGCGGGAATTGAGCGCGCCCGGCATGTCGCGCGGCGGTTGAGGCCGCCGGCGGCGCAGACAATCAGCGCCAATGAAGAAATCGCAAGGAACGAAGACCGCTTGGGCCTTTAGAGGCCGGGCATCACGCGGCCGCGGCGGGCACGGCGCTCCGCACGCAGGCGGGCACGCCGTTTGATTTCGCTGGGCTTCTCGTAGTACTCGCGGCGACGCATCTCCTTCTTGATTCCGCTCCGCTCGACCAGTTTGCGGAAACGACGCACCGCCTCTTGAATCGACTCACGCTCGCGCAACGTCAGTTTGACCACTCACTCCTCCTTCGTACGCTGTTCTGGGGGACTGAACAATTGAACCGCAACGCCTATCGCGGGACAACCCCGCAATGGGTGCAGCCCTATAATCTACACCAGCGCCACCCCGCCTGTCCACCCATATCGACGCGAATCGGCGGAGTTTTCAGCCCCTACACCGATTTTGTTGTCCATGTGGCCAGCCCCCGGTCAGTCCTTGCCTAGCATAACCATAGTGGGGTAGCTAATACAGCCCCGGCGTATCTTGCGTCGTTTGCGCAGCCTGTTGCCGACGGCGGCGGTAATCCTAAAACTCTACGCAGTCTACGCTTGCTGCGATGCGACTTGCCCGACGGGGTGAACCTGCGGGCGTTTCCGGGTCGATTGGCCTAAGAGACCGACGAGTGCCCGCCGCTGTTTCCCGCCCTGGAGCCCGCCGTATGGACGAACAGACCAGCCAACTCGACCTGCTGCTGGAACTCGACGACCGTCACGACGATCTGCTCGCGCGGCTCGAGGCCCTCGACAAAGAGGTGGAAAAGGTGTTGGCAGATTGCCTGGCCGTGCGGCAGCCGGCGGCGGCGGAATGAGGGGGGAAGGGGGCAGGCGGAAGGCGGAATAGCGCAAGAGAGGGGAAGCGTTGGCGACGGCCGTCATCCTTCATCCTTCCGCCCTCCGCCTTCCCCCTTCCGCCCTCGCCCGTCCGCCTTCCGCCCTCCCCCCTCATTCATGCCTGCGATCCAGCCGGGCCTTGCGGATCGAGCGCCACAGGCGCACGCCCAGTGCAACGCTCACGACGCAGCCCGCAAGCCCCAGGGCCGAGATGCCGAACATCAGCGGCGGCACGTCGCGGCTGAGCAAGAGGGCCGAGCCGAGAAACAGCGCGCTGGCCAACATGCCCAGCACCAGCCGGTTGACCGACGGCTCCAGGCCGCGGTGATCGAGATGCACGTCGAACTTGCCGCTCTGCATTTGTTCGATGATGTCGGTGATGCCGCCCGGAAGGATTTCGACGAGGTGATCGACCTCCGAGAACAGCCGCCGCAGTTTGCGGATTTGCCGGCCCGGCGAGTATCGCCGCCAGAGCATCTTGCTACGGTAAGGCTGCATGACCTCGACGAGGCTGAACTTCGGGCTCAGCAGCCGCGCGGTCCCTTCCAGCGTGACCAGGGCCTTGATGAGCATGGCGATCCGCGCCGGCAACATGATGTGGTAGCGGCGGATGTGTTCCGTGATCTCGTTCAGCGCGCCGCTGAGGTCGAACGTGTCGAGCGACTGGCAGGCGTAGTGCGCGATGAAGTCGGCCACGTCGATGCTCAGCGCGGCGCGGTCCAACTCCGGCGGCGGCGCACCGACGCGGACAATAATCCCCGCCAGGTGCTCGGCATCCTGACTGCTGAGGGCCACGAGCATCTCGCCGATGTGTTCTTGCAGCCGCTCGTCGAGCCGTCCCACCATGCCGAAATCCAGGAGCCCGATCACTCCGTCGGGCAGCACCAGGATATTCCCCGGGTGCGGATCGGCGTGGTAGAAGCCGCGATCGAAGATCATCTCCAAACAGATGGCGGCGCCGCGGCGGGCAACCTCGTCCAGATTGATGCCCGCGGCGGCCAGCTTCGTTGTTTCCGACAGCTTGATGCCCTCGAGCCGCTCCATCGTGAGCACGCGCGCCGAGCACAGGTCGGGATAGGTGCGCGGCAGGTGGACGGTCGGATTGTCGTGGAAGTCGCGGGTGAACCGCTGTAGATTACGCTCTTCGCGGTTGAAATCCAACTCGCGGCTGAGCGTGCGGCGGAACTCGGCGGCCACCGCGCGCGGGCGGTAGTTCTGGAACTCGGGCACGCGCTCGGCCAGTTGCGCCAACCCGGAGAGGATGTCCATGTCGATGGCCACCTTCTTCTCGATCTCCGCGCGTTGTACCTTCACCACCACGGCCTCGCCCGAGGGTAGCCGCGCGCAATGCACCTGCCCGATCGAGGCCGAGGCCAACGCCTGGTCGTCGAACTCGGCGAATAATTCGGCGATTGGGCGGCCCAGCTCGCTCTCGATCGTGCGGCGGACGACCTCGGGCGGATCGGCCGGCACGTTGTCTTGCAGGTTCCGCAGTTCCTCGGCCATGGCGATGCCCACCAGGTCGGGGCGCGTGCTGAGCACCTGGCCAAGCTTGATGAAGGTCGGCCCGAGTTCGGCCATCGCCATGCGGACACGGCTTTCCCAGGAGAGCCGGGCAATGGCCGCGCCGCCGCGGGCCTTGAGCAGGTCTTTGGCAAAATCCGGCCCAAGCCGGCCGATCCACGCCGCCAGTTCGTACTTGCTCAAGACCGCCAAGATTTCGCCCCAGCGGTTCACGTGCCGGTAGATCTGCGGTATGGAACTAATGCGCATGGTGGCACCGGGACGCCAGTTGGCGTCATTCTACAAAGTCTACCTTGGTTTCCCCATCCGTTCTTGAATTTCGATTCGGGTGGGTTGTCGGGGGTTGGGCGTCCGATATAATGAAGACGTTCGCGGCAGGAACATACACTTCGGAATGGACGTGCACCCCCCATAAGATTTTGGATTTTCGGGTGCGGACCCCTTTGACACGGCTTTCGGGAATCGCTAAACTCATTGATTCCCCGTGGGGCAGCAGGATTTAGTCGAGTGCGGCCAGATCGCCTGGGGTCGGGTTTTCGCGAGAAAGTCCGACCCCTGTCGATCTGACAGCGAAGCGGTGGCGGCCTGTATGGGCCGCAAGGGCTTCGGCGATCTTTGACAATTTGGTAGTGGTAATTAGTGGCATCTGAAATGGAACCACGTTGATGTGTCGCTTTGGCACATCGGCCGTGGATTCCGGGCACTTAGAGCAATCGTTACTAGAATCGAACTCACGGTTCGATTCGAGTAGCAACCGCGTGAATCGGCTCCTTCTCATGGAGCGTTGGATTCATGTGGCCAAGCTACTAAGGGCACATGGGGGATGTCTTGGCGTCAGGAGGCGTTGAAGGGCGTGGAAGACTGCGAAAAGCCCGGTGGAGTTGTCAAACGAGCGTTGATCCCGGGATACCCGAACTGATATACGCTGAATCCATAGGCGTATATGGCGAACGCGGCGAACTGAAACATCTAAGTAACCGCAGGAAGAGAAAGAAAACTCGATTTCCTCAGTAGCGGCGAGCGAAGGGGAAAGAGCCCAAACCGCGGAGGTTTTCCTCGGCGGGGTTGTAGGGCCTCTCACATGGGAGTTACCAAGCTACTCGCTAACAGAACTGCCTGGAACGGCAGACCACAGAGGGTGACAGTCCCGTACGTGAAAGCGGTGTAGCCTCCCGAGGGGTACCTGAGTAGGTCGAGCCACGTGGAATCTCGACTGAATCTACGGGGACCATCCCGTAAGGCTAAATACTCCCTGACGACCGATAGTGAACTCAGTAGGGCGACTGAAAGATGGGAAGAACCCCTGCTAGGGGAGGATACTGAACCTGAAACCATGTGCCTACAAGCGGTCGGAGCGCTATGGTCCGCAAGGACAATGCGTGACGGCGTGCCTTTTGCATAATGATCCGGCGAGTTACCGTCTGCGGCTGTAGGTTAAGGCCTTCCGGGCTGGAGCCATAGGGAAACCGAGTCTGAATAGGGCGCATGCCGCTCGCAAGAGCGGCGGTCGTTGGCGGTAGACGCGAATCTGCGTGAACTACCCATGAGCAGGTTGAATCGCGGGTTATACCGCGTGGAGGACCGAACCCACTTGGGTTGAAAACCGAGGGGATGACTTGTGGGGAGGAGTGAAAGTCTCATCAAACGCAGGGATAGCTCGTTCTCTCCGAAATAGCTTTTGGGCTAGCCTTGAGCAACTACGCACCGGGGGTAGAGATACTGAATCGGGTTGGGGGTTTTCCAAAACTACCCTCCTGAACCAAACTCCGAATACCGGTGTGACTATCTCAGGAGTCAGTCCGCGGGGGATAAGCTCCGCGGTCGAGAGGGAAACAACCCAGATCGCCTGCTAAGGTCCCGAAGTCCGTCTTAGTCACAAAGGAAGTTGAGTTGCCGCGACAGCCAGGATGTTGGCTTAGAAGCAGCCACCATTTAAAAAGTGCGTAACAGCTTACTGGCCAAGCAACTCTGCGCCGATAATGAACGGGAGTAAGGCGGACACCGAAGCAGCGGATTGCGCGCAAGCGCAGTGGTAGGAGAGCGCTGTAGACCAGATACGAGCCGTACCGTAAGGAGCGGTGGAGGGGTCTACAGGTGCTTATGCCGGAATGAGTAACGATAAAACAGGTGAGAATCCTGTTCGCCGAAAGCCTAAGGTTTCCTGGGGAAGGTAATTCCGCCCAGGGTTAGCCGGTACCTTAGTCGAGGCCGAAAGGCGTAGACGATGGATAGCAGGTCAACATTCCTGCGCCACCGCAGTGGACCGATGGAGGGACGGCGTTCGTAGGGTGAGCGGTACGGGTAGAAATGTCCGTAGACCGTTCGACGGTGAGGGATAGGCAAATCCGCCCTCGCCAGCCGTCGTTCGGGCTCGAGCGCGTATACGTTCGCGAAGTCATCCGAAAGACGTCCAAGAAAAGCTCCTAAGGGTTGAAGTTGCGGTGACCGTACTAAAACTGACACAGGTAGGCGAGACGAGAAGTCTAAGGCGCTCGGGAGAACACTGGTTAAGGAACTCTGCAAAATGACCCCGTAAGTTCGCGATAAGGGGTACCACCGGGGGTTAACGCTCCTGGTGGTCACAGTAAATCGGCTTTTGCGACTGTTTATCAAAAACACAGGACTCTGCTAACTCGTAAGAGGATGTATAGAGTCTGACGCCTGCCCGGTGCCGGTAGGTTAAGGAAGAGGGTTAGCCGCAAGGTGAAGCCCGCGACCGAAGCCCCGGTAAACGGCGGCCGTAACTATGACGGTCCTAAGGTAGCGAAGTTCCTTGTCGGGTAAGTTCCGACCTGCATGAATGGCGTAACGACAGAAGCACTGTCTCAACCAGTGACCCGGTGAAATTGTAGCCGTGGTGAAGATGCCACGTTCCCGCAGTGAGACGGAAAGACCCCGTGAACCTTTACTGTAGGCTGATATTGGGCTGTGACATGTTTTGTGTAGGATAGCTGGGAGGCGTCGAAGCCGGAACGCCAGTTTCGGTGGAGCCAACCTTGAAATACCAGCCTGAGCATGTTTTAGTTCTAACTCTGAATCCCGTGAATCCGGGCAGAGGACATTTTCAGTTGGGCAGTTTGACTGGGGCGGTCTCCTCCAAAATCTTAACGGAGGAGTCCAAAGGTACCCTCAGCCTGGTTGGCAATCAGGCGTCGAGCGCAAAGGTAGAAGGGTGCTTGACTGTGAGACAGATATGTCGAACAGATACGAAAGTAGGGCTTAGTGATCCGGTGGTCCCGTATGGAAGGGCCATCGCTCATCAGACAAAAGGTACTCCGGGGATAACAGGCTTATCGCTCCCGAGCGTCCATAGCGGCGGAGCGGTTTGGCACCTCGATGTCGGCTCATCACATCCTGGGGGTGGAGAAGCTCCCAAGGGTTTGGCTGTTCGCCAATGAAAGTGGTACGTGAGCTGGGTTCAGACCGTCGTGAGACAGGTCGGTCCCTATCTACTGTGGGCGTACGAAACTTGCGGAGGTTCTTCTTTAGTACGAGAGGATTTAGAAGGACGTACCTCTGGTGTGCCAGTTGTCGCGCTAGCGGCACGGCTGGATAGCTATGTACGGAAAGGATAAACGCTGAAAGCATATAAGCGTGAAGCCCTCTCCAAGATCAGGTTTCGTTGGGGTATTACCCCGAAAGCCCCCTGGAAGACTACCAGGTCGATAGGCCGGATGTGTACGCGCAGCAATGCGCTCAGCTAACCGGTACTAATGGGCGAATGCTTGGCCGCATGTATCCAACGCTCCTAAGAGCCCGGCGCACGCCAGTGCGCCCAGATGTCACTAATCCACCACCAAATCCGGCGTTCGGTCCCTACCGGGGCCGAACGTCCCTTTCCGGTGACAATATTCGAAAGGCCACACCCGTTCCCATCCCGAACACGGCAGTTAAGCTTTCGGAGCCGATGGTAGTACCAAAAGTGCGAGAGTAGGTGTCGCCGGATTTAATCCAACACAGCCCCCGGGGTTCCTCGCGGATCCCGGGGGTTGGTGTTTTCTTGTCAGCGTCCGGCGCCACGTGCAGGATGATCCTACGGCCCCTGCTCTTTCGCCAACCGGCTAATCTCTTTGAATTGCGGGGTGCCGGCGGTTTCGCACCATTCGAATAGCGCGGACTCGGTAGTGGTGAGCGTGACGCCGGAAGAATCCATGCGCCGCAGGGCGGTTTGGAAGTCGAGGTCGAAGCGCGAGCCGACGGCGTCGGCGGCGACGTACACCCGCCAGCCGGCGGCCAGCAGATCGAGCACGGTCTGCTGCACGCAGACGTGGGCCTCGATGCCGCAGACCAGGATCTTGTGGATGCCGCGGCCGTCGAGTTCCTCGAACAGCTCCGGGCAACCGCCGCAACTGAAGGTGAGTTTCGACGGCGCCGCGCCGATGCGCCCAGCCAACTCCGGCACGGTCGGGCCGAGCCCCTTGGGATACTGCTCGGTGGCCACGACCGGCAGGCCCAACAGTTTGGCCCCGTCGATCAATCGCCGCACGTTCCAAACCACGCGCTGGTGGCCGGCGATCGCGGGCACGAGCTTCTCCTGCACATCGACGACCAGCAGGGCCGTGTCGCCGGCCGACATCAACTCGGGACTTCGCGGAAGCGGATGGTTCTCGCTCATGCCCGGCAGGATAGCCGATGCGGGGCAAGCTGGGTAGGGGGTGGGAAAGCAACCGCGAAACGTGATAGACTGGACGCCATGTTCAACGTCGAACTCCATCCCCACTCGCGGCCCGCGCCGTGGCGCAAGATGTCGCTGACCAATTGGCGGCATCCCACGGACCCGCAGGTCTACGCGCGCAGCGAGATCGACATGGCCCAGGCGTTGGAGTACGCGGCCCGGCTGTCGCAGTCGGCCGGCGTGACGGTCGCGCCGCTGCACCTGGTGATCCGCGCGTTGGCGCTGTGTTTCAAGGAGTACCCCGACACGAACGCCCTGGTCCGCCGCGGCCGCGTCTACGCGCGCAAGCGGATCAACATCTTCTGCCACGTGGCGATTCCGGGCAAGAAGCCGGATCTCTCGGGCGTGATTCTCCGCGACGCCGATACGAAAGACCCCGTGGCTATCGCCCGCGAGTTGCGCGACAAGGTGCGGGCCGCGCGGAACGGCACCGATCCCGAGTTCGCCAAGACCAAACGCACGCTCGACCGCATCCCGTCGTGGCTCTTCCGGCCGTTGTTGGGCGTGCTCGACCTCTTCCAGTACACGCTCAACCTGAATCTCGGCTGGCTGGGCCTGCCGCAAGACCCGTTCGGCGGCGCGCTGGTCACCAGCGTCGGCTCGCTGGGCATTTCGGAGGCCTTCGCGCCGCTCTCGCCGATCACGCGGGCGCCGATCGTCGTCTCGGTCGGCAAGGTGGAAGAGAAGCCGGTTGTGTGCGACGGGCAGATCGTCGCGCGCCCCGTGTGCGTGCTGTGCCTGACCTTTGACCACCGCGTCATGGACGGCCTGCTGGCCGCCAAGATGGCCAAGTTCGTCGCGCGCTATCTGGCGGAGCCGGAACGGTTCGAGAAGGCGAGTTGTCGCCCTGCCGACGCGAAATAGTGCGCTTTGGAGTGCGGCGATTCATCGCCGCTTTGGAGAGTCGCCCCGAGCACGCGCCCTGCAATGACCCGCAACATAAGGCCGTCGTGCGAGCTTCTGCAACCGTCCAAAAAGCGGCGATGAATCGCCGCACTCCAAAGCGGCTCACTCGGCGGCAAGCGACCTTGAAATGTGCTGGCGCAATTCGTCCAACGTCACCTCCCGCACAAGGAACTTCTTGTGGTGCGAGGTTTCACCGGAGAGCAATTCCAACTGCGATTTCTTCAGCCCCAGCGACTTGCTCAGCAATTCGACGATGGCCTTGTTGGCCTTGCCTTTTTCGGGTGATTGCGTGACGCAGACCTTCAGCGCGCCGTCCTGCTCGCCGCGGATTTCGTTGCGGCGGGAACCGGGCTGGGCGCGGACGGGAAGGACCGTGCCGGCGGCGTGCGGTTCGAGCGCGATCATGGGGCGACTCCCTCGAAGAGCGCCGAACCGATGCGGACGATCGTCGCCCCTTCTTCGATGGCCGTCTCGTAGTCGCCGCTCATGCCCATCGAAAGTTCGTCGATCGCGATTTCCGGCGGGCAATTCGTCCGCAGGCGGTCGCGCAACTGCCGCAGGGCGGCGAAGTCGCGGTGCGCCGCATCCAGCCCGCCGTCGAGGCTCGCCATGCACATCAGCCCGCGGACCGCGACGTGGCGATAGCCGGCCAACGCGGGCAGGAACGGCTCGACGGCCGCGGGCTCGAAGCCCCCCTTGGCCGGTTCGCCCGAGGTATTTACTTCAAGCAGGATCGGCACGCGGCAGTCGAACTCGTCGGCCGCTTCGTCGATGGCGGCGATCAGCCGCGGGCTGTCGGCCGAGTGGATCATCGACACCAGCGGCAGCGTGCGGCGGACCTTGTTCCGCTGCAAGTGGCCGATCAGATGCCAGTGCGGGGCGCCCTGCACTGGTGGAAGAAACGGGACAGGCACCTCGCTGCAAGCCACTTTGGCCGCGTCTCCGCACTCGGGCTCGGAGCCAGTCCCCTTTCTTTCGGCCGCGCTCCCCAATGCGGCGGCCTTCTCCCAAAGTTGTTGCGGGCGGCTTTCGCCCAAGTCGCGGCAGCCGGCCTCGACGAGCGCCCGCGCCTCGTCCAGACCGACGTACTTGGTGACGGCCACGAGCTTGATGTCATCGGCCGTGCGTCCGCAACGGCCGGCGGCCTCCGCGATCCGTTGGCGGACGGCGGCAAGATTCTGCGCGATGCGGTCGGCGAGACTCGAGTTCACGCGAGAACTCCGTCAGCGGGCCTAAAACTGGCCCCCACCGCCGGTCCGACCGCCGCCGGTCCGTCCACCGCCGGTTCGTCCGCCGCCGGTGCGTCCGCCGCCAGTACGTCCACCGCCGGTGCCCATCCCCATGCCGCCGTTGCCCATGCCGCGGCCCGTGCCGCCCATGCCGGGCGTCATCATGGGCATGACGCCGCCGGGTTGCATAGTGCCGCCGGGTTGGAATCCGCCGGTCGGCTGGAATCCGCCGCGGCCGGTCATGCCACCAGTCATACCGCCGGTCGGCATTCCCATGACGCCAGGCTGCATCCCGCCGGCCATGCCGGGCTGCATCATGCCGGGCTGCGTCATCCCGGGTTGGCGGAAGCCGCCGGCCTGCTGCATGCCCATTCCGGGCTGCCGCCGGTTGACGGTCGAGCGCATCATGCTCCGCCCGCCCATCGCGCGGCTGAACTGGACCTGATCGCCGACCAGGGCGCCAAGGGCCATTTGCACGGTGTCGGCGCCGGCCGCGCCGCGGAGGGTGACGATTTCCAGCGTCTGGTTCGACTTCAGGGCCGCGGCGTCGATATCTTCGATGAGCTTCGCCACCTCGGTGAACAGCGGTTCGGGCGCGGCCAGGACGATGGAGTTGGTACGCGTATCGATGCTCACGGTCATCTTCTGCACTTCCTCTTGACCGCCGCGTTGACCGCCGGCCCCGCCGCCACCGCGCCGACCGCCGCCGCCGCGGAGCATCTGCATGAACTCCTGCGGGCTGGGCGTGCGGCCGGGCTGGTTCGGCCCGGCCACCATGCGATCCTGGTACGTTTCCCGCAGGATCATGGCCACTTCCTCAGCCTGCGTGTTCTTCAAGGCGATCATCTTGGCCTTGGGCTGGATCAGGACTTCTTCCGGGCTCTGGGGCAGGTCGAGGATCTTCAGCAACTGTTCGATGGTCGCCACGTCAGTGGCGTTGGCCTGCACGATCAGGGCGTTGAGCCGCATGTCGTAGTTGATCTTGATGCTGCCCGAAGGGGCGATGCCGCTGTCCTCGCCGCCGAGGCCCAACAGCGAGCCGAGGATTCCGCCGCCCCCGCCGCCGCCCAGCGCGGCGCCGGCCAGCCCGCCCAACAACCCGCCGCCGCCAGAACCACCGCCGCTGGCGCCGCCGGCCAAGGTGCCGCCGCCGAAGATCTGGTCCAGCGTTTCGGCCACGATGTTGGCCTTGGCGTGCTTGAGGTAGAAGATGGTCATTTCGGGGCCGGAAGGTCCGCCCGTCCCACCCGTTATCTGGTTGAGCAACTGCTCGAACTGATTGAGCGCCTCGACGTCTTCCGAGGCGACCATCAGGCCGTTGGGGCCGGGCATGATCACGATCGTCGCCGGATCCTTGCGCGGCGCGGGCTTCTTTACGGCTGTCTTGCCGTTGGCCAGCCCTTCCGCGGCCGGTTCCTCGGCCGCCGGTTCCTCTTCCATTTCCTCGGCAGGCGCGGCCTTGGTCTCGGCCACGAGCATGAACGGGGTGCCCTGCCGCGCCGGGACCGCGGCCGACTTGTCGCGGGGCGTTTCGAGAGCCGAAGGCTTCACGGTCGGCTTCGCCGGCGGCTCCTTCTTGGGCGTAACGGCGGGCGATTCCCCGCCAGTCCGGTCGCCCGTGCCCGGATCAACCACGTCCTCCGGCGCGCTCTCCGGTGCACCGCTGATGCGCAACTGTGGGATGCCGCTGGCCGACGGCGTAACCACGCGGATCGGATTCGGCCGGTAGGCCGGCCAAATCTTTTGGATGTCTTCCAAGACGGCCGCCGTCGAACGCCCCTTCAAGGGCAACACGCGGACATTCGCGCCGACGGCGGGACCGGTATCCGTGCCCGGGGCCGTTTCGCCCATCTTCTCCAGCAGCGAGCGGATTTGCGCGATCTGCGACAAAGTGCCGCGGATCAGCAACTGCCGCGCGGTCGGCTCGGCGTCGACCTGCGGGGCGTTGGGATTGACGGGCCCCTTCGCGGGGTCGCCGCCGCCGAACAGCTTGTTGATCGCCAGCACGGCCAACTGCGGATCGACGACCCGCAGCTTAATGACTTCCGGCACCTTCTGGTCCTTCTCCAACTGGTCGATGGTGGCGCGGATCGTGGCGTGCTGCGCGGGCGTGGCCATGGCGATGATATTGCCGGTCTTGGCGTCTTTGGCCAGACGCACGTTGGGCACACCGGAGAACAGCGTCTGCAACACCGCCAGCACGGCGTCCGGATCGGCGGTGCGGATGCTGTAGACTTCAAGCTGCGGCTCCTCGACCTTGCCCGGCTCCACGGCGTCCAGCCCTTCCGGGTCGATCTTCTCCAGAATTTCCTGAATTTTGGCGAGCCGCTCGGCCTTGCCCGAGGCCAGCAGCCGCTTGTTCGGCGCGTCGACGACAATACGGACGGAGTTGTCGACCGGGGCGTTCTTGCCCTCGGGAATGTCGAGGAAGGGACGCATCATGTCGAACGCTTCGGCCGGCGTGATGTGCTTCACGGGGAAGATCTTGAACTCCCCGCCCGTGCCCAGGGGGTCTTCGATGCGGGCCAACACGGCGCGGATCGTGCGGAGCTTGCCGGCCGTTTCGGTCACCTTGATCTGCCGCGACTTGGGCAGCGTGATGATCGAGCCCTGCGCCCCGATGAGCTTCTTGATTTCCGCTTCGGCTTCCTCGGGTGTGAGCCGATCGAGCTTGAAGATCACGCTCACCAGCTCGAAGTCGCCGCGCAATTCGAGTTGCTCCGGGAGGACTTCCTGCACCAGGGAACCCGGAATCGCGTCGGCCAGGTCGACCAGCGTCACCGCCTTGGTGTCGTCGCGGCGGACGAGCGTGAAGCCCTTGGTCAGCAGCACGCTGTTCAGCACGTCCAGCGCCTGGCCGGTGGTGTACTCGCGGGTCTCGTCGGTGTAATTGAAGGTGCCCGACGGCACCTTCTCGGCCACCAGCGACAGACCGGCTTGCGTGGCGAACCAGTCCAAAACCTCTTTCCAGGGCGCGTAGCGGAACTTGAACCGCAACTTCTTGTCGGCCGTCTTGTCGCCGGGGCCGAACCACTCCTCGGCCAGTTGTTCGAGCGGGTCCGGGCCTTCCAGTTCTTCGCGCAGGGCCTCGTCCATCGCGTCGGGCGTTTCCTTGGCGTCGGGTGTCTTGGTGTCCGCGACCTTCGTGTCGGCAGCCTTCGTGTCGGCCGGCTTGGTGTCACTCTCCTTGGGCTCGGCCGGTTTGGTGTCGGCAACCTTGGTGTCGGCCGGCTCGACTTCGGCCGTCTTCGCCGCCTCGACGACCGGCAGATCGCTGCCACTCATGGCCTCCCACTCCGTGCGCTGCGGCTTGTTCAGCAGGCCGGCCAGTTTGCGTTCCGTCTCGGCGCGGACCAGCGGGCCGGTCTTGACATCGGCGGCGGCCAATTTCTCCGCCCGCTCCTTGAGCACGGCGGCGACCTCTTTCTGCTGGTCTTCGCTGAGACGCAACTGCTCGGCGATCGGCGGCTCGGCAAGTGCTGCCAGCCCGGTCCTGGCCAGGCGGAGTTTCTCCAACTTGGCGCGCTGTTCGGGCGTGAGGATTGCCAGCCCCTTGGCCTCCGATTCGCGGCGGAAGGCCGCCAGTTTCGCGTCCCGCTCGGCCGGCGACAAGTCCTTCAGCGTCACGGCCAGTTCCACGGCCTCGTTCTCGCGCGTGTCGATCACCGCCAACAACTTCGTGTGCTGCTCGTCGCTGAGCGCCAACTCCTTGGCCACCGGCGGCTCGACGGCCAGCGCCAACGCGCCGACGAACTCCGGCGTCGCCGACGATGCGACCGAAGTACCGCACGCCGACAACAGGGCGACAGCGCACAACGTAGCCGCACAACGCGGCCCGATGGATAGATAACGAGCGTTCAAGGCTGGAACTCCCCTTCGGCGGGCAAGGACCGGCGCGCAGGGTGCGCGCAAGAACCTTTATTCATTATGATAACAACTCCGCAGTCACGCTACTAGCAAGAAACCCCATCTCATGGGGAGATATCGAGCAGTATTTTCAAAGGGATCGTCGCCGACCGACCAGGAATGCCTAGAGTATCCCCACTCCCATTGAACCCCGCCCGCCATCTTTAGCATCGGCACTTCGACAGTCGTCAAGGAGAATTGGGTGCTTCGCGGGAGATAGGTCATTGCGCCCGCAGGGCGGCCTTTCCAGCCCGTCGCCATCGGCCCAAGAACGCCAACAAACTCCCACCACTCCGCCCATCCGCGCTGGCTTGCCGGGTCAGTTCCAGACCACTATACTAGGGTATTCCTCAACAGGATGCCGACTTATCATGGTTGTCTCCCGGGCGGCTGACTCTCCCAGTTCCGCGTCGGCCGGAATCGGGCCGGTTCCGCGCCACGGGAGCGGAGGTTTCTTCATGCTGCGACGCGTTTCGCTCTGGCTGTTATTCGTCTCGATCGGCTGCTCCTTGGCGGGCGGCGCGACCGACAAACCCAAGCCGCAGCCCAAAGACGACTACTACGAGCTCTACAAGGTTCTGGTCGACACCATGGACCAGGTGGAGCGCAACTATGTGAAGGAGGTCGATCGGCGGGAACTGATAGAATCCGCCATCAAGGGGGTGCTGGGCAAGCTCGATCCGTACTCCAGCTACATCCCGCCCGACGAACTTAGCCGCTTCCGAGCGACCGTCGACAGCGAGTTCGGCGGGATCGGCATCCAGATTGGCGTCGAAGGGGGCCAATTGAAGATTCTCAGTCCCCTGGCCGGCACGCCCGCCTATCGGGCCGGATTGCTGGCCGGCGACCGCATCGTGGCCATCGAGGGGAAATCGACCGAGGGCATCAACATCGACGACGCGGTCGCGCGCCTCAAAGGAAAAGAAGGCACCAAGATCACGATCACAGTCATCCATCCCGGCCGCAGCGACAAGCTGGAAGTCACGCTCACGCGCGAGAAGATCCACGTCGAAACCGTGTTGGGCGACCGCCGCAAGGCCGACGACGCCTGGGACTTCATGTACGACGCCAAGCAGCGGATCGGCTACCTCCGCGTCACGGCCTTCAGCCGCGACACGGCCGCCGAACTCCGCCGCGCCCTGGAGCAACTCAAGGGCGAAAAGATGCGCGGGCTGATCCTCGACTTGCGATTCAACCCCGGCGGGCTCTTGAGTTCGGCCATCGAAGTCAGCAACCTCTTCATCTCCAAGGGGCGGATCGTCAGCACCAAGGGGCGCAACAGCCCGGAACGCGTCTGGGACGCCCAGAAGAACGGCGCCTACGAAGGCTTTCCGATGGTCATCCTCGTCAACCGCTACAGCGCCAGCGCCAGCGAGATCGTGTCGGCCTGCTTGCAAGACCACAAGCGCGCGGTCGTCGTGGGCGAGCGGACCTGGGGCAAGGGGAGCGTGCAAAACGTCGTCGAGTTGGAGAACGGCCGCAGCGCCTTGAAGCTCACCACCGCCAGCTACCGCCGCCCCAGCGGCAAGAACATCCACCGCTTTGAAGACGCCAAGGAGGCCGACGAATGGGGCGTCACGCCCGACAAGGGGTTTGACCTGAAGCTGGGCGACAGCGAGATGGTCAACCTCTTGGAAGACCGCCGCCGCCGGGACGTACTCCAGCCGCACGATCCGCCCGAGGGCGAACCGGAAGCCGAGAAGAAGCCCGAGGCCAAAGCGAACGGTAACGGCAAGGCGACGGAGCCGCCGGCGCCGAAGACCAACGGCAAACCGCCGGCCGAGAAGCCGCCCGCCGAAAAGCCGGCGGCCAAAGATAAACCCGGCACGGGCCTCGACGAGCCGCCGTTCGTCGACCGCCAATTGCAGATGGCCGTGAAGTATCTCACGGGGCAATTGGCGCGGAGCAAGTGAGCTTGGACGCTGCCGGCTACCTCGGCGAGCCCCGGGCGTCAGCCCGGGGATGACGATTCCTGTTGGGGCGGCAGTTGCACTGCCGCCTCACAGACGCGCCGTGAGTCCCGGGGTGGCAGTGCAACTGCCACCCCAACGACAAATGATCCCCGGGCTGACGCCCGGGGCTCGCCAGTGCAGTTGCCCCCATGCATCTACTCATCATCGAAACTACTTGCGACGAAACGGCGGCGGCCGTGGTGACGGACCGGTTGCAGGTGCTGGCCTCGGTGGTCGCTTCGCAGGACGACCTGCACCGGCGGTTCGGCGGTGTGGTGCCGGAAATCGCCTCGCGGGCGCACCTCGAACGGATCCTGCCGGTGATCCACGAGACGCTCGATCGCGCGGGCATCCGACTTGGCGACATCGACGCCGTGGCCGTGGCCAACACGCCGGGGCTGGCCGGCTCGCTGCTGGTCGGGCTGGTCGCCGCCAAGACGCTGTGCGTGGCCCTCGACGTGCCGCTGGTGGCGGTCAATCACCTCCAGGCGCACATCTACGCCTGCCGCATGGCGGCCGAGCGCGAGGTCTTTCCGTGCATCGGCCTGATCGTCAGCGGCGGCCATTCGAGCCTCTACCGCTGCACGGGGCCGCTGGATTTCGAGCTGCTCGGCGCAACGATCGACGACGCGGCCGGCGAGGCCTTCGACAAGGTGGCCAGCATGTTGGGGCTGTCGTATCCCGGCGGGCCGTCGATCCAGCGCGCGGCCGAGAAGGGCAACGCCCGCGCGTATCAACTGCCGCGCACGTTCCTCCACGACGAGCGTCTCGACTTCAGCTTCAGCGGCCTGAAAACGGCCGTCCGCTACAAGCTCGTCGGGCCGGGCAAACTCGACTTCACCAAGCTGGCTCTCGATCCGCAACAAGTGGCCGACCTGGCCGCCAGCTTCCAAGAGGCGGTCGTCGATTGCCTCGTGGGCAAGGCGTTTCAGGCCTTGCGGCAGACGGGGCTGACGACCCTCTGCGTCGGCGGCGGCGTGGCGGCCAACGCCCGCCTGCGGCAGCGATTGGCCGAAGAGGCCCAACAACGGGGCGTCGAGTTGCACGTCGCTCCCATGCGCCTCTGCACCGACAACGCCGTGATGGGTGCCGTGGCCGTCGAACGCCTCCGCGCCGGCCTGACCGAAAGCCTCGATCTCGACGTCACGCCCGGTCTGGTGCGAAAGGGCGTGTAGCTGTCCCGGCTGCCTAAGCAGGCGATTCTCGCCGCACTCCAAAGCCGCTTCGCGGCGGGGCAAAAGGGAAGAAAGGAAAACCGCAAAGGGTAACATAGCCAGATGCCATAGCATTACGGAGTCCTGGCAACACGGAAGCCTGAGCGGCCGTACCCGTCGCCGGGGAGGCTCCTGACGCGATCGGCGGAACGGCTGTAGCTCGGCCCAACGATCCAGGAACCGCCACGAAGGACACGGTCATCTCCGGTGTCTGGGCCGGTTGGGTCGTCTGCGGGCGATTTGCCGTAGTAGTCGTCGCCATACCAATCCGCGCACCATTGCCAGGCGTTGCCGTGCATGTCGTAGAGCCCGAAGGCGTTGGGCTTGAACTGGCCCACGGGCGCTGTGAACACGTAGCCGTCATTGGCTTTGATCGTCCATGTCCAGTCAGGGAACTTCGCCTTGGCCGCCGCGTCGGCCACGTTGCCGACCTTGGCCAGCGTCTCGGGATCGTCCCCGCTGTAGTACCGCGTGGTCGTTCCGGCCCGGCAGGCGTATTCCCACTCGGCCTCCGTGGGCAGCCGGTAGGTCTTGCCTTCCTTTTTGCTGAGCCACTTGCAATACTCGACCGCATCGTTCCAGCTTACGTTCACCACCGGGTGCTCATCGGTCTGCTCGAAACCCGCGTTCCGCCAGGAATACTTCGCGTTGAAGCCGAACTTCTTCTTGTCGCGGTCCCGGCCATAGGCTCCAGGGTTCTCGCCCTTCTCCGCGTCCGTCTTGTACGCTGTGTCGGCGACGAACTGCCGGAACTG